>Ga0209544_1000508_pt1 | contig 53640 bp, 43 predicted proteins | sample MesohylPK_FD_187297 | JGI IMG/M metagenome (GOLD analysis project Ga0209544, IMG submission 187297) | Host-associated microbial community of the marine sponge Aplysina aerophoba from Gulf of Piran - sponge mesohyl, lysed by proteinase K... | ecosystem: Host-associated > Porifera > Sponge >... | reverse complement strand
GTTGACATCGGTAAGCGGGAGCAGGTCGGCAACGCCCAAAGGGCCTTCGTGGTCATAGACGTCGGTGTGGTGGAGCTCCATCTCCTGCGTCAATATCGCGCGAATGTCGTCGGGCATGGACTCGGCCACTTCCAGGCGGACGATTGGGGCGAAGCGGCGTTCGCGCAACTCCTCGCTAATCATTTGGAGCAGATCATCGGCCTCCTCTTCGCTGCGGGCGATGTCGGCGTTCCTGGTCACGCGGAAGGGGTAGGTGGCGATCAGCTCCATGCCCGGGAAAAGAAGGTCCAGGTTGTGTGTGATTACCTGCTCGAGGGGAACGAAGTCAAGCGTGTCGTTGACAGTAACCCAGCGGGCCCGGTTCGAGGGTACTTTGACCCTCGCGAACCGGGTTTCGCGGTTGACGGGATCTCTCATTTCAACTGCAAGGCTGAGGCTCAGGTTGCTGATAAATGGAAAAGGGTGGCCTGGATCGACAGCAAGAGGGGTCAGAATCGGGTAGATTTCTTTGCGGAAGAAGGCGGACAGTTCCTCTTGCTGGATGGCAGGGAGCTCGTCATAGGTGACGATACGCATCCCCTCTGCACGCAGTCCCGGCAGGATTTCGTTCAGGAGCGCATGCGTTTGACACTGAACCATGGCACGCGCGTGGCGGGCGATGAGTCGCATCTGAAGATCGGGTGTCCAGCCGTGCAGGGTCAGATTGGCGACGCCGGCGGCCTGCTGCCGTTTCAACCCCCCGACCCGTTTGAGGAAGAACTCATCCAGGTTGCTACTGGTGATTGCAACGAACTTGAGTCTCTCGAGCAGCGGGTTGCGGTCGTCGAGGGCTTCATACAGTACACGCCAGTTGAAATCCAACCAGCTCAGTTCGCGGTTGTAAATGGCCGGTGATTCCGCCAACTCATCGAGCGAGAAATTGGTAAGTGGTGTCGGAGAGGGAGGGTACGCGGAGACGGGCGGCATCGTCGTTTGGGAAGAAGGATATGCCCTCCAGTCGACAACCGTACCAGTTTCTGGTTCGGCGCCGGTCACCAAATTTTCGACAGGAGGAGGGCTATCGGACTCTTCGTCAAATCTATAGGTGTAACTGTTCATCAAACGGGTCTCCGACTGACAATTCGAAGGGCAAAGGGCTCGACACTTCGCGAAAGTTTGCCCTATTCTAGAGAAATCCTGTCCAAATGTAAAGCGCGCCGGTTGACCATAACGAGTGAGCGTCTCAAGCTGTGTTCTCTTTTCCAAAGGCTTCCTTTCAGATTTAGCCCTGGAGATGACTATAGCCAAGGGGTGGAGCACATTCCAAGGATGTGGGCGGAGCGTTACGGTTTTTATGCGCGTTATATGGTACGCTTGCTAACAGTCAGGAGATGTTTCCTTAAGAAAAAAGGTAACTACTCAGCCGCAACTGATTCGCAAATCTGAACGAGGGGAGCAAAGGTGTTTTTCTCCCCTCAATGTTGTTTTTTGGGCGGTCGGGCCTTCGGCCCTCCCTTGTGCAGGGGCTGCGCCCCCGCAACGCCCCCCTCCAAAACCATCCCTCACCGACCGTGTGCATTCTTCGCAACCTGTCGGCTGGCGAGCATGGCGGCGGCTGTACACCAGTTGCGTCACCAAGAGCCTGAACAGTTCCAAGGACGACTGGCTGGTCAAGAACTGTGGCTTAGTAGTTACGAAAAAAGACTGTGTAGGCGTCTGAAACGGTCAGGTCATAGGGAGTCGCATATTCTAGAGACTTGATAAGAAGCCGCTTAGCTTATAACCTTACGTGTCAATTGAATCGAATCAGGTCTCATGTAAGGACCAGTCCAGGCCTCAAATTTCGCGCACTGGTGACCGTACTGTGAGAAGGAGTGAATTCTGATATGGGCGAGAGTATTCTTACTGTCCTGCTGTTCGCGCCACTGTTCCTTGTTGTCCTTTTGGCAAACCTAGCAGACAAACATAGGTTGGAAGGAGGCACAGCAAAGACGATAGCCGGACTGACTTATGCATTTCATCTGGTCATTTTCGGAATAATGGCGATGGTCGGCGCAACATTGCACGTCATTGCCATTCTCATGGAGACAAACGACAATCTGCAGCAGAACTTTCTCGATCTGCTGTCAGGCGGTGGAACCGAGGCGACCGAAGGGATCCTGCCTGTTTTGGACAGACTGGATGTATTGGGCCTGGGCCTGTGGGCGCCGGCGGCGGCTGCGCCGCTCTTCCTGCTTCCTGCGGTTCGCAAGCAGCTGGCAAGACTCATACGGATAGACTTTCGCAGCAGCGTTCATGCGATCGCTGTTTCGTTCGTCATGTTGGTCGTGATAAACCTGACATTCACTCTCGCCATCGGACTGGAGACCCTGGCGGACCTGTCAGAGGCTTCGGAACCAAGCATCGGGTCACTACTGTTTTCACTCTGGGTGCAGCAGATCCTGTTTGCAGTCTGGGCGATGGTTGGCATTGGCTGGCTGACGCGTCGCAAGTGGGGCCAAGCGCTTGAACGGCTTGGGCTGGTCGTACCGAGCCCAGCCGCGATCGCAGTTGGCATCGGGACCGGGCTGCTTTCCGTCGGCGTCATCATCGTCTTGGAAATCGTAGCACAGGCAGTCGGTTGGGGGTTGAACGAGGACGTTGAGCGGCTATCGGAATCTCTCATCGGGCCGCTGCTTGGGTCGATTCCGGGTATTCTCACTCTGGGTCTGGCTGCCGGAATTGGCGAAGAGACTCTTTTTCGCGGGGCACTGCAACCACGCTTCGGTCTACTGTTTACCAGCCTTCTGTTTGCGGTTGTGCACAGTCAATACGGCATCACCTTGTCGACGCTGGCTGTGTTCATCGTGGGACTGATCCTTGGTCTGTTGCGGATGCGTTTCAACACATCAACGTGTGTCATTGCACACGCCTCCTATAACATTACCCTGGGAATGATCGCCTACCTGTTTCCACAGGCTTTCTGAGAGAGTACCGGCGCAGTCGAAGGTTCAGGGGAAAACCTGATTCGAATATGCAGTTTGTCCGAACAGACGAAATGTGGTAGCATCGTGTTCATTCCACTTTAGCGGTTTACAAAAGCGATTTAGTAGCAGTAGATCTATAGTCCGTCTTTGACAGGCGTCGAGATTGAAAATGGCCGAATGGCGGCGCAATCTTTATTTGCTGTTCGCAATACAGGTTTTGTCGGTAGCTGGCTTCAGCCTGGTCTTTCCGTTTCTGCCCCTCTATGTGGAGGAGCTAGGCGTTTCCACGAGAGGGTCCGTCGCCTTCTGGTCGGGCATGGTCTTTTCGTCGCAGGCCGTCACGATGATGCTGTCGTCACCGATTTGGGGCGCGGTCGCCGACCGCTATGGCCGAAAACCGATGCTCGTGCGTGCCACTTTGGGCGGTGCGGTGATGATAGTGATGATGGGTTATGCCCAGAGCGCAGAGCAGTTGGTCCTGATTCGGGTAGTGCAAGGACTTTTCACTGGGGTTGTCTCGGCCACCAGTGCGCTCGTTGCGGCAACTGTCCCAAAGGAAAAGTCGGGCGAGTCGCTTGGCTTGATTCAGACAGGGATTTGGGTGGGTGTTGCTGTTGGGCCCCTGATTGGCGGGCTTGTAAGCGAAGCGCTGGGGTACCGCGCCAGTTTCTGGGTAACCGGGGCGGCACTAACTCTAGCTGCGGTTGCGGTAATTGTCTTCGTGCGGGAGGACTTTAAGCCGCCGCCTCCGAAGGAGCGAGTCAAATTCTGGGAGGGCTACAAAAAGCTTTTGCGGGCGCCGGATATGGGGTCGCTCTATTTTGCGACTTTTCTGCAGAGTTTAGGGCGCTCCGTGACGATGCCTCTAATGGCATTCTTCTTCGTTGACTTGCTAGCAACGAGCAGGGGCGCGGTTGCAATCACCGGGCTGAGTATGGGAGCCAAGGCTGCAATTGGCTCCGTAGGTGCGGTTTATCTGGGAAAGATTGGTGACAGACTCGGCCATGAGAAGGTGTTGACGGCCGGTGCTCTCAGCGCGGTGCTGGTTTACATGGCCCAGATCTTTGTGACGGAAGCGTGGCAGCTGTTAGTTCTACAGGCCCTGGTCGGCATCAGCGCAGGGGCGATCATGCCTGCCACAAGTGCGCTGCTCAACCTGCGTACTCCTCACGGTGCGCATGGTACAACATTCGGACTGAATAACAGTGTCACCTCGGGGGGCCGACTGCTGGCTCCAATACTGGGTGCAGCGGTATTTCCTCTGATTGGAATGCCAGGTGTGTTCGCCCTCAACACAGTGGTTTACGTGGTGTTAGCGCTGGCTGCGCTATACATTTGGCGCAAGAGCGCTGCCGCAGTCACTTTGGGTGTGGCTACCAAGGCAGCGGGAGACTGAGTGGAGGCTCTCTGAATCTGATAGCCGGATGAGAAGCGCGACGTGGTCGCGATCATCCTCCCCGTCGCAGCGCTTCAGGTCAGTCCCCCATTACGAATTTCATCCCCGACAGACTAGCTTCAAATCTCTCACGAAAGACCAATAACCCGGTCATAGAGATCTTGCTGGCGGCGCAATGCTTGCGCGTAGAACGCGCCTGCGTCTTTGTCGGGCATGGAGGTGTGAACTGTGGGGGGGTCGGGCGGCAACGGTAGATTCAGCGCTTGCAAGGCAAGAATGGCCGCGCCGCGGCTGGTTGCTTCATCGACATTGACGAGATGAACCGGTGTCTGCAGGACATCGGCCAGAATTTGCCGCCACAGAACGTTGTCCTGAAGCGCGCCGCCGCTGGCGACGATCTCGCTGTTTGGAGCCAGTAGGGGTTGGAGCCGGTCGAAGATGAGGCGGAAACGCAGAGCGACAGCCTCGAAGGAGGCGCGGACGATATGTGCCGGTGTGGTGGCAGGGGACATGCCACTGATGGTGAGCGCGGCCTCGGTTGCCCAACCCGGGGCGCGTTCGCCGCGCAGGAAGGGGAGAATAGTCAGCCCGTGTGCGTCAGGCGTCAGTTCGGCGGCCGCGGCGAGCAGTGTCTCGCCATCCTGACTTGCCAGGGTATCGCGCAGCCAGGAATAGAGGGACCCTCCATCGGTCAACGATCCTCCGACCAACCAACGATGGCTGTCTATTGGGTAGCTCCACAGGCCGGCGGGAGTCTGCTGCAGGGAAGGCTCTGTGCGGCCAGACCCGTCTGAAGCACTACTCGCTGGGATGACTACTCGCATTGCGCCGGTCGTGCCAATCGTCAACGCGATGCGGCGGTTGTCGGTGCAGCCGCTGCCGAGATTGGCGCCGACGCCATCTCCCACTGCCAGGAAAAACGGCGTATGTACAAGCTCCGGCCAGAGAGAGGCCCAGGGTTCGGTCAAACCAACGGCTGAATTCGTGTAGTCAAGAACAGCTGGTAACTGATCTGAAGCGATGCCGATTCGTTGGATCAGCTGCTCATCCCAATCTATGGAATTACGATTGAGCAGGCCGGTCCAGCCGACCTCGCTATTGCTGATGGGCGCCGAGGCCAGGCCCCGCCAGCGCGAAAACAGGTAGGAGGCCAGGGTCCGCCAGCCTGCGACGCTCGTCATCAAGGCAGGTTCTTCGGCGGCAAGGCGGAGCAGTTGTGCGGGTGCGTACGCGGTGTGGACCGGTGTTCCAGTGCGCTGCCATGTGTCCTGGAGGCCGTCTTGGCGGGCGAGCTCGCTACGAAGCATGTCGGCATAGGGCCCGCTGCGGGCGTCAGCATAGGTGTAGACGGGTGTAACCGGGTTGCCGGCGGCGTCCAGGCCGAGCCAACTCATGGCGAAGCTCGTCCAAGCGGAGGCAATGAATTGGAAGTCGCCACCCAAACTTCGCACGCGTTTCAGGCAGCCGGTTATGACGTCTTCGGTCAGAGGCGCAAGGATCTGCGGATCGAAGGTGCCGTCGTTGGACTGTTCGGTGGGGTGAAACTCGGTCGTACCTTCAAGCCTCAATCCGTTGGTCTGATATGCGGAGGCTCGCACCGAGGAGCTGCCCAGATCGACTGCCAGGATCAGTTGCCGCGGAGATTCAGGCGGCTGAGGGTTTGTGCCGCTTTGCATATCTTGCAAATTCGAGTTGGCCATTGTCGTGCCCTTCCTACGCGGGCGGTTCGTCTTTGGATGCTGGGTTTTCCAGGTCTTTAGATCCGGCGGCGGCTGAAAGCGCGGCAAGATCGTCGTGTGCAAGCACAAACTGGTCGGAAGGGCTGGTGCGATATGCTGCCCGGGCCATGGTGGTGGTAGCAATGGGGGCGGTCACAAAGAAGAGGATGATAAGAGCGATCATGCGAAACATTTGCCCGTCGGCAAGGAAATGAATGCCGGTGGCGAGCAGCAGGCAGGTGATGCCGAGGGTCGCGGCGATGCCGGCGGCGTGCATTCGTGTCAGTACGTCCGGAAGCCGCAGGATGCCCAATGCACTGACGAGCAGGAAGAGGGTACCGACGGAGGCAAGGATGACTACGATCAGGTTTCTTGTCAAAGGGTCCATGGTTGAGACTCACCGGGTTGCTGAACTGAATGCATCTATTCGTCTTCGCTGGGCTGGCGTTCCAACCACCGGGCATGGGGGAAGCGTTCCAGGGCGCGGGCGAACATCATGGTACCCAGGAAGCCCAGCACGGCGGTTATGATGGCGCCTTCCAAGAGGACATAAGAGTGACTGTTCACTGCGAACAGGACAAAAATCCCGACGGCGTGAATCGATATCAGGTCGAAAGCCACGGTTCGATTGGGAAGGTTTGGTCCGCGCAGGAGCCTGCCGAAGCATAGCAACAGCGAAAACGTCACGAGTGTCATCAGGACGCCCAAGCTCAGTTCAAAAAGTTCGTTGCTCAACTTTGTTCTCCTGCACTAGGAATCGGCAGCATCCATTTCTACGATCAGGCGGCGAAGCTCCAGGAGCGGGTTCTCGAAGCTACTCTTGATTTCTTCCCGAAATGCCGCTGGGTCAGAGACATCAATGACGTGGACAAGCAGGGCCGCTTCACCTCTGTGTCGAGGCTCATTGCTTTGCTCAGGCAATGGCGAATAGTGCACCTGCGACTTTGCCCATGGCTCCTCGTAGTCGGCCTTAAGACCGATAGCGTCCTCCTCGGGTTGGCTGTACGGCTGGAGCTGTCCCGATACATCTTCCCCGAGGTCAACGCTCAATGTGCCCGGCGTCAGGGTGATAACGGTGGCCAAAACAGTGATGTCAAATGGATTGGTCAGGGTAAGTGGAACGGCGACGATACCTGGTCGCACCGGGGTCTGTATACCCAAGGTTTTGGCAAGCACTTTGCCGGCCAGTTGCAGATTGCTTTTCAGAATGGCGTAGAGTACGTAAGCTGCGAACCAGGCTGCGCGAAAGGTATAGTTGCCATACCTTCGCTGCACGAGCGATAACAGTATGAAGCCAAGGACGAAACCGATCAGAAGCGATCGCAACGTGAGTTCGTTGTTGAGGATCGGCCACAGCATTGATATGAACAGATTCAGCACAAGGAGTCGCTGCATTGGATGACTTTACTTCCTGTCAAGCAGGCCCTTCGGTCGCGTTTAGCTAGAATGGGCCTTAGGAACCGCCGCTCTAAATGTCAAGGCGACGGCACGAAAGGACTTCTCGCCAGATCGGCTGCATTTTCGGTTAAGAACGTCGGAACAGTTGCGGTTGTAGGGACGAAATGACTGGGAGGCTTTGTTGAGAACGTTGCTGCCGGCGATACGGCATCGATGTAAGCCTGACGATCGAGTGCCTGTTGCGCCACTCGCATTGACAGCCGGAAAGCCGGCCCACCCAGAATTCCAAGGCCCAGACTAAGTAGGACAAGTACTGCGATCGGCGTCAGCATCAGCCGTTGACGAAGACTGCTTTGCAAAATGCGGGTCGGTACGCGGCTGGGACGCTTGTAGTCTCCCCAAAAGGACTCGCGCCAGAGCCGCATCATGTTCAACATAGTCAACAGGCTGGCGAATATGCTTACACCAGAAACCAGCCAGTGGCGCGTATCGAGCGTGATCTGCAGTAGACTGAGTTTGCTCACGAAGCCGCTGAAAGGCGGGACGCCGGCAAGAGAAATCGCGGCCATGAAGAAGAGAAATGCCAGAAAGGGATGTCGTGTGACAAGCCCACCGATGGAGGCAAGCCGGTCGCTACCCATATGCAGTTCGACTGCTCCACCCGCCATGATGAGCGCAGTCTTGATGATCATGTGGTGGCAGAGATAGAGGACGGCTGCGCCAAGCCCGAATCCGATGGCCAGCTTGTTTCCGCTGAGGGCGACGGCCAGTCCCATCAGCATGAATCCCACGTGGCTGATGATATGAAAGCTGAGCACGCGGCGGATTCCCGGCTGGGCTAAAGCGCCGAGCGCGCCAACCAGCATCGTTGCGCCGGCAATGGTAAGCAGGGTTGGCTGCCAGCTGATCAGCAGTTCAGGAAAGAAAAGGGTAAAGCTGCGGAAAAGTGTGTAGACGCCTACTTTGGTCAATAACCCGCCAAACAGGGCTGTCACTGCCGGAGGAGGCGTGTGGTAGCTGGCCGGCAGCCAGAAAAACAGTGGGAAAATGGCTGCCTTGCTGCCGAAGCCAACCAAGAGCAGGCCGGCGAACAACGTGCGTACTGCCGGAGAAGCCAACGGCAGCCTTTCGGCAATCTGGGCCATGTTGAGAGTGCCGAGCGTGCCGTAGGCGATTCCGGCCGCCACCAGGAACACGGTTGACGCCAGTAGATTGAGAACTACATAGCGGATGCCGCTGTTGGTCTGGGCCGGCTGCGCGCCTATTGTCAGCAGTACAAAGCTGGCCATCAGGAGTACTTCAAAGAATACGTAGAGATTGAAGAGGTCTCCGGACAGGAAAGCGCCGTTGACACCCATGAGAAGGAAGAGATAGAGGGGATGGAACCCCATTCGCGCCCTGTGGTAATCGATTGTGGCGACGGCAAATGGATAGACTGCCAAGGCGACCAGCGCCGTCAGAAGCAGGAGAGTCGCCGACAGCCCGTCACCGTAAACGGTGATACCGTAGGGAGCGGACCATGCCCCCATCTGCAGAACAAGTCGTTCCCCCTGCCCGGCAGTAGCCTGGAAGATAAGCAGGGCGACAGCAAAGTTGAAACACAGGGCCAGCGCAGTCAGGGCGATCTGATGCCGGATTAGCCTTCTTCCGCCCCAGCGGGCCAGTAACAGGATGAGAGCGGCTATCAGGAGAGGCGCGGCGACGGGCGCGGCCAGCAAATTGGCGCTTACGGCCATTGGTAGTTGTCCTCTTCCATGGCGGCTGATTCGTCGTGTTCAGACGGCGGGCGGGGCGGCATGCCGGACAGTGGTTCGTCACTGTCGTAGACCTCATCCACCTCGTAGGCTAGCCAGTCATACTGGTCTATTTCCGATGGTTCGGAGAAATCGAAAGGATCTCCTTCCTTCAGGAGCGGGACAAACTCGCCGTGCACATAGTCTGTTGCGGTGATGGTATGGCGCCGGTTCACCAGCACGATGACGAAGGCTGTAATGCCGAAACTGATGACGATCGCTGTCAGGATCAAGGCCTGAGGCAACGGGTCTGCGGGCAGTGACCAGGCAATGGTTTCGGCGTAGCTGTCCTTGTCGAGAAAGATGGGGGGCCGGCCCTCTGCGAGCCGGCCGGAACCGAAAAGAAGTAGGTTGACGCCATGGCTCAGCAACCCCAAACCGAGGATTAACTTGATTTGTCCGCGCCGCATGATCATATAGGCGCCGCAGGCAAAGAGGCTGCCGACAGCGAAGGCCAGGAGTAAAGAGATCATGACTCAACCTCTCGACTTGTTTCCCCTGCAGTTTCCATTGGGTCGAACGCAGGGTCATCGGTCAGATCCGGCGATACTGAACCCTCGCCAATGATCACAGCGCTCTCGGAAACACGGCTCAGACCGAGCAGAAAAGAGGTGGCCACGCTCACAACGACGAGGAATACTCCCAGATCAAAGATTACCGGCGTACCGAGTTCGAGATAACCAAGCAGAGGCAGGTTCAGTTTGAACCACAATCCTTTGAAGAATGTCCCTTCGAAGAGCCCAACTACACCAGCGCAGATGGCGACGGCGAGACCGAGACCTATGCCGCTGTTCAGGTAGGGACCGATGGCGCTGCGAACCCTGTCATGGCCGCGGCTCAGGATCTGCAGCTGAAAGGCGGCGGCCGCCATCAGACCGGCGATGAATCCGCCACCGGGCAGGTTGTGTCCCCGCAGCAAGAGGTATATGGCCAGCAGAAGAAGGACAGGTGTCAGGATGCGGTTAAGAAGTCGAAGATATAGTTCGGGCATTTCTGCAATGTTGTGTCTACATGAAAACGGCTTGACAAAGAATAAGTGTGTGCTTCCAAATGTGACCAGTTCTTAACAGCTTGTTGCCTGTTGCAAGTCGCCTGGATTCAGGCAAAGTATGTACCTCGTCATTCGGCAAATCGCGGGAAAAGCCTTGGCTTCAAAGAAGGCCTTACTCTGTTTCCTTTGTAGGTTCGCTTTCTGTTGTATCAGACTCGGTCTCCGAAATTGTCCTATCCCTTTCGGTTGCGAAATTCGACTCTGGTCGTGCGGACCTCGCCGACGGCAAATTGACCCTGGGAGCGTTCAGGAGAGCGTAGCCGCCCAGAGCAGCCAGGGCCAAAACAGTAATCTCGCCCATTGTATCGAAGCCGCGGAAGTCGACCAGAATGACGTTTACGACATTGGCGCCGTGGCCGCTAGGGACTGAATTATTGAGAAAGTAACCGCTGATTGACTGGGCTGCCTGAAATGCGCCGCTTCTGTTAAACAGGACTAGGAAAAAACCGAAGGCGCCGGCAGCCAAAGCCACCAATACATTTCGAGTTTGCTTCAGCCTTTGCAGCGGCGGACGCGTATCAGGGGGGAGTTTCGTGAATACAAGAACGAGAAGTACGACTGTCAGTACCTCGATGAGCAGCTGGGTAAGAGCAAGATCCGGCGCGCTGAAAAAGACATAGAACAAAGTGACCGAGACACCAACAACACCTAAGCTAACGATCGCCCCCAGTCTGGTTCGCACTCGGATGGTGACGTATGCGGATACGACCGTCATAAGAATCAGAATCGTTTCCGGTGCCCCTGGGAGGACGTCTGCCGTTGGTATCAGGTCGTTGAGCTGAATCTGGCGCAAGGCAACTACCACCGGCAGGAAGGCCGCCAGCAACACGATCGCCGACTGCGAAGCCAGAGTGTAGCCCTGGGAGAATCGGGCAGTGACCTGGGCCAACGCATACATTCCGTCGAGGACGCCTTGGAAGATTACGACGCCGCGCAGTCGTTCGGGCAACCGGGCAAGAGACCGGCGGAGAAGTGACCTGTTGAGGAATAGCCAGGCACCTGCGGCAATTGCGAGCAGACTGGTCAAGAGGACAGGGGTGAAACCGTGCCAGAGCGCGGCGTGCTTGTGAACGGTTTCCCCGTAAATGGATGAGGCTGCCGCCTCGAAAAAGAAGGAAAGAGGTTGCAAGGCAAACGGCGCAACCGTGCCACATGCTACAAGGATGAGCGGCGCGGCCACAAACGGAGCGGCCGGGGCGTGATGGATTGGCGTCGGACCAACGGGACCTGCACCTTCCGAAGACGTAGAAACGGTTGCATCTTTCGAGCCCGGTCGCCAAAAAGCCTCCCAAAGCAGGGTCAAACTAAAGGTGACAAAAAAGGCCCCCGCGATGGCAGCTGCACCAAATGCGATCCAGCCAGCCACGGCTCCGTGTTCAGCCGACTCGAAGAAGGTCTCTAGCAGGGCTTCTTTTGCCACAAAACCAAAGAGCGGCGGAAGTCCGGCCATGGAAAGGGCTGCAATAATCGCCACGGCGGAGGTTGCCGGCAGAGAATGTCTCAAGCCGGCAAGTTTTCTCAAGTCTCGGGAACCGGTGGCGTGGTCGACGATGCCTGCCACCAGAAAAAGGGGCCCTTTGTAGAGCGCGTGGGCCAGGATTCCAACTACGACGGCCAGCAGCGCGGCCTCGCTGCGGAAGGCCAGTAGTGTGGTGAGGACACCCAGCTGGCTGACGGTTGCATAGGCCAACAGCGCCTTCATGTCCCAGTATCGGACGGCTGTTATCGCGCCAATCAGCATGGTGATGCCCCCGAAAATCAGGAGCGACCATAGCCACATTGGATGCTCGCTAAGGGCTGGGTGAAGGCGGGCCAGCAGATAGATACCAGCCTTCACCATGGTGGCTGAATGCAGGTAGGCGCTTGCCGGCGTAGGGGCGGCCATTGCTCCCGGTAACCACCAGTGAAATGGGAATTGGGCCGACTTGGTAAACGCGCCCAGGAGAATCAGGACCAGGATGGCGGGATACAGTTCAAGCTCGGTCAAGCCGGGGCGAGTGACGATCTCACTGATCGTGTAGCTACCGCTTTCCTGTCCCAAGAGGATCAGGCCAGCCAGCAGGGCGAGGCCGCCTGCCGCCGTGACAATGAAGGCATTGCGGGCGCCGCCGCGGACGATAGCAGAACGGTGGGTATAGCCGATGAGCAGATAGCTTGTGACGCTCGTCCCTTCCCAGAATACGAAAAGCGTCAGCAGATTGTCGGCCCAGACCAAACCCAGCATGGAGGCCATGAAAGCGAAGAGTGCAAGGTAAAAGTATCCCTGGCGTTCATCGTTTTCGAGATAGTAGTGCGTGTAGAGGGCGACTGCGGCGCCTACTCCTGAAATGATTACGCCAAACAGCAAAGAGAGGCCGTCCAATCGAAAATGGAGAGCCAGGCCCAGGGCCTCAATCCACTGGTATTGCTCGGCGTGAAATGCATCGTACAGTTCGCCCGTTAGCGTCCCGGACGATGCCGCGGAGACCTGCCAAACTGTGACTGCCAGGGGAGGCAAAGCAGCTAACCAGCCAGCCCAAGCGACCCTTTCAGGGCGGATCAGGTAGAGGACTATCCCACTAATGAGTATGAGAGAGATGGATGCTGCTAACATGGCCGCTTCAGTGGGCTCGCTGGAGGATTGCCATACTGGCGCTCGATACAGGATTCACGAGACGAACTTCATGCCCAGCCAGAAACTGGGTCGAAGCGGACGCACTGGAGAACTTGGCTTTCAAGGGGAGATCCCTGGCTATGTTCGCCCCGTCGAAAGCGGTATTTCTACGCAACTGGCCGGTAGTCGAACACAACTTCATCCAGTTTCGAGCGAGGCCGGCCGATGTCCGGAGCACGCACTGGCAGGGGGCCTGGATGCTCGTGTGCCGGCGGGAGAGTTCAAACGGTCTGAGGCAATCAACAGAAGAAAAAGGCATGGGTGTGAACAGATTCAACGTTCCTGAAAGGTCTGATTTCAATGCGTTCTACGTCCAAAATTAGAGTATGTTTCTGGACAATTCTGCCACAGTTAGGCAGGCTTCCCTAACTTTGGCCAACGGTGTGGTTGGTCCCCTCCTACCTGGGTGAGTGGAGTGAAGTGAAATCTGTGCTATGGGGATTGCGCATATGGGATTCAAGATCGGCGAGTACAGCGGACCCGATCTAGCCGCCAGTGGGGACACTGTTGGAGGCAGAAAGTAGCCGGGTCGACACGACCGGATGAGAGGGAAAGCCCTTGAACCACAAATGGCGAGGAAGAATGTCAGGGTGGTTCGCAGGTGGTCAGCCTAGGACGTTTCGGGAGTCACGCAGGAGACGGCCCAACGCCTTCCACCTGGCTGAAAACCTGGGGAATGGAATCTGTTCTCAACTGAATGGCCGCGCGGCGACTCTGTTTCAGGGGCCTAAATCAGAGACCGTCCGAAGGGAAACAGTGAGAGGGGAATTAGTTTGAAATGCTGTTTGGCGAAGGGGATGCCAAGTACAGTGATAGTAAGAATCAGTGCCGACAAGAGATGGGCCAGGGCAATCTCCCAGCCGAACAGTATCAGCCACACCAGGTTGAAGAGAATCCTGAGAGTGCTGTTTGCCTCCTTCATTTCAACTACCTCTTTGCCGAAGGGGGCAAGGGTGGCAAAGCCAATTTTCATCGATTGCATGCCGAAGGGTATGCCGATTACGGTAAGGCAGAGCAACAGACCGCCTAAGATGTACCCCAAGGCGGCAATCAGCCCTCCGAATATCAGCCAAATGACATTTCCAAAAATACTCATTTATAACACCTATTCCCTAAGATCTAAAGTCTGCTTGCGGTTTCTGGCCTCGATTCAACTCACTATATCTCACTACGTAGGCCAAGGAGGAAAGGTTCTTGGTCTGTGACTCAGGTTTCAGCACTAATTTGAGGGGAATACCTGCCAAGTGTCAAACCGAGACTGCAATACCCGTAAATGACTGGGACTCAAATGGTAGCTGCTAAGTCAGAAAGTTTGTCTTTACCAGCCCATCATGGACGCCGCCAACTATTCTATCTGATAGGTTGAAGGCTGGAGGCCTTCTGGTTGGTAGAGGCGCACTGCTGGTATGACTACATAAGGCTGGTAAGGTGTGGATTTGGGGGGCATTGCAGGGGGTGCCTTCCGCACAAGGGAGCGCCGAAGGCCTGACTGTCCAGAAGCGGAGATAGAGGGAACACTTGCGTCGGCCTGTATTGGGGTTATGAATCATCTGCGGCCGAGTAGTGATCTCACATCGTGAAAACGGGAGGGCCAGCGTGGCGGGCTAGATTGACCTTACATCAAGAGTAACTGTCTGAAACTGAGTTACTGACCTCGCATTGGGGATTCAAGTTCCTTGACCCCTATGACGAGAGAGGAGGCCGTTTCAATGACTCCCAGATTGGCAAAGTCTGCAGATGGGCAGGAGGATGCAGTATTGGAATGCAGTCGGGATTCATATTTTATGGCGACGAAACTACAACGCCCGATGGTTGCGCTGACAGATTGTATCTCAGAGCAGTCAAATCAGATCAAATAAGGTGGAAAATCACCAAAAACGGTTGACGGGGCGTAATAATCTGCTATACTCGAATCTATAGAAATTTGAGTGAGGGCGTTGGCATTTGGGCAGGGTCCGCCATGCTTCGCCCAAGACCCCGCTGAATGGGAGGACTCCTGATGAGCCGGGTGCGGTGCCCGCAGAAGCGCTGTAGTTTCTGGGTAAATGGCTGGTGCGACGCTGATGAGATTGAATTGGATTTGAAAACGCTTTCGTGCATGACATTTGACGAAATGGAACTTCCTGACGACGCATCAGGCGCAGGGGAAGCGAACGACAACGGGGAAATGGAGCTGGAATGGCTGGATGAAGAGTCGATATTCGAGGAGGAAATGGACGAGAGTCTTTACTCCCTGGATGACGGCGACCCGGACCTTGAGGACGAAGAAAAGGACGATATGCTGGAAGAGGAGGACACGTGGCCGCTGTGAGTGACCTTTGGCCATAGTAGAGTTGCGACGAGGCAGGCGCGCCGTGTAGCAGTGGTAGGCGGTGGAAGCCATTTACTGGTCCACAGTGGTAAGAAAGGGCCAAAACAGGGGAATCTCGTTGCTAACCAGCTGTTACGCCTCTATGATTAGCGCGTATGTTTCCAATTTGCGTGGATTTCGCGGCTATGTTAGCATATTGGGGTATGGACAAGTGGCTCAAAATGATGTACAATAGCTCGTAGATAGACGGATTTGGTGGGCCACCAGAGAATGAGGAGAGCAGCAATGACTTTCCAGGCAGCTGTTCCACGATACACACCCAGTAAGCGTCGGTCCCGGTCGGGGTCGCTGGTGCCAGTGAAGTCCAGGCTGATGTTGCCGGTCAAGTGGCAGCCGGTCAGGCGCCTCAGGCAGAAGTACAGCCAGAAGTTCTTCCTTGCAATGGCCTTGAGCGTTATCAGTTCAATCAGCTTTCTTTGGGTGCTTCTCCTGGTAATCGCCGGCTAAAGCCCGGGCAGGCAGTTGGATTCCAAGACTGAACGCCCATCGGCAAACTAGCGTAGCCTGACTAAGGCGAAGATAGTCAGTTCTTTAGGAGTTTGACAGAACGGCCAAGCACTAATTCTAAGTTTTTTCGAGCCCCTGACTTGAATGTTCAAGTCAGGGGTTTTTTTTATGCTAAGGGTCTGGAACGTTTGCGGCTACTCTTCAGTTGTTAGGGAGAGAAGGTAGGCGACGATTGCGTCGATTTCTTCTTCACTTAGCAGTTCGCCATAGTTTTCGGGCATTACCTGGAGGCACTGACCCAAAGGACACTCCTCAACAAGGAAAACACTTGGTTCGAGGATCGACTCGCGTAGGTACTCTTCGCCTGTGTAGCCTTCGCGGCGGGTTGCCGCGATGGCGCCCAAGTTTGTTTGGTCCGGACCGAGCATGGCGGCGTCAACCTCGGGCAACCCGGTTGTGATATGGCAGCTGTTGCACCCGGTAGTCGTCATGGCCGCGATTGCAAGGTCTATTGTTTCCTGTGACAGCTGTTGAGAAGAGGAATCCTCGCCCGCGCTGGCCTGGCTCTCGCCGTTGACGACTATATCAATCTGATCACGGTATTCGTCGCCATCGAGGGCTATGTGCGCCCCGTCCGCGAACTGCAGCCGCAGGGTGTATTCACCTGGTTCAAGCTCAAGCGAGATCTCAGTCTGGCCCTGGCCGTAATGGAGATGCTGCTCGTCGGTGGGGATCACCTGGCCGGCCGGGATGAAGTCGGTATCGACAAGGATATGAAAGTGTCCGGCGCCTTCGTTGATGTCGCCGGATGGCTCGACCACGAGACCTGTGGCGGCCATCACTACGTCAAACGGTGACGAAACGGTTGCGCCGTCGGCGGGCAGCTCAAAGCCAACCGACGGAGATACTGTTCCGGCTTCGACGACGACTGTGATGGTGTCGCGATACTGTTCGCCTTCAAGCGCAATGTGGGCGCCGTCGGCGAACTGCAGGCGCAGCGTGTGCTCGCCTGGTTCAAGTTCGAGCGCGATCTCCGTCTGGCCCTGGCCGTAGTGGAGATGCTGTTCGTCGGTGGGAATGACCTCGCCGGCCGGGATGAAGTCGGTATCGACCAGAATGTGGAAGTGTCCTGCCCCTTCGTTAATCTCGCCAGAGGGTTCGACAACGAGGCCAGCGGCAGTCATCATGACGTCAAACGGTGACGAAACGGTTGCGCCGTCACCGGGCAGCTCAAAGCCAACCGACGGCGTTATGGGACCATCTTCAACGACGACTGTGATAGTGTCGCGGTACTGGTCGCCATCCAATGCAATGTGGGCGCCATCGGCAAATTGCAGGTGCAGCGTGTGCTCGCCTGGTTCAAGTTCAAGGTAGACCGCTGTCTGGCCCTTGCCGTAGTGGAGATGCTGTTCGTCGGTAGGGGTAACCTGGCCGGCCGGGATGAAGTCGGTATTGACGAGGATATGGAAGTGGCCGGCGCCTTCGTTTATTTCGCCGGATGGCTCGACTACGAGACCGGTGGCCGCCATTTCAACCTTGAATGTGGTGGAAACGGTTGCGCCGTCGGCGGGCTGTTCAAAGCCGACTGACGGGGAGACCGCGCTGTCTTCGACGACGACGGTGATGGTGTCGCGGTACTGTTCCCCTTCGAGGGCAATGTGGGCGCCGTCGGCGAACTGCAGGCGCAGGGTGTGCTCACCCGGTTCAAGTTCGAGCGCGATCTCTGTCTGGCCCTTGCCGTAGTGGAGATGCTGCTCGTCAGTGGGGATGACCTGGCCGGCCGGAATGAAGTCGGTGTCGACGAGGATATGGAAGTGGCCGGCGCCATCGTTTATCTCGCCGGAAGGCTCGACTACAAGACCGGTGGCTGCCATCACTACCTCGAAGGGTGTAGAGACGGTTGCGCCGTCGGCAGGCAGCGCAAAGCCCACGGCAGGGGAAACGATATCAGCATCGACGACGACGGTGATGGTGTCGCGGTACTGGTCGCCTTCCAATGCAATGTGGGCGCCGTCGGCGAACTGCAAGCGCAGCGTGTGTTCGCCAGGTTCAAGTTCGAGCGCGATCGCAGTCTGGCCCTTGCCGTAATGGAGATGCTGGTCGTCGGTGGGAATGACTTCTCCCGCGGGGATGAAGTCGGTATCGACGAGTATGTGGAAGTGTCCTGCCCCTTCGTTTATCTCGCCAGAGGGCTCGATAACGAGACCGGTGGCCGCCATTTCAACCACAAAAGGTGAGCCAACAGTTGCGCCATCGGCAGGTCTATCAAAGCTGACCGTCGGGGAGACGATGTCGGCGTCTACGACCACCGTAATGGTATCGCGGTATTGGTCGCCTTCGAGAGCAATGTGGGCGCCGTCGGCGAACTGCAAGCGCAGCGTGTGCTCTCCCGGTTCAAGTTCGAGCGCGATCGCGGTTTGTCCTTTGCCGTAGTGAAGATGCTGCTCGTCTGTAGGAATAACCTGTCCGGCAGGGATGAAGTCGGTATCGACGAGGATATGGAAATGTCCTGCGCCTTCGTTTATTTCACCGGAGGGCTCGACTACGAGTCCGGTGGCCGCCATTGATACTACGAAAGGCGATCCTACGGTGGCGCCGTCGGCTGGATGCTCAAAGCCGACCGAAGGGGCTACCGGCGGGGCTTGGACGACGACGGTGATGGTGTCGCGGTATTGGTCGCCATCCAATGCGGTGTGGGCGCCGTCGGCGAACTGCAGGCGCAGCGTGTGTTCGCCAGGTTCAAGTTCGAGCGAAATCGCGGTTTGGCCCTTGCCGTAATGGAGATGTTGCTCGTCGGTGGGAATGATCTGTCCGGCAGGGATGAAGTCGGTATCGACGAGGATATGGAAGTGACCGGCGCCTTCGTTAATATCGCCGGAAGGCTCGACTACGAGACCGGTCGCCGCCATTACAACTTCAAGCGGTGACGAGACGGTTGCACCATCGAGCGGGTCAAAGAAGGCGACCGATTGCTCGGCAGCGTCTGTTTCGACAAAGACGACGATAGTATCTCGATATTGATCGCCTTCGAGGGCAATATGCGCGCCGTCGGCGAACTGCAGACGCAGGGTGTGTTCACCGGGCGTAAGACTCAGCTCTGCCTCGAGCGAAGCATCCCCGTAAGGGAGGTGCTGTTCATCGGTGTGGATAACCTCGCCAGCGGGAATGAATTCGGTGTCGACAAGGATGTGCATATGCCCTGATCCGGCGATGACCTCGCCCGAGGGTTCAACTTCTACGCCGGCAGCGCCCATTTTCACAGTGAAAGTGGGCGGCACAATTGCATTTGAGGTCGGTTGGCGGAAGAACACACTCGCGGAAGGAGCCTCCTCTTGGGCGTCTCCGGTCTCGGCCTCGGCCTGAGTCGGGGCTTCGGGCGTTTCAGCTTCTTCAGCTTCTTGTTCCTGGGCGGCATCGGACGCAGCCAGCGTGGCTTCCCTCTCCGCATCTCTGACTGACTTCAGATCTGCACGAAATGTATCTACGGCGTAGTTGATGACGTAAATCAGTATCAAGACGCCCAGAATTGGGCCGCCTACTCGGATCAAGGGGTGAATCTTATTCATTGAGACGCTCCGTCAAGGTAGATTCCGCAGTACATTCCTATGCGATCAGAATGTTCGAAGCAGCTTGTCAAAATGCAATATGCATACACGGGGAATTATACTGTTTCCGTCATGGCTGGCAAGTAAGAGGGTGTATGCAGTGCGCTCTTCCCGCAGCAAATCAGGCCGCGCGAGACTGTCCCTTTGAGGGAGAAGTCACCGGCTGGCTCCGGACCTCCCAGCTGATATGAGGCTAAGAGAACCTTAGGCTTAGAGTAACTACTCAGCCGCAACTGATTCGTAATCCTGAACGAGGGGGCCAAAAGTGTTCTTATCTCCCCTCAATGTTGTATTCTGGGCGGTCGGCCGCAAGCGGCCTCCCTTGTGCAGGGGCTGCGCCCCCGCAACGCCCCCTACAAAACCATCTCTCACCGACCGTGTGCATTCTTCGCAACGTGTCGGCTGGCGAGCATGGCGGCGGCTGTACACCAGTTGCGTCACCAAGGGCCTGAGTGTTTCCAGGGATGACTGGCTGGTCAACCACTGTGGCTTAGTAGTTACGGCTTAGAAAGCAATTGCCTCCGCAGGCTCAACTTCCTCGTCCTCAACGATAGTGAGCTCATCGCTTTCCAACCGCAGGCTGATCACCCGGCTTACGCCGTCATCACCCATCGTAATCCCGTAAATGCTGTTGGCCATTTCGAGGGTCCGGCGGTTATGCGTGATTACGATGAACTGTGTCTGGCGGCTGAGCAGTTCCATCGCGGCCCGAAGTCGGTCGACGTTCGCCTCATCAAGGGTAGCATCTACTTCATCGAGAACGCAGAACGGGGTTGGGCTAACGCGGAGGATAGCAAAAACCAGTGCGCAAGCCGTCAATGAGCGCTCGCCGCCTGAGAGCAGGTCCAAGCTTTGGGGACGCTTCCCAGGTGGACGGGCAAGGATTTCGACTCCGGTATTCAGGATGTCGTGTGGATCGGTCACTGAAAGCTTCGCGGTGCCGCCCCGGAGAAGCAGTTTGAAGAACTCGACAAATTCGACGGCAACTGCGTCGAAGGTGCGACGCAAATCGCCCTCCATACGGTGGTCCAATTCGCGGATGACCTGTTGCAGGTCACCGGAAGCGTTTTCAAGGTCATCGGACTGGTTCTGAAGAAAGTGATGGCGGCCGGCAGCTTCCTCATACTCCTGGGGCGCCTCCGGATTGACATTGCTCAGTCGCCGCAGGCGGGCACGTGTCTCCCTGACATCATCTTTCAAGCCGGCCGGCAGCTCTCTGATGACCGGCAGTTGGGCGACAAGGGTCTGCAGCGGCAGCGGCGGTTGGTAGGCCAATCCGTCCGCTTCTTCCATTTCCGCCAGCCCGAAATCCTGTCTGATCTCGCGGCGCAGGATAGATAGCCTGTCTTCAGTCCGCTGCAAAGCAAGCCGAGAGGCGTTCCAGTCCGATTCGTCCTGCAGCAGGAGCTGCTGCCCGGCCCGCTCTTCGGCCTCGGCCTGCATCCGTTCCTCTTCCAGCTGCTTGAGTTCGGTTTCCAAGGCGGCGATCTTAAGCGAGTGTTCGGTCCCTTCTGATTGCAATTTGCGCTCTTCAGAGTCGATCCGACTGATCTTAATACGCAGTTGCTCTGCCTCCTGGAGCAGTCCATCGCGGCGATCTGTCTTTGAGCGAAGCTGGCTTTCAACCTGCGCGCATGCTCGTTCCTGCTGTGCCAGGAGGGTACGCTGGCTATTCAGATTCTCCTGGGCCGCGGCTGCTTGCGCGCGCTGGTCGGCCAGTTCAGTGAGCATCGCATCAGGACTGGCCTGCGCGGCTGTCTCGGCTAAGTCGGCGCGTTGCCGGGTGCCATCCAGGGAATCGGTCGCCTCTTTCAAAGCCTGCACCAACTGCTCTTCCTGGGAATCCATGTCCGCCAGGTCCCGATTGGTCTGATCGAATGCCTCTTTCTTCCAGGCGGCCTCCTGCCTGGTCTGTGCGGTGAGAAGCCGGGCTTGCTCCAGCTCTGCCCGCCGCCGCTGCGCTTCGTGATTGAGCGTCTGCATCTGTAACTCGAGCTCAGTGCGCATTTTTCGTTGCTCGTCGATCTGATGGCGGGCTGTCTGCGTTCTATCTGCTACCTGCTGTTCGCGGGCCTTGGCACGCTTTAGTTCGGCAGGCAGTTCGCGGGCCTCCCTTTCCCACGCCAATACGGAACTCCGCTGACTCCGGCCGTCGTTGCCGCCGGTAACAGCACCGCCGGGGCGAATAATTTCTCCGTCCAATGTGACCACTGTAGGCAGAGGGGAATTGTTGCCGGCGCGGTGAGGCTGGCGGCGGCCACTGCTGGCGGCGCCTGAATGCGTGTCGAGAGCATGGCGTGCCGCTGCCAGATCGTCGGCGATCCAGACTCGCTGCAGGAGCTGCTGGATCGCAGGCGCAACTTCAGAGTCATACTCGACGGAACTGGCGGCGTTGCCGACAATGCCGTCGATTTCCGGCGCAGGGATGGGGCCACCTGAACGAAGCCGATTCAGAGGGAGAAATGTGGCACGGCCTGAACCGGAGCTCTTGAGGAATTCGATGGCGAGCTGGGCGTCCTTCCATGTCTTGACGATGACATTCTGCAGTGCCGCACCCAGCGCAACTTCAATAGCCCTTTCAAGTCGGGCCGGAACGTCGATTTGCGATGCCACCGTGCCCAGGACACCTTCCAGTCTGTTCTGTTGCGACGCCTGTAAGACGGAACGAACGCCGCTGGCGTACCCATTGCCTTCTCCCCGCATTCTCTGCAGGAGGTCGAGCCGGGTCTGTAGGCGTTCGATTTCTCGAAGGACACTGTTGCGCGACTGTTCCTCGGCACCCAGCGCGATATTGTCGGCGGCAATCGCATCGGTAACTGCGGCGATACGTGCCTGGGCAGATTCGAGCTCGGTGCCGCGTTCGACGCTGGCCGCTTCCATGGTGGTCAGAGTCGCGGCTGCGTGGTCGGCGGCCAAAGTGCGCTGACGCATCTCAGTCTGAAGGTCGTCACGCCGTCCCAGTAGGGAGGTGCGTCTTTCGGCGAGATGTTTCAAACGGCTGCGCAGCTCGGCAATCTGATTCTCCTTTGTGCGCAGAGCTGCCTGTGCCTCGCGCCATTGCATCAGGGAGGCGCTGTGCTGCCTTTGCCGTTCGGCCAGTCGGTTCTGCAGCTGATCGACGGCGCTCTGGCAGGTGCTGTGCCGGACCTGGACCTCTTCCAACTGCGCCTGAAGTGTCTGCAGCCGAGCCCGGGCCGAGCTTTTGCTTTCCAGCAGCTCGCTGCATTCGTCTTTCAACTCCTGGTGGCGGGAAACGGTATGGTGAAGGCGTTCTTTGGTTACGGCGAGGCTGCGCACCACTTCAGCCGTCTGACGCTGGCGGGCGTCGCTGATCGAACTCTGTTCGCTCTGCATGTCGCGCAGCCTGTTCTGGCGGGCGCGAATGTCATCGAGGCTGGCGCGAATTGCATCAATTCGCTGGCGGCGCACTTGGGCGGACTGCTGGTCTCGCTCTGCCTTCTGGCGGGCTTGTCGCAGACTGGTGAGGGTGCGGTGCCACTCGTAGCCGTACCAGACCCGGAGAAGGTCCTCCAGGTCAGATTCGATCTGACGCCTTTCGAGGGTGCGTTCGGCCTGTCTTCTGAGAGTGGCGAGCCTGGGGGAAAGTTCGCTCAAAATATCTCGAACGCGGTCGAGATTCAGCTGCGTCGCCTCCAGGCGGCGCAGCGCAGTGGAACGCTTCTGCTGATAGCCGGTGATGCCGGCGGCTTCTTCAAAGAGCGCTCGTCGTTCCTCTGGCCGCAGGCTGAGCACTCGATCGATGAGCCCCTGACCAATCACGGCATAGGCGCGCTTACCCAATCCACTGGGCGCGAGGAGCTGGGTGATGTCCTGCAGTCGAACCCGCTGCCCGTTAATGAGGTATTCATTTTCGCCGTCGCGGTAGGCTCGGCGCGTGATCTCCACTTCGCTGAAATCGATGCCAAGTTGGCCGCCCTCATTGTCCAGGACGAGGCTCACTGCAGCCATGCCCTGTCTTGCTCTGCGGTCGCTTCCCGAAAATATGACGTCAACCGTTTTTTTGGAGCGCAGCAGGCCAAAGCTCTGTTCTCCAAGACACCACCGAATCGCGTCAGCAACATTGCTTTTGCCGCAGCCGTTTGGCCCTACGATAGCCGTAACGCCGGCGCCGAAAGTAAACTCAGTCTGCTGGGCAAAGGTTTTGAAGCCCTTTATGCTAACCCGCTTTATTCGTAGCATCAGGAAAGGGAACTGGGGAGGGGCAAAGCCGCGCCAACAGACACGCTTCCAGCTAGATCAAGTACAGCTGGCGCTCGTGATCCGAATTGTTGGTGAGGCCCCGCAAGTAATTGGGCAGAGGGCTGAAAGACAATACTAGCTAGCATGGCGGTGAAGCGTGGTGCGGTACGAATTCCACTGGAAATATTGACGGCTCTGCGGCCGGTATTCTGGAAACTGACACAGCTATGCCTTTCAAAGACAGTTCAGCGGCGGCTCAGAGCGGCCAGATTATGCGCCAGACACCAGGCAGCGTCACTTCGAGCAGAAGGCCAAGGGCTACGAGCGCAATGGAAACAGTGATCAGGCGGCGCTGCCGCGTAATGTAAAAGGCTGGATTCCAGGCGTTGTTCAAGAGAGGCTGGGCAAGCAGGACGACAAAGCCGGCATATCCTGCAATTATCGACAACCTCCAAGGCATCAGCCCAAGGAGCAGTCCGGGCGGCCCTTCCATGGACAGACGCCCGACCGCATAGCCAAACTGATTGACAGCGCGCATGAGGAACCAGAGACCAACCAGACCTGCAGAAAACAAGCTGCCAAGCAGGACGCCAAAAAGCTCAACGAGTCGAGTGCCAGGGGAGTTCAATAGCCAGCCCGGTAGGTCCTGCCCGGTAACAGACCATTCCAACAGCGAGCGGTGGTAGGCAAAACCGTCGTGAATTGCACGTTCGAAAAGTACTGGCAGAAGCGCAGTTCCCACGATCATAATAAGGGTCTGCAGCAGCAGCCAAGCGGCGAGCACAAGGACGCTTCTGCCTACCAGACCTCTGCGAAGCGGCACGGCCAGAAAGAGAGTGATAGCTACTGTCTGCGCGATCGGCAAGAAGTTGGGTTGTCCCAAGGCGGCGGGCAGAGCGGTTGTGAGCAGAGCGAAAAATCCGAAAGTGATATAGTAGATCGGATCCTTCGTCAAGTCGTAGCGACGTTTCTCAGGTGATCCATTTGGCGTAGGTTTTACCGAATCCTGCATATAAAGATTATAGCACTCTATGCGGATGATGGGCGAAATCCTGGATTGTAACCCGCGAGCGCATCTTCGAGGAGAGACTTGCTCGGACGACCCCAGGCCGAAATGGCGAGGCAGGCCACTCTGTATAGTGATGCTGTGAGTGACAGCAGCTTGTACTGATCACCAATGTTCGCATGTGCAGATTCTGGCTGGCGCAGGACGATACTGAATGGTGAAACGTTTCTGCGCGCGCTCGTCTGGCCCGGAGCTCCAGTCGACGGCAGCGCCAGGTACTGTTTTTCGGTAGGGCGAGACCAGCCGATTCCATGCTTACCTGTGGTATACTGGGCGAATTGACATGGGCACTTGACAGTTGCAGAACAGGTTGCATGATGTGATTTCGAAGCCCGGTTCAGCTGGAGAATTGGTCGAGAGCGCCTCGCCGTCATTCGTTCAGGCCCGGGGCGCCGGCCGCCCCTATTGAGACTGCAATGGTGACGCAATCAAGAGTTGTGGCGGCAGTAATTGCCGCTGCCGGGTTCAGTCGCAGAATGGGCCGATTCAAGCCGTTATTGCCCTGGCGGAACGGGACCGTAATCGAGGCAGTTGCCGCTGGGCTCATTGCCGGCGGCGCGTCGCCGGTCCAGGTTGTAACCGGTCATCGCGGCGCCGAAATCGCCCAACGTCTGGAGGGTGGACCCGCCAGGGTTGTTTTCAATCCCGACTATGGGCGCAATGAAATGCTGCGGTCTTACCAGGTGGGAATAGGCGCGTTGCGAGAATCCTGTTTGCCAATTCAGGGTGCGCTGCTGGCTTTGGGAGATCAGCCGCACATTCCGGCAGAGGTGATCAGGCAGATTGTAGAGCGGGCACGGTCCGAGCCGGATGCTGTCGTGATTCCCAGCCACAACCGGCGCCGTGGCCATCCCGTTTACATTCCTGAATGGTCCTTTGCGGAACTTCTGGGACTTGCGCCTGGGCAAACGCTGCGCGATATGCTGTCGGATCTTGGTGGAGAGATCGTATACGTTGACGTGGATAGCGATTGCGTGCGCAGAGATATGGACTTGCCTGCAGAGTATGAGTCGCTGCGGGCGGAGTATGAGCAGGTAAGCTGAAGCAAGCGGACTGGAGGCCTGGCTTTATTGCACGGGGGCGCGGACGCGCGGATGTAGGCTCGCAGAGCCGCACCGTTGGAACAAGGGCGTACGGTCGGTGAGCGATGGTTTTGGAGGGGGGCGTTGCGGGGGCGCAGCCCCTGCACAAGGGAGGGCCGAAGGCCCGACCGCCCATATAATGAAATAGAGAAGAGAACATATACCGGGGCTTGCCTGGTTCAAGGTTGAAAAGAGGCTGCGCCAGGGAAGTCACAAAGTGGAAAGGTAGGGAGCCACCTTGACAGCGACACTATATCACCATTTGCAGGAGATGCTGGCCGACGAGCAGGAAGTCGCCGTTGCTACTATTGTCGACGCCAAAGGTTCAGTGCCGAGGGAGGTTGGCGCCAAGATGCTGATTCACCCGCAAGGCCGGCACGTGGGAACTGTGGGGGGAGGCTGTGGAGAGGCGGATGTGATTCGCGCCGGGTTGGACGTCATCCATGATGGGATTCCGCGTACTGTCCACGTGGACCTGACAGAAGACATTTCGATGGACAGCCTAGGTGTCTGCGGCGGCGTTATGGATGTTTTCGTCGAGCGTTGGGGCGGGGCATCCTCGCCAGACAAAGAGAGGTCGGCGGACTGACCGGCGCGGCAGGCGAGGATGCGGTATGCCACGCTAACCTTGCTCTATGATTCCTCGTCCGGCTGCTCGGATGGTATGCGGCTGTGCAGGTGAACGGGTTGCGATTTTTCGCGCACCCGCAGGTTTATCATTTCGACGGCGAGAGAAAAGGCCATGGCAAAATAGGCATAGTTTTTCAAGTGCAATTCTTCGACAGCTTCGTGGAGCCAACCTTCCAGCACAAGCAGGAATCCAATCAAAATCAGAAAAGCCAGCGCCAGGATCTTCATCGTCGGATGGCGTTCGACGTAGGAGGCGATCGATCCGGCAAAGAAGAGCATGACCGCGGCCGCAACCAGGACGGCCGGGACCATTACCCAGAGATTGCCTGAGATTCCTACCGCGGTGACAACCGAGTCCAGTGAAAAGACTAAATCGATGAGGATAATCTGAGCAATGACGGATGCGAATGTTGCCGTCGCTTTGGCTTTACCGCTATGTTGCCCTGATTCCAGCTTTTCGTGGATTTCGAAAGTGCTCTTGCCGATAAGAAACAGGCCTCCGATCAGGAGAATCAAATCCCGGCCGGAGAGACCATGGTCGAAGATAGTGAAGAGAGGATGGGTCAGCCGCATGATCCAGGTGATGCTGAATAGAAGAGCAATGCGGGCAAACACTGCCAGCCCGATACCGGTTGAACGGGCCTTCGCCTGCTGATGGGCGGGTAGCTTTCCGCTCAGGATGGCAATGAAGATTACGTTGTCAATGCCAAGGACGACTTCGAGCAAAACGAGAGTCAGCAGGGCAACCAGGCTTTCGGGTTGGAACAGTACGGTCATGCGGTTGCGGGCTCCTTGAAAGGTTGGAAATCGGCCAGCAACTGCAAAGCAAATGCAGACGCAAGTCCGATTCAGAGCATACGACGGATTCTAGCATCAGGTTTGGCGCGTGTCTAGCTCAAGTTCTAGCGCGTTGCCAATTGCCAATGTTTCGCCGAACAATAGGGATGGCGGGCGCATAAGAAAGATACGTGAGAAATGCAGAAAGAGTTGCTCAATACTCTGATAGATGCGATTGATAATCGAGAGGCTGTTGCTCTGGTTACAGTCACAACGGGTGACGGAGTATATGCCGGGGCGGTCGGTCGCAATGCAGTTGTCTGGCACCAACCGGACCGACGCCCTGCCGGTGCATTGGGACTGGGAGCAAAGTGCAACGCTGTACTTCACGATGTCCGGACCGCGATTGAGCGCAAGAAACACATGCAGTTCAGCTATGCGGAAGACGAGGGTAGTTTTTCCGTGTTTGTCGAGATCCAGGCACGGCCTCCGCACCTGATAATCGCCGGCGCCGGTCATATCGCCGTACCGCTGGCTTCAATTGCAAAGACGTGCGACTTCCTGGTGACGGTAATTGACGATCGGCCGCAATTTGCCCATGTTGCCCGTTTCCCAACTGCCGATCGGGTGGTGGCAGGGCCTTTTCGACCTACATTGGTCGATCTGCGGCAGGGTAAAGACGTCTTTGACAGCGACACGTATCTCGTGTTGGTGACACGGGGCCACCAGTATGACATCGACTGTCTATTGGAGGTGCTGGACGATCCGGTTGCCTATTTGGGAATGATCGGAAGCAGCCGGCGCATCCGCGCTGTCTTCGAACTTCTCGAGAGCGAGCAGAGCATACCAGCCTCGAAATTTGACCGCGTCCGAGCGCCGATCGGCATTGATATTGGCGCGATTACGCCCGCGGAGATTGCGGTCTGTATAATGGCGGAGATCATCTGCGTGCTGCGAGATGGCACGCTTCCCGGCATGAGCGAGCAGATCCAGCAGGAGCGGACGCAGCGCAGAATGCGCGCGGCGGAGCGTTCGAGAGCTGGATGAAAGATGCTGTCATAGGCAGGACCAAAAGAGATAAAAGGGTCAGCGAAAGCGAAGGTGGGCCGTTTTCGGTTCGGACTCTTGCTGACAGGCGAGTAACGTGACTGATAAGGCGGAAGTTTCAACCTATAATCGTTATGCTTGGGACAAGGCTGTCGAGCGCAAGAGTAGATGGACGGTCGCCGTCAGCGCGGAGACCATTGCGGCAGCAAGGCGCGGCGACTGGCAGATTGCGCTAACGCCGACAAAAGAGGTGCCGCGAGCGTGGTTTCCCGACATCAGTGACGCGGAGATCCTTTGTTTAGCCTCGGGCGGCGGCCAACAAGGGCCGATACTGGCCGCGGCCGGCGAGAGTGTCAACGCACGTGTGACAGTCTTCGACAACTCGCCGCGCCAGCTTGCCCAAGACCGCGCTGTGGCGGAACGCGAAGGCCTGAAGTTGTTGACTGTCGAAGGAGACATGAGTGAGCTGCTGGCCTTTGAAGACCAGTGTTTCGATCTGATAGTCCACCCTTGTTCCAACCTGTTTATCCCTGAGGTGCCCCCCGTATGGAGGGAGTGCGCACGCGTGCTGAAACCAGGAGGGGTCCTGCTGGCCGGTTTTGTCAATCCTGTTATGTACCTCTTTGATCAGCGCAAGATTGATGAAGGTATACTGGAGGTCCGTCATAAGCTTCCTTATTCAGATCTCACCAGCATTTCAATTGCGGAGCGGAAGGCGTTCATCCGTGCGGGGGAAGCTCTTGAATTTGGGCACACGCTCACGGACCAGATTGGGGGTCAGCTCGACGCCGGTCTTGTCTTGACCGCGTTCTATGAAGATCGTTGGGAAGGACAGCCGCCGGCGGATTATACCGACACCTACATAGCGTCTCGAGCAGTAAGGCTTAACTGTTCAGATTAGAAAACGGTTGCGTTTTTTGTATTTTTGGAAAGCTGGATTACAATTGAGGTAACTGTCTGCAGGACAGTTCCCCCAAATCGCAGGAAGGCATCTGCAGTCGTGCAGCCAAGCCTAAGCGAATGGGAAATGGATAGTTGCCAACATTCAGTTGCAAAGGAGCATCAAGAAATGGCGTATGCGCATACTAATTCCAAGGGCAGGACATATATTCTGCATTCGAGGGAAACCACACTGCGTAACGGACGGCAACAGACTCTCTATTTCTTCGCCAAAGAAGAAAAGGAGGGCGCGTTGGATGCCGTACCTGAAGGCTACGAAGTTTCCGAAAGCAAGAATGGCCTACCAGTTTTGAAACGATCAAAATGACAATATTAAAGCCTCTAACGTTGGGGTAATTCAGGTTTAAGCGTTGGTTCTACCAAATGGATTTCCACCTCACCGTTGAAGAAAAGATTGATCGGACTCCACCGCCGCTGCGCGAGATTATTGAAGATTTCCGCAGTATGGAACCGCGCGAGCGGCTGGAGTCTCTTCTCGATTTTGCGATGGGTATGCCGGACCTTCCCGGCTTTCTTCACGACGCCCGCGATCAGATGGAGCAGGTCCACGAGTGTCAAACGCCGATATTTGTGTTCACCGACATTGAAGACGCCGGTGTGCATGTCTACATCGACGTGCCGAAAGAGTCACCTACCGTCCGGGGATACGCCGCGATAGTACAGGAGGGGTTGGAGAGCGCGTCCCCGGATACGGTTTTGCAGACGCCGGATGACATTCATTACCTGCTTGGTCTGCATGAAGCAATATCCCCGCAACGACTGCGCGGCCTGCACGTCCTCATGGCCTATCTGAAGAGGCAAGTTACAGCAAGAATGGGAAAGAGTGAATAGCGCGCTGACCGACGTGCAAGGCATTTTGGTCGGCCACTGGTCGGATCCGGACAACGGAACCGGCTGTACGGTCGTGCTCACGCCTTCCGGGAGCTGCTGCGGTGTGGATGTGCGCGGGTCGGCGCCGGGCACGCGTGAGACCGAGTTGCTGAATCCTGTGAACAGAGTCGACCAGGTCCATGGCGTCCTGCTCAGCGGGGGCTCAGCCTACGGGTTGGGGGCCGCGCACGGGGTTGTCGATTGGTTGGCACAGCGAGGACATGGCTGGTATACGCCGGCCGCGCCGGTGCCGATTGTGCCGGCAGCGATTCTCTACGACCTGGGTTTTGGCGGTTCGACTGTCTACCCTACCCAGCGCGACGCTTATGCTGCCTGCGACTCGGCGACCGGGGAGGATGTGGGGCGCGGATCAATCGGCGCGGGCGTCGGTTGCACAGTAGGCAAACTGTTGGGGATGGATAGAGCTACTCGTGGTGGATTGGGACAGGCGTCTGCTGTCTTGCCGGGCGGTGTGGTAGTGTCGGCTCTGATGGCGGTCAACGCGGTCGGAGATATTGTCGACCCGATGCGGGCCGAACTGGTGGCAGGGGCCCGTGACCCTGAGGGCGGACGTCTGGTGGACAGTTTGACAGTGGCCGCCGGCCGCTTCGACTCCTTTTTGTTTGGTCGGCCGCAAGAGCTTCCAGATCAGCCCGCCGAATCGCAATCCGAAACTCCAGACCAGGCCATTCACTCTGTTCAAAACAACACGACGATTGGCGTGGTTGCAACCAATCTCGGCCTGGGTAAAACCGAGGTAACCAAGTTGGCACAGATGGCGCAGACCGGTGTCAGCCGCACGACGCGGCCTGCGCATACTCTCTATGATGGCGACTGTCTATTCGCGCTGGCAACCGGCGCGCTCGATGCGCAGGTGGAGTTGAGCTTGCTGGGAGCAGTCGCTGCCGAAGTCGTTGCAACCGCAGTTCTTGACGGCGTCCTCAACGCCGTGTCCGCTTACGGCGTGCCGGCCGCCTCTGATTTAAGGCCCCGCAAGTTAATTTCCTAGCTGTAGCTACTAAGCCATATACAGTTCCTGTTTTGACCAGCTCTTTATCGCTGCCGCCATTCAGGAAATCTGATGGCGTACGGGGTTGGCGGCCACCAGGCTGTCGGAGCGGTACTGCTGGAATGCGCAGACACGGTCGGAACTGCAGTTCTTAGTTTTCAGTGGAACATCAGTCGTCAGTGGATCACCGGTAATTAGTGGTCGGTGGGTGGTGGGTTGAGGCGGCATGTGGGGGAGGGGACACTGTTGGCTAGACACGCTGCTGGAGCCGCACGGCTGGAATGAGCACACAAGGTCGGTGAGAGATGGTTTTGTAGGGGGGCGTTGCGGGGGCGCAGCCCCTGCACAAGGGAGGGCCGAAGGCCCGACCGCCCAGATGCAAAGAGAGAAAATAGAGGAGTGAGGAGAGAGTAAACAGCTCCGCTTTCCTCATTCAGGTCTGCGAATCAGTTGCGGCTGAATTGTTCCACCAAGTCTTAGTACTGATCCGAGCGAAGCCTTTCGCGGCCGCTCTGCCGCAGGACGGGACCGTCCAGGCAAAGCACACTGCCGTCAAGTTCACATGAACCGCATATTCCTACGGCACAGCGCATATATGCCTCCCACGACAGTTGGCGTTGGACGCGGTGATCTTCGCCCATGCGGTCGATGGCCGAGAGCATGCCGTGGGGACCACAAGCGCAAAGCAGATCGATTTCGCCTGCGGAAAGCGGGGTTGCCAGCAGGTCGGTTACCAACCCGGTCGCCCCGGCGCTGCCGTCCTCAGTGCAGGTGAGCAGTTCCAGAGCAGCGCCTTCTTCTGTTGCAGCATCCGCCAGGTTGGTGAAACGCCCGGCATAGAGCAGGTCTCTGGCCGTGGCGGCGCCGATATAGACGGTAAGGGCCGAGAGTTGTTGCCGCCAGGCGCGGGCCAGCCAAAGCAAGGGCACTACTCCATACCCGCCGCCAATGAAAGCTGCGCGTGTGCCGGCAGGAGGGAGTTGAAAGCCGTTGCCGAACGGACCGCGAATCCAAAGCGGATCGCCCGGCTCGAGTTCATGCAGGAGTCTGGTAAATGGACCGACCGCGGTGACCATCAGAGTTACCGGGTCGGAATCGACCAATGAGAAGGGCTTCTCATCAAAGCGAGGCAGCCAGGCCATGACAAATTGTCCTGGCGTCGCGTCGAGGCTTACGTCGAGCGTGATCGTTCTGGTACGGTAATTGTCGGTTTCGACTGAACGTATGGGGAAAGGGGAAGGGAGGTGTAGAGAGCCGGCACGAACGGACCCGCCCGAAACCGGGCTCATGTTCGCACCGGGGAGGCGCGGCGTCATATTCCTATCGCTCACGCTCGTTTGAGAACGACCACCGGAATTTCGCGCGCGGTCTTGGCCTGGTAGTCGTTGTATGCCGGCCAGATGTCGGCCATCAAAGTCCAGAGAGCGGGCTTTTCCTCCGCTGAAGCAGTGTGGGCTGTGGCGTCGAAGCAATCGGCGCCGACTCGCAACTGCACGGCCGGCGTCTCGACCAGATTGAGATACCAGGAAGGGTGATGTGTGGCGCCGCCGCGAGAGGCGACGATTACATATTTTTCCTCGCCCTCAACCTTGCCGTAGATGAGCGGGGTGGTGCGTGACTTGCCGGTGCGTCGCCCGGTTGTGGTCAGCAGCAGCGTGGGGACGCCGTTCCAGATATGGCCGTCCTCACCGTTGGAGTCGAGATAGCGGCCAATGTGTTCCTTTACCCAGCCCGGTACTTGGCGTTCTGTCATGACTGATGTCTCCTCGCTGTATAAGTCCAATTCTGAAGTCACCTGAAACTGCGAACAGTCTACCACAATGCAAATGGCATTGCACCATTCTGGCACATTTTTTCTGCTTGCAATTGCTGCGTACAGGCGTTATCCTCATCAACTGACAGTTCCATTTTCGCTATGGAGGGTATCATGATCCTTTCCCCGACTCAAGTGGAAGCATATAAACGCGACGGCTTCATTGGAACGCTTGACGTAATCGATAGGGCGCTTGTCACCCAGTACCGGCGGGCCTTTGACGATCTGGAGGCCCGAGTTGACAAGGAAACCGCCCAAATCGGGCTCGTTGACCACCATTATGAGGAAAAGTTCATCTGGGAGCTTGCCACACATCCCACTATCCTCGATGCCATCGAAAAGCTGATCGGGCCAAATATATTCCTGCTCGCAACCCACTTCTTCAACAAATATGGAGAAGGTGATCAAGCGGAGGCATTTGTCGCCTGGCATCAGGACGTGACCTTCTGGGGGCTAGAGCCGCCTTTGGCCGTCACGGCATGGTATGCAGTTGACGACAGCGACGTGGAAAACGGCTGTATGCAGGTCATTCCGGGAACACATGTGGCCGGGGTGGTGGAGCACGGCAAGGCGGAGCAGGAGGGTAATCTGCTCAGCATTAACCAGGAAGTCCACGTTACGCCTGAGAAAGCTGCGACCGCCGTCGATCTGCCGCTGCAGGCGGGTCAGATATCGATCCACGACGGTACTCTCATCCACGGCAGTCTGCCGAACCGCTCGAACAGGCGGCGCTGCGGGCTTACGCTGCGCTACGTGCCCACTTATGTGCGGCAGGCCGAGGATAACTCTCTGGACGGACGCTGGAAACCGGTGCTGGTTCGGGGCAAGGATGAGGAGAACAACTTCGGCGAGTTCAAGACCCAGTGGCAATGAGGAACTGAGGGATGCCCGAAGTCCCGCCTAACGTTGTCTTTGTCCTCACGGATGACCAGGGTTACGGCGACCTTTCCTGTCACGGCAACCCCGTCTTGAAAACTCCTCACATTGATGCACTGCATGCGGCCAGCGTGAGGCTGACCGATTACCACGTGGGTCCCACCTGCGCACCCACTCGCGCTGGACTCTTGACAGGACACTACGCCAACAGCACTGGCGTCTGGCGTACGAGCGGCGGGCGCTCGTTGCTGCGGGCCGATGAAGTCAGTATGGCCGACTATTTTCAGAGAAGCGGCTACGCTACTGGAATCTTCGGTAAATGGCATTTGGGCGACAACTGGCCTTACCGCCCGCAGGACCGAGGCTTTGAAACGGTGGTCGTACACGGCGGGGGAGGCGTGTCCCAGACGCCAGACTATTGGGGTAACAGCTATTTCGACGACAGCTATTGGGACGGCGAACAGTTCATGCAGTTCGAGGGGTATTGCACTGATGTCTGGTTTCAGCAAGGATTAGAATTCATCGAGCGCAACCGAGACAGACCTTTCTTCTGCTACATTCCGACAAATGCGCCCCACGCGCCCCATCTGGTCGAGCCCAGCTACAGTGACCCATATCTGCCGTTGACGCCCCACGAGGGTCGGGCCAAGTTCTATGGCATGGTTGCCAAGATTGATGAGAATGTGGGAGAGTTGCGGCGCCGGCTAAGGGAGATGGGGCTGGAGGAAAATACGATACTCATTTTCATGACTGACAACGGTTCCTCTGGCGGTCTGGATGTGGATGAGAACCACTTTGTAGTTAACGGATTCAATGCGGGAATGCGCGGGAAGAAGGCCTCAGAGTATGACGGCGGCCACCGTGTGCCATTCTTTATGCACTGGCCGGCTGGCGGTCTTGACACTGGTCGAGATGTGGACAGGTTGACAGCCAATATCGATGTTCTGCCGACCTTGATCGAGCTATGCGGCCTTGAAGGACCGGGCGACGGCGACTTCGACGGTCGGAGCCTGGCCCCGTTGCTGCAGGACGCGTGTGGCGAGGAGGCGTCTCCTGATTCAGAGATGGTCAAGGAGGATACGGCTGGAACTGGCATGGGGAACGCCTGGCCGGAGCGCGCGATCGTCACGGATACGCAGCGTCTGCCGCGTCCGATCAAGTGGCGCAGAAGCGCGGTGATGACCGACAGCTGGCGGCTGGTAAACGGAGAAGAGCTGTACGTTATCAAGGAGGACCCTGAACAGCAGCGCGACTTGTCGGCGGAATATCCGGACGTGGTAGCGGAGCTGCGGACGGCCTATGAGGCGTGGTGGACAAAAGTGTCGCGTCAGTTTGCCGAAGAGATTCCGATTGCGATAGGGGGCCCGGGAGCCTCCAGACTTCGACTCAACACGTACGACTGGCGCAATTACCACAATGAAGAATGGGAAGGCGCGTGGAATCAGTGCCTTGTCCGTCAGGGTCTGATTTGCGAAGGCTATTGGGAAGTGGACGTTGTCGAGGAAGGCTATTACCGCTTCAGCCTGCGCCGCTGGCCGGTGGAAGAGGACGCGGCGATTGCCGCCGGTCTGGCGGGAGATGGGCCGGTTTCGTGGACAGAACTGCGCATCGACCCTGACGAGGAGGCCTTTGCCGGTGCGTCGTGGAAGGACCGCATCCGATGGGGCGGCGGGGTTGCCTTGCCGGTCCACCGGGCGGGAATCTCTATTGCTGGAAAAGAGGCATGGAAGTCAGTTGGGCCCGACGACAGGGGCGCGGACTTTGCGCTGGAGATTCCAGCTGGCGCGACCCATTTGCAGACCTGGTTTGAACTGGAGGACGGCGGGGAGTTGGGGGCGTACTATGTTTACGTCGAGAAGCTGAGCAAAGGCCAGCACCTGTGATCGTCTTGCAGTTCATTCAAGCCAAGGCCTGAGCGTTCCGGCCATTTCCCCTGCAGTCTTTGATTCTGCCCGATACAAGGGCAGTAAGTTCAGCCGAAGAATTGAGCGGAAGAGCAAGTAGCCAGTTTTATTTCGCATAGGAATTGTGTCATGGCGACCGACCGACCCAACGTTGTCTTTGTCTTAACCGATGATCAGGGATACGGCGATCTCTCGTGTCACGGCAATCCGGTGGTCAAGACACCTCACATCGACGCGCTGTACGACGAAAGCGTGCGTCTTAAAGATTACCACGTGGGACCGACATGCGCGCCGACTCGCGCCGGGCTATTGACCGGCCATTACGCAAACAGCACTGGCGTTTGGCACACGATCGGTGGGCGTTCGCTGTTGCGGGCCGACGAAATAAGCATGGCAGACTATTTTCGAGATAGCGGCTATGTGACGGGGATTTTCGGCAAATGGCACCTGGGTGACAACGCCCCTTACCGCCCGCAGGACAGGGGGTTCGACACTGTGGTTGTTCACGGCGGCGGCGGCGTCGGGCAGACGCCGGACTACTGGGGCAACAACTATTTCGATGACAGTTACTGGGACGGAGAAGGCCACTCTCGTTATGAGGGATACTGCACTGACATATGGTTTCAAGAGGCGCTGAAGTTTATTGAGCGTAACCGGAACAAGCCCTTCTTCTGCTACATTCCCACCAATGCGCCGCACGGGCCCTTCCTGGTTGATCCGGTCTACAGCGATCCCTATGTGGCGGTCACACCCCACCAGAAGCGTGCAAACTTCTATGGGATGCTAGCCAACATTGATGAAAACGTCGGCGGTTTGCGGCGCCGCTTGGCAGAGATGGGGTTGGCTGAAAACACGATCTTCATTTTTATGACTGACAACGGTTCCGGAGGCGGCCTGGATGTGGATGACGACCATTTCGTCATCAGCGGTTTCAACGCGGGAATGCGCGGGCAGAAGGGATCGGAGTATGACGGCGGGCATAGGGTACCTTTCTTTCTCCACTGGCCTGCGGGTGGAATCGATGAGGGGCAGGACGTGGAGGAAGTGACGGCCAATGTCGACATTTTGCCGACGCTGTTCGAATTGTGCGGGCTGGAAGGTTCAGAAGGCAACAGTTTCGACGGTCGCAGCCTGGCACAGTTGATGCGACCTGGAGTGGGTAAACTGGGGGATTGGCCCGACCGTGCGCTGGTCACGGATTCGCAGAGACTGACGTACCCGGTCAAATGGCGCAAGAGCGCAGTGATGACCGACAGCTGGCGTCTTGTGAACGGGCGCGAGCTGTATTCGATCAGGAATGACCCGGAGCAGCGCACTGACGTTGCCGACTCCAACCCAGACATTGTATCTGAGTTGCGTCTCGCCTACGAGGAGTGGTGGCGGAAGGTCTCCCGTCAGTTTGCTGAAGATATACCCATTGCTATTGGGGGCCCTGGGGCAACGAGACTGCGTTTGAGCACGCATGACTGGCGAAACGAAGATTGCGAATGCGCCTGGAATCAGAGTCTTGTGCGCCAGGGGCTAATCTGCAACGGGCATTGGGAGGTTGAGGTTGTCGAGGCAGGGTCCTACCGCTTCGAGCTGCGGCGCTGGCCGGTGGAAGAGGATGCACCGATTGCTGCTGGACTGGCCGGGGGAGAGCCGACACCTTTTGGCATGATCTCCATTCGCGCAGCAGAGGAAGTCAGCGTAGAGCAGACGGGGGCCGACTCCGAACCGTCGCTTAAGGAGCGCGTGGTATGGGGCGGCGGGGCTGCTCTGCCGATACGCCGCGCACGCATTGCAATCGGGGACGAGGAGGCGGAGACGGGTATCGATGCCGAAGACGAAGCCGCCAGGTTCACGTTGACCTTGCCAGCGGGCGGAACCCATTTGCAGACTTGGTTTGAGATGGAAGATGGCGAGGATTTGGGTGCGTATTACGTCTACGTGGAGCAACTGACCCCGACCGAAATTCAGCACCAATAGTTGATGCGTCCGTGTCGTTTCAACTCTTATAAAACGGACCACAGAAACACTCTTGCGATAGTCTCGCTCAAAAAAACCTATCGGAGCGCTGGAACACGCAGTAGTCAGATACGGATTTTTCCAATTTACGCCTCAAGGTCTACCATCTGCCTCCCGCAGTTGACCTGAGCCGTCATCCAAATCACTGTTCAGGGAGATGACATATGACGCAAGTGCATAGTCAGAAGTTGGCAATTCATGGAGGCACGCCGGCCAAACAGAAACCTGATCCGCCGATGTATCCGGGCGGCATGGCGATTGCGGAGGAGGAAGAGGCGGGCGTGCTGGAAGTGTTGCGAGCGAAACGTCTATTTCGGTACTACGGTCCCGGCGAGGAGGAGTCCAAGGCCGCCCAGTTGGAAACGGCGTTCGCCGAAAAGGTGGGCTCCAAATATTCGGTGGCGGTCACGTCGGGGACGGCGTCGCTGGTCTGCGGGCTGCATGGTATTGGCATCGGGCCGGGCGATGAGGTGATCGTGCCGGCGTATACGTGGATCGCGTCTGCGTCCGCGGTGGTGGCGGCCGGCGGGATTCCGGTGGTCGCTGAGGTCGACGAGACGCTCCTGTTGGACCCGGAGGACGTTGCGCGGAAGATAACCCCTTACACGAAGGCGATCATGCCGGTGCATATGCGCGGGGCGCCCTGCCGGATGGATGAGCTGATGGCCTTGGCGAACGAGCATGGGCTCAGAGTCATTGAGGACGTTGCGCAGGCGAACGGCGGCAGCTACAAGGGGAAGGCGCTGGGGACGTTCGGCGATGTCGGCTGTTACAGTCTTCAGTTCAACAAGATAATCACATCCGGCGAGGGCGGGATGGTGGTTACGGACGACGAATCGGTGTGGAAACGCGCCAACATGTTCCACGACGTGATCGGCGCGCTACAGCTCAAGTTCAATGTGGAAGAGTTGCTCTGCGGCGTCAACTTTCGGATGCCCGAGCTTCTGGCGGCGGTGGCATTGCCGCAGCTGGCGAGGCTGGACGGTCTGATCGATGACATGCGGCATCGCAAGCGGATGATCAAGGCAGGAATTGAGGGCGTGACGGAGCGGAAAGGAATCAGCTTTCGCGAGATGGCCGACCCGGATGGGGATATTGCGATCGCCACCGTATTCTTCATGGACAGCCCGGAGAAAGCTGCATCGGTGTCGGAGGCGCTGCGGGCTGAAAACATCGGCGCCGGGACACTGTATTCGCCAGACGGAATCGACTATCATGTGTATGCGCACTGGGTTCCGATCATGAACCAGCGCACATGGACAGATGCGGGCGGGCCGTGGCGATGGGCCCAACGGGAGATCGAATATCACAAGGATATGTGCCCGCGGAGTCTGGACCTGCTGGGCCGGGCAGTACACATCAATGTCAGCCCGTTGCTGACAAATGAAGATGTAGAGGAGACGGTCGAGGGTTTGAACAAGGTACTGGAGGAACTTGCGTAGCGCTTACAACTCTCAGCCAGATGGTTACAGGCTGAATTTTCAGAAGGTAGAGACGGCGTGTTTGCGCCGTCCAAACAAGAGCCAAGGAGGAAAGCACCATGGCTACTGGTACGAAGTTGTCCAGACGCAGTTTTCTAGCAAAGACTGCCACTATGGCAGGCGTTGCCACGGTTGGGGCGGGCCTGTCGGCCTGTGTACCTGCCGTGCCCGGCGCAGCCGACGATGGCGGGGGGGCGGCGATGGAAGTCGTCACGCTGACGATGTGGAAGGGCCCGCATAAGGCAGCAGGCGACGAGACCAAACTCTGCGCCCAGCCCACGTTGGATGTGCTGGAGGAGATGCACCCGGAGATCAGTGTCGACTTCAGCGAGGTTCCCTGGGGCCAGTACAATGAGAAGTTCGTGTCCGCGTTTGCCGCCGACCAGGGTCCGGACGTGAGCTATCAGACGGAATCGTTCCCTCGCTTCGTCAATTCGGGCCACATCATGCCGCTTGACGAAAGGATTGCCTCGAGCGGGTTCGATCGCTCATTCTTCTTTGAGAGAGCCTGGGAGCCTGGCACTTACGATGGCACGACCTACTCCTTCCCGTGGATTATCGGCGGGTCCAACCTGTTCTGGAACAAGGATCTGTTTGAGCAGGCCGGCTGGGATCCCGATACGCCACCCGATACGATGGACGATTTTCTCGCGATTTCGCAGGACATCACCGCACTTGGCGACGATATCTACGGCTTTGCAACCCATCCAAAGGGGTGGCACGAGAATGGCCAGTGGCCGCGCCGTTTCGGTGGGAGCTGGTTCAACGATGATCTGACCGAATGCATCGTAAACACTGCCGAGGCGTACGACGGCTGGCATTTCTTCAATTCGCTGTTCCACGACCTTGAAGTTGCGATGCCAGGGGCCATATCCGGGCAGGAACCGGGTGTCGGCGGTTACTTCCGAGACGGCAAGGTGGGCATGATCACCGCACAGAACGTCTACGCCAACAGTGTCCGCAGTGAGAAGCCTGAGTTCAATCTGGGCGCCTCACGCATGGCCACAGGACCGGCAGAGGGGGCCAGAGGTCGAGCATGTTATGGCGGCGTTGGTATGCTGGCGATTGCTGCCAAGACGGAATATCCCGATGAATCGTGGACCGTTCTGGAAACGCTCGTCACGCCCGACCTGCTGACATCATGGATCGGGTGCCTCGGCTTCATGAGCGTCTCGCCGCACGTGAATTTCTACCCAGATGATCCGGTATTGACCACCGCCCAGACGACACTTGAATACACCTTCTTCTGGCCGTATCGCGGCTGGATCTTCAAGTTCTGGGACATCGAGGGTACTTCCATCGAGTCGTTCGTCCTCGGCCAGCGCTCGGTCGAAGAGGCAGTGGAAGACATGGTTGTTCAGGTAAACGACATGCTCCGAGAGGAAGAAGGAGCATAAGGCTTGATTCGGGGCAGGGCTGCAGTTGGACTGGTTCAACTGCAGCCCTGCACGGACCTTCAACGAGTATTCTTCGCTGCCAAGGCCAAGAGCAGTGAATTCCACAGCCGAAAATCGATCTACCATTGGGCGCGTACTGGAGAATCACTCCAATCTGGGGCAGAACCTATGACTTCAGCCACATCATCTTCAGTGCAAAGCGGCACGGCCATTGCATCGTTCTGGAAACGGTCCGATGTCAGGCGCAATGTAGGCGCCTATCTCTTCATTCTTCCGTTTATGATTTTGTTCGCCGTCTTCAATGTCGGTCCCTTTTTTTGGGCGCTTTGGCTGTCGCTGATTCGGGGAGACTTGGTCCAACCGGTCAAGCCTTTTGTCGGACTGCAAAACTACGTCAGCTTAACGACCGACAATATCACCCTTACCGTTTTCAAAAACTCCTTGCAATATACAGTTTCGGTTGTGCCGATAGCGGTCATTACCGCGCTGGCTCTGGCATTCCTCATTGGCAACAAACTAGTCCGCTTCAAAGACTTTTACCGGTCCGTAGTTTTCTTTCCCTTGCTTGCCTCGGCCGCAGCCACGGCACAGATATGGAGTTATATTCTGGCTCCCCGTTATGGTGTGATGACGTATCTGCTGAGTTTTGTGGGCGTTCCTGAGATTTACTGGCTGTCCGACCCTACCTTTGCGCTGTACGGAATCCTCCTGGTTGAGTGGTGGCGAGGGATAGGCTTTCACATAATTCTGTTCCTGGCTGCCATGTTAGGCGTACCGGAAGAGTTGCATGAGGCTGCCCGCATTGACGGAGCCAACGCCTGGCAGGTTGCCATTCGGGTGACGATTCCTTTGATGCGTCCCGTGATCCTTTTTTCGGTCGTGATGGGGACGATTTGGGCGTTTCAGCTATTCGATACCGTATTTGTGCTCACCAATGGCGGCCCGGTTCATTCCACTGCCACGATCGTCTGGTACATCTACAACCATGCCTTCCGTTACGGCCAGGTCGGAATGGCCGCGGCCATGGGCGTCGTGCTCTTGCTGATCATTATGCCGATTTCCTTTGTGCAGATGCGAGTGCTGGGCGAAAGATAGTATGCCCGCCTTAATCGCAAATTGCGCCACGCCGGTCTAAGGGGAAGAATCTGTGGCCCAGAGCATTTTCAATCGCAAAACGCAGAAGTTCATCAAGGTTTTGCCTCAGGCAGTCGTGGTCTACGTGCTTTTGGCCGCGCTGGTCATCACCATGCTGGGGCCCTACCTCTACATTTTCTCGTCTTCTTTTAAGGAGACGTATACCCTCATTTCGATCCCCCCACAGCTATTTCCAGAAAAGTTCGTTTGGGACAACTATACGTACATTCTGAGAGAATTGCCTTTCAGCCTCTGGTTTTTCAACACTATTCTTGTGGCCGTGCTCGTCACGGTGGGAACGGTGTTTATCGACGCTCTCGCCGCGTACGCTTTTGCAAAGAAACAGTTCTGGGCTCGCGATTTTCTTTTCGGACTAATGCTGGCGACGATCATGATTCCAGGCGCGCTGCTCCTGATCCCGGCTTTCCTCATTACCAATAAGCTGGGACTGCTGAACTCTTACGGCGGCCTGATCATACCTGCACTGGCGAACGTACTTGGCGTTTTTCTACTGCGGCAGTTCATGCAGACCATACCTGAGGAGCTTGAGCACGCGGCACGCATCGACGGCTGTTCCGATTTTGGCGTGTTTTGGCGCATCATTCTGCCGCTGTCGGCACCTGCCCTGGCGACTTTGTCAATCGTCGTTTTCACGTCTCAGTGGAATAATTTGGTTTGGCCTCTGGTCGTGCTCAACGATAAGGACCTTTACACGCTTCCACTAGGTCTCGCTCTGCTCCGCAGCGAGTTCCAGGTAAACTACGGTATTACCTCGGCCGCCGCGTTTCTGAGTGTGGTCCCGTTGGTTATCGTCTTCATTTTCCTGCAACGTTATTTCCTGGAAGGGCTTACAGTTGGAGCAGTAAAAGGGTAATCGAGTCGGCAAAGCCTGGTGCTTGACCAGATGGGCGGGCAACTTCAACCGGAGAGGGAGACTAATGACCGTTTATTCATGGAGTATTGACGACGCAGGTTCGGGCGGTAGCGCGATGGTTGAGTCCCTAAGGCGCTCGACGGAGTTTTTCAGCTCGCGCGGACTGGGATCAACCTGGTTCACAGTGCCCAAGGGCGGCGGGAAGCCGATGACATCGGAATGGAAGGAGGCGTTGATCGCGGCACGCGACGCAGGACATGATATTCAACTACATGGTCTGACCCATGCGGACTGTTACGAGTTCGGACCTCCTGCGTGGCCGGCGACCTCAATCCTGTCCACGCTGCAGTCGGAGTTTGATGAACGCCGCGAGGAGCTGATGCCACGCTATACGGTGGATAACCTGCGCGAACGAATTGAAGAAGGGTTGGAAGTCTTTGCGATGGACCTGGGGGTTGAGCCGACCGTGTTCCGCGCGCCTTGCGGAGCCATCTCCAAGCCAATGTTCAGCGCGCTGCGAGAGGTCGGCATCGGGTATCACACTTGCATGTATATCAGCGGCAGCGGTTACGCGCATCTTCCGCATAACAGCGGGGATCTCTCGCAGGACTGGGTCGACAACATCCCATACCATCCCTTTCGATGGTATGACGATGTCATAGAAGTGCCCATCCTGAACGAATATACGTGGCGCGGGTCGGGCCAGCGCAGCGAGGAGTTCATCGAGTTGGCGCGGCGGGACCTGGACCGGATCAGCGAGCACAGCCCGATTGTCATCATGCTGATGCATACGCACGGAATCGCTGACGACTACGAGCACACGTTCCGCATGATCGACGCTGTGTCGGAGCATGTGGGCCGTAAGCCGGGCGCGTCCTTCGCGACGATGGGCGAGATGGCCGCGTCGGGTGCGCTGGAGGAGGCGGCCACGGTTGAAGGACCGGACATTCTGGCAGTATAACGTTGGCGAATCGAGGGACTGTTCAGATGAATATCATTGTCATAATTTCAGATACGTTCCGCTACGACAATCTGTTCGACCGTGCAGCGGCGATGCCGGTGCGTACACCGCATCTTGACCGCTTTTCGGAGCGGTGCGTGAGCCTGTCGAGGTTGTACACGGGCAGCTTCCCGACGATACCCCATCGAACGGACTTCACGACCGGGCGCGTGGGTTGGCCATGGTACCCCTGGCAGGACCGGCGGCTGAGCAGCCCAAACCATTTGCCTCAGATTCTGGGGGAGGCGGGCTACGTCAGCCAACTCTTGGGGGACTGTCCACACCTCGTGCGGGCGGCGTTTTTCGAGGGGTTCGATGGCGCGCATACGCTGCCCGGCCAAGAGGGCAATACCTACTTCATCGGGATGAATCATCCTATCGAAGAGGCGATGGCCGACGAAAAGACGCGCAATATCGGCAACCATTTTCAAGGGCGCAATCTGATCGACCTTCACGCGTGGATAAACCGACGCTGGTACCGGGAGATCGACCGATTTGCGCCGCGTACGGCCGAGCTGGCTGTGGAGTGGCTGGAGGAGAACGACCAGCACAGTCCCTTCTTCCTGTGGGTGGATTTCTTTGACCCGCACGAGCCTTGGGACCCGCCTGAGTACATGGTGCGCCGCTATGATCCCGACTACGACGGCCCGCCCATGCTGCATCCCAACTACGGCAAAGCCAGCGACTACACCGAGGCCGAGCTTCGTAACCTGCGGGCGCACTACTGCGCGGAGGCGGAGCTGGTGGACAGGTGGGTAGGGCGCATCCTGACAAAGATCGACGACCTGGATCTGTGGCGCAACTCGATCGTGGTGTTTATGTCCGATCACGGATTCAGTCTTGGCGAACACAACCGCACCGGGAAGTCGAACATCAGCAAGTTCGATGACCGGTTCTGGCCGCTGTATCCGGAGATAGTCCATATTCCATTCCTGGTGGCGGCGCCGGGCCTCGAGGGAGGCCGCACAGTTGATGCCCTGCTGCGGCCAGCGGACATTGCGCCGACGCTTATGGATCTGGCAGGCGTGCAGGTGGAGACGCCGGAGCCGATGCATGGACGTTCTTTTGCGCCGCTGCTGCGGGGGGATAGTGGAGCTTCTCCGCACGACTGTGTCGTGTCGGCAACTTTCACGCGATTGGAAGAAGGCGAGCTTACGCCAAATCGGGTTACGCCGATGTTGTACACAGATCGTTGGGCCTACGCGCCGGTTGGCTCTTCCGGCGAACGGGAGCTCTACGACCTGGCGGCAGACCCGCAGACGGAGACGAATCTGGCCGAAGATCAGGGGGAAATGGCGGACGACCTGCATGAGGCGTTTATGCAAGAGCTTCGCAGCCTGGACGCGCCCAATGAAGCCATTGAGGTCTGGCAACGGTAGGTGAGTTGGGACGGCTCGTGCGCACTGATCACTTCCGGTATGTCTGCAACCGGGTTCCGAAGTAGGTAACGCGATACACAGCCCTTAGAATTTGGACATGACAGTAGATAAAGGTTATTATCCTTGCGTCAGCGCAGGAACCCCCTAAACGCGCGCCCGTATTGAAGAACCGTCGAAGGAAGGACCTAAACTGGGAAGGCCATTGGTCTTTGGCCTAATCTATTGTCGTGCCGTGATTGGCCCTGGCGAATAGGATCGGTAATCTGGCTTTGGTGCCATCTCTAGGGTCAACTAAATTGTCATATAGTTCGGAGAGGTTGGGCCAAAGGCTTTACACCACTCCATCCCTTTCAACCCATTTTCACATTTTCTAACATGGAGGAATGAATGGACACACAGAAGATGCTTTCGCGTCGTCGCTTCCTGCAGGTTTCCGGCTTGGCAACAAGCGCGGCCCTGCTTGCTGCGTGCCCTGCGCCCGCGGCTGCCCCGGCCGACACCGGCGGAGATGGCGATGCAATGATGGAAACCAAGAAGCTGGAAGCCTGGTCGCGTATGACGGACCTGGCGCAGGAGTCGATTAAGGAAATCATCGACATCTACAACGAGCAGAACACGATGGGCGTAGAGGTCGAGTTTGTCTACATTGCCCAAACACAGGGCAGCCAGGCAGACGAGAAGCTGCTGACAGCAGTTGCTGGCGGTACGCCTCCGGCGCTCCACTATGCTGACCGCTTCACCGTTCCGCAGTTCGCCCACGAAGGCTTCTTTACCGACATCACCGACTTCGCCGAAGCCGCCGGTGTCACTAAAGAGCTCTACTTCGACTTCGCCTGGGACGAGACTGTATACAAGGGCGGCATCTACGCGCTGTCTTTCGACACCGACACGCGCGCCCTGTGGTACAACATGGACATCATGGACGAGGCCGGTGTAGACTCCAGCTCGCCCCCGTCCAACCTTGATGAACTGATGGCAGCCACTGAAGCGCTGACAGTGCGCGACAACACTGGCGCCATTACCCGTTACGGTTTCAACCCCATCTATGACCAGGCCTGGCTCTACACGTGGGGCTTCGGCTTTGGCGGTCTGTTCCAGGACGATGATCGACGCATCACCTTTGCCCATCCGCAGAACATTGAGGCCATGCAGTTCGTGAAGTCCTTTGTGGATGAGATTGGTGTTGAGGACATTGACGCCATGTTGTCGGCCTGCGCCGGCGGCAACTGCCGCGGCGAGAATGACTACTTCTGGACCGGTCAGAGCGCGATGACCTGCAGCGGTAACTGGAAGGTTGCCCAGCATCATCGCTACAAGCCCGACACCAATTACGGTGTCGTGCCGATGCCAGGTCCGGACGGCCCCGCCCCAGGCGCAAGCTGGGCCGGCGGTTGGAGTTGGGCAGTTCCCTTCGGCTATGACGATGTAGAGTCGGCGTTTGATGCCTGCTTCTACCTCTGCGGCCCCGAAGGCCAGCTCAAGTACAACAAAGACACGTTCCACATTCCGACGATCAAGTCGGCTGCCGAAGATCCATTCTTCCGCGAAGATCCGCTGCACGCGGTCTTCATGGACCTGCTGCCGGTTTCCCACGCCCGCCCGCCGATTCCTTTGGGCTCCAAGTTGTGGGACCTGCAGGTAAAGGCCTTCCGTGATGAGATTCCGCACGGTCTGAAGACGCCGGAAGAGGCGCTTACGGACATTGATGAAGAGATCAATGCGGGTCTTGACGAGATCGGATTCTTCAGCTAATCAGTACTAGCGCCCTCCTCTCGCCCCGATCTGAATGCGATGCCATTCTGAGATAGGGGCGAAAGGTGGGTTGATGCGTATTCTTTCTGGTACTTTGGCCAGGAGTTGGGGGCTCTTTCAGTATCCAGTTCCTGCCCGCTTAACCAGAACTTGATAACGAACGTCCCAGGTTTCTTGGGGAAAAAGGTAGCGGCTCAATAGGGCCGCTACCTGACTGTTTCCTTGTAAACCTGCTGGCAAACGGAAAGTAGACTGACAAGCATGGCAACTGCCCTCCCCTCCGTCGCTGCTCCGAGGCGCCGTCTTTCGCAAGGGACACGGCATACTATAAACGGCCTTTTATTCGCATCCCCTTGGATTTTCGGCCTGCTCGCCTTCTGGATTTACCCCACCTTGGCGTCAGCATACTATAGCTTTACCAAGTATAACGGCGTGAAGAATCCCGTGTGGACCGGCTTTGCCAACTACATTGAACTGTTCACAAGCGATGGCGAGTTTGTAGACGCGGTCTACAGCACAGTTTACTTCGCGGTTGTTTCGATTCCCTTGGCCATCATCTTCGCCTTCGGTCTGGCACTGATGCTGAATGCCAAGATAAGGGGTCAGGTCGTCTATCGCACTCTCTACTTCCTTCCCACGCTTGTTCCGGAAGTTGCGCTGGCTCTGGTCTGGATCTTCATATTCACCCCGCACAGCGGATTGATTGCAGCGCCGTTCAGAGCTTTCGGTATGCGGGGGCCCTGCTGGCTCACCTGCGCCGAATGGGCGCGTCCTACCCTGGTGCTGCTGGCCCTGTGGATTATCGGCCAACAGATTATCCTATATCTGGCCGGACTGCAGGATGTCCCGCAGGACTTGTATGATGCCGCGGATGTGGATGGGGCAAACATCTTTTCCAAATTCCGCAACGTTACCCTACCCATTCTTACACCGGTAATTTTCTTCCATCTCGTGACTTCGGTGATCGGGGCCCTTAACTTTTTTGCCATCCCCTATATCATGACAGGGGGGACAGGCTTCCCTGCCAACTCGACCCTCTTTTATTCGATCTATTTGTACAAAAATGCCTTCCACTATCTGGAAATGGGCTATGCATCGGCAATGGCATGGCTGCTATTTATGTTCACGCTAGTCGTTACTTTGTTCATTTGGCGCTCAGCGCGTCTGTGGGTCTTTTATGCAGGAGGCGAAGAGTAATATGGTGGTAGAAAGCGGACAACTTCCGCCTGCGTATGCCAATGACCGCTCCCGCCGCCTTCTTCTAAAGCGCTTGCGGGGAATCGTCCGCGTCATCCTCATCCATGCCGGTCTGGTTCCGGCAGCCTGCATCTTTATGCTTCCATTTCTGTGGATGTTGTCGACGTCTCTCAAGCCGGATGTCCAGTTCTACTCCTATCCACCGGTCCTGATTCCCAGCCCGCTGCAGTGGTCCAATTTCCCGGACGCGGTTACCTACATTACATTTTTCCTCTACATGAGGAATACTCTCACGATAGCAGTTCTCGCCACCATAGGTGTGCTAATCTCCTCATCCCTGGTCGCATACAGCATCGCGCGTATTCCCTGGGCTGGCCGCAATATTCTCTTCATCCTCACCATAGCAACACTCATGCTGCCCTTCCAGGTCACGATGATCCCATTGTTCATTGTCTTCAAGAACCTCGGCTGGGTGAACTCCTGGATGCCGCTCATCGTACCGCACTGGTTTGGCGGCGCGTTATATATCTTTCTGCTGCGACAGTTCTTCATGACGATTCCGATGGAATTGTCCGAAGCAGCCCGCATCGACGGCGCTAGTGAGTTGAAGATTTACTACTCAATTCTGCTACCACTTTCCAAACCAGCCCTGGCTACGGTCGCGATTTTTGAATTTATTGCCCGCTGGCGCGATTATATCGGCCCCCTGATCTATTTGAGCAAACAGGAGTTGTATACACTTTCGCTGGGCATCTATGAGTATCAGTCCCAGTACGGAGCAGAGTGGGGCCTGCTAATGGCCGCTTCCGTGATGATTACGCTGCCTATCATCCTGCTCTTTTTCTTCTTGCAGAAGACGTTCGTGCAAGGCATTGCGTTGACTGGTATCAAAGGCTGACCAGATTCCCTCGCTGGCCGAAAATCTCATAGCTTCCTGATCCTTGTTGAAGTGTTGCATGCAGTAGCCCTCCCCTAAGTGATGTGCTTCCCACTTAACCGACCCGCTGGCATAGAATCATTCATTCTTGAGGATATCAGAATGCCCATACGATTGGCTTTAATCGGCTGCGGCAGGATTTCGCGACGCCATGTGCTGGCGATGAAGGATCTACAGGAACGCGGTCGCGGCGACTTTGTGGTTAATGCGGTCTGTGACGCCAACGGTCAGGCAGCGTCTGAGCGCGCCGACATGTTTGAGGAGCTATTGGGCGAACGCCCTGTGGTCTACGGCACGCATCAAGAGCTTCTGTCAAAAGCGCAGGTAGACGCTGCGGACCTGTGCTTACCGCATGGGCTGCATCACAGCATTGCGGTGGACTGCATGGAGGCCGGTTTGCATGTGTTGTGCGAGAAACCGCTTGGAATTACCATTAAGGCCTGCCGCCTGATGATTGAGACTGCAGAGAGGACTGGCAGGGTCCTTTCTACGGCCGCGCCGCACCGCCGTCAGCCTGGTCAGCGGACGGTAAAGTGGGTATTCGATGCGTCCGGCCTGATCGGTACACCACTGAGTTTCTTTCATCAGTATCGTTCCTCAGCAGTGCTCCCGGGCGGACCTGGGCAGGCCAGCAGCCAGCCAAATCCTGCCCAACTGTGGGGACAGCAGGCAGGAGGGTCGGATGAACCGCTTCCAAGTCACAAACGCTGGCGGCGGGACAAACTGATGTCAGGCGGAGGGCCGGTGCTTGACAGCGGCTTTCACTACTGTGATTCAATGCGCTACTTCTTTGGTGAAGTCGACAGTGTCTATGCTGTCGTACGGTCGGTAAAGACGGGAAAGCCCCAATCTTTTGCGGAGGCGCCGGAGGATACCGTTTTCGTTACTTTGACCTTCGAGAATGGGGTCGCGGGGACATGGGCGTGGAGTCTGGCCGCCCCTGGCGAAGATGCCTATGATGTGACCTTCTATGGCAGCCAAGGTTCGCTGCGCGATACGACCGCCGCGCCTTTCTCGATTTTTCATCTGTTTCAACGTACGCCCCAGAAAGATGAAACGGCCCGGCTGGAATGTGCCGATGGAACAGTCTATAGTATGCAGGAACTAGAGAAGATGCACCGCGCCTCCCTGTCGCAGGAGGAAGAGGAGGAGCTCTACCCGGGAGGGGCGACCGACGGCTTCTCAATCGAGATCTGGGAGTTCCTGGAAATTCTGCGAGGCAACAAGTCGGCGCCGGAGATCGACGGTTGGGAGGGTATGCGCTCGCTCGCGCTGGGGGACGCCATCTACGAATCGGGTTTGACCGGTGAAGTAGTGAAGGTAGAAGATGTCCTCAATGGGACGCGTTCGGCTTTCCAGGATCCCATTGATGAGCATTGGGACTTGACGTGATAAGGACGTAAGGGTGTGTATTCAGGAGAAACGCCATGTCTTTAGCCATGACCCCGCAGCAGCGGGCAGATTTCGATGAACAAGGGTTTGTCATTCTCGAGGATTTTCTGACCCCGGCGGAGTTGGAAAGGCTGCTGGCGGCCATCGACGAGGTTGCCGCGGAAGTCCGGACCGTCCAAGGGCTTGGCCCGAACGACCCTTTTGCAGTGCGCAATGCCCTGTCCCATCATGACGCCTTTCTCGATCTAATCGACCATCCGCGCATGTTGCCGCTGGTGGTGGACGCCATTGGCTGGAATATCCAGATTCGCACAACGCATCTGGATTACCGTCCTCCATATCCGGAAGGCATCCAACCGGGTGCGCTAGGCGTGGGGGACGGCGGGGACCAGGAGGTCGGATACCGCAACCTGTCGTGGCACCCTGATCTGGCCAGCGATTCGCTTTTCATGGCCCCCTCGCTGGACGGGCGGCTGCCTTTCATGGAGATCAAGGTATTCTACGTGCTTTCGGATCTGAGCGAATCGCAGAGCGGCAACTTGTGGCTGGTACCGGGAAGCCATTTGCGTTCGCCGAGCGAACTGCGTGAAATGGGCCGGCAGGTCGACCCGAGCGAAGCGCTGGAATTGCGGCTGAAACCGGGCGCGGCGGTCCTGTGGCGCACGGCAGTCTGGCACTGCGTCGGCCCCAATCTTTCCAACCGCACACGCAAGATCATGCATGTCGGCTACAACTACCGTTGGCTGCGTCCCACTGACTATATCACGCAAGATCAGGCACTGGTTGACCGCAGTTCGCCAATTCGCAAGCAGCTACTGGGCGCGCTTGCCAGTGGCGGCGACCCGCTGGGGAACGATTCGGCTTTCCATCCTTCCTCGCAATACTGGCTGACGAAGAGCGACGAGGATGTACCGTTGCGGTCATGGGCCGAGGCCCGGGTCGAGACGGAGGGAGATATTCCCGTTCACCTTTGAAGGCAACAGAGAAGTGTAGGGCAGAAGGCAGGAAGATAAGCATGTCCGAATTCGAAGCGGTGAAGGATCGGGTCTTTGCCGATCTGGGCCTCTATCAGCAGGTTTCCGGATTGTACGATGGGCAGTGGCTGGCGGGAGAAGGCCGGCGCCGCCTCGCGGTGCATTCGCCCATCAACGGCGAATGGCTGGCAGATGTTGCCGTCGCCGGGAATGATGACTACGATCGGCTGATGGAAAGGGCCTGGATTGCCTATCAGGAATGGTCACAGGTACCGGCGCCAAAGCGGGGGGAGGTAGTACGGGCTATCGGCGACCGGCTGCGCGAGTACGTTGATAGCCTTGGCCTTCTGGTTACGCTCGAGGTGGCAAAGACTCCTGTAGAGGGCAAAGGCGAAGTGCAGGAGATGATCGACATCAGCGACTTTGCTGTCGGCCTCTCCCGCCAGCTGTACGGTGTGACGATGGCCAGCGAGCGGCCCAACCACCGACTGTATGAACAGTGGCATCCCTATGGCGTTGTCGGCGTAATCACAGCGTTTAATTTCCCCTGTGCCCCCTGGTCCTGGAATGCGTTCATCGCTTCGGTTATCGGCAATGTCGTCGTTTGGAAACCCTCGCCTGACGCTGCACTTACCGCGATTGCTACGACCAATATCGTTAACGCTGTACTTGACGATTTCGGGCTGCCCCCAATATTTCTGCTGGCAGTAGACGAGGCCGGTGAGTTCGGACAGCGCATGAGCACGGATCGGCGGTTGCCCTTGCTGTCCTTTACCGGCTCAGTTCAGACCGGGCGCGGCGTGGCTGCGCGAGTAGGGGAACGCATAGGCCGCACGATTCTGGAGATGGGTGGCAACAATGCGGCCATTGTTACGCCGGATGCCGACCTGGAGATTGCGCTGCGAGGGGTTGCATTCGGCGCGCTGGCGACGGCAGGCCAGCGTTGTACCACGACCCGGCGCGTTATCCTTCACGGGAGCCTCTTTGAAAGCTTTCTTCCCCGGCTGGTTGCGGCCTACGAGACTGCAAAGGTTGGCAGCCCACTCGAACCGGGCGTGCTGGTGGGGCCGCTGATCAACCAGGGAGCGGTTGAGGCCTACTGTTCGGCGATCGGGAGGGCACAAGCTGCCGGCGGGCGTGTTCTGTTCGGAAACTCGGTTCTGACTGTACCAGGACTCGAAGGGGGGAACTACGTCGCGCCGACTTTGATTGAGGGCGTCGCGCCGGATTCTGAGATCGTCGGCGAGGAAACGTTTGCGCCGATACTGTACGTGCTAAGGTATGAGAAACTTGAAGATGCGTTCGCCATTCACAACGGTGTGTCCCAGGGACTTTCTTCCGCCATATTCAGCAATAATCTTCGCGAAGTCGAGGCGTTTCTAAGTGTAACAGGTAGCGATTGCGGGCTTGCCAGTGTTAACACCGGCACCGCCGGCGCAGAGATCGGAGGCGCCTTCGGCGGCGAGAAGGACACTGGCGGCGGTCGCGAAAGCGGTTCGGACGCCTGGAAGGCATACGCCCGTCGTCAGACAGTGACGATCAACTACGGAAGTGAACTTCCTCTGGCCCAAGGGGTTACTTTTGACGTCAATTAGGCCAGGCGGCCTTTAGTTTCCAGCCGGGTATCTTCGTCCTTGCGCAGCCGCATGTATCCGTTCCACCGGCCCGCCAAACGGAACGAGGATGGCGGTAAAGGTTGTGGCTCCACCTGCGGCGACAACATTGTGATCGGGCGCGATTCTGCGAGTCGCAATCACGCGGTCAAGTGGGTCGTAAGCAGTCAGAATTACCTGCACCTCAAGAGCTTCCTCCTGGCCAATATTCCGCACGGTGCCTCTAACTGTGTATGCTGAGTAGCTTTCTCCTTCTGAAGTCAGTTCATCCACGGCCAGTTCCCGGTAGTAACCACCTTCGTATGCCGGAACTCCGCTGACAGGAAAAATAATGTAGCTCGCAAACTCTTTCGGAGCCTCTTCAAAAAGGATTGCAAAAGGCGCAACTCCTCCTGGCTCAACCAGGTTCAGCAGCACCATGCCATTATCTTCCGCCAAGATTTGCCGCTGTGCGTCCAGGAGCTTGACTCCGACGCGAACCTGTTCGAGCATAAAGGCGCTCGTGTTTTCGACTTCGCCCAGGACCCACAGGCCTCCAAGCGGCGTAAAGCTGAAATGTACTCTCTGATGGGAAAAGGCAATAGGAGTTGGAGTCGGCCTGACACCTGCTGGACCGCCGTCAGTTGACACCGGCGACGGAATCACCAGTTGCTGGCCGGGCTGGAGCGTGCGCGGGTCCGAGATATTGTTTCGTTCCTGTATCGCAGCGACAGATACTCCGAATAAAGTGGCAATACGACCTAGGTTATCGCCGGTCACGACAGTGTAAATGGTTGGCGTAGGCGTATCGGTTGGAGTCGGGGTTGGGGGAGGGGTATAAGGGGCGGGTGTGGCCGTTGGAACGGCAGTCGGGCCTGTGGGAGGCACCAAAGTGGCGGCCGCCTCCGGCACC
>Ga0209544_1000505_pt1 | contig 53827 bp, 56 predicted proteins | sample MesohylPK_FD_187297 | JGI IMG/M metagenome (GOLD analysis project Ga0209544, IMG submission 187297) | Host-associated microbial community of the marine sponge Aplysina aerophoba from Gulf of Piran - sponge mesohyl, lysed by proteinase K... | ecosystem: Host-associated > Porifera > Sponge >... | reverse complement strand
AGCCAGTACGCCCCCGCCGGAATGCGGGGGTTTTTGACGTCCCGCGTAACACCTAACGAGGAGGACAGACACCAATGAGCATGCCCGGCTTCTACTACAGCGTCCAGGAGATCGAGGACGCCGTGGCACACCTGCAGCGCGAGGGCGAGCACAACCGGCAGGCCGACGCCGACCCGGAGCTGGCCGCCATCGTCGAGGAGCTGCGCCAGGCCCGCCAGGCCAAGAAAAAGGAGGAAGACACGGTTTGACCACCAGCAACAGCACCACTATGACGATCAGCGACGCCGACCTGGACCGCATCGCCCGGAAGACCGAGGCGCAGTGGCGCCGGAAGGCCTGCCCCAACTGGATGACCCGCAACTTCGACGACCCGGCGCCGGTCTACGTCACCATAGCCCACCACGAGACCTTCCCCCTGGGCGCCCGCAGCTTCACCCTGGAAATCCGGGACCGGAAGACCAGCGACCTGCTGCGCCGCCAGCGCATCAGCCAGGTGGACTGAGCCGCCGGACCGTGACCGCCAGAATAGAGGAGACCAACGACACACGCCGGCGGCTGGAGGCGGAACTGCAGGAGGCCGAGGAGAAGGCCTGGAAAGCCCTGGCCGGATATAAGTTTGCGATGTTTGGGTATTGGGCGGCCATCTGGGTCCACCTGAACCGGCTGGGCCGCTTCGGCCGACCCAACCCCTTCCGGGACGCCGTCGCCCTAGCCCGCACCCATACGTCGGTAACGGAGCGGAAGGGAGAGGAGACCAAGGAACCCACGCTGACCGGACTCTTCGCAGCGCCCGCCGACGCGGCGGAGGACCGCCAACCGGAGGAGGCAACGGAAGAGAGCCGGGGGTGAAAGCCGCCGCCACCGGCAACGCTGGTAGAATCGGCGCAAAAATGAGGCCCGGGAGGCCCGAACCAAACCGGCTCCCGGCCGGACAAACTCAAAATCAGAGGCAGGTTGATGACCAACAGACACCACCATTACATACTATCCGTACCCGAAGGAAGAGAGCAGGAAATAGCCGAGGCCCTGGCGGAAAAGGGCATTGACCTTGAGCCACAGCGGGACTTCGTTCAGCGGCTGCCCGAGGAATACCCCTGGAACGGCCGGTGCCTGGCCGAGTTCGTCCAGGAAGCCAACCAATGGCTGGAGAAAAACCAGCTCAAACCCCTGATACCGACGGACATCCCGACGGACGTCCACCAGGCCAAGCGCCTGGTGGAGATGCTCAACGACGAGTTCGAGTGGAACAAGGGCGAGGTCGCGGGAACCACCGGCGACGACAGCCAGGACGGCTGGCTCGAAATGATCAGGAGCGGCTATACCGATGTATTCAACCCCAGAGGGGAAACCCTCCAGGGCCTGATCCAGCTGCCTGCCTACGAGCGGGAACAGGCGGAACAGGCGCTGGCCGACGCCGGGTTCGAAATCGAGTGGCAGGAGCCGGAGCTGACGCCGACACAAGCCTGAAATTAATCGAGGAAATCTGACGCAATGGACAAGATGGAGAACCTGGGCAGCATCCTGAAGCGGATCGCCGGGACCCGCCGGGACCCCGGGCCCGGCGAGGAACCGCCGGAGAACCCGCCCCCGCCGGCCTGCCCGAAATGCGGCGACGCCGGCTGGCTGACCCGAAAGGTGGCGGTGGGACACCCGGACTTCGGCGAGGCCTTTCCCTGCAGCTGCCAGCAGCCCACCGAGAGGAAGAAGGCCGACGTCCTGCGCCGGTACAGCAACCTGGCCGGCCTGGAGTCCATAAGCCTCAGGGACACCCGCACCGAAGGGCCGAACGGCGGCGCCGCCGACCCGGCCCGGTTCGCCAAGGCGCTGAAGGCCGCCGCAGCCTACGCCGAGAAACCCGAGGGCTGGCTGGTCCTGGACGGCCCCAGCGGCAGCGGCAAGACCCACCTGGCCGCCGCGGTGGCCAACCGCTGCATGGAACGCGGCATGCGGGTCTACTACATCGCCGCCCCCGACCTGCTGGACCACCTGCGGGGCGCCTACGGCCCAAACGCCGAGGTCGCCTACGATACCCTGTTCGAACAGGTCCGCAACGTCCCCCTGCTGGTCCTCGACGACCTGGCCACCCGGGACGCCTCCCCCTGGGCCGAGCAGAAGCTGGGCCAGATCCTCAACCACCGGTTCAACGGACCCCTGCCCACCGTCATCACCGTCCACGGCCCGGTGGAGGAGCTGGCCGAGAACGTCCGAACCCGGGTCCAGGGCCTGGGCGGCGTCGCCCGGACCTTCAGCCTGGCCGACCACGGCTCCAGGCTGGCCCGGGAGCTGGGCGCCCAGCCGCTGGCCAACCTGGCCAGCATGAGCCTCCAGGCCTTTGACATAAACGCCGGCCGGACCGCGATGCAACGGGAGGCCCTGCTGGCCGCCCACACAGCCGCCAGGAGACTCGCCACCGGCGACGAGCCGCCCCACTGGCTGCTGCTCAGCGGGCCCCGGGGCTGCGGCAAGACCCACCTAGCCGCCGGCATCGAGCTGGAATGGGTCAGGCAGGGCAGGGACACCTTCCACGCCTTCGTGCCCGCCCTGCTGGACCACCTGCGCCAGACCTACGCCCCGGGCAGCCGGATCAGCTACGACGACCTGTTCCGACACATCAGGGAAGTCCCGCTGCTGGTGCTGGACGACCTGGGCACCGAGAGCCAGTCCAGCTGGACCGACGAGAAGCTCTACCAGCTCATCGTGCACCGCCACGACCACCGGCTCCCCACCGTCGTCACCACCGTATTCACCCTGCCGGAGCTGGAGAAGATCAACGAACGGGTCGCCTCCCGGCTGGTCGACGTCAGCCTGGTTAAATACGTGGTCATGCTGGGCCCCAACTACCGGACCTTCAGCCGCACCGCCCAGGCCAGCGGCCGGAACGGAGGACAGTGACGTGGGAGAGAGAAGCAACGCCATAACTCAAGCGCCCAGGCCCCAGGACGCCAGCGGACCCCTGGTCGTGGGCCGCATCTACCAGGTGACCGAGATCCGCTCCCGGGTCCTGCAGGCCGGCAACCGCATCCAGTGGATCCCCGTCATCGGCCCCTTCCACGACGACGCCGAGTTCATCGGCTTCAGCGACCGCCACTGGCACATCGACTACCGGTTTATCTCCAACGACCTGTACCGGGAGATGGAACACTACTGCCGGCTGAGGGCCGACCAGCATATCATCCACCCGGTCTACAACCTGGTCGTCACCAGCGTCTGCCCCACCGGCCTCAGACCGCTGGCGCTGGACGGCTACGAGGTGGGACCGGGCCAGCAGCTGACCAACAATGACACCGGCGAGACCGTCACCGTGCCCCGCCGGACCTGGATGCGGCAGGCGCGGCGGCGCTGCCGACGTACCTATCCGCCCTACCCTTACGGCAGGCCCCAGTGGATGCCGGAACTGGAGCGGGCCTACCGGAACCACCGCCTCCAGGAGGGAAACGTCTGCCCCCACCGCGGAGCCCCGCTGGGCGGCCTGCAGGAGGACGAGAGCGGAAACGTCACCTGCCCGCTTCATGGGCTGAGATGGAACAAACACACCGGCCGCCTGGCCCCAAGACCGGCGCCGGACCGGCCAATGGAAATAGAAGAGAGGGAATTGATTTGACCGACAAGAGCCAGGACACGCTCCAGCAGCTGTGCGACCGGATCGTCGCCGAGGACGTCCCGCCCATCCTGGAGAAATACGAAAAATACGCCTACCTGCGGGTCAGGACGGCCCCCCAGCGGTCGCTGGAGCTCTTCGTCAGCCCGGCGGGACGCGCCGTATTCCGGCTGGACAGGCGCCGGGACGAGACCGTGGAAATCGTCCGCCACGCCGGCACCGAACGGTGCAACGGCGAGGGATCCATCGTCCACAGGGCCGAGGCCCACATGTGCGCCCTGGTGGAGGCCGAGCTGGCCGCCCGCGCCGCCCGCCGGGTCGACCGCAAGACCGCCACCGCCCTGCTCATGCAGCCGGCCTTCGGCCAGAGGAACCAGCCGTCGCCGCAGAAGACGCTGAACGACCAGGCCAGAATGGTGGTCCGCAGGATAATGGCCCCGGGGCCCGGCGAGGACATGGACGCGGTGCAGGCCGCCCACCACCAGGCCGTAAACCTGCTCAGGACCGAGTTCTTCACCCAGGAGGCCAGCGCCCTGCTCAACAAGTTCGACGGCAAGGGCACGGACTACGTGGCCAACCACAACAACGCGCTCCGCAGCGTGGAAGCCCTGGATTCCCTGCTGCGGGTCGGCGACCCGGAGGGACGGATCTTCGCAGAGGAGATGATGCACCTGCCGGCCCTGGATATGGGCATAAGGGGCATCGACCAGCTCCGACGGGCCGTGGAGCGCTACACCGGCCTGAAGCGCCTGCAGATGGCCGTCCTGGCCCGGGACCCCTCCGGCGCCCAGGGCTGGGTGCCGGAACCCGAGAGCCTGCGGCCCGGCGCCCTGCCCATGGCCAACGCGGAACGCCGGACCAAAGCCGTCGCGGCCTGCCAGGCCCTCATCGACGCCGGTAGCCAGGAGGGCGTCCGGGCCACCGCCAGCCTGCCGGCCGGAATAATCCGCATGATCGGAGACGCCTCCGCCACCCTGGCCAAGACGCCGGGCGAAGCCCGCAACCAGTGGCTGGCAGTCCTGCAGGCCTACCTTCAGGAGGTCGCACTAGCCATACCCGGCGAGAAGCAGCCGCCCACCGTCACCGCCCTGAACATCATCGGCCGCGCCATCATCGCCTGCCAGGAGCGGGAAATGGAGTGGCAGCACAGCAGCCTGGAACGGATGGCGGAGAACGCCCGGAGAATCCTGGACGGAGTTCCCGCATGAGCGCCGGAACCCGCGACGAGGCCGCAATCGACCTGACCCGATTGGGCCACCAGAGGTCACCCAGAACGCTGAGGCAAACCCAACGGTCAAAAAGACCCGCCGGCGAAAGCCGGCCCGACCCCGGCCGGTGGTAGAATGCCGGACGGTAGCTGTGAGACCACCCGGCAAACCCAACTCAACAGACTTGCGGATACGAGCGAGGCAGAGGCAATGACGACCCAGCAAGACACATTCGGCCAGGAGCCCCGGCTGTTCAACACCGTATACCAGTTCCGGGCCTATACGACCCGGCAGGGATACGAGGAGCTGGACCGCGTCCTGGCCATGCAGTGCACCCTCTACAACGCCGCCCTGCAGGAACGCCGGGACGGCTGGAAGATGGGCAGGAACCAGATCACTTACTACAGCCAGTGCCGTGAGCTAACCGGAGTCCGGGCCGACGACGGCGAGTGGAACCAGCAGAACCGCCGACTCGCCACCGGTACCCTCAAGCGCGTGGACCTGGCCTTCCAAGCCTTCTTCCGACGGTTCAAGAGCGGTGACACCCCGGGCTACCCCAGGTTCAAGCCCCGCCAGCGGTTCAAGACCCTGACCACCCACGGCACCGAGCCGGGAATGTTCCGGCTGGACCTGCCCAGGGACCGGGCCGCCCTCACCATCAAGGGACTCCCGCGCCTCGACATCAAGTTGAAGGGCCGCAGGCTGCCCGAGGGTCAGAAGCCCACCACCATCATGATCACCCGGCGCGGCCGCCGCTGCACGGTGTCGCTGGGCTTCATGGTCCCCAAGGAGGAGCTGCCGCCCAACGGACGCGCCGTCGGGCTGGACATGCGGATGGGCATAGCCCGGGTGGTCACCAGCGACGCCGAATACTGGGACCGGAGGGAAAGGGACACCAAGCCCATAAAGCGCCGGCAAAGAAAGCTGTCCCGGGCCGTCAGGGGATCAAACAAGCGGCGCAAGAAGGCGACAGCCCTCGCCAAATGCCAGTACCGGGAGCAGGTAAGCAACCGCAACGCGGTGCACCGCTTCACCACCGCAGCGGTAAGGCAGAACGAATTCATCGCCGTGGAGGAACTGGACATCAGGCAGATGACCGGAACCGCCCGCGGCACCATCGAAAATCCCGGCACGGAGGTGCAGAGAACGGCGGACCGAAACCGCCAAGCGCTGGATCAGACCTGGGGAATGATACGTCAGCAGCTGAGCTACAAGGCAGAATGGGCCGGCAGGCAGCTGGTGGAGGTTGACCCCGCTTACACGAGCCGGGCCTGCAGCAGGTGTGGCTACGTGCGATCCTCGCCCCAAATTCGAACCACCTTCCGGTGCGCCGAGTGCGGGATGGAGGGCGCCGCAGCCCACAACGCCGCGGTCAACATTCTGCGCCTTGGCCTCGGCCAGGGCGAGAGCGGAGCAAAGGGCCTATGGCCTGCTCTCGACACGCCGCAGAATGTGGCAACAATCGGCGAATTGTCGCCGATGCGTGTGGAAATACTACCGTCCGATACCGGCTGATAACATCTATCAAATGGATAGGGGTAACCCCGGAAGGACAGGGATGCTCCGTTGGCGGACAGGGGTTGGAAAGCGCTCTCCAGGGTAACCCCGGAAGGACAGGGATGCTCCGTGAGCAACTTTGCAAGTGTTGGGCTCATCCTGGGTAACCCCGGAAGGACAGGGATGCTCCCTGATAGACGAGAGCGGCGCCGAGGAGTGTCACGGTAACCCCGGAAGGACAGGGATGCTCCCGGTTGGCACTCGGCGGTGGACAAGGCCGTTCGGGTAACCCCGGAAGGACAGGGATGCTCCGAATAAGGCCCCGCTGAGACACCACCCTCAGCGGGTGACCCAGGACGGGCATGGAAGCTCCTTACGACCGGTTGGGGCAGAAACCCGGTTACAGCAACCCCTGACGGGTGAGACAACTCCCTTCGACAGCGATTGGATTCCCCCGGGAGGACCGACAACCCCGAACGGGCGAGGAATCCCCCAGGTGGCTACCATAAGACGAGGCGCTCCATGGCGCAAACAAAGGACGGGCAAGCACGCTTCCCTATTCCGCTCAACGTCACCGACAACACGGAGAAAAGGCAGGTTAGAGACCGTATGACAACGTCCGCACCTAGAGCAGGAACACTAGCCGACCTACTGACCGCCGAGGCCCTGGTCTTCCCACCCAAAGACGACACGCCCTTTGACTGGCTGGACGAACGGGTCAACGCCACCCGGGAACATGCCGCAGCCCTGGCCAGCCTCATCAACTGGCTGGACCGGCAGGAGAAGGAGCTGGCGATCCAGCTCACCGCCGACCTGACGCCGGACGACGTGGCCACCCGGCGGCCCTACAACTTCGGACCAGACCAGACACCCCAGCCCACCCGGGCCGGGGAGACCGCGCCGCCGGATCCGGACACCCCGCCGGAACCGCCCGGAAAGGGAATCCGGTTGAAGCAGATTGCCTGGCTGGACGAGCCTGACACCGACGGACAGCTCGACAGGCTGATTGAGGCCGTCCGGAGCTGGCCCCAACGGCGCAGGACAGGCGCGGAAACAAAAAGGTACCTGGGGCAGGTGCTGGCGCTCAGGCTGACCGCGCCGGTGCTCCAGCAGGTGGTGACGATGGAACACTACCACCACGGCACGAAACTCGAGGAGCCGCTGGTGACCTACGTCATTCACGCAAGAGACAAACCGAAACCCACCTACACCAACTGGCGGCCGGACGTGGTATCCCCGCTGGCCTATGACTGCGAACAGGCGTGCTGGGAGAGCATCAGAAGGAACGCAGCCCACGTCCGGCGGCTGCTCAGGGCCCAGGCCCCTAGGCAGGTGGAGCTGGAAATCCAGGGCATCAGGAGCGAGATCCACTTTCTCGCCAGAATCGAAGAGCGGATCCACGAAATAGCCTACCTGCGGGAAGAGGAAGACGGCTGGGTCGCCAACGAAGACCCGGACAACGATTATCACAAGTACGGCAGCAGCCTCAGCGGGTCAGTAATCAGGGCCATCGAAGACTTCATGGACGTTCTGGAGCCGGAGGGAGACTACTGCGGCGACCGCGTCAACGACGACGACCCCGACCCTCCCACCGGACTGCTCCTGGCAGTCAGAGATCCCGACCTGCTCCGGATGTGCGTACGCTGCCTCAGATCCCTCCATCCCTTCGAGGCCAAGCACATCGCCAGGGTAATGGCCAGCGACCTTTCCTTCGACGAGAACTGCACCGGGGACGACCTGGCCAGATTCCAGGAGGCACTGCAGCAGCCGGTGGAACACTACGAGAAGTTCAGCCCCAGGACAATAACAAGACAAGGGGAGAGGAACAACGTCGGAATGGGGCCCAGGCGGGCACCATAACCGGATCCAGTCCACCTCCATAGAAAAGACGAAACAGGAGATTAGCCCAATGAAACAATCCCGACCGGAACGAATCCTCGACCGCAGAACCCGCCTCCAGATAAAAGTCACCACGGCCGCCGTCCTGGTCATCATGACCGCCGCGGCCGTCGCGGGCATCGCAACCGGCCCCCGACTGGAGAGCAGCCACGCCCAGGAACCCCACGGCGGCGAAGCCCAGGCCGCGAGCCAGAACGTAACCAGGGTGGGCAGCGTACTGCACAGCACGGCCGCCCCCTGCTCTCCAAGGCCTCCTGCAACTGGGACGACTCCAACGACCTGTTCTGGACCAGCGGCCACTCCCTGTCGTATGGATTCGCGCCGGCGCCCGACGGGTTGCGCGTGAAGCGCACCCACTATGACGAGGACGCCTACGAGAACCGGACCGTCACCTGGAACCTGCTCAACGGGGAGGCAGAGCGGGTCGAAAACCGGGCGTAGACCTGGACCGACAAGACCAGCGACGCCGACGAGGTGCGCTACGAGTGCAGCGTCCGGGCCCTGAACGCCGACGGCGCCGAGAAGAAAGGACGCCAGTGGTCATGGCAGATGAGCTCCAAGTCCTGCTGATACCACGAAACAAAAGAAGAAGAGAGGAAGATACCATGCCACCTGTCAACCCCGCGGATCCGACCCACAACTGCGTCACCGCCGATACCCTGGTCCAGACCGACCAAGGGCCCCAGCGCGCCGCGTCACTCGTAGGAAAGCCCTTCACCGGCCTGGTCGACGGCCGGGAATTCCCCTCAACGCCGGAGGGCTTCCGCCCCGCCGGTCGCCGCGCCGTCGTAACCCTGGAAACCGACAACGGCAACTACGTTGAGCTAACGGCGGACCATCCGGTCATGACCAAGGAGGAGAAGGGCCCCTGGGAATGGAAGGAGGCCGGATCGCTTCAGCCGCGGGACACCGTCCGGCTCCACAACCACCGCATAACCGGCCGGAAGGGCCAGACCGACGGGCTAAGGACGCTAGGCAAGGCCACGCTGGAACAGGCAGTCAACGCCATCGTCGACGACGCCACAGAGAGCATCTGGATCTACGGCCAGGCCGGCCACGCCCGCGACGCCGGAGACCGGAACGAAGCGAACCTGATCTGCCAGCAAATGCGCCGAGCCGGAATGAACCCCGTCCGGGCCGCGTCCAACGGCCAAGACAGGATATTCTTCACGGAAAGGGACCTGGCAGTAGCCAGGCTGGACACCCAGCAGGAGCGGGACAGCCAGCAGGCCGAGGACCGGCAGCGGCTGGAGGCGCCCCGGGATTACTATCCCGACGAGGACCGCGTCAAAACCATCACCGAGGACGGGAAGAAGGACGTATACCAGGCCATCATACCGGGCGCCGACGGGTTCGACGGCAACGGCTTTTACCTGCAGATATGCGGAACAGAGGACCAGACAAAGCCATCAGCAACGGCAACCTGGTAATACCGATTAACATACAAACCAGACCAGCAAGCGAAACAGTGATGAAGTAAAATGGCTGATTTCCTCACCACCACCGGCATTTCAAACCACCTGGAAGGGATTATCATCGACGCCACGGAAAGGCTCATCATCGTAAGTCCCTACCTCAAGGTAAACCCAAGACTCAAGGAACTACTGGAGGAGAAGGACCGGTGGAAAATTGACATTAGAGTCATCTACGGGAAGAGTGAGCTGAACCCCCAGGAAAGCAGCTGGCTGGAGTCTCTGCAGTCCGTCAGAACCAGTTTCTGCCAGGACCTGCACGCCAAGTGCTACATGAGCGAAGCAAAAGCCCTGATCACCTCCATGAACCTCTACGAGTACAGCCAAGTAAACAACCGGGAAATGGGCATCCTCATAGACCGGGAGAAAGATCCAGACCTGTACCAGGACATTTACCAGGAAGTGAACCGGCTGCTTCGCATCAGCGAAGAGATCCGCATAACCGTGGCGAAGGTCGAAGCCGAAGAGGAATGTCAACAGGTTCAGCCATCTGCCCCGGCAAAAAGCACAACGCCACCGGCCAAACCTCAAACTTCGCGAGCCCCTTCTCAAGGACATTGCATTGCCTGCAAGGCGTCCATCGCGCTCAACATCACCAGGCCCTACTGCCAGGGATGCTATACACCTGCAACGCAGGGACCAGACCGAACAAAGCCGCAGCAGTGTTGCCATATGTGCGGCGACGACCACCCCTCAACCACAGGAAGACCTCTCTGCACAAAGTGCTACCCCAAGTACATGGCCAACCCAAGTCTGCAGAAATTCCCTTCCAGGAGAACCTCTTCCTGAAATGAGAATTATGATGTTCCCCAACACAGGCGAGGAGGAGACAAGAGCATGAGCGACATGCAAGCGGAACGCAACAACGGCAACCTGGTGATCCGGCCCACCGGAAAGATCGACGGCGGCAACTCCGGCGGCGTCCAGCGGGAGATCGGCAGCATCATCGACCGCCAGGACCAGGCGGTGATCCTGGACCTGGCCAGAATCGAGTACCTGAGCAGCGCGGGCCTGCGCGTCATCGCCGTCACCCTGAACCGGTGCCGCAGCCGCTCCCAGCAGCTAGCCCTCTGCAACGCCATGCCGAACATCTACAAGATCCTCAACAGTAGCGGATTCGACAAGCTGCTCCCCATCGCAGACAGCTAGCAGAAAGCCCTGCAGGAGCGGGGGCAGCTGACAGAATTTCAACCCACGGACCAAGGAAAAAGGGAGACCCTCACAATGAACGACATTTCAACCCACACCCCGGATGCCCCCGAACCCGCCGCCAAGTCGGCCGAGACGAAGCCCTGTCATACGCTCTTCGTTGACGACGAGTCGGACTTCGAACCCATGATCCCCACCCGCTTCTACCGCCGGCCGGACCCCCCAGCAATATGTTCGCATCGCCGTGGAGGGACGGCGGGCCCGCATGCATAGTCATAGCCAATGACGGCACGCCCCCTTCGAGCCCATCAAGCAGGCCGCGCCGGTCACCCTGCCCACAGGCCCCAGACAGGAAGAGCCGGAGTCCGGACTGGACATATTCCTGGCCCGCGAGCTGGCCGAGTCCATCTCCTATTCCTACCTGAACGGCCAGAACATGGTCTCCCTGACGGTGACCGACGCGAGTTGAGCAAGCCGACGGCCAAGAAACCTACAATATTTACGAGGAAAATATGTTCACAAAGGTTGCAAGCCTGATAGCGATAGGTCTGGGTCTCGCGCTCCTGGCACTGATCGGCATGGTGTACCTGTCCATCGAAGCCCTGGGCACAACGATGGAGGAAGTAACGGACAGTATCGCCACATCCATCGAGACCGGCAGCGGCACCGTCGCAACAGGAATGGGTCTGATGTCGGTAGGAGGGGTCGCAGGCCCTCCCGGAGCGGGCAACGAAGCAACGTTGGATCCGCCCGCGGTTCAGAGGGGAACGCCCGCAGGAACGCAAATGCCGCAGGGCAACCAGCCAGACCCAGTTCAGGAAGGAAAGACCCAGGTTGAACTGACCGACGGCAGGCAGGGACAGACTCCCATCGCTCATCGACCGATGCCCAACATACCAGGCAGCGGCGAGAGGACCAGCCAGATCCTACGCTACGCCATCAACAAAAAGGACAACCAGTCCGGAACCTACAGGTTGGAGGATTCTCACCTGAAGGCATTGATCCAAGCCGGTGCGCTGACCATTACAATGACCGAAAATGGAAAGGATTACCAATCCCTGCTACCCGACCAAGAAGACTACGCCAACTACAACGACTACCATGAGTTCGTTACAGGATTCTTCGTCTTCTTCGCACCTGTAACTAAAGAGGAGGGGATCAAAAAATGGTTTACTGACATCCAAACAGTCAGTAATGGAAACCACACCCTGCTCTACCAGGTATGGAATAATCGGGACGAACCCCTGCCCGAGAACATACCTGAGAATTACAGGCTGGAGTACCTTGCAGTCGAAGGCCCAGACCCGACCACGTCGTATTCAGAACACCATCAACAATCATCCACATCATATGGCCTCAATACCTTCCCATACCATCCGTCAGGGCGCATCCGGTTCGGAGAGCTAAACCCGGAGCTCTGCGCCTCCGCCATCGAGAACTCAAACAAAGTAGAAACGGAAGTCGACTGCCTCGATGACCCAGACCTTTATCAGTTCCACTTCCCCATCGCATCCCACGACCACATAGTAACCTGGCACCAGAGCGCGGATTTCGTGGCAGACAGGGACAGCCGTTTCTTCTGGCGCCTGCTCGCCAAATACAGCGAGACCAACTGGCAGACGGACTCGGAGGACGAACACCAACTGCTTCAGTATTACGACGGACGGGGAAAAATCCTGCACCCCGCCTACTTCAACGTGAAAGCACAGCACGAAGGATGCCTTTGCCTGAAAGCATCCCAACACGCCGAAGTTGCCGAATGGTTCGCGGCCCAGAGGGCCCTGCAGACCGGTCCAACGCAGCTCTACTGGGCCCCGGTTTGGAAGGTCCAATAAGAGCAATGAAAGACAAATCCAGGGTCCATTCTGACCTACAAAATCCTAGGCAGTGTCGTCAAAATCGTAGGAAGATGTTAGATTTTTGTGTAGCAAGTGAGTGTGAAGGGTGGGGATATGGCAGCAGCGCATCGGCGTCACGATATTTCGGACCAAGTTTGGGAAAGGTTGCGACCCCTTTTGCCTGGGGACGGATTCAAGAGGGGTCGACCGGCCCGGGACAACCGACTGTTTCTGAACGCGGTGTTCTGGATTCTGCGAACTGGGGCACCCTGGCGGGATCTGCCGCCCGACTACGGAGATTGGAAGAATACCCATCGACGCTTCTGTCGCTGGAGGGATGGGGGCGTCTGGAAGCGGTTGCTGGACTCCGTCATCGACGATCCGGATTTTGAGTGGCTGATGATCGACGCCAGCTACATCAAGGTTCATCCCCATGGGACTGGAGCCCGGGGAGGCAACCAAGCCATAGGACGTACAAAAGGGGGCTGAACAGCAAACTGCACCTGGCGGTAGACTCTCATGGCATGCCGGTACGTTTGAGCCTGAGTGAGGGAACGGTAGCGGACTGCACCCAGGCGCATTCATTGATTGATGATATCTCAGCCGAATATCTGCTGGCGGACCGAGGCTACGACACCGATGCCATCGTGGCTGAAGCCGAGGCTCGGGGAATACAGCCGGTAATACCACCGAGAAGTCACCGCAAGGAACCCCGGTATTACGACCAGGCTCTGTACAAACTACGTCATTTGGTGGAGAACGCATTTCTATACTTCAAACAATGGAGAGCAGTAGCTACCCGATATGCCAAAAACGAAGCCTCGTTCCTGGCGATCTGCCAAATCCGCGCCCTGGCATTCTGGAGCAGATTATTTTGACGACACTCCCTAAGTCGCTGCCACCAGTCCACTTCGTTTAAGGAAACGGGATGGGCTTCCAGCCATGAGGAAAAAGGAAATAATTTGCACAAGGAATCGGAATCAAAAAGATTCATTGTGAAAAGTCATAATTGAGGAGCAAGCATGCCAGAGCAGAGAATAAACGGGTGGACCATCAGAGCCTCAAAAGCCCACGGGCACCAGGATGGATACCACCTGCAAGGGGAATGCGTAACCTGGGACTGCTTTACCAGGCAGCACGAAAGGTTGAGAAACCCAAGCAAACCCGCCAGGACGGAAACTGAAGTTGCCGTGATCTATTTCAGGGAAATGGGGCAAATGCCTCACTTGCAGGACCTAGGCCTCCTGATCACAGGCCACTGCCAGGGCAGGCCCGACCAGATGAGGTTCATCCTGCCGCCGGTAGACCAGCCCCCCACCCCCCACGCAAACATCAGGACGCTGACCCAGGCAGTTCCCATCCACACCGCCCTCTACACTAGCGCGGGCCAGCGGGGAGGCGTAATCTTCCCCCTGGAATTCTGGGATCTCCAGCTCGACGAGAACCGGGCAAATGCCCAGACCATTGACATCCTCATAACCGTCGTACACGAATCCTTCGCGAGCTACGCCAAAAAGCTGGCGGTGCAGAAAGGAGTAACCACCATCTACGACCCGGGCCTGGACCAAATGGACGAAATGCTAAAAACGCACCCCTCGGTCGACCACCAGCCGGGCGTTTTCACCCTGGCCGTTACCGCAGCCGGACAACCCGCAGCCATGACCTGCGTAACGGAAGAGCAGGCCAGGGCCAAGAGCATCAGGGCGTTCACCGAACTCTACCGCCCGGCGGACCTGGTGAAAAGCGCCAGCCTCCAGACGCCCCGCTGATTTCCCGGCACTCAATACCATGAAGAACCTGCCCAAATCTCAGGAGTAGACAGAGCCTTCGTACCGAATATCGACCCACGTATCAGGGAGAAATAAGAGCCATGACAGACTCAGGAAAGCAACGGTCAATCGCGGAACTGGAACTCTTCCTGACAAGGGACCAGACAGCCCTGTGCAAATTCATGGCAAGCCATGCCAAGTCCTCCCTCACAGAGGAAAACTAACCCTTTCCCGACTGGAAAGAAGGCCGGCTTTGGCGAAAAGCGAACCATCCTCCCAGACCGCTAGCTCTTGAGGAAACCAAAACACAGCCAAGCTATCTCAAACGAAGGAGGCCCGACTTGTCAATAAGAGACCTGCAGCAAGCCGTCAGAGCAGCACAAAGGACCATCCAGGCATGGGAGAAAAGCAACACCGACCCACTAGAAGAAAGAACCCGAAGTGAGCTTATCGACCCCGTGCTGAAAGCGCTCGGGTGGCCTGTCAATTACGGGCAGCGGAGCCGGAGAAACCGCAAACCCTGCATTACCGAGTACTATCCTTATGAGGACTTCGCCTACAGAGTGGATTACGCGATGTTCGATAATCACGGCAAAGAAGTTATCATCATCGAGGCAAAACATTTCCTGGAACACACCAAAGACCACTACCTCCAGCTCGCTGACTACTGTGACGATGCCCGCAACATGAAAGCCGTTCTCACCAATGGCGAGTACTGGAACGTCGTAGTCTTCGACCAACGAGGTATAGTCCACGAAGAAAACCCCATCAGCATCATGTGGGACAACAGCGGGGAAACTGTCGACCACCTCTACCGTCTCCTCTCCAGGGAGCACAATCGAGTAAATCCCAATAGCAGCGTCACCTGGAAGAGATAGCCCACTCCTCCCTGAGGGTATCCGCCCTTGAAGACACCGACAAATTCGTAAATCGGTCCCAAGTAGAGTTAGAATCCGTGCTTGCTGCGCCAGCCTCCAATTCCGGAGGTCTACTTTCCAGGAAAACCAAGAAGCACCAACCTCATCATGCGAAACGGGCACCTCGCGAACATTGAAAACGGAGCAACGGAGAACCGATGCCAGCTAAGTGCGGGAGACCCGCATACCTGACCACCGGCCAGAAAAAACTGCTGGTGCTGCTGCCGTTCAAGCTGAAGATTCAAAGCTTGTGCCTGTCCGCCCGCAATAGAAGCGACCCCTCCAACAGGGCCGTCGTAATCACCGTGACGGTCCTCGCTCCCTCCGCTAATAACACGACCCTGGCCCTCCATCCGGGGGGTCTTCAACCCGCCCTGGACGGACATGGATGGGAACCCGAACAGTAACTAGCCGACTGCTCGCCAAAATGCTGGGAGACCAGGCTCCCACCCAGCCAGGATAGCGCACCGGACGGGACTGCATTCCCTTTATCAAAAAGGCAATACTGGCCAAGCCCAACAAAGCAGGTAGCAACACCCAGGAAGAATCAATGACTTGGAGGTGATGGATTGCCCAGATGGTCAACCAAAAGAATGAAGACATATTCCGCCGTGCCGGTGGACGTTGTTCTATATGTAGTCAACCACAAACCCTGAGCGGATACAGCAAAAGATGGAACGAGGAATTAAGTCCGTCGGAAAACCCAACAGAACAGATAACAAGAAAGGACGTCAGGATGCAAGTCATTACTCATTACGTCAGACCAGACAACAGTGAGGCACACCATAAAATGCTACCGGTTTGCGGACAATCTGAAAACGAAGACAAGGTTACTATCGTACCGGAATTCGTCAACTGCAAACCCTGCAGGAATACAAATGAATTCAAGACAGACAGATTTGAGGACGATTAATATTAGAAGATCAATGCGTCATATCCAACCCGGCAAGAACGCCAACCGGTGCAAATCGACGGCGACACACCCCAACTAGCCGAGCAGCCCGGACGATTCAACACCACTAGGGGAGGCTGAAGTGCATGCGAGATGCTCCCAAAACCGGCCGGAGGGCCGGAGGGTACGCGACAGCAACCTGCCCCCAAACGGACCCGTAAACTGCCCAACCAGTCCCAAATTCACACCATCGGAAAAGACGATCTGATGACACCAGACAATTGAGAACGCGGGAATACCTAGTACCTTGTCAAGCTTGGTTTGAGTGTTTAAAGGGTGATTGACTGGTAGTGCTAATCTGTTGATAGAACGTGTTGTTGTGAGGTGATGGTGTGGTCAGGGAGAAATTTGCGGTTCGGCTGACGCCGGAGCAGCGCGACCAACTGGAGCACATGGTCCGGGCTGGGAAGAGTTCCGCCCGGGTTACCACTCGGGCCCGCATTTTGCTCAAGATCGACGAGGGCTGGTCGGCGCCCCGGGTGGCCCAGGCCTGGACGTATCTGAAGGCACGGTGTTCCGGCTCAAGCGGCGTTTCGCCGAAGATGGGTTGGAGGGGACGCTGAAGGACCGGGTCCAGGCCCACCGGTACCGGAAGCTAGACCACCTGGAGGAGGCCCACCTGATCGCCCTGGCCTGCAGTCCGGCGCCTGAGGGCCACGACCACTGGACCCTGCGGCTGCTGGCGGACCGGATGGTGGAGCTGGGAGTGGTGGAGTCGCTAGCGCCGGAGACGGTGCGGTTGCGGTTGAAAAAAACGCGCTCAAGCCGTGGCAGAAGAAGGAGTGGTGCATCCCCAAAGTGAGCGCCGACTTTGTGGCCCACATGGAGGATGTCCTGGATCTGTATGCCGAGCCCCATGATCCCCAGCGGCCGGTAGTCTGTTTTGACGAGACCTCCACCCAGTTGCTGGCCGACACCAGGGAACCGATTCCGGCCAAGCCTGGCAGGCCCAGGCAGGAGGACTACGAATACCGGCGAGAGGGCACCCGCAATCTGTTCCTGGCCTGTGAGCCCAGGGCGGGCTGGCGCCACGTGGCGGTAACGGAGCGGCGCACCAAAGAGGACTTTGCCCGCCAGATGCAGTGGCTGGTGGATGAGGCCTACCCCGACGTCCCCGTGGTCCGCCTGGTTCTGGACAATTTGAACACCCACAGAATGGCGTCGCTGTATGAAACCTTTCCCGCTGCGGAGGCCCGGCGCATCGCCACACGGCTGGAATTTCACTACACCCCCAAGCATGGCAGTTGGTTGAATATGGCGGAGATCGAATTCAGCGTCTTCTCGCGCAGTTGCCTCAGGAAGCGTCTTGCCGACGAGGAATCCCTCTGCCGAGAGGTCCAGGCTCTGGAGCTGGAACGGAATCAGGCTCAAGCCGGCATCAACTGGCAGTTCACTGCCCAAGACGCAAGGGGTAAACTACGTCGCCTTTACCCCTGTCAATCCTGATTGGTTCTGGTACTAGTAGCAAAACTAGTAGCGGCACTCTCTCTTCCAAACGCCGCGACCAATGTAGCGGACCCTGCAGTAGAACTTAAAGAGCGTCTCAAAAACTTAGAAGACGGCAGCTTATTCCAAGACGCAGGAATAGTAAACATACTCGCAGGCGATTTCTTCGCTTGGTATTTGGACGACGTTTATTGGGACGATCTAAAGCAGCCTATCGAAGCCACACTAACCACACTTCAACACGTCAACTTCGACATCGAGCGAAAAGAACTGTCATCAGTGAGAGACCTTTTCAAGGGAATGTACGAGACATTCATGCCGAGAGCCCTCCGCCACGCCATGGGAGAGTTTTACACACCCGACTGGCTAGCAGCCCATGCCCTAGACAAGATCGGATGGAACCCCAATAACCAGCTACTGGATCCAACCTGCGGTACTGGAACCTTTCTCCTAGAGGCGATTAAAAGGCGCCTGATGTCACAAGAATACGACAAGGAACGGAAACCCGACACCAGAAAACTCCTTGAAGGCATATACGGAATGGACCTCAATCCGCTAGCGGTCCTCGCCGCCCGAGCATCCATCGTAGTCTTCTTATCGCCGTACATAACTCCTGAAAACCCTGTCACCATCCCAGTATGGATGGCCGACGCCATCAATTCCTCCACGAGAACAGGTGAAAACTTCGAGCACCAGTTACTAACCGAAAAGGGACTGAAGACTTTTAAAGTACCGTCCTCTCTAGTCAACAGTGTGGAATTCCACCGCATATTTCTCTCAATCATGGAATTAATAAACACAAACATGGACCACGGAGAAATTGAACATACCATACGGGGAGAATTCAACCTGGAATACTTGGATTTGAAAGAAAGCCAGGCATTCGCCGAAACCATCAAGAACCTTGTAGAACTCCACGCTGAGAGCTGGGATGGCATCTGGTGTCCAATCCTAGCAGACCGCTTTACCGCGGGTGCTATCCCAAAGGTATCCCATATCGCAGGAAATCCACCGTGGGTAAAGTGGAGCCACCTCCCGCCAGAATATGCCAACTTCATAAAAGAAAAATGCCGACGCAGCGGAGTCTTCAGTCAAGACACCTGGTTTGGAGGAATAGAATCTGATATATCAACGGTAATAACATTCGAAGCCATGAGGAAATGGCTTGAACCAGAAGGAAAACTCGCTTTCTATATTACCGGAACCATATTCTCTAATGAATCCAGTCAGGGATTCAGAAAAATGCAATACTACCAAGGACAGAGAGCGTCCATACAAGAAGTAGAAGACTTCAAAGCCATTTCGCCTTTTGAAGGCGTCTCAAACCACCCGACTTTAATCACAATACACAACGGAAGCCCGACGATTTATCCAGTCGGCTATCGCATCTGGAATCTCAAAGACAAAAAAAGGAGAGCGAAAAAGAAAACTTTTAACTCTTGGGAAGAATTCGAGAAGGCAGCCACCCCAACAAACCTACTCGCCCGACCCGTCTACGGTAGTGACGAAGGGCCTTGGCTGAAAGGAACAGCTTCCCAGCACGAACAATGGCCCCTAATTTTCAAGACCGACGAAGAACCTAATTATCTAGCCCGCAAAGGGGTCTGCACAGACAGAAACGGTATATTCTTTGTCAAAGTATCCGACCACCGTTCACCAGGATACTGCTCAATCAGCAACAACCCATCTCTGGGAAGAAAACCAGACATTCAAGCAATGAGACGTGCAACTGTAGAGACAGACCACGTGTTCCCGTTAATCCGGGGAAAAGGAGTCAGCGCATTCCAAGCTACAGCGGACCCAGATTATTTCATTCTGCTGCCTCAGAAAACAATGCACGGAAACCCGGAGCTCCCGAGAGAAGCACGCAACACTTACCGGTACCTCACTAGGTTTAAGACAATCCTGGAAGGCAGATCAAGCTACCGTAGGTATCAAAAAGGCCAGCCTTTTTGGTCAATTTGGAACGTAGGTCCATATACCTTTGCACCCTACAAAGTGGTATGGAAGGAGATGTCAGGAAACCGCTTCCAAGCCGCATATATCAGCAACCTCAAGGACAACATATTGGGAAATAAATTACTTATTCCCGACCACAAAGTCTACTTCGTTCCAGCATGGAACGAGGACGAAGCCGCATATCTTACCGGAATGCTGAACGCTCCTTCCGTAGCGCAGGCAGTATCAGCTTACAGCCCAAACCTGAGCCTAGGGGTCAACGTAGTAGAACACTTAGCTATACCCACATACAACCAGGCAGACATCAACCACCGGCTGATAGCAGGGCTATCTAAGCACATCACAGAACGAGGTAAGGGACCCTACCCAGGAAACCTAGAATACCTGGACCACCTAGCACACAAGAATTTCAGAAATGCCAAAACAGACCAGTCCAAACTGAAGCGAAGAACATCAACAGACTAAACTACATAAAACCCCGACACCGCCTTAACTGTTGCAAACTGCACCGAGGCCCTGTCACCATACCTGAGAAAATTCCGCTACTCGGTACCCGACTCCGACCCGGCTTGAATCCGTCGCCAAGTTGTCGAAACCCGTTAGCTTCATCGGTCAACTGTGGTGACGAATTGCGTTTATCGCAGGAGCCTGAAAATTCGGCCACATCCGGCCGACGGTCCGGCCTACTTTTCTGCCGAGGGCGGCTACCCGGTGGCTAAGCTTATTGTCGGGTCCGCAGATTGTACCCAGACGTTCTCCCGCCTCCGGCCATTAGTCCGTTGACTTATACGCTTCCGCTTTGGAATTCAGCTGTAGCTGTAGCTGTGGTTGGCGTATATGGTCAGGCTTTCCCACGGCCACGTCAATGTTTTCAATCTGTGGTCTCTCCATGGGGCACCGGCCACCAAGGGCATTGGCAGGGTGGCCCCACCGGATCTTGCTGGCCCGGATGGAGGTCTTCACCTGAGCCTCAGCTTTCCCTGTTCTTCCAGTAATCCCGTCCGAGCGATGGCACCACACCTGGGCTGGTGAGGGTATATTGGTTGTGCCTTACCAGGCATATGAGGCCGGACAGTGGGAGGGATCTCCGTTCCCTGCTCAATCTGGCCTGCCTGCAGGACCTGCAGAACTGAATTCGCGCCACGGCCACAGTATGGGACCCCGCCAGGGGGAGCCGAGGGCTCAGAAACATCTTTGATTTCGCCGCGGAGGATTGCCGTGGCATCCGGCATGAGAATCCCGTCCATGTCCCCCGACAACCGGCCTGACGCGCTCACCCGTGGCTGTCTGCTGCTGGCAGCCGCGCTGCCGTGGTACGCGGTGGCCTCCGGCGTCTACGGCCTCTATTTCTACGTTCTCCTACTGGTTCCCATGGCCGGTGGAATACTGGAGGGATCTGCCCAGGAGATGGTGACCGGCGTCCTGTTTGGCTTTACGGTGGCAGCGGCCCTGCCACTGGCCCTGCTGCTGTTGCTGACGATGCCGGCCGGGTTGCTCTGGGCAGTGTTCCGTCGCCCGCTCCGCGGGCTGCCTGGGAGAGTGGTCAGGGGCGGATGCGTCGCCTCTATGGCGTTTGCGGCAACCTACGCTGCCCTCATATTTGTAAGCAATGTAATTGACCTGAGCCAGGATGGGGCTGTCTTCCAGTGGTGGGCGGACTGGGTCCACGTGGTGGCGCTGCTTGTTGGCCTGGCCGCCACATGGCGGGCCTGGCGGTGGCTGCGCCGCCCAGTCCCGTGATCGTCGACTGGATGGGAGCACGTCCCCTGCCCCACGCAACAAGCCCCCGGCAGCATGCAGCCGGGGACCCATTGACCGGTCTATCCGGTAATCGTTTCCTCACCAGACTATCTGATTCCAGCAGTTGCCGTTCACGAAGGTCAGATGACGGACCTTGCCGCCCAGGATGGCCTGGGCGGTGGCCTTGCGTGGGCAGGGCAGGCAGCAAGATGCCATTGCTTCAAACACCCAGGGCAGGTCTATCCCCGCGTTGGCGGGGCAGCCTCTTTTGGTCATGGCACGGAGGCCCTGTTCGACGGTCTATCCCCGCGTTGGCGGGGCAGCCAAGGGGACAATACGCAGACAGAGCCCCGGAAAGGGTCTATCCCCGCGTTGGCGGGGCAGCCTCGCCAGATGAGGCCCGTTTCGGCTCTGCAGTTGGTCTATCCCCGCGTTGGCGGGGCAGCCGATCATGTTTCCGTAGGTCCTCTTGACCATGGAGGTCTATCCCCGCGTTGGCGGGGCAGCCCCCCCCTGCTTTTAAGATCACGCCCATGCGAAGGTCTATCCCCGCGTTGGCGGGGCAGCCACAGGCCCAGGTAATCGCGCCTGGCGGCGATGAGGTCTATCCCCGCGTTGGCGGGGCAGCCAGTCTACGTGGCGCCCAACAAGATTCCGGAAAAGGTCTATCCCCGCGTTGGCGGGGCAGCCGTCAATTTCGGAACCCCTAGAGAATCCCCGATCGGTCTATCCCCGCGTTGGCGGGGCAGCCGATGTCGATCAGCTCCGTCCTGATGTGGCGGGGGGTCTATCCCCGCGTTGGCGGGGCAGCCTTGTCGATCATGTGGGAGTAACCGGCGACTACGGGTCTATCCCCGCGTTGGCGGGGCAGCCTCTTATTCTGTGGAACTCGGAGTACCTATAACAGGTCTATCCCCGCGTTGGCGGGGCAGCCCCTATTTGACCAATGTTTCCAGCCTGCTTTTATTATATTATCCCCCTTCTTACCTCACTCATACTCTACCAGATAGACACCGTCTCCATCTACGATGTCCTTCGGCGCCTCCCCCAGCTTACGGATGCTCTGGTCACTGACTGCCGCCGAGTCCCGGTACGTCATTGCTATGGAACACTGGCCAAATTGGAAGTACCAGCCCGTCAGCACATCCCATATCCACTCCCTGATCCCAGCTGTAATGTCTGGTGATGTGTACACCCCCAGAACAATCTCCAGCATGGTCGATGCGAGGCCCCCCGATCCCTGCCTTCCACGTTCTGAAACAGGGCCTTGATCCGGTCGATCATCTTGGAAATCACCCTCTCCCGACAAAACAACTCGCCAGTGGTTCTGCGGGTATACCGCTCGATATCCAATCTCGACTGGTCCATTATCTCGGGCCGACTGGAAGGATGCCGGCAACAGGATCGTATCCCGGAAGAGGTCGGCTATGTCCAAGGCAAAGGCCTCGCCATTTGCCCTGGCCGCGCCGTCGGCGGCAAAAGAGAAACGCCGCCCCCGCCTCTCGGCTCTGCGGGGCGGCGGCTTAGCGGGCGTCTCCTCCGCCCGCCCATTGATGAGAGTTTTCAGGAAAAGCTCGGCTTGGTCCCCGGACCTGGAGAACACAAATATGCGAAAGCAATAAAAGAGGAGGCCCAATAATGGCTTACGAACTGAACGACAACAAAATCCCCCACGGCTACGAAAGCCTGGATGCCCACAAGAAACGGCACCTCAATCCCGACACCGGCAGCCTGGACCACCGCGGACCCCAGCACAACGACTGGGTGCATTACCGGATGCTCAACCTGGCCGGCCCCGACCTGCTGGAGTGCGAACGGACCGCCCTGGAGCCCGGACAGCAGACCACCCTGACCTGGGACGCCGTCACCTGCCCCCACTGCGTGACCAGCATCGCCCAGTCCTGGGCCGGGTTCTGCGAGTTCGCGCCGCCCCTGGACCCCAAGGTCTACCACAGCAGCCTGGAGGACGTCTACGACGCGCCAACCGCCGAGAGCCTGGACCACATCTGGGACGCCTACACCGGCCGGCCCGTTTAGCCGGATCAGCAAAGGAGAAGCCCCGGCCCGTGGGTCGGGGCCCACCGAATTTGACGAAGAGAGGTGAAAGAGACCTTGCGGTACACACACTCATTCCCGCTGACCCAGCAGGTCATCAAGGCCGGGGACGCCAGCGACCGCAAATCGTGCCCGGTGGCCTGGGCCCTGTGGCTCCACGGGTACGACAACCCGGCTGTGGACGAATACTCGACCCGGCTCTACGGCGACTACCGGCAGGACGTCTTCCTGCACACGTACGCCGCCCGGACCTGGATCCGGGACTTCGATAACGAGTGCACCGTGCCCGCCGGCACCCTGGTCGTCGCCGTCGATACCGACCGCCCCGCCGAGGGCTCCCTGGACTTCGTCCGGCACGACGCCTGAGCGCCCGGGCGTCATATCATCCGGACACCGGGCCGTCCGGCTAGCAGGGCGTCGGCACGTTCCAACGTCAGACCGGCCCAGCGGCCGAACATCGGCACGGCAGGCCGTTTTACCGTCAGGCCGGCAGGACAGAGAGGAATAGGGATGGTAAAACACTGGGCCACCCAGACGGCAGAGTGGATGAGCGTCAGCCCATCAAGGCAAAGGAGCCCCGCACCGTCACGCCATGGGGGCGTCATGCCGGAGAGAGGGCAGGATGGTACCTCATACGGCCATACTGCCTTTCCACCAGCGGGCCTTCATTACGCCACACCACCACACCATTAGAACACCCCACCGTTACACCTTCAGGAAATTAGAGCGTCACGCCGTCAGCACGCTACACCATCAGGGCGTTACGCCGTCAGGCCGCTGGTACGCCACGACGCCAGGCCAGGCCGACGGTCCGCCGCCGGTACGGCTCCACCCCGATACACCACGGCGTCAGGACGGCAGAGCGTCAGGAGGTCAAGCCGTCCCAGCATCCGCGTTATCTCCCCACAGCCCGGGTCAGTGACCCGCAACCGTGACCCGCAACCGTGACTCCGAGGAGGAATATACCCTTGAGCACCCACAGCAGCAAGACCGGGGACCAGCCCCGCTACACCATCGACGAGATCCGCCGCGACGTGGAGGACTGGCTGAAGTTCGGCCCACCCACCGAGGTCCAGGACAGCGAGACCGGCACCGACACCGGCCACCACGAGCTGGTGGAGGAGCTGGTCATCGCCCGGCGCGCCGCCAACCCCAACATGCCGGCCAGCCGGGTAATCCACCAGGTCACCCAGGCCGACACCGACCGGTTCCTGGAGGATTCCTGGTACAGCGCCGCCGGCGAGCCCATCGACGACGTCACCGACGAGAACCAGGCCGACTTCCGCGAGGAGGTCCGGAGGGAGCTGGCCAGCTGCCCCAAACTCAGCCGCGCCGTCGCCGACTGCCTGGAGCGGGCCTTCAAACGCTACAGCGCCCGGGTCCACGGCGACGACTCGCCCTTCCGCGCCGACTACCTCGGCGAATACCCCGACGACGACGCCGACCCGCCGGTCCCCATCGACGAGTTTGACGACGAGCCGGAGATCCACACGGCCCTGCAGCCCACGGCCTGACCGGAGCTGAACAAGAGCCGAGGGAACAGGACAGTGGGCCAGCCGAACGGCTGACGCCGTACAGGCTGGCAAGAGGTGGCCGCCGAGCTGGCCACCCGGAAGGCAGGGATTTTAAGACCAAGGAGGGCTTTCGGCACAGCCTTAAGCCCGGGTCCCCAACTTTGAAATGCCCGCCCCCGAGGAGGGGCAGCGAAGGAGTAGACACGATGATGATGAGCAAGCACCAGGGAGCAACCGCACCGTGGAAGCCCGGCGAGACCGTCCGCTGCGGCGCCGAGTTCGTGACCTTCCAGCACCTGGCCGGCAAGGCCGCCATGATCACCCACGACGACGGCCTTATCGAGCTGGTACCCCTGCACACCCTGTCGGACCGCACCACCGGCGCCGCGGCCGAGCTGCAACTGGCCAGCTAACAGCCAGGAAAACCCGAACGACAACAACCTGCCGGCCGAGGCCACGGCGAGAAGGAGGAAGGAGATGACCACCGGCGCAATCGGAACCCAGCGCGACATCCTGATCACAGTCCGGAACCGGCAACACCTGGCGCCGGTGCTGGAGACCCTGCAGTCCATCAAAGCGTCCCAGGTCCTGCTGCAGCTGACCGGCAGCGACGACACCGAGTACCTGGTGCGCTACCAGGAATCAAAGGTCGAGCAGTCCAGCGCCCTGGTCAAGCTGCGCGTCCAGGCCGAGCCGAGCCCGCTGGCCGGACTGGAAGACCGCTACGAGGTGTGGGTCAGCGAGATCTACGCCAGCGCCCTGGGCGAGGAGGAGGCCGTCCGCGACTGGCAGAGGTTCTACGAGGGCATGCCCCAGGCCGACGGCAGCGAGGGGGAGCCCGGGCTGGCCCAGGACCCCATCGCCGCAGCGCTGCTGGCCGAGGGCTTCACCCTGACCCACTGGGGCGACCTGGACCGATCCGACCAGGAACGCTTCATGGACCACGTGCAGCTCTTCGCCGAGGGCCCGGAGTGGCTCTCGCCCGAGCTGATGGAGGGCAGCACGTCCCGCGCGGACGCCCTGGAGCGCTACGCCCCCTTTCTGCAGGCCCCGCACGACTGAAACCAGCCGCACCAGCGGCGAAGGAGAAGGAACAGGATGACCGCTACCCAACTGAAGAACCGGCCACAATGGGCCATTGACCCGTCGGGGCTGGCCGTCCAGGCCCGCCGACACGGCTTCGAGCCGGCCGCCAGGGACCTGGACCTGGCCCTGGAGGCGCAGGAGTTCATCTACAGCTGCAACGAGGCCCGCCTCCGGCTGGACATCGACCCCAACCGCTACGTCAACATGGAGCTGGCCTTCCACCAGCGCCGGGACCCCGGCATGCCAACGAATCCCCAGGTGATCAGGGAAGTGATCCAGGAGGCTGGACGGCCCGGCGAACTGCCCTCCGGAGTGGAACCAGCCCTGGTCAATGCCTTCCTGGAGATGGTGTCCGCCAGCTGGCTGGAATGGCGCCGGACGAACCGGTTGAAGTACCGGGGCGAATGCCGGCACTATCACGACCCCGAGGACGTCTGCCCGGAGCAGAGGCGGTGGGAAGAACTGGAGCAGCGCCTGCTCCACGACCTGGGCTGGGAGGACTGGGCCGCCGGCGCGGCCGCACCGTAGCAGAGACCCGCGCTGCTGGTATACTCAAGACTGAAGCCAAGAAGCCAGAAGGAGTTCAGGATATGAACGACCGAATGGACCGTCTGGAGAGCCGGATGCACGACCTGGACGTCAAGATGACCCGCGTGGACGTGCGCACCGGCAACGCCGAGGGACGGGCCTACGAGACTCACGCCGCCCGCAACATGCCTTACCTGCTCTACAGCCAGCTGGGCATACGCCGGGCAACGCCGGTGTACCGTTACCAGGCCGACGACCCGGACTCGCTGGCAGAGATGAACAACACGCCGCCGCCACCACCCCAGCTGACCGTGGGAGAACTGGCCGAACTGACCGATGCCGACATGGTCTTTCGCGGTCACGCCGACGCAGGGGAAGACACCGACCTCTACGTCATCATCGAGGCCTCGATCACGGGAGACCTGGACGACGTGACCCGAGCCGACCGGCGACGGGAACTCATGAGGAAACTGACCGAAGCACCCTGCCTGGCAGCAATAGTATGCGAGACCCTGAGAGAAACGGTGGCCCGAGGCCTCAGGAGAGAGAAGGCCGCTGACGGAAGACCCGAGAGGGACATCGTCGCACCCGACAGGTTCAACCCGAGGGCGCTGGACCCGCGAGAACGGAGACCCGTAGAACAGGAAATAGACACCCTCTTCAGGCCGGAAATCCAGGAGGTCCCGCGCCGTGACACCATCGACCAGGACGTCCACGTCCTGTACCTGGCCACCCGCAACAGCGGCTGACCAACGCGGCCTCACAACCGTCCCCGCGGCCGCCCGGACGTCCGGGCCACGAAGCCCCGCGGCGTGGGCTCCAGCAGCTCGGAGACCGTCGCCGTCCAGGTGCTGCCCGAGGCGGTCCTGACCTGGACCAGGTCGCCCACCGCCAGCGGCGCGGTGGACAGCACACCCCAGGCGCCGCCCGGCAGACGGTGGGGACGGACCGTCACCGGCGCCGACTTCTCCGATCCAACGTCCGATCCAACGTCGGACCCAGCGTCCGCAACCGGAGTGGCAGCCTGGCCCTCGACCGTGGTGGCCAAACCGTCCTCCGTCCTGCCACCTAAGTCCCCAACGTCGTCGTCCGTCCTGCCACCTAAGTCCGCTTCGGCTCCCGTTGCTTCGGCCCGGTCCGCCCTGCCACCTAAGTCCCCAGCTGCAGCGGCCAGCCTGCCACCTAAGAGACGCCGGACCGACGGGCTGAAGTCCGGACCGCGAACCACCATGCCCGGCTCCACCCGGTCGTCGCCCTCACCGCCCCACCGGCCGAGATACCCCAAGTGGCGCATCCGCGAACGTCCGTCAGACCACACGGACTCGCACAGGTAGGCATAGGGGCCGCAGCCGCGGATCATCTTCCAGACCACGTAGGCCATGCTTACGTCAAACTCCCCTTTTTTTGGGCCAGATGATACCACCTGGCCCCTGGCAGACGGCCTTCAAGAACCGGCAGGCACAGACGGTTCTGCCGTCAGGAAGCCAAGGCGTCAGGGAAGCCTGACTGGCGAGAATAAGCCCGTTGCCACCCGTTGCCAGCCAGCGCACGAGGCGGCAAAATGCAACAGCAACCGGACAAACCGAATTGACGGCAAGGAGGCCAGACATGTCAATAGGCATCAGGGCCCAGTTCACCAACGGCATCCTCGTCCCCCTGGATCCGCTGGACCTCAAGGAGGGGGCACTAGTCACGCTGGACATAAGCGAAGAAGCCGAGGAAACCGTGCTCGAGGCGACGGACCGGCTGCTCAGCTCAGCTCCGGCGGGGACGTGGGACAGCTCGCCGCCCGACGGGGCCGCAAATTACCGACATTACCTGTACGGCCACCCGAAGGAGGAAGAGTGCTGATGGCGGAGATCTTCGCCGACACCGGGTACTGGATCGCCCTGCTCAATCCGGCCGACCCGCTGCACCCCCGAGCCCGGGAGCTGGGCGTCGCCCTGCAGCGGGAGACCATAGTCACCACGGAGATGATATTCGCCGAGCTGCTGAACCACGAGAGCCGGTCCGGAGCCGCCAAACGACGCCTGACCGCCCAGGCCGTCGCCACGTGGACCGCCAACCGCCGGGTGAACGTCCTTCCCCAAACCACGCGGCAGTTTCACGATGCCCTGCAGCTCTACCTCGCCCGGCCCGACCAGGCATGGGGCCTAGTGGATTGCGCCAGCTTCCTGGCCATGGAACAGAGGGGAATCCGGGAGGCCCTGGCCTACGACCGGCACTTCCAGCAGGCCGGCTTCACCGCCCTGCTCAGGGAAACCCGCTGACAGGCCAGGAACTGGAATATCCAGCCGATACCCCCACTGCAGAAGCAATCAGGACGCCACAGCCCCAAGAGGGCAGGAAGGCAGGAGGTGAAAGACAATGGCCACCGAAGAGATGAGCCGGGCCGGGGCCCTGGGCTGGCAGGACTGCCCCCTGGTCGGAAGGGATCCGGAGCGCCTGAACGGCGCCTGGACGGTGGGAGACACCCGCCCGCCCCTCCACGCCATCTTCGACAACCTGGGCGCCGGCGCCAGCGTCGCCGAGCTGACCGAGTGGTTCGAGGGGCTCACCGAGGAACAGGTCAGGGGAACCCTGACCCACTACCCCCGCATGCTGGAATCCGACCTCCTGGAGCCGGCGGCGTGAGGAAACGGGCCGGGACCTCCTGAGGGATACCCGGCCAACAGAGGACCCCCCGCGAATCCGGCGCGCCACGCCGTCCCCGGATACGGCCGTCCCGCCCGGTGCCGGGAAAAGACCCCCTCCGTTTGACAACCACACCCCCGGATGCCTACCGTCTCCCCCAGGTGGACATAATCCCCGCACACAAGGAAACGCCCCGTCGTCAGCGACCACCTAAGGTCACCCTGACGGGGCGCTCCTCCCCCGGGCCGGTCCAAGGGCCCGGGGCTCCACCGCTGAACCCGGATCAGAGGCCTAACAGCGATGTGCAGCCAAAGCCTACCAACCCGCCGGGCCCGCTGGCAAGCGGACCGGGCGCAATTGCCGCCCACACCGGCCGCGCCGGCCAGCCCGGCATTCCCTCAATGTTACCCAAACACCGTCCCCGCCAACCCGCCAGCTACGGCGCCGGGGTACCCTTTCCGCACGCCCGGCCGGCCCAGGCCGGCGCAGCACGGGCCAGGGACACTTTTCGGGGACCAGGGAGATGAGCCGGTGAGATAGGACACGGCCCGTAACGCAGAAGGCCCCCGGGTGTTGAGACCACCCGGGGGCCGGATTCGCATCAGGCCGATTTGCCGCTTTCTTGCGGTTAACACAGCGCCCAGCGGGAGTAGTCAAAAACCCCGGTCGCAGGTTGCCCGCTTTCTGGTTGAGCAGCCGGACCCCTTAAAAATCCCCTTTGCAGAGGGGCAGGGCCCTCGTCGGCCTTTTTCGTAGCACCACCAAATTTAACCTCCCGCCGGGCGCAGGTCAAGACCCCACAAGGCCAATAAACCGGCCAAAACGGGGTGAACGACGCGCCCAACACGATCGCGGGAGGTTTCGCTTTGCCAGCGACCGAAGACGACGACGACACCGATACCGACGACCCACGCCACCGGACAGTCCAAGCAGAAGAGGGCAGCCAGGAACAAGGACCACGCCAGGAACTGTCTCAGGGCCCGGAAGAGGAACGGCCCCAGGAGCAGCACGGCCCGGCCCAGGCCAACGGTTCCGTCGACGTCCCCGCCGGAGGCCCGCGGGAGACCACGGAGGAAACTGCCGGGGCTCAGCCCCAGGAAGAGACCACGGAGGGCCGCCAGGCCCTCAACCGCGGCGCTCGTGGAGCGCCGCCGCGCCAGCCCGGCGCCAGAGGGCTCCCGGCCGGACAGGCCCGTCCCCAGCCGAAACCGGCCAGCACAGGCCCCCAGGCCGCCGCACAGCCCGTTTTCGCCCCCGCCGGGAGCGAGACACCAGCCCCCACGCCGGATCTCCGGCAAATCGGCTCTCAGCGCAGCTCCTCCGACAACCCCACCGGCGAGCCTTCCGCCACAAGCGCCGGCCCACGGCCAGGCAGCCCTGGCCCCCGACACCGGCCCAACCAACCGGCCCGTCCCCGGCCAATAACCGCCGTTCCGGGCCCCCACGGCCCGCCACAGCCCGATTTCCGCCCCGCGGGCACCGAAACACCACCCCCGCCGCAGAATCACCGGCAAATCGGCTCTCAGCGCGAGGGGCCCGGGCCAGCGACCACCCCACGCCCGGTCTACGCCCTGCCCGACATCGTCCGCCTCCTCGACCACGGCGCCCACCTGGTCCTCTGCGCCCCCGTCGGCGCCACGCGAGACCGCCCTGACAACGATGGCCAGGACGGCGGCCAGCCCAAACAGGACAAACGGCCCCTCTGGAAACGCTGGCAGCTCCGCAGGCCCACCCTGCAGCAGCTCAATACCCACGCCCAGTCCGGCGGCCTCATCGGCGTCATCCCCGCATCCCTGAACTGCGCCGCCCTCGACGTCGACCAGGGCGATCCCGTACCCCTGCTGGCCAGCCATCCCCCGCGCTTCGTCGCCCGCTCCCTCTCCCCAGGAAGACTCCACGCCTGGTACCCCGCGCCCTGCAGCAACAGGACCAACGGCTACGGCTGCCCGGATCCGGACTGCCCGGCACGGCCCGGAGACTTCCGCTTCCAAACCGTCACCGGCGCTGGCACACAGAACTGCAACGGCCAGGTCGTCGGCCATAACGCCTACGTGGTCCTCTGGCACGACGCCATGGCCAGCCTCGCCGATACCCTGGACTACGAACAGCGCTTCTCACCGCCTACCCCACGTCCCATCGGCGCCGTGCCCCTGCTACGAACCAACAGCGCCCCGCGGCAGACCGGTCCAGAAGCCCAGGACGTCTACGACAACCCCGACCGCCCCGCACACCTGTCCCTCCACCACGTGAGCCCCGGCCATCGCAACAACGCCGCCTTTAACCACGTCCGACACCAGGCCTACGCCCTGAGACGCCACTACCGGCAGCCCAATTCCTACACGGCCTTCCTGCAGGCCGTAACCCGACTGGCCAGAAACGCCCGCAGCTCCATCAGGGACCGATCAGGGTTCCCGCCCGCCGAGGCCGATGCCATCGCCCGCTCCATCGCCCAGTGGTCCTGGACCCACATCCGCCCCACCCCATCGCCCTACGACCACACGCCCCACCGACAACGACAGCGCCGCTACGCCCAGCTCCAAGACCTGCAGCACCGCGTCAGCGAACGGCAGGCCCAGGCAGCACGCTACCGCGTCCTCGGCCTGTCCCAGCAGGCCGTCGGCCATTACACCGGCGTCTCCCCCAGAACCGTGCGCCGGGACCTGGCCGCCGTCGCCGCCAACGGCCCCCTGCCCTCCAGGCGCAACGCCCGCAGAACCCTCCAGGCCCAGGCCCAGAGCCGACAGAGGGCCGCCAGGGCAGCGCCAAATCCCAACACCGGCACAGCGGTCTCGGCGCCGCCCAGGGTCCGGGTTTCTTTGCCCCGGCGCCACGACGCCTTCCCGAATCCCACCCCCGTCCGCCAGTCGGCTCGACGGCCCTACTTCCCATCCCCACAGACTTCCGGCCGACCAGACCAGCATCCCCCCCTGATTATCCGGCTGGCGCCCGTCGCCTCCCCCGCCAATCGCCCACGTCACCGCCTGCCCCAACCAAGGCCGCCGTGACCACACCATCCCAACGCCCCGTCACCAACACCGTCCAGCTAAAACGACGCCCCCTTGAGGGCGCCGCCAGTAACTCCTGTGCCCCAACGACAGAAGGGGCGCCGATCCCTCAGCGCCCCCTCTCAGATCACCGGTAACCGGCCAGCCCAGCACCTACACCGGCCCCAGCTCCATGCGCCGCCGCTCAATGTAGTCCTGGATCACCGACTGGAACTCCTCGTACATCATGTCCGTTACGCTCCGGCCCGACGCCGACATATGCTCGTACTCCGCGTCCGCGTCCACTATCATCGTCTCGAACAATTCCTTCCCCGAGGGCTTCCGCTCCCCCATCATCCACTTCACCAGGCCACGCAACCCACGCCGCCGGTCCGCCAGCTTGATCTGTACCCACCGCAACCGCGTCAGACGCCGGTAGATCTCACGGTTGAACCGGTAAGCGTCCCACTCAAGCCCAGGCTCCGGTACCGTGTCCTTGAACTGCATGATCAGGCATAACTCGATCTGCTGCACCACCGCCATCGCCGCCAGATGGTCCTCCACCGGCAGGTCCAGCCGGAACTGGGTCGCTATCGCCCGACCACGCGCCCGCCACATCGCGTACCGCAACCGCTCCCGCTGCTCTACATACCCGTCCAACGGCACCGGCACCCCAGGCTCTATCTCGCTGCCCAACACCGCATGCAGTACGTTGTCCTCCACCGGCGACGCCTCCTCAGTCGGCGCCAGAGAGATCACCGGCAACAACTCCTCCACCAGCCCGGGTACCTCGTTACATCCAGCCACCCCAGGCCGGTACCGCTCCAACTCCAGCGCCAACCCGCCGTCCAGAGCCGCCCACGCCTCCCCCACCAGCCACTCACGTAACTGCGCCGACGGCGCCAGACGACCATCGTTCATCGCATGCAGCTGCTCTACCGACACCCCAGGCCACGCCCGCAGAAAGCCCTGCACCGACATCCGCGCCACCACCGCGCGGAACAGCGTCACCGTCTCCTCCCGTTCCAGGTCAACCATCCCATGGTCGACTTCCCCGTACCCGTCTCCCCCACCATCATCGTCCCCGAACTCATCATCCCCGTCCCCGTCCATCAACCGCTCTACCAGCTCGTCCTCGCTCTCGCTCTCCCAGGTCGGCTCCAGCCCGTCCAGCTCCCCATCGTCGCCCATCCGACCCGTATCACCTATCCCCATCTCGTTACCTCCATTCCCCAGGACCGGCTCTCCCAGCCCCTGGCTTAACCGCCATTGTAAACCCCTGAAGTCCCCGGGCGTCCTTCGCCTTTTTGCCCCGAGTCCCCGCTCCGCTTTTTTAGAACACCCACACACCCTTTTTCGGGGCCGCCAAAACCCCCGGGTTTCCGCCTGAAAAGGCGGTGACGTTGAGCGGAAGAGATTTCCATAGTTTTTGTATCTACTTCTATTGACAATCCCCCCCCCCGAGGGGGGTACTACCGGCCGTTTTGACGTTGAGCGGAAGGATTTATATCTGAGCCACATACGAAAGATTTGTGACGTTGAGCGGAAGAGATGTGACGTTGAGCGGAAGTCTTTTATAGCTGGGTCAGATACAAAAGTAGGCACAAATGAACCAGCCTCGACTTACCTGGAGCGGAGAAGCTCACATAGGAGAGTGACGTTGAGCGGAAGAATCCACCCGTTTGCCAGCTTTGCCAAGGAAAGGCCTGCCGGGACCAATTAAGAGCCGCGGAGCGGGCCAGAAAAACAAAAAATGACGTTGAGCGGAAGAACAATGACCTTCAGCGGAAGAATCCGCCCGTTTGTCAGCTTTGCCAACAGGGCCGTTCCGGGCCCATTTAAGCACCGGAGACCGGGCCAGAAAAACAGAAAATGACGTTAAGCGGAAGAACAATGACGTTGAGCGGAAGGAGTCAAATAGAAGACTGACCTTGGGCCGAAGACCAATGACGTTAAGCGGAAAAATCCGCCCGTTTGCCAGCTTTGCCAGGGGGGTGCAAAAATGGGACCCGAGAAAATTAGAACACACAGCACAAATGTGACGACAGGTATTTTGACACCCACCGGAAAGATATCAATTGCAAAAAAGACAAACTGAACGGAACAGAAAAGTTCAATTGCGAAAAAGACATAACCGAGAAATTCTGGCACACTTTAATAGATTCAACCAAAAAGCGAGGTTGACCATGAACAGAAACAACCCCTCCAGGAACACCCAGAATGACCACAGGGAAACCTTCACCGGCGCTGAGAACCTCGGATTCTCCGACGAAACCACCAGCGACGCAAGGAACAGCCGCGAGGAAGTAACCACCATAGAGGGGCATAACACGGACAACGCCATAGCCAGCGGCTTCATAGACAGACTGGAACAAAACCATTACGGGACATCATGGAAAGAGGCAGCCAAGGTCATCGAGGAAGGCGCCAACATGGCCAGCTACAATGAGGACGACCGCAAACAGATAAGCGAGGCCATCATCACAACCTTCCAGCAGATGGACTTCGAGTCCGACGGCCACCGCAACGAACTGGCCAGACTGGTATCCCACTCGGTCATGGAACCCATATATGACGCAAGGATCGCCGAGAGCGCCACAGCGAACAATCCGGCCGCAGCGGAGAACTACGGAGGACTCCCTGCAATGAGCCCGGAAGAGGTGCAAATGCACCACACAGACCAGCTGGCCGCAGCGATAATGGAAGGGAACGACAGCTACGCGGGTAGGCTGATCGACCAAGCAATAGACTGGAACCGGACCGAGTTCTGGAAGGACAAGCAGCTTACCTTCGCCACAATAAATGACTTCTCGGAGCACCCACACCTGCAGGACCACCTGATTACCAGGTGCAACGAGGAGAACTGGAACAAGACCATGAACTTCTCCGGACGGTCCGGAGAAAGCGGCTATAACGAAGCAAGCATCTACGCCGCAGCCTACACCCGGGAGCTCCTGCTTGACGCCATCGACAGCCGGGACAACGCCAGGTTCGAAGAAGTCATGGAGTTCATAACGACGGAAGGGCTGACCCCCGATGAATCCGCCAACCACGCGCCAGAGACGGACTTCCCGCCGATCGAAAGCCACGAGGGCATAGAGAAGGAGATAGAATTCGTAACGGGGTTCATACAAAAGGTTGAAAGCGGAGCCGAAAAGGTTCACCACCACGTCCTAGAGATCATGAACCGCGCAAGAAACGACCTGATCAACGACCGGAACACCCTGGCCGAGTACAGCGACATAACCGCCGCCATGACGGACATAGGAACCGGCGACGGGAATTCTCCCTGGGACCGGGCCCTGAACCAGGCCAAGGACATGCACGCCGAAACCTTCCAGGAAGCCACCTTTACCGCCAAGGCCATACACTTCCTGGCCGGACAATAAACACCGTCCCGGAACAGAGGAGTACGAAGATGACCACCACAAAGCAAAGGTCCGCGGCCGACTACAGCGTAGGTTACTCCAATAGTCACCAGACGCAGTACGCGACCAATTGGAATAACGAGAATTTCCAGGCCGCTTACCTGCAGGAACTGGAAAAAGAAGACCCCCAGGCTGCTGAACTGCTGGACGGAAAAAAGTCCATGCTGGACTTCACAAACGACGAAAAGCGGACCGTATCCGACGCCCTGGTAACCTCCTTCAACAAGATGGACTTCGACGGCGACAAAGACCGGCGCGACTGCGCCTGGAATGTCGCCGACGCCTTTTACCAGGAAACAATGAAGGAAATCCACGTGGACGAAGCGGTCAAGTTTTTCAACCTTGACCCCTCACTGGCGGACAAGCTAAAGACAGAAGGCATAACCAGACTGTCCTACCAGGCGGAAATAGACATGCCTGACGGCACCAGGATTGCCAACGACAACCCTACGGACTTCCTGTACGAGACCAAAGACCAGGCCAGCGCGAACCGGCTGCTGAAACACAGCCCCAGCTTCACCAGCGCCGACCACTTCGAGAAAATGCGAGCCGACTTCGCAGAAGCCCTCTACGAGAGCAACAACGACGCAGGGAAGGCCAGCGAGGATCTCTACCACCTCTGGGAATCGCACACTAAATCGAGCAAAATAAGTCTTCCCGAAGCCGAAGACATCGACTACAAGTGGATGTCCGACGCGAACCGCTCGGACCACGATAAGGAAGAAGGACTGAAGAAAATCCTCGATTTTTACACATCGGAGGGGCAGGAAAGGGCCGAGAGCTTTACCCTCTCAGAGAAAGACGACATACTGGAGGAATACCTGAGCTACGCAAGAACAGTGTCAGAGCGAAAACTCAGGAACCTGCTGGACAGCAAAACTATGACCGAACCAGAAAAAGACAAAGCCTACGAAGACGTGATACTGGACCTAGCGGACTTCGATCTGAGAGTTAAGGACTATGTAACCAAGGACGCGCCGCTGGTTGATAACTCAAACTTTGCCGACGAATCGGAATACCACTTCCTAACCACTGACAAAACTAGCTTCGCCACCGCAGAAGAGGCGCACGACACGGCAAAAGAAATAGTGGAATCCTTCCTGGAAGCATACGAAAAAGTTGACGCCAACAGCGCCATTAGGGACTACAGCTACCAGCCGGCAATGCTGCTGGCCCAGGAACTGAAAGCAACCCTGGACGACGCCGAACAGCAGTTCGCAGGGACCTTCGGAACCCCAGCGGAGGCCGGTTACCCGAAGAGCGAAGTAGAAAAAGCCCTCACATCGGTTATGAAGATGTCCGGGGGCATGTTCAACCACGACGGCACCAAGAGAAGCCGGACGGACCCCTACCCGTAGAAGCTACGCGAACTGAAGACCAGAAGAAGGGCCAGGAAGAAATTCCTGGCCCCTCTGATTTAACGGACCCCCACCACCTGAAAGGCGGTGGGGTAAAACCCAATGAGGCTAACTCATAACCCCAAACCAGAATAATCCAAAAAAATAAGAATGGCAAGACCGGTCAAAAAAAGGGGGGGATAACGACCAGGCGGAAGAAAACAAACGGGCAAAAGTTACCACTGAACGTGGTTAAAAAGCACTGAAAACGAAGTTGCAGGACACCCCCGCCCACAGGATAATAAAGAGGCTTAACTGCCCTCATACATTCCTTTTCACTAAGGATGGGCACATTAAGACAAAACCCAAATTAAAAGGAGGAAACTCTCATGGCTAACTCACAGTATAATTCCCGCTACGGTACTCGGAACAATGGTCGCGGATTCAGGAACTACACCCCCAAGACCACTCCCGAAGGTCACCGTTTGTTCTCTGTCAGTGGTAACACCGGAAAGGACGCCGCTGACTGGATGCTTCTGAACGCCGTCAACAAGAGCGTAAAAGCCCAGATCGAAGCCGACAACACCACCGAACTCCTCGGCGGTCGCATTGGCAAGATCGTTGCGGTTGGACAGAGGATCACCTTCAGCTCCGACTCCGGTCAGTCCCTTCCCGTATGGAACGTCACCGAATCCCACGTAGGCTTCTCCGAGGACGGCGCTTACATGGGTTACATCGGCAAGGCAGGCTTGAACCGCTTCATGCGCCTGAGCGACTCGGCAGTGATGCCCGTCCTTGGCGCGACCTACGAGGCTTCCACCAGGCTCACGATCCGGGAAGTCCCCAAGAGCCAGGAACCCACGCGGGAAGAGCTGGAATTGCATGCTTCCCGGGTTTCCGAGCAGGACGCGATGCGGGCCAACCGGGCCGCTTCCCGCGCCGAAGTTAACCAGCTCCTCGCCCAGAGCGAAGAGATGAGTTCCTTCACCGGCGGCAAGATCGTCGTGAAGGCCGCCCAGCTCTGCGACGTCGATTACTACGACGACAACGAGACGGACGAGAACATGCAGAAGAAGACCCGCCGCTGCGTGATCGTTTTCATCGACCAGTTCGTCAGCGAATCCGGCTCCCCCATCGGGGAATCGGCCGTGCAGCATAGCATGAGCCGCAGCACCGGATCCGAGGAAGAGCCGGGCGAAGGTTCCCCCGAGACGGATGCCCCGGCGGTCGAAGAAGGTCAGGAGCCCGAGACCGAGGAAGCCCCCAAGGGCCGCACTCGCCGGACCCCTCGCCTGAGCGTCGAAGGCTAGCCTTACACCGGTAAAAAAGGGAACCCCCGAGATCACATCAAAGGGGTTCCCCCAAAAAGCCGGCGGACGAGCCTCAACCTACAACTGAATACCGCCAAAACCTCCCGAAAGACCAGGCTGGATGGCCCCAAGCCCTAACAGGCAACAAAGGCCCCCAGCTCGTCGAAAACGGGTAGGGGCCGATAAACCCAGCACCGTCCAAGGCTCAGGCCAAGGACGGTGTTGCCTATGTTGGCATAGGCACCTTTACAACTAAATAACTTTTACCACCCAAATCCATCAGGAGGAGGGTAAAGGAGCTAACATCATGACTATGGTATTTAATAGCTCTGTCCAGGAGCTCGGAGACGAGCTGGACCAGCTGCTGCAAAACATCCGCGAGACCATGACCGAGGAAGACAACGACAAGGTCGATGAGGAACTGCAGCAGGACAAAGAGGCGTGGATCGCTAAGCGAGACCGCATCGTAACCAAGGGCCTCGAATGCGGGCTGATCACCGCCTGGATCACCAAAAAGGAGATCCGAACCAAAGACGTTACGGTACCCAACGGAACCAGGGCAAACTGGTTTCCGATGGCATCTCTGATGGGCCTGGAACACCCGGCCATTGTAACCGTGGAGAATCCGGAAGAGCCGACGGCGGAAGCAGGGGCAGTATGGGTGGAGGAAGTCAAAAACTTCCTGACAGCCAGCGGGCTAAGGGCCTACACCTGGACCATGGGGGACAACACCTCCATGTACGTCGCTGAAAGAAAGGCAGGCACTTACCTGCCGGAAAACATCGACGAACCCAGGGAGAAACAATCCTCAATTTCAGGCTTTACGTTCGAGCCTGGCGCGATACCCGGCAAGGTTTCCAAGCCCCTGCGGGCCCTGGGAATGAGCGCCGGAACCGTCCTGAGCACGGAGCCCAGCACCTGGTCAAACGGACAGGGTAAACTGAACCTCCCCGACGGGAAGTATGGCATCATCCGGTCCCACGACACCAAGGGAGCTGGTGACGGCGGGGGAATTATCAAGGAATCCTTCGCCCGAAAGCTGCTCCGCAGCGCAGGAATGAGCTACAGCCCCACAATGTACGGGCTCTACATCGTCGCCATCGGTAAGGACTTCGCATTCAAAGGGTTCCTGATCATACAGCCGGACCAGCGCTTCCCCACACGAGGGGAAAACGGAGAGTACATTCCGCTGACCACCGACATGCTGGTGGACAGCGAATCCTTCAAGAAGGTGGTGTTCAACACGAAGTTCACCATCGTCAAGGTAACTCCCCACACGGTCACGAACCAGGGATACCACTTCGTAACCCCGCTGATCCAGCTTCCGCTGTTCAACCGGTTCGTCAACTACCGCGAGGCGGCCCAGAAAATGCCTACCCTGGCCGACAAGGTTTTCGCGGACCATTGGAAGAAAGCAGCACACAGCGACCACACGGACAAGTTCGTGCGGGTGCCGCAGATGAACGTGAACCCGGAGTTCATCACCCAAATCGCACGGCTCAATGACACCGCGGACGACGGAGCCCTGGCATACGCCACCACCGGCAAATCAATGGCAGCCAGCCCCGGAGTGATGCGGAGAATCGTGGCCAAGCCCCTGAACAACTGGCTGCGGCACGACCGAAAGGCCGCTCCGGCGCCAGCCACCTTCGCGTCCGGGGAAACGGTTTACGCCGTCTATCCCTTCTACGCAGGGGTGAAAGAACCCGAACCGGGATACGCCCGCATGGTGTTCGGAAACAGGAACGGCAGGCGATGGAAAGGAATAGCCCTCAACCGGATAGACCACCAGCGCAACACGCAAGGGCTGGACACGCTGGACTTCGACAGCGACCGGGTAACCGGAATACCGCTGGACAACGAGGGCGTCAGCGAGATCCTGATAATGCGGACACCCCAGAGCATCGACGGAGGCTTGTGCCTCAAGCTGTACGAGAATGAAGCCGAACGGCTGACCAGCCTGGGATACGACTTTCACAAAAAACAGGCAGGCAACCGCTGGCCCGGGCTCTACGAGATCGACCTCGAAAGCGGGGAAGAGCTCTACCCGGCCATGCTGAAGCCGCCGCCGTTCGAAAACCCGCCCAAATGGACCAACAACGAAGAGGAAGGCATACAGTTCCTGTGCGACGTCTCTCCCCAGAGAGGCCACCTCGGGCAACTGACCAACATGCTTTGCAGCCTCGACTGGGCAGGGCACTTCACTCCCGAGTGGAAATTCCGTTTCAGCACCGATGGCGTGGACCACATGATCAACTGCGACGCCGACACCGGCGCCACGGTGGAGACAGTGAAGACGCACATCTACAACCTGGTAACCTCCGGGAAGCGGTTCGACCCCTGCACCTACGGCAGAATCTCCAAGCTGATGGAAAACAAACACGCGGAACTCCACGGAGACGAAGCCAAGATGCCGAAGCCCTTCCTGAAGTGCAACTCGGAAGACCCGCACCTCAAGATGTGGACCGACATCGCGATCACCCGGCTGATGATCCAGGTAAAACACGCCATTAACATGGCAAATGGCCCGGTGGCACGACTCACGGCAGAAGTGCCGGAGAGCACAGTTAAACTGGCGGCCAAAGCGCTTACCGCCAGAAACAAGAACTGGGCTATCACCCTCAAAAAATGCGACACCATCGCCCTGGCAGGTGGTCCCAACCACGAAGACGAGATCGAGAAACTCTTCGAGGCAGAAAAGAAACGGGACATAGACATCATCCGCCTGGCACAGCTGCGGGCATCCTGGGCCAAGGACTACCGACCCGGGGACTTCATGAGCGCGTGGATGCAAATGACGCTCACGAAAAGCAGCCGCTTTGACGAAGAAGGCGAGGAACACGAGGAGATCTCCATCCACAGCCTGGAAAAGGGTCTGACGGAAAAGGAAAAACTCGCCTACTACGCCAAGGGCAGCCAGCCCGGGGCGACCCCCCTAAGCGCCATCGTTCCGGTGGAAGCGCAGATGAAAAGCTTGTACAACAACCAGAAGTGCAAGGTAATAATCAAAAGCGTGAAGGGAGAGCGAAAGTTCTTCCTGGCCACACCCAACGAAAAGAGAACGCTGGCACAGCTGGGACCGAGCGCACAAAACTACGAGGGATACCCGCTCAAGGTCGTGGGATTCGTCCCCGACTACAGCGACCTGATGAAACAGGCGGACTGCCTGGTTCTGAAGATCGTACGCGGGAACAACGGAGACTAGGAAGACGCTGGCCGGGGACAGAAGCCAAGAGCCCCGGCCACCGCCAACAAAATCTCCCGTAAACTACGGCCACAAGCCGGAGGAGACCGAAACTGAGATGATCAAAGCCGTACTGGCCGCAGGAGTTCTCATAACAATTCTCCTGCTGCTGACCGCGGGCCTGGAAGACAGAACGTGGACGACCGAAGGCGCGGAACAGGAAAGAGTGCTGGACAGCCTCACGGCGGGGAAAACGCTAACCACCGAGAGGTCCCCTCAACCTCAGCCGCGCCTGACAGAATTCACAACGGACAGGACCTGCGCACCAAAGACTTGGACGCCAACCACCCAGGACAAATTCTACGCCACGGTAACCAGGGTAATAGATGGAGACACTCTGGAAATCCTGGCCGAAGGAGAGAAAGCCCGATTAAGACTTTGGGGAATTGACGCTCCAGAAATGGACCAAACTCAAGGCCAGCTGGCAAAAAAAATGCTCGAGCAGCTGACTGAAAATGAGTCCATTACCGTCCACGCCTACGGCCTGGACAAATACGGCAGAATACTCGGCCTGATCGAAACCAGCGACCAAAAAGCAGTCAACGCAACGCTGGTTGAGAAAGGCGCCGCCTATCATTACCCCTTCGGAGAATCAGCAGGACATACCTGCCTCACCGAAATGGAGAAGTTCGCCAGGCAAATGAGAATCGGGGTCTGGCAGAAGGATCCAAGGGGAGAAACAAGACCTTGGGAACGCCGCCGAGAGATAGCCGACGGAAGTGAAAGAGGGCCCTAACGGGCAGTAAAACGCCTAGTGCCAATCGGAAAACCCCGGAACCACCGCCTGAGGGCGGGCCGGGGTTTTTCTTTTTGCCTAGCTGAAAGTGACAGGGCAACCATTTACGCGCCAGGTTCCCGTATGACCCTTGCGGGCAGACTCCGTAGCCTCTGACAAAGTAGTCAAGGCCATCTGGAACCCGGGCTCAGCAGAGGATGCAACTTGAGTGAAAAGAGCCTCAGTATCTGAATCACGGCAAACCATCAGAAGAGGAAACCTCACCGCCGCCGGCTTGGCAAGATAGCCCTTGAGCTTAGCGGCCACCCGGGCAGCGCCACGGACCCGGCGTTCGTACTCAACATAATGCCAACCCGGCCCAAAAGGCGATTCACCGAAATAGACCAGCCCGTCCGGGGAGATACCCGCGCCAGGCAGGGACTCATAAGATCGCGTGCCCACGGCAGTCTCACAAAAGTCAGCAGCGAAAGAGGACATAACGGAACGAAGACCCCGTTCGTGTGGCACCATCCTGGGAACAACGGGCGGCCCAAGCGTTGCAAAAGAAAAATTATCGGGCACGCCGTCGCGCCGGCGGAGCTGATGAGCGCCAAGGCTGGAAAGAGAAACGGTATTGCCCTCACGCTTGAACAACGCTCCGGAAAGAAATTTCTCCAAGGACACACGACGACGGCCATCAACGGACCGAAACGCGCGCAACAACTCCCGATACTCTACAGAGGGCCACTGTGCGACGTAGTCGAGAATGTAGCTGGACACGTCCGGACGAAGTCCGGAAGAGCTGATATGCCTGGAAACAAAACGAGCCCAATTCGGGTCCTGTCTGGACCGATAGCGGGATTCCTGGGTCAGGTATCCGGTCGAACTGTCAGGCTCAAGGGGCTCCCCCCAAAAAACAGACTCAGGGAGAAAGGCAAAACGGGACAGGCCGGCCAGGCCGGAATCACCCACGGCTCGCTGCACAATCTCGCCCTGCCAGAGGTCAGACACGACAAAATAAAGACAGGCCGGACGGACCGGTTCCGACCGTTCCTCGCTGAGCCGTTGAAAGTCGGTAACAATGGAAGACAATCTAACGCCCAAAAATGAGTGAGATTGGCAAAGCCCGCTCCAAAGCAGGCAAAACCAACCGCGTTCAAAGCGAGCGACCGCGTCGAATGACACGCCATCAAACCAGTAAAAATCCACAAGGGAGCCCAAATTTTCAGTCTCTCGAAGGAGGACAGAATAAAAAGCCTCAACGAGAGGAAGGCGATCCAACAGGCGCTCCAAACCCCCATCAAGATGGAAGAAAGCAGGAGGGCTAACGCCGTCCACAAAAACCGGGGGCAGCAACCAGTAACGAAAGACAGGTGACTGAGACCAGCCAATGGATACACAGGAAACACAATCACGCTCCCTGAGCTCCTTGAGAATTCGCCATACCTGCCGAAGAGGAACCCCGGAAAGAGCAGACAGTTCCGCAGCCGAAGCCAGCGGAAGAAAGTAGAGCAACTGAACTATGATCTCTGAATACCCCCGGCCGACCGAAACAGAGGACCCAAGGGACTCAACCCACTGCATACTCAGCAAAACTTCACCAGAAAAAATCAGCTATTGCCACGCTGCTTTTTGAATTGATAGGCAGCCTTCTGCTCCTTCACAGTAGACGTAACCTGAACGTCAGTCCTGGCGGCAACGTCTTCGACCGTCGGACGCTTGCGAAACGTCTCAAGGACGTCCTCGACATCAACCACACCATAATCAGCCTTTAAGAGACCGTGCAGCTCCCTGATGCGGATCGTCGCTCGATCCAAGCTATCGGCATACTTGGCCTTAAACCGAGCCTCCAGCTCCGGGCCGAGCTCCCGGCGTACCTCAGCCTTCGCAGACTCCGCGGCCTGCCGGCGAACAGAACTCCAGCTGTCCCCCAGGAAAGACTTGAGCAAGACCTGCATGAGAGGATCCCTGGGGCCAACGCGCTCCAACTCGGCTATGAACTGCTCGGAAAAGCTGCTCTTCGACCGAACACGCTCAACAACGTCGTAAAAATTGCCCAGACTCAATTGGCCCAGCGGGATCGTAATGCCGCCAATCTCAATCACTTCCTGAGCGTCAACCAAAGCAGAATCAATTCCCCCATCGGGTTCCTTAGAGCCCTCACCAGGGACACCAATCGAAGGATTCAACGAATCAGCAACACGACCGTCCCCGGAGAAAACAGCAAGCGACTCCGCGCCTGCTTCGACCGGAGACTCAAAACAGCCATCAACGACGCCGCCTCGGCCGCCTGCCTCCAGATCTTGAATGAGATCATCGTCTGAATCTACGACCAGAGTCCCGTCGGAATGAAGAACCTCCACATTGGGAGAGCTGTCCTGACCGGACGAAACAAGGACATCATCAGATGAGACTTCACTGACAGGCGTAGCCTCCTTCTGAGGCTCAGAAGAAACTTCATCAAATAACGGGGCGCCGCCCAAAGGACCAAGAGGAACGGAGGGCCGGGAACGGGTAGCCGGCCGATCAACGGCGACACCATCGGCAGCGCCGTTCTCGGACACCGATGAACCCACGGCAAGATCCGCAGAACTCGGCTGAGACGCCGGAGGCTCGGAAGCTGCGACCTCCGCTGGACGGTCCATAACTGCAGAAACAGAGGGGGTTGCACCAAACGCTGGAGCCGCAGTCTCTGAAAAAGCGCCCGAAGGAGGGGGCACCGGCGACCGAGGACCACGACCAGGAGGAGGCCGCCGCGAGCCGCCTGAATCCGAACCAGACGAGTTACCCGGTTCGGAAGAATCGTCAGAGCCACCTGAAGCCGATTCACCAGCAGAGCCAGACTCGGCAGCCGCAGCTTCACGAGCCTCAGCCGCCTTACGGCGCCGCTCCGCCGCGGAAACGTCTACCTGGGTGTTGCTGCTGGAGGAACCGCGCCGGTTACCCTGGCCGGAATCCCCGGCCGGAGGCTCACCGGCCGGCTGACCGCCGTGAAGCTTCCGCATGCCCTCAGCCTCAATGCTCTTACGGGCCTCGGCCCAGTCAACGGTGTAGGCGTCGGAAGCCTTGATTACCGCCTCATAACTGGACTCGTACCGGGTTGTAGCCTCCGGTGGCGGCTTGGTCTTCATGCTGAAGGCCTGATAGCACTTCGTATCGGAATTGATACGAACGATGCAATGATGAGGGTCGAGATCAACCAGATGGTGAGCCGCCACCCGCTCCGCGTTCATCTCCTCGCAAATTACGTGAGCATCCTCAGCAGAGACCTGGTAGGAGATAATGCAGCCCGTATTGGCCAACACACCGGACTTGAGCCGACGCTCACCCTGGTCCAGACGGACCACCGACTGAGTGGCCAGAACCAGAGAACCGCCATACTTACGAACTTCGGCCAACATCCCTTCCCAATTCGCCCCAGTGACAGTTTGAAATTCGTCACAAACGAGCATACAACGCTTTCGCTGCGCGGCCGGAATAGACTCCTGATCACGCAGGGCCGACTCGACAAGGCTTACCATCGTGCCACCCATCAGAGCCGCCGGCTGGACACCGATGGTGCCCTGAGCGGTCGACACAAAAAGGACCAGTCCCTCCTCCAGAACATCAGACAAAAGAAGAGTAGACTCCCGCTGTCCCATAATCACCGAGGACCGAAGGTTTGACTCATAGGCGCCGATCCGGCTGTGAACCGGGCCCACGGCATCACCTTTGGTCTCCCGCCCCCAGTTCAAATATTGGCGAAACCAGCTGATGAGCGACGGGTCCTTGACCCGGCTGATCACCTGGTTCTGAAAGGCCGAGAACTGCGGCTCCTGATCCTTGCCGCCCGTATTAACACCATCATCCAACAGCTTGAGGATATCCATCATCGTCATATAGCTGTCGCGGGGCGTATCAGCATGGGCATTGTATTCATAGAGCATGAGAAGGCTTCTTTTGAGGAGGTCTTCGAGGCGATTTCCCCAGGCTTCCCACAGATAGCGAAGCGTGGTCACGATGGTATCAACGCACCGGTCCCGGTCAGTGAAAAGCTCGGGATCCAACAGATTGATGCCCGGAACCCGGTCCAGACGCCCAAAGTCAAGCAAACGGATCTTCGGAACCAGCTCAGGCGGAACGGAGTAAAGGAGATCCTGGACCAGGTCAGCATGGGGGTCAACGACCACAATGGCCGAATCATCCAGGCCCTGGGCCTTACGCATCATCTTATGCTGAAGAATATGCTTAACCATCGTTGATTTGCCCACGCCCGACCTGCCGAGAATAAGGGTATGCTTGCGCGTGGCCGACTCGGGAAGACAAATCGGAGAATCAAGGGCAACACCGGCGTCGCCCACATGAGGGCCACTGCCGTCCACACCATTAGACAAGGCGCCGAGAAACGGAATCAACTGGACCGAGGTGCTGCGCTCCATCGAGGCCATCTCGTCGGTACCGAGAGGAGGATGCCAAAGAGAGGCCACCTCACGGGCTGACAAAACAGTCTTCATAGCGTCGGACCGGCTCATCCAGTCCATGTTAAGACGCCCACCCCGAAACGGGTAAGAAATCGGAGCCTGGGCCTCCTTCGCCTCAAAGGTATCCATGCCGTGGTATTCAGTAAGACGCCCCAGGCGCCAACTGTTACCGACAGGATGGTCGTAGGACCTGAGACAATCTATAAGACCGGAAAGAGACGCGCGGACCCGGTCACTGTCGCCAACGTGGCGGTAAATGGCCACGAGCTGCATCTCGCAATAAAAAGCCAGCGACTTCAACTTGTCGTCAATAAGACTGTCATCTATGTACGGACGCTTCCGCTTCAGAGAAAACTTGGGACCCAGCGCAAGACCGCCAGCCCCCAGGGCCAGCATGCCCATGTTAACCGGAACCATCCAGCCGGTATGATCACCCTGCCACAGATAGAAATTCACGCCGCCAATGGCGGCCGCACCCAGGCCCAGCAAGACCATGCCCATAGGCGGGCCCTCCGCGGCCGTACTGCGCGGACGGTCGTCACCGTCACGGCGTTCCTGCATCCGGTTTCGCCACGGCATGTTCCAGGATTCCTTGGCAGGGCGGATCATGAGCCTCACGCCGAGCCTGAAGCCGGGAAACTCACCCTCACCTCGGGACGAATTGCCCAGGAGCCCAAGGACGCCCGCCAGGGGGTCCATCTCCGATTGCCGAAGGTCGGCATCGTCATAAATGCGGAGGGGAAGATAACTGTCCTCCTGAAGATAGAGAGTCTGAACGAACGCATGATCAACCTCTCCCAGGTCAAACCAGTCATTCGAAACATCCTCATTATCGACCTCACCATCAATAGTTGACACTTTTGCCTGCGGAAAATAGCTCTTGAGCATGCCCACAAGCCCGGAACCATGCTGACTGCGGATGGAATAATTGAGGACCCCGTCCGAAGAATAGATCTCCAGCGCCAGGGTCTCCTTCTCGCTCCGAACGCCGCGCAACAGATTCTCCATAGGAGTAAGACTCCAGCCACCGTCAGAGGCGCCAATAATCCGGTACATGGTCGTATCCGATTCAGTGGAGTGGTTCCCGAATACCCGGGACAATCCTGCAGAAGTTGCCATTAAAACCCCCAAAACAGAAAAGCATGAAGTGAGAATCGCCTGTACAATCTGATTATACAACGGGGTAAAAAATTACGACTTCCCAGAAAAGGAACAACCGATGGCCGGCGAAGAAACGCGAAAACCGACGGACATAGCCCTTGGAATAATGCTGAGAGCAGCAGAGGAAGCAGAGTGCCATCTGGCGGTGAGCTCATCCCGAAACGGAACATTGATCGGGCTATGCCCGTTCCACGAATCTACAAAGTTCGAAAGCGCCAGGACCCTGTTCGTGGAAACCCAACGGGGCCGCTTCACCTGCCATAACTGCCAGATAACCGGCATGCCGGCAACCTTCATGGCCAGCCTGTGGCACACCACCGTCAGAGACGCCCACATGCTGATGAACCTCTACCCGGACGCCGGACTGGCAAGACCCGACTACCCCGATTCGTACCGACAGATTCCACAGAACGGGGCATTGCTGCACCGTCCACTTAACAGCGCTGTAAACACAGCTGCAGAGAGATGGTTCAGGGCGAACATCCAAACAAACTATCCGGCGCTGAGGCTACTGGCAGAACTGGGAACCCCGCCGGAGGCGCTGCTAACAAAGGGAATAGGATACTCGCCCGGAGAAGGAATAGAAGATTACCTGAGGGACCAGGGATTCAGCGAAAAGGACATCCAGGCCTCACCTCTGCTGAATCCAGGAAACCGCAGGGATTGGGCACCCGGCTACATCACCATAGCAGACCGGGACTACAGCGGGGGAACCGCATGGCTGACCGCCTTCGAACCCCAGCCTAAACAGGAATGGATTGGCCAGCTGCCCAGAATAAAAAGACTGGACGGCCGCCGTCCGGAGCTCCTGAACGGCAACAACCTGGGAGAGGGCGCAAAAAAGGTTGTAATGACCGACGACCCTCGAATATACATATTACTGAGGGCCCGCGACCTGCCTGCCGTGCTGACAACCTATAAAGCCCCGGCTAAGCAGGCACAACGGGCCACCTACACCGGCGGAATCCAGAGAACTATAACCAGGAAGGAAATAAAGCAGGTTTCCCTGTTGATGACACAGGGAAGAGCTCTCAGACTACTGAGCGAAGAGCTGATGGCGGCAAGCCCTAAGGTGAGCGTTATACGCCACACACCTCAAGAGACCTTCGCATACCTGATCAACGGGCTCCCCGAAGAATCTGAACTTCTGCCGCCGCGGCGGACCAGACCCCGAAAGGAAAAAAAGCCGGACGGCAACGCCAAAGGAGGTGAAGAGGAAGACCAACCAGCGACGCAAAACACTCCCGAACCTAAAACATAAAGGATTGAACAATGAACGGTGCAAAAATAACCTTCTTCGGCAATCTCACCCAGGACCCCGAGCTGAACTACGCCAGCCAGAGCGCCAAGCCCTATACCAAGGCCAGAATCGCAGTAAATACCTACCTCGGTCAGGACAAGGAAGACCAGAGCGACTTCTACAACCTGACCTGGTTTTACAACGCGGAGGACGTGGCCAACCGTTTCCAGAAAGGAGACCGGATCTACATCGAAGGTTCCTTCAAGCCCGACTACTACATCGCCAACAACGGAGAGTCCCGCATGGGACTATCAATAATCGTGCGTGACTACGCTTTCGTGTCGAAGCCGAAAGGTCGGGACCAGACCCAGGACGATTACCCCATGGCCACCGAGGGCGAACCAACGGACATCCCTCCGGACGCGCCCGGGGACGACGAGGACTATTAGCCGCGACGCCCCTGCGACAAAACGGCCCGGGGGCGAAACCCCGGGCCACCCAGCGGGCAAGGTACAAACCAACCAGCCATATTAAACAAACCGACCCAGCCAGAGAAAACGGATTACACCGCACGAATCTACCTACAATAATTGCAAAACGATGAGTTACCCATTATATTGCACGGCATATCCGCACAGTTCCTCTGTACCAGAGGAAAAGAAAAGCGGATGAAATCCTGAGGAGCGCGACAAAGGAGGCCTGCATGTTGGGAAACCACATCTTCAGCGACGACTCCCTCCGAGACGACCCCAACCAATACTTCCGGTACATGGGGATGATACTAAACGAGCTGGGAACCCAGCTCATTGTAGTAAGAAAGTTGCCCAAGACTTACTTCAGGGAAACGGCGAAACAGCACGCCATCAACGATGAGCCCATACCGGATACCCACCTGAAAAAACCGGTCGGAAAATGCCCCAGAAACATGAACCGGGCCTCCGACCTGCTGCTCATATATATGATTGTGCAGCACAAGCTCAGGGACTTCCCCGAGCCGGTCACCTTCCACGAGGCGGTCCAGAAAGTAGGGGAGACGCTCCGCGCCATGACTTCCAATGGATTCACCATCCACGAACTCTCAGAGAAGCTGGCCATAAACTACGGAGCCCTCAAGAACCTTCACGACGGCCGCAGCACACGCCCAAGGGAATGCCCCTGGGCGCTTAATTTCGACCTGGAGCACATCCAGAAAGCGAAGGAAGCCCAGGCCACCGGGCTCGCCCGGGCCGAAATGTCGGACGACCTCCTTACCGGTCTGGAGGCGGGCAAGGACCGCAAGCTCAAAAGGCTCCGGCTGAAAAAGGAATTCGTCATCTACCCATACGACAGCTGCGCGAGCTGCGGGGCCCCCTGGTCCATGCTGGACCGAAAGGGAGAAGAAAACGACACAGTCATAAAAATCTGCACCGTCTGCGACTGTGAGAACCTGATAGACACAGGAGAGGGGCACCGGCTGGACGACGCCAACACCCACGAGATCATTGAAACCGGCGCCGCGTGCTGGATGTGCCAGGCCGAAAATTACAATCTGGAATTCACCGGAATAGACAATTTCAGAATGGACGTCTACAGCTGCAAGCACTGCCACTCGACCAACCGGATACCCCGAACCGACCTGGGGCACAACCCGGACGAGGAGGAAGTAACCTATGGCAACCATAAAAGATAGCATAGCCTACGCCCTCGACCCGGACCAAAGAATAGCCGCCACAGCGCCCGAAGGGCCAACGGCCATCCTGGCCGGGCCAGGTGCCGGAAAAACCCACACCCTGCTCGGCAGAATCAAGGTCATGCTTGACAGCGGCGCCGACCCATCGAGCATCACCTACCTGACATTTACCAGCAACGCCGCCGAAGAAGCAAGGGAACTCGGAGCGCGGACCCTCGCAGGACAGAACATAACCATCGCCAGCGTGACCGGCTACGCCTGCGCGTTCCTGAGAGACCGCGGCGCGAAACTCATGGGTTATGACGCAAGCTACACAATTTGGGGAGACGACCAGAGCCAGGAATGCGCGAGAGACCTCAACGAGGAAAAAGGACAAGACGATAAATTCTCGATCCGAGAACTCGGACAATACTTCGACTGGGTGCGCCACAAGAATAATAACTACAGCCGCATACCCAGCGACTACCGTCCCCAGTTCAACGAACTGTACCAGGCCCACCAGGCAGCCAAACGAAACCAGAACGCACTGGACCTGGGCGAACTGCTGCCCACGGCAATAATGGCCCTTGAGGATTACCCCGAGGTCAGGGACCAATGGGTCCGGACGAGATCGAGACACCTTTTCGTAGACGAATTCCAGGACGTAAATCGCACCCAGCTGCGCTTCATAGAACTGCTGGTCGGACGACAACAATCCATCACCATAGCGATGGACCCCAATCAGGCCATCTACCGATGGCGCGGGGCCACCAAAGAAGTAGTGGAACAGTTCTTCCTGGCCTTCAACAAAACGAAAATTTATTACCTCACCCAAAACCACCGTTCCACGGCCGCATTGACCGAGCTCGGCAACGCGCTCTCCGCAGATGAGAATCTCAAGGGATTAACAGCCACAAACCAAATAGCGCTGGTACCCAGCAGAAGCAGCGCAGTAACCTGCACCGTGCCAGGTAGCGAGCCCGAAAAACTGACCATGATCGGAGAGATCATAAAAGAACACCTGGCCAGGGGAGAAGCCGCAAGCACCATCGCCGTGTTGACTAACCGGAACCAGACACGGAACACCATCGCCAATGAACTCTTTACCCAGAAGATACCTTTCACCCAGCTGGGCGACAACCGCAGGCTCGAAGAAGAAGAGGCCCAGGCCATGATAAACATGATGCGCCTGGCGCTTAACCCCAACGACCAGCAGGCGTTCAAAAGAGTGGCGGGACAGGTCTACAACGGACAGCGCCACAACCTGAACCCCCACATACTGGCCGCCGTGAAGCTAACCGCCCAGGAAGAGCACTGCACGCTGATTGAGGCCGCGGAGATCCTGCACACCGACTTCGAGAACAATACAAACGCTCAGCGGGGCCTGATGAAAGCTATACGCAACTTCAGAATGCTGCGCAACGAAATGGAGAACCCTGAAATAAAGGTGAGCGACATCTGCACAAAGGCCCACCAGCTGCGAGCCACCGAGGGAGGAAACAAGCTGACGCCCTCCAAAGGAAAGGACGCAACCAACATCATTACCCTCGCCGAAGCGGCGGAAGACGACCTCGATATGCCCATCGAGGAGAGAATCGCACGCTTCCTGGAAAAACACTCGATCGCCGCGTACCCGGAGCACCGTAACAAGGAAAATATGAACCCGCTGGACCACGACGAAGGGGTCGCCGTCGCCACGATCCACGCGGCCAAGGGCCGACAATGGAAGACCGTACTGGTAGCAGACGCCTACCAGGCATACATGCCAGGGGAGAACAAGGACCCGAACCGGCCCAAGGACCAGCCAGCCATCGAGGAATCCCAAAGGCTCTTCTACGTCGCATCGACCAGGGCCACGGACCACCTGTACTACATGATCGCCGAGACAACCGAACACCGGTTCACCGAGTTCATGGAGCCGATAATCAACCTGCTGGAGAAAAAAGTAGCAGTACCCGTGGGAGAAGCCTACCGAACCAACGGGTCAACCGAAACGCCCAGCAGCAACTAACCGTTCCAGCGCCGCCCCAAAAGGGACCTGAAACCGCCTTGAAAACAAGCCGAGTAAAACTCAACAAGGTAATCGACGGCGACACCGTCGACGTAACCATCGGCCGAGGATTCTTCAAAAAAGCCGAACGCAGCCGAATACGGCTGTGGGGGATGGACGCGCCCGAGACCTCACAAAAAGGCGGCGACGAGGCCACCAAACACCTCTGTCGAATGATCGGCGGCAAGACGACAATAACCCTCGAAGAAATGGACCGTGACCAATACGGCCGGATAGTAGGAGTCATCTATCCCGGCAAAGCGCGGCCGGAAAAGTCCTATAACTACCGAATGGTGAAAGACGGACACGCCGAGTGCTACCTGCTAAGCGGGGAGAATACAGCGTTGTACCAACAGGCCGAAGAAGAGGCCAAGACAAAAAAGATCAACATCTGGAAAGACAGGAATTACCAGCGGCCGACTGACTTCCGAAAGCAGGAAAATGCAAAGCAGGAAAGGAAGAGCCGCTTCCTGCTGAAACTTAAGCTAACGGCCGCCGCAGTGGCGCTGGCCGCCCTCGCGCTTTACCTGGCGGGCAAATACCTCGGCACCTGGTAACCGGGAATGCAAGCGCCAGACCGCTACCAACCGTATCCCCACCAGATCCGGATGCAGGACGCCGTCGAGGAAGAACTCGGCGGCGGAAACTCGGTGCTCCTAGCCGCGCCGACGGGCTCCGGCAAAACGCTGGTACTCGCCGAAATAGCAAAACCACGTTTGGAACAGGGGCTAAGAATCGGCCTCCTGGTACACCGCCAGGAACTCCTGGAACAATCCCACAAGGCTATTCTCAGACAAACCGGTTACGACGCAGGCATTGTCTGGAAAGACCGAAGGGAATGGGACCGGCTGATAACCATAATTGTCAATAATCAGGAACATTAGGCCAGTGATATTCACAGACATCCAGCCACGCTGATCACCGGAGTTATGTACTTTTATCAGGTTGCAGTTGACCGGTCAATCACCCCCTTGCCATCCAGGAGCTTT
>Ga0209544_1000500_pt1 | contig 54107 bp, 50 predicted proteins | sample MesohylPK_FD_187297 | JGI IMG/M metagenome (GOLD analysis project Ga0209544, IMG submission 187297) | Host-associated microbial community of the marine sponge Aplysina aerophoba from Gulf of Piran - sponge mesohyl, lysed by proteinase K... | ecosystem: Host-associated > Porifera > Sponge >... | reverse complement strand
CGCGACAGGTCAAGTGCCACGTGCAGTATGGTATCACGAGTCTGACCCCCGAACGTGCCTCAGCCGCTGACTTGCTCAAACTCCGAAGAGAGCATTGGACGATTGAGAATAAACTCCATTGGATCCGAGATACCGTCTTTCGAGAGGATGCCTCATGCGTCCGAACCGGTGTTATCCCTCAAGTTATGGCAGCCATGCGAAACACCGCACTCTCTGTTTTACGATTCACAGGACATACAAAAATCACCGACGCACTCCAACTTTTCGCAGCAAAACCTATACGCGCAGTTAATCTCATAAAATGAAAAATCTTAAAATTGAATGACCCTGCTTCTCATAAAGAAAATATTGACTTCTATAAAAATATGTGATAAACTCGTTAAGGAAAGAGTACTTTTTGAAATCAGTAGTAGCCCAAGAAATTCGCTCTGACATCCTGATATTACTTCGGATGCGGCAGCCTTATGATAAACCGAGGGACAGATGAGTGCTACAAACCGACAGAATCGATTAGATACCCTAAAGATCCGTGAGGCAGAGGGAACCCTGACACAAAAGGAACGCGCGGAACTGGATGTTATCTTCGCAGAATTGGATGCCGAGGAAGCAATAGCGTTGAAACAGTCAACTGAAAAACACCAAGAGTTCATTGACAGTTTACTTCAAAAAGAGACCGAACTTGAAACAGCCGTTTCACAATTACAAGTTATTGTTGATGCCCAGGAACAACTCGTGAAAGATGCCCGTGCGTACCTGAGGCAACTTCGCTCTAAACGCTCGATCCTCGCAGATAAATATCATACGCTCACCGGAGAAGAGCTCGCCCGCACACGTTGAAACGGAATACTGTATGGATGAACAAAGGCACAGAGTTTTGTTCCTATACCTCTTTTTGATTGTCCCTACTCTATTTCATATATACTCCCGCAAATACTCCAAAGTCCGATCCACCGCGCCCAGATTTTCCTCAATCAATTGTTTCCCAATACTGCCTGCCATCTGCCTCGCGTCTGTATCGTTCAACCACACGGTAATCGCATCTGTCAGCTGTCGTGAGGTCTGAACCAGTTTCGCACCACCGTGCTCCACGAGCAAAGACGCTTCATACGCGTTTTGGATAGTCGGACCGAACAGGACAGGTTTCGCCATCGCTGCCGGTTCCATCACATTGTGAACGCTCCCACGAAAACTTCCCCCAACAAACGCGATATCTGCCAGTCCATACATCTTTGCAAGAAACCCCACCTGGTCAACGATGAGGACATCTACCGCCGATAAATCTACTTCAGGTTTAAGTTCAGAAAAGCAGAGATATATCAATTTCTCTTGATCCAGATGTCCACGAATCTCTCTTATCCGTTCAGGTGTCGGTTCGTGTGGGACCAGAATCAAATGAGGAAAGTTGTCATGTGTATTCTCACGCAGGAGTTGATATGCTGGTAACAACACCTTCTCATCTTCTGTATAGGTGCTACCAGCGATAAGAATAGGGCGTTTTAGGGGCACTTGACCGGGGAAAATTTCGGTGTCAGATTCAACGGCTACGGCTCGTCGATAAACCTGCTCATAGCGGGTATCGCCAGTAACAACGATGTCGTGTATTGGTGAGCAGAGGTCTTGAAAGCGTGCTGCATCTCCTTCCGAGATCGCACAATGCACTCGGATATGCCGATGCACACTCCGAAAAAAGGGCTTCGCGAAACGAGACAACCGTTTCGATTCAGTGTGCAACGTACCGGCGACAACAATAATGGGAATACCGTTTTTAGAGGCTTTCCAAACGAGGTTGGGCCAGATATCGAATTTGGAAAAAACTATCAACTTAGGTTCGATGAGGCGTATCAAGCGTTTAGCATTGCGCGGAGTATCCAACGGAAGGTAAACAGCAGCATCGGCGTAGGCATAAGATCGGGCATTTGGTGCGACAGAGGGTGAAAAGAAGGTTAAAACAATTCGGGTCTCTGCGTAAATCGCTTCGATAAGGGGTTTTGCTTGCTCAAATTCGCCGACAGACGTAAAGTGAAACCATGCTGTCTTCTCCAGAGGTCGGGCGGTCTGGAGTTGGTCTGCCAGGTCTGAAAATACTCGTTTTCGTCCTTTAATTCCTTCCAGAATCTTAGGATTGCGGCACCCCGCACCGTAAAAACCGACAAACATAATCGGGACAACAAACAGGTTGTAGAGGATTTGCCAAAACATAGTGAACCTTAGACGGATGGAAGGATCGGGAGGTGGGAGAATGGAAGGGCGAATCTAATTTACACAGTCTTCCATTCCCCAGAGGTGTGATTACGAGCGGGACGTGATTATAGGACGTCTAAGATTTTCTTCTTAAGTGCATCTTTGGGCATCGCGCCGACAATCTGCCCATTCGGTACAACTTTGCCATCTTTGAACACCAGCAGTGTTGGGATGCTCCGAACACCGTACTGCATCGCTGTCTGACGATTGTCATCAACATTTACTTTTCCAACTTTGAAGGACTCGGAGTTCTCACCGGCGAGTTCCTCCAAGATCGGCGCAATCATTTTGCAAGGACCGCACCACTCTGCCCAAAAATCGACAACAACGGGTGTGTCTGATGTAAGTACCATCCCTTCAAACGTATCGTCACTAATTTCAAACGTGTTTCCAGCCATGATAGCTCCTTTATTTGTCGTCTGGTAGGCGAAATGCCACCGTGTAATATTTGCTTGCGAATTACTCTTATAAGTGCAGTGGGGCATTAATATGATACCCCATTCTGAGAAAAATTGCCAATCAATTTTTCGTGTTAACGATAAATCAATCTTAATAAAAAAGTGGTAAATACGGTTTGCAACCACATTAGTTCTGACATGATGAGCTATCGGTGTCAAAATCTAAAATATGCTTTTATCGGATTTCCAACAACCAATAATTAAAGATCGAAACTTAATTGATTTTTCGCTCGTTTTTTTCTTGATAAAAAATGTCAGATATACTATACTGGAGAAATCGAAAGATAAGACTGGGGAAATCGAAAGATAAGGAATTTTCTAATCAACGCGATGAACATAACATTAATCGGAACTCACAATTATAAGGAGGTACCGCATGCCTGATAAAGAGAAAAAACAGGGGACGAACATCTCGCGCCGTAACTTCTTGAAAGGCGTAGGTACGGGTACCGTTGCTGCAACTGTCGCACCGAGTGTTTTAATCGGCAGTGAGAAAGCTGCCGATGCCCAAACGGGCGACGCTATCGCTAATGCGACAATCCAACTCAATATCAACGGTAAATCGTATCAGGTCGCGGTTGAAGCGCGAACAACGCTTTTAACCGTTTTGCGTGATGGAATTGATACAAGCGGAAGCAACATCGACTTAACCGGTGCCAAACTAATTTGCGATCGGGGTGAATGTGGTGGCTGCACCGTCATGGTAGATGGGAAGACGATCTACGCCTGCATGATGCTCGCAATTGATGCACAGGGCAAGGAGATAACAACCGTTGAGGGATTAGCAGACGGTGACGACTTGCACCCAGTTCAGGACGCATTTATTCAACACGACGCGCTGATGTGCGGATTCTGCACACCCGGTTTCATTGTCTCATCCGCAGCATTGTTGAACGAAAACTCGGCACCGACGCTCGAGGAAATTAAAGTCGGCTTGTCTGGTAATACCTGTCGCTGCGGAACCTATCCATTCATCTTTGATGCAGTCAAAACCGCATCACGGAAGGTGTGATTTGAAAGCAAGGATTGGCTTGTGAGACGCAAGAGTTTGCCGCGCCAATAGGGCGGTTGGCTATAGGAGGAAAACGCATGGCATCATGGGGAGAAGCAAGTGAATCTCGTCTCATCGGGAAACGGGTTACCCGTTTGTCCGGTAAGGATAAAGTCACTGGAAAAGCGAAGTATACTTTTGATATTAATGAACCGGGGCTGCTGTACGGACGCATGTTGCGTTCTGAAACCGCACACGCAACCGTTATGGGCATTGACCTGAGCGAAGCAGAAGCATTACCCGGGGTCAAGGCAGTTATTCCGCTCATTGAGGTGGGTAATAAACTCCGGTACCAAGGACAAGAAATTGCCGCTGTTGCCGCTGAAACGGATGACATTGCCAAGGACGCTATCCGGCTCATTCATGTCGACTTAGAGGAATTACCGCACGTCGTCACTGAAGCGGACGCGATGGCAGAAGGGGCACCGCAAATCCGAGAGGATTTGGCGGGCAATCAGAGCGAACCAAATATCAGAGAAGACGGCGACATCAATGCAGGGTTTACTGAAGCCGCTGTTGAGGTAGAGGCCACCTATCATACGCCTGTTCAGACACACGTCTGCTTGGAAACACATGGACATGTCGCAAAATGGGAAGATGAACAGAATCTTACCGTTTGGGCGTCTACACAAGGTGTTTTCGGGGTTCGCAACGATTTTGCACAGCACTTTGAATTGCCGGCAAACCAGGTCAGAGTCATTACGGAGCACATGGGTGGCGGATTTGGGAGCAAATTCGGACCCGGTATAGAGGGGCGCACGGCTGCTGAATTGTCTCGTATCACTGGCAAGGCAGTGAAATTAATGCTGACTCGGAAAGCGGAGCATCTTATTGCTGGTAATAGACCTTCGATGACACAGCATGTCCGCGCGGGGGCAACACGAGACGGGCGGCTTATCGCTTACGATATGAAGGGCTATGGCACAGGCGGTATCTCCAGTGGGGCTGGTTTCACAGGACCCTACGTCTACCACGTACCAAACAGTCGGGCGGAACGGGTTAACGTGGCTATCAACGCTGGCAATCAACGCGCGATGCGTGCCCCGGGACACCCGCAGGGTGCATTCGGGATGGACTCTCTGATGGATGAGCTTGCCGAAAAACTCGGTATGAACCCGTTGGAGTTTCGTCGTATCAATGATCCAAATGAAGTGCGTCAGGCACAATACACCCTCGGTGCGCAAGAGATAGGCTGGCACCGCCGTAACAGCGTACCAGGCTCCGGCACAGGCGTGAAAAAGCGCGGTATGGGACTTGGCAGCGGACAATGGGGTGGCGGTGGCGGACGCGGCACAGAAGCGAGGGTCACTATCAATGCAGACGGCACTGTTGAAGCCGTCACAGGCACACAAGACATTGGAACCGGTGTCCGCACAGTTATTGCGATGATTGTTGCTGAGGAATTTGGGCTTGATACAACCGATATTATGGTGAAAGTTGGCGATAGTGGACCAGGGCTACCTTCTGGTGGCAGTGGTGGCAGCCAAACAACTCCGTCGGTGGCTCCTGTCATCAAAACCGCAGCAGCGGCGGCGAAACAGAAATTATTTGAACGTGTCGCTCCTTTGCTTGAGGCACCTGTGGGAGACCTTCGTGTCGGTACCGGCACTATCTACGTTGTTTCTGACAGAACCAAGACAATTACGTGGAAACAGGCAACCGGTCAACTCGGAATGGAGAGCATTAGCGAAGGTGGAACTTGGGAGGAAGACCTCCGCCAAAACGGTGCCGCAGGTACCCAGTTCGCTGAGGTTGAAATTGATACGCAAACTGGTGCTATCAGGGTCATCAAAATTGTCGCCGTTCAGGATTGTGGATTGGCGATTAACAGGTTGACAACGGAGAGCCAGATTAATGGCGGTGTTATTATGGGATTGGGGCAGGCACTGCTTGAAGAGCGACTCATGGACCCGGTGACAGGACGAATGCTCAACGCCAATCTTGAGGATTACAAGGTTCCTGGAACTCTCGAAATCCCTGAGATTAAATCCATTGTTTTCGATACACACCGCAAAGTTACAGGGGTTGGTGAACCACCGTGTATTCCGACACCCGGGGCTATCGCGAATGCCGTTTACAATGCAATCGGCGTTCGGATTCGGTCTTTGCCGATAACACCCGATAAGATTCTTGACGCACTCGCTGACAAGGCATAAGGAAGAAAGATGTTCTTCGCAACATCAAAAAACCTAAGCCTGTAATGAAATGGAAGGCGAATCTACGGAAAGGTACTTCATTCATTCAACTCACCTGACCGAACCGCAAGGAAAATTAGAAGATGGAAAAATTTAGTTACGTTAACGCTACCAGTCTGGAGCAGGTCACGTCACTCTTGAGTGAAAGCGGTTGGGGCGAAGTCATGCTTATCGCCGGCGGCACGGATCTGCTCGCAGAACTCAAAGAGTACATTGAAACCCCCAAGACGCTTGTTAATCTCAAGACGTTGCCCGGTATGGATAGCATTGAGGCGGATGCCTCAGGCTTGAAAATCGGTGCGTTAGCCACTGTCGCTGATATCGCTATGCATCCGACTATCCAGCATCACTATACCGTTCTATCACAGGCTGCCGGTTCTGTCGCTACGCCACAGATTCGGAACGTTGGGACACTCGGCGGAAATCTTTGCCAGCGTCCGCGGTGTTGGTACTACCGGGATGAAACCACTAATTGTCTGAAAAAGGGTGGAGACATCTGTTATGCAGTTGACGGTTTGAGCAAATATCATGCGATCCTCGGTGGCGATCCTGTCTACATTGTGCATCCTTCCGACCTCGCACCAGCATTGATTGCTTTGGGTGCCTCGGTCAAAATCGTCGGACCTGAGGGCGTGAAAAATATGTCGCTTGAGGAATTCTTTACATTACCCGCTGCGAATCCGTTCCGGGAAAATGTGTTGGAACCCAACGAAATTGTTGTTGAAGTCAGCGTCCCGGCAGCGAAGCCCAATACAAGAAGTTTCTATTTAAAGGCGCGTGAGAAAGGTGCCCCTGACTTCGCGTTGTCAAGCGTTGCGGGTGTTTTTGAGATGGACGGGAAGACCTGTAAAACCGCCAGTATCGTTCTCGGCGGTGTCGCTCCCGCACCCTGGCGTTCTAAAGAAGCTGAAGCGGCGGTCACCGGCAAGATGATCGACGAATCGGTGAGTCAACAAGCCGGCGCGGATGCCGTCAAGGACGCACAACCCTTGAACGACAATGCGTATAAGGTGACTTTAACACAGAATCTCGTCAGTCGTGCCGCGATGATGGCTGCAAGCTAAAGGAGCATTGATATGTTACAAGGAAAAGCACTTCCAATCTTTAATCGCCCGATATGCCAGTATCTTCGGACGAAGGCGATTTACATTCCGGGTGGCAACTTGCAGAACCTTGTTGAAAACAATCCGGGTTCGCACTATTGGTGCAATTGCACCATGCAAGACGTAGGACCTGATGACCAATTTGTGTCGCCAGATGCTTGTAAGCAGTCGCGCAACTGTTTTAACCCCGTTGGTGGTAAACCGGTGGTGTAACATCGCAACAACTGGAACACAGAAATATAGAGATTGGAGAAGGGCAGTCGGTGTACGAAACCGATTGCCCTTCTGCCATAGTATCTATATATGTTTTTACGTGAGTTTGATCCGCTGCTCCGTCAATCTATGTCCGCGTAGACGTAAGTGCGATTAAACTCTGGTATGTCTAACAGATTCTGTAGTTTTTAATCAGTACCAGCAAACCGCTTTATCTATCTTTACATTATTCTCTCAAAAGATGTTTCTAAAATCGTTAATGCAATGGATACATGTCGGATCCGTGGTTCTGATGATAGGAGGGTTCTTTTTTTTTCGCGTTGTTTTACTCCCTATTGCCAACCGACGCGCTGATTCGGAATCTTTGATCTCATCCGCATTAAGACGTTTCAGTGGTATCGTCTGGGCGGCATTGTTAACCGTCCTCATATCGGGATTGTATAATTTCATTACCTTCTTTCGCACTGCACGTTCTATCTCCGCTACTGGGACATTTATATCAGATTACTCACTCTACATCCTTGTTTTGGGTGTCAAGCTATTTATCGTCTTTTTGATATTCACATTAGCAATTATCCTAACGTTCCCCTATCCTGTCTTTGATGTATTTCAGAAGAAACCAGCACGGTGGCTCAACCTTACTGTAATTTTCGGATTGATAGTTATTTTTCTCTCGGCTTTTTTACGCCGGTTGGGGTAAAATGTTAATAACATCCGTAGGACTTACGTACGATACTCTTTTGTAGCACAAACTTTTAGTTTGTGTTTCTGCCCGTGTGAATCTTTTAGTGGATGCAATCTAATAAATCGGGCTACGGTCAAAATTGTGTAAATTCTGATCCTATCACCGCAAGGAAAATTAGAGAACGAGGAAAAAAATGGCTATTTTGAGTTCTGAAGATCGCGCTTTTTGGGAGGAAAACGGTTATGTCGTCATCCGAAATGCCGCACCCCCAGAATTAATACAGAATGTGGCACAAGCCGTCTGGGATTTCCTTGAGATGGATGCCAACAACCCAGACACTTGGTATCCCGACCCGCCTCGTAAAAGCATCATGGTAGAAATCTATCAGCACCCGGCTCTATGGGCAACTCGCCAGTATCCGCGTGTGCATCAAGCTTTCACTGAGATTTGGGATAATGAGAAACTTTGGGTGAGTTTTGACCGTGCCAGCATGAGTCCGCCCAATATTTCCGAAAAATTTGAACGGACAAACTTAGGACTCCATTGGGATACGTCTGTAGACATCCCTTTCCGGTTCCACGTCCAAGGTGTGCTTTATCTTACCGATACTGCTGCCAATCAAGGAGCGTTTACATGTGTTCCTGGGTTCCACAATAAGATTGAGGAATGGATAAAGAGTCTGCCAGAGGGCACCGATCCGAGGCAGCAAGATTTAGTCGCACTCGGTGCAGTGCCAGTGCCCGGAAAAGCCGGTGATCTCGTTATTTGGCATAGTGCGTTGCCTCATAGTGCGGGTATCAACACTGCCGATGCGCCACGGGTCGCACAATACATTACGATGTCCCCGACAGGAGAAGCAAATCCAGAAGCACGCCAGCGCCGTATCAACGCATGGAAAGAACGTATGGCGGGTTTTAGTGGCGAACGTGAAGAAAAAGAGCATGAATTAGGCGAAACCGCATATCTAACTGAACTCGGCAAAAAACTATTGGGGCTTGAGACGTGGGGATGAACCCGCAACTCAACTATCTTGTCCGCAGTTACCTCCGATGGTGTCCAATCACTGATGGGAAGCGTTTGCTCTTGAACCTTACGAGAGATTTGATTACACCTGAGGATCCAATTGCTATTTTTGATAGCAAGTACCAATTCCGATTAAAAGCCAACTTAGCGAACCCTGAGCACCAATATCTCTATTTTTACGGCACGCATGATGAGAGGCATGTCGTTACCAAGCTCTTGAAGATTATTCAACCCGGAGACATCTGTTGGGATATCGGGGCGAACATCGGATTTTATACATGTCTCCTCGCCTCACGGGTTAAAGATGCTGGCGTAGTTGTAGCGTTTGAACCTGCCCTACGCACCTGTGGCTATCTCCGTGAGAATGTCTCGCTGAATCGGTTTGAAAATGTTACTGTTGTCAATAAAGGGCTTGGTGACAGCATAGAACAGCGTCACCTCTATTACGCTGAGGCGGGACTTGCCGAAGGCACCGCTTCCTTAAAGTATGCTAACGAACGAGCAGCATCGGAACGCGTAACACTCGACACGATTGACAACCTCATCAGCGAACTCCCAGTTCCGGATTTCATCAAGATCGATGTGGAGGGGTATCAGTTAGAGGTATTACGCGGTGGCGAGCACTGCTTAAAAACGCACGCACCTCTCTTAATGGCGGAACTGAAGGATGTTGGTGAAACGAACCATGCCATGTTCGGTGAAATAGAGAATTACGTTGCAGATTTAGGGTATCAGCTTTATGAGATCAGGAGATATTCTCTCCAACGATGTAAGAAGCTTTCTGACGCACCCAAAAGAAATTTCTTCCTCGCCAGAGAGCAGTCCCGTGCCTTTTCCAGAATCTTACCGTGGTTGCAGTAGGCGAAGGATTTTCTCTGAATCGCGGTAACGTTTGCAGATAGTGCTCTCAAAATTGGGCCGGATGCTTCATTTTATTCTAAAGTCCGAAAATATGTGGACAGTTGCTTAGTTTTCAACATCCCTGCTGCTGGCGCGGTTTCCTAACCTCGCCTACTGCCAATATCCAGGTACTTGTGGGCTTTACTATAATTCTGAAATCTACTCTAATTGCTTCCCGGTGTGTCTCCACTGGTGACACTAAAAATCAGATAAACTGTGGCTGCCAAGGTTGCTGTCCCCGCAAAACACCCAGCAACGCTGGCGTCCACTCTGGATCGTTTCATGCTCTTCTGATACGCTTGAGTATAAGCATTTACCCACTCAGGCGATTTCCCTAAAAAGCGGTCTGCTGGAGGAACTGGTGAATGGATCAAGGCAAACACTATTGTAAGCGCGGAGATTCCGTATGTGGCGGCGCAACAACTCAGAACAACATTATCACTATCAAACGGACCACCATATAAATTGAATTCGTCCATGAACCAAATAGCCGACAGGAGCAATATCGGTGAGGCGTGGATGGTAAGATAACTGGCAGTAAACCGTTTCCAGTCGAAACCTTTAGTGTCATTTTCGCCCGCGATCCGTGCCTCTGCGATCTCACTCGTAGACGCTACAATTGGGGCTACGCTTGCATAAAATAAAATACAAGCGACAAATACTGCGATTTCCCTCATGAAAATGTCCTTATGTGAACCGCCCTAGCACTGGATACGCCGGATCGTTATATCCTTTGCCCGTATGTTCTCCGGGTGGGACCAATTCGTTGATAGTTGCTTCGTCGGCTTCCGTCAGCGTGCAATCTAAACATCCCAAGTTATCCTCTAATTGTTTCATGGTGCGCGGTCCGATGATAGCGGAGGTAATTATCGGATTTGCCAACACCCACGCCAATGAAAATTGCGTCAACGTTTTACCGCGCGCATCTGCCAGCGGTTTGAGTTTTTGCGCGATTTCGTAGCTTTCCTCACGGAGTTCTGTCTGCAAAATTCGTCTATCCTTACGTGCTGCCCGTGAACCCGTGGGTGGCTTTTTGCCGGGCAAATACTTCCCCGCCAGTACCCCTCGCGCCAACGGACTATACGGCACAACCCCTATCCCATACTTTTCACAGAACGGCAGCAATTCTACCTCAGGATCTCGGTTAACAATGTTATAAAGGGGTTGGACGCACACAAACTCTTCCAGTCCTTGCTTTTCGCTTGTCCAGAGTGCTTCACAAATACGCCACGCCTGGAAGTTGGAACAGGCAATGTAACGCACCTTTCCCTGTCGCACACAATCGTCCAAAGCCCGTAGCGATTCCGCAATTCGCGTGGTGGCGTCCCAACGGTGCAAGTAATAGACATCGATGTGATCTGTGTCAAGACGTTCGAGACTCGCTTCGACTGCCGACATGATATGAAAACGGTGTGAACCCGCTGCATTCACATCATCTCCCATCCCGCCGTGAACTTTTGTGGCAATGACCCATTTCTCTCGGTTATCGCGAACAGCTTTCCCAATAATCCGTTCCGATTCACCGTCATTATAGACATTCGCCGTGTCCATAAAGTTAATTCCCGCGTCCAGTGCCTTGTGGATAATCCGAATTGAATCCTTTTCATTCGTCGGTCCACCAAACATCATTGTACCGAGACAAAGCGGCGAAACCTTCACGCCTGCGCGTCCAAGTGTTCTATATTCCATATCTTTCTCCTTCATAGTTATTCTAAGCCATCCGTATTCCACCGTTAACATCAAGTGTCGCGCCCGTTACATACTGCCCCTCTTCCGAGGCGAGAAAAAGGATGGCACTCGCGATCTCCGAGGCATCCGCGACCCGTCCGAGTGGAATCTGATCTGTCATGTCGGGATGATTTTTCGCCATTTCCGTTGCCGCTACTCCCGGTGCGATGGAATTCACCGTAATGCTATACTCTCCAAGCACACGTGCCAACGATTTCGTCAAACACATTACACCCGCTTTTGAAGCCGAATACGGGGCAGAGGCAACCAAACCTCCGACCTGTCCCGCCAACGAACCGAGGTTGATGATCCGCCCAGAGCGTTGTGTCTTCATCGTTTCCATGACTGCCTGTGAACAAAGAAACGGACCCTTGAGGTTCACAGCCATCATCCGATCCCATTCCGATTCCGTGCATGCATCGATACGCGTATAACTAAAAATACCAGCATTATTGACTAAAATATCAATCCGTCCGAACGTGTCAAGTGTTTCCTGAACCATCTGACGCACGGAATCGCCATCCGCTACATCTGTTTCAATCACCCGACACTGCCTACCGAGCGCAGTTATTTCTGCTGAAGCCGCTTCCGCATTCGCTAAATTCACTTCAGGGATTACAATATCCGCACCTTCTTTGGCGAAAGCGAGACACGTTGCTTTCCCAATACCTCCGCCACCACCTGTAACAATCGCAACCTGTCCTTCTAAACGCATCTAAATTTCTCCTTTTACTCTTATGAGTGGCACGCAGTCAAGTCAGCACTGCGCTCTTTTCCTTCTTGCAAAATCGCAATAAATGTAGTAATATACTTCTATTATCACACGAAGCTTGCAAAAAGTCAACAGGACGGGTGATATTGTAGGAGCGGTTAGTCTTCTGTAGGAGGGAACTCCGATTCCCGACTCCTGATGATTTGACCCTTTGTCCCTCAATAACGGGGTTTAATGTTTGCTCCTGTGGGAGCGGTGTTTTGCTTGGGTGTTTCTCCCGAGTCTTACTGATCGCTGACTGCTGATCGCTATACCGTAAGAGCAACCTCCAAGGTCGCGATACACCGCACAAAACAATCAGCAGCCAAAAACTGAATGGTTCTGGTAGGTTGCGGTGAAAATTAGCATTCATTGTAATTGTAATTCCTATTTGTTTGTGGCAATCGGCATAAGGAGAATTGAAATATGAAAAAAAACACATTTTTACGTTGGCTCAAACCAGTTCTGGTCATGAGTCTCGCTTGTTCTTTTGTGTTTACAGCGGCAGCACAGAATTATTATCCCGCAGACATCGGGAATACGTGGGTTTTTGACAGTGTTGATGGTGAGGAGCAGAGCACTTATACGCTTGAGGGACCCGAAATTATTGACGGTGAAGAGCGTATCCTCCTGAAAATTAGGACCGAGGAACTCAGCACTGGAGACAGTGACACCGACAGGTATTTTCTGACTGTCGGGGACGATGCCATAGAACTCCATAAAACTATCTTTGAATTAGTTGAACCGCGTGCTATGGTGACTGCGGATTTTCCAACGCCTGTCACTTTTTTCCCTTTACAGTTAGAACTGGGAGATAAATGGCAGATAGCGGCGGATGCGGATGTGGAACTGGAGATCGGACTCGCTATATCTGGGAAAAGTGCCACTGATTTTGAAGTTGTTGAATTTGAGGACGTGATTACTCCAGTCGGAACATTCAAGAATTGTGCTAAGGTACTGTTAGGTGTGAATTTCACTGCTGGTGGATTCTTAAATCTTGACTCAAGTACCCACCAATGGTTCGCTCCCGATATAGGTCCCGTCCAATTTGAGAACAACGATGGCTTAATATTTGGTTTGGTAAGCTCCAATCTGCTAACCGTGCCAACAGAACCTGAGACGACGGAGGAAGATGTTACATCGGAACCCTCTCCTGAGGAAGGTGCTACGCCGGAACCCGCTTCTGAGGAAGAGACTATGCCTGAACAGCCTTCTCAGGAGGACGTTATGCCTGAACCGGTGCCTTACGACGTGACAGGGGATGGGGTCGTGAATATCTTGGATCTCACTTTCGTGGCTTCTCGTTTCGGTGGAAATGATGCTAACGCAGATGTCACGGGCGATGGCATTGTTAACATTCTGGATTTGGTGCTTATCGCACAAAATTTCAGCAATTGACTTTAAGAATTCTGCAATGCGTGTCCGAATACGATATTTTTTGTTGAAAACCTTTAATGAATCTGGTAATATTTGAGCATTATTATTCACAAAATTTGGAAAAAATCTGCATGGTAAGTTGGAAAGTGGCATTCGTTGTTGTTATCATTGTCGCTCTGGTGATGGCGATTGGAATGTGGTTTGGGTATCGATACGTCTCAGAACACGATGACCTCGCACCAGACGGATGGCTTGAGCGCCCTAATACGATTGGCTCGCATCTTGATAAATTATATGTGCTTACTCCCGTCCTTACAAGCACTTCATAGGAATGATTTAACCTTTTTTGTGAGCATTACTTAAGTTTGTGTCTTTTAAAAAAAGGAGATTTAAATTATGAAAACTTCCAAATTTATGTTTTGGCTGGCACCGCTCTTGGTGTTAAGCCTTGTCTGTAGTTTCGCACCTGTAGCGATGGCGCAAAATTATTTTCCGGCGATGGTCGGCAATACGTGGGTTTTTGTGACGGCCGACGGGGCAGAGCGACGCACCTATACCTTTGAGGGACCCGAAACTGTTGACGGTGCGGAATTTATCCTCCTGAAAATCACCAAGGAGACAGTTGGAGCAGACATCGCTGCGCTTGACAAGTCCTGGGTAACTGTTGAGGGAGATGGAGAGATTCTACTACATCAAGTCGCCTTCGACCGAGGCGCATTTGGCATCGCCGAGGCGACTTTTGATCCACCGGTTACTAATTTTCCCGCCGCGTTCCCATTAGGATATACGTGGGAGATTGTGACGGAAACAGTACTGAAACTGGTGGGAGCAGCGACCACTACCAGCACTTTAGAGGTTGTTGCAATCGAGGATGTTGAAACCCCGATCGGCGTATTCAAAGACTGTGTTAAGGTGGAGACTCAGCGAAGAGCCGTCACGGCACTTACAGTTGTACGTGAGAATGAGTTCCTATGGCTTGCACCCGATGTTGGTCCCGTTAAATACGTGGATGTCACTCAAGAAGTCGTTTTTGAATTGGAAAGTTACAATCTTGTTGAGGCACCTGCTGCTGAAGATGCACCTGCTGAAGAGCCTCCAATCGTTGAAGAGCCTCCAGCCGTTGAAGAAACTCCAGCTACTGAGGAAGTGCCACCTACTGAAGAAGTTCCAGTCGTTGAAGAGACACTCTCTACTGAGGATGTACCTGCTGAAACTCCTGAAGAACCAGCCCCAGAAGAACCGATGCCAGAACCGGTCGTAGAAGGCCCCGGTTTTGATATGACCCTTGAACCCGGTTTGAACATGATTTCTATTCCGCTGATGCCACCAGATCCCTACACAGCAAGATCGTTGGCAGAAATGCTGGGCGCGACAGCTGTCATTCAACTCGATGCAACGATGCAGCGTTTTACCGGCTACACGGTTGCGGATGAAGGTGATGGCTTTGACGTTACAGGGGACAAAGGTTATATCGTCAATACACCTACTGGGGGTATGGTAAAGTTCACAGGTGAGGCATGGGACAACCAACCTGAGCAGGCTGAACCGGAACCGATGCCAGAGGAACCTGTTGCTGAGGAACCTGTTGTTGAAGATGCTCCTGCTGAAGATGTGCCTGTTGAGGACGCAGTCGTTGAAGATGTGCCCGCTGAAGATGCTCCTGCTGAGGAAGTTGCTGAAGAACCAGCCGCTGAAGAAGAGGCACCTGCCGATGACGCAGCCGCTGATGCCGGTGGAGACGATGCTGGTGCCGAAGATGCTGCCGATGCCGTACCCGCCGCACCCGCACTCGCTACCTATGATAGCGCATGGGCGTTCATCGTTACCTCTGATATCCATGGCATGGAAACTGGCACGGCATACACACTCGTCGCTGAGAATCTCCGCACTGGTATTATTGCCACGGAGAACGTCACAAACGCAGCGAGACGTTCTTCTGCTGTCTGGGCAGACCTGAACCGTAAGAGCGTCGTTGAAGCGGGAGATAAACTCGAAGTCGCGCTTTATGATGACCGTGGTAGAATCGTCTCCGGTCCGTTCCAACGCACGGTTATGACATCAGACATTCGCAATGCGTTCCTGAGTCTTCAACTCAATGTTGGCGATGTGCAACCGCAAGACACGTTGTTGGCGCAGAACTTCCCGAACCCGTTCAATCCAGAAACATGGATCCCGTATCAGTTGAGTAAAGCAACAGAGGTGAAGATCGATATTTATAATGTATCGGGTCATTTGGTTCGTTCACTGGATTTGGGATGGCAACCGACAGGTTCATATATGTCGCCATCGAGTGCTGCGTATTGGGATGGTAAGAACGCTGTAGGCGAACGTGTAGCGAGTGGTATCTACTTCTATACGCTACAGACATCAGATTTCACTGCGACCCGACGGATGGTCATCCTCAAGTAGAGGACATAGCAAACATAATTCACTCAAACGCCTTGATGTTTTCATCAAGGCGTTTTTTTGCGTACACTTGTTGTTATAGTAAAGCCCGAAAATATGTAGACAATTGCTCGGTTTCCAATGAACCTTGCACTGCCGCTAGCGAGGTGTTTTTGCTTGGGTGTTTCTCTTGCTTACTGCCAATGTCCAAATAATTATGGGCTGATAAGTTTTCAAGACCTTGTTTCACCCGTTACTGGAAAGCGAGGACGCGGGACTATGTTGGTAAAATGGTGGCAATTTGCGTTATAATAATGTTGGAACCGGACTAACTCAGAAAGGAGAATCAAATGGTCAGAAATATCGTCCTGCTTGTTGCACTGCTCTGTGCTTTCGCCAACATGGCGGATGCTCAGAATTATTACCCTGTTGATATCGGGAATACTTGGGTTTTGGAGAGCACAGATGGAGCTGAGCGCACCACTTACACAATTGAGGCGACCGATGGATCTGTCAACGATGAACAGGTCCGTATCCTTGAGATCACAACAGAAGTATTAGGTACGAGCACCGTCAGAACGAGCACTTTCCTCTTTCATGTGGACGAAGCAGGTATGAAACTCCACAGAATTGTTGCCGAACTTGGGGACGCCTTCGGAGTGGCGCGTGTGGAATTTTCACCACCTACTATATTTTTCCCACTGATGCTTCAACTCGGTGAAATATGGGAGACACAAGGAGAAACGGAAGTCAATATAGTCGGTGCTGCTTCGGTCTCCAGTGTGAATGAGGTTGTCGCTGTTGAGGATGTTGTCACACCGGCGGGAACATTTGAAAACTGTTTAAAGATTCGAGCGCGCACGAGAACTACTGTTGCCTTAGGTACGAGTCGTTCAACCTCCTATCAGTGGCTCGCACCAAATTTCGGACCCGTTAAATTTGAAACAGATCAGGATATTGTCTTTGAATTGGTCCGTTCAAATCTCCTCGCGACCGAGATGCCTTATGACATAAATGCCGATGGAACTGTGAATATCTTGGACCTCGTCTTTGTCGCTTCTCACTTTGGGCAGACGGATCCGAAGGCTGATGTGAATGGCGATGGCACCGTTAATATTCTCGATTTGACGCTTATTGCTCAGAATTTTGGGAATTAAGAATTAGGACTTACGCATGCTGCGCTTTTGTAGCATAAACTGTGTAGGGGCAAGGTCGCCTTGCCCCTTGTCTCAGAAGACCGTCTGCGTTTTTTCGACCATCTCATCTAATAGAGCGTACTACGGTTATAATTGCGTAAGTTCTGGAGAATGTAAAAATAGATTTTCGGACCACTACAATTGTTTAGGAGAATCTTGATGAAATACCGATTCTGCTTTCTTTTCTGGATCTTGGCGATCATACTGAGTGTCACACAGGTTAATGCCGTTTTTGCCAGAGCACCCGCGACGGCAAAGATTGCGTTCGCCTCCACTCGTGATGGCAATTCGGAAATCTATATAATGAGTCCGAATGGGGGTAATCAGATGAACTTAACCCGGCACCCTTCAAGAGATCTCGCTCCTGCCTGGTCTCCAACGGGTGAGCACATCGTTTTTAACTCAGACCGGGGTGGGACTCGTGATATTTACATAATGGATGCGAATGGAAAGAATGTGCAGAAAGTGTTTCGGCGTTTGGCATATAGAGAATACCCCGTCTGGTCTCCGGATGGGAAAAAATTGGTTTATTTGCGCGCCTCCGACTGGGGTATTTATGTCGGTACAATAGATGGTCAACAAGAGGATCGCATAACTTCAACAAATTTTCTCGGAGGCTCGCCCGCTTGGTCACCGGATGGTTCAGAAGTAGCTTTTATATTCACAGCCGGCCCAGGGAACTATCGCTTGAAGGTCGTCAACCTCGAGACGCGTGAGGAAAAAGTGTTAATGCCAAAAAGGGAACTCGGAACATTTTTCGATCCTGATTGGTCACCGGATGGTACTCGTATAGCGTTCTATTGGTCTGAAAAGGGAATTTATGTGATAGATAAGAATGGAAGAAACTTAAAACGTCTTGTTTCCAGCGCGAGCCGTCCCGCGTGGTCCCCACTTGGGGACGAACTCGTTTATGGAAAGGGGCAGCAACTCTTCAAAATCAATCTCAGTAGCCGTAGATCTAAGCAGCTCACACGCGGCGCAATCAATTTTGGCGCAGATTGGTTTGACCCACAACTCTTACCTGTTCAACCTCAAGCCACATTGCTAACGACAATGTGGGCAACCATCAAACAAAGATAACCATATAACTTTGGTCCCCACCCGTTACTGGGAAGGGGGATGGGGTGCTATGTAAATGGAAACTGGCAAGTTGGGTTATAGATAGAATCCTATTTCATTTCGCCAGCACCAAGTGTCGTTGTTTCCCACGCAGTCGCCTCGTCGCTTTGCAATCGCCATGAAAATGTCAACGGCGTATCCCCGCCATTGTAGAACACTACCTCTGTGTTCTTTTCTGTTCCGAGAATAGGTCTTACCAAAGAGAGAAGCGTCTGCGGATGGCTTTGTCTGTCCCCCTGTCGAACTTCCAGAAGTTGTGTGACTTCACTCTGAACTTCACGCGTACCGAGAAGCAGAGGACCATAGCACGCTGTGACCGCGCCTTGTCCCCAATTTCGTCCGTGTCCTGCCGCAATTGAGCACACCGCGCCTCCCATATCAGCGTGTTCCCTTCCGCCGCGTAGCACACGCCTCGCAATATTTAAACGCGTCGCAGCACTCCGCAACGCCCGCATTGCGTAAGTGGCCTCACCTGTTACTTGATAGGCGAGCGTGAAGGTCGCAGTTGACGGTTCCTGAATCGGTTTCACGGATCCATCATCCGACCATTCTCCCCAATACGCCATATCCGACCGTTTGCCAACACCGGGTTCCCGACGCCGTGTTTCTTGCGGGAAAATCAATGCCAGCAGTTCTGGTGATTCATCCGGGAGATCCGCTAAGCCGGCACAAATCTCCGAGTCGAACCCCGTATCCTCGAACGTCCAACGGTAGTAGCTGAGTGCCGCCGCTGCCGGATCGTTGTACGGATCGCTCAGCGATGTCACTAATGGCTCTACAATCCGCTTTGCCGCCGTTTTGAAAATTTCTTCTCCAGAAAGTAGATAGAGGTCACCCAATGCGTAGATCGCACCAGAAGCCAACAAAACCTCAATACCGGCAAGTGGGTCCCCTGGGATGTGGTGCGTACTTGCCACGAGTCGCTGTAGGTTCTTTTCGTTGACGGTGGTTTCGTCGAATCCCTTTCCGTCGAGAGTCCACAGCAGCGGCATCGGGTCCGGTGCCTCAATAAGCCGTTCGGCGCGCTTTCTGCCATACCGCAGTGCCCACGTCAGATAGCGTTCCTCGCCTGTCACACGGGACGCCGCAATCGCAATATGGATAAATCGGAAATGCTCCGCCATTTCATACGCGTTATTTTCATCATTCGCCACATCTCGGCTGCCGATGTTGTACCCGATAAATGTATCGCGGTCATAGTCGTACCAAGGCGGAATCTCTGGCACCCAATTCCCGATATGTTCCGCCGCATCCGTCAGGAGCGTAGTCGCTTCTGTATCTTCGGGTATTAGACCGATATAACGGGGCAAGAAAAGGAGAAACGGTTCCGGTCCGTGATGTGCTTCCGCTTTCGGTTCGTATCCGTGAACGCAGTCCCGTTTTACCCAACCGAGCAGTGCCGCCTTCAATGTATCAAAGTGTTGTAGGACGGTCGCATCACCCGTGATTAAATAGTGTGGGAACCATGCAAGTGCATAGTTTGCCTCGTCCTCACCGCCATCGTTGGGACCTGGCGGATCGAGCAACATGCTCTGTTTCAACCATCGTCCCATTTCGTTCCTGAGCGTATTATATGCCTCGTAGCATTCATGGATAACGTTGTTCATCATTTTCTCCTACAGCAACGACTTCACAAATTCGATACTCCGTTTTGCGATTGTCTGCGGATCCGGGTTGAAGTCGAAAACCTCTGTCGAAACGTAGCCGCTATAATTAATCTCTTTTAAGGCTTCGATGATAGGTGGGTAATCTACAGTGCCAGAACCTGGCAGATAGCCGTTATCGTCGTTGGAATGGAAATGTGAAACGTGCAGTGCATGGTTACGGATCTGTGTTGGCATATCCAGTCCCTCTTTCGCCGTACTACACACATCCAAAATCATCTGGAAATTCGGATGATTGACATCCTTCACCATTTCGACCGCTTTGTCTGGGTTCGTGATGAAGTTCGTCTGATCGCTCGACAACGGCTCCATGCATAACATCACGTCTCTTTCACCTGCCAGTTCAGCACCTTCTGAAAAAGTCGCCCGCGCGTACCCCCAAGCTTCTTCAAACGAGATAGGTTCCATCACATTGCGTTGTTGGGGTGAACCGATCACCATCACTTTGCCATCTAAATCGGCGCATAAGTTAATCAGCGCGAGGAAATAGTCCCGCGTTTCTTGCCGAATATCTGCGTCTGGGTGGTTAATATAGAGTCCAGGGGGTGAGACGAGTAGCCAATGAAGCCCGGCAATCTCTATCTTCGCGCTTTCTGCTGCCTTGCGGATGCGTGTCCGTTCAGTCTCGCTGATGTCAAGGACTGAGTCCGCTAAAGTGAAGGGCGCGATCTCGACTGCCTCGTAACCGAGTTCAGCCGCATAGGTGAAAACATCTTCGATTTTCCAATCTTCAAACATTTCGTTGCATATTGCAATTTTCATTTTTTAATTATTCCTTGCGGGTAAATGACGTGGATTTGAACTTTAATGTTCCATTCTCGAAACCGCTCTCCATTTCATTCCGAGCTAAGTTTTTAGTGTTTCGGACTTCCCTATTCTAAAGGAGTTATGCTTTTTTGTCAAATTTTGGCATGAACGCTCCATCGCGGTAGGCGAGGTTTTGTGGCGTACTCGACCAAATGCGATGTGCATTCTAACCTCGCCGATGCAGCGTGTCAAATTAATTCTAAACTCTACCAGAGTTCTTCTGTAGGAGGGAACTCCGATTCCCGACTCTCTTTATATAACCTGAAACCCAATCTACTTACTGAAGTCCGGTATGGTTCAAAAACGCCGCACCAATTCCATGCTCCAGAACCGTGGTTCATTGACATAGCCCGTCAGATTATTGAAATCAATACCACCGGTCGGAGACGTATCATTAAGGATATTACGCCCTATGAATGCCACCTCTATGTCGTTCGGGAATAGATAAGCAAGTCGGATACCACCCTCTAAGAGCCAAGCATCAGCGAATTCCACCGATTCGTAGAGAAAGAACCGCACTCGACTGCGATATGCCCAGTCCGTGGAGGCGACCAGACGTGCACCTCCGGGAAGTGGGAGCATGTAGCGCAGGGAGATATCTGCAATCCAACCCGGAGCCTGCGGCAAACTGTTGTTATTGATAGAAAAAGTCCCTGGCGCAGCAGTCTGCGGATCCAGAACTGTACACGGAGCACCACAACCTTGTATCGCCAAATTCGGGTCGTCAATACGCGTTTGGTTGTAACTAAGCCCTGCTGAAACCTCCAGCGTTGTGATGGGTAAGAACGTCAATTCTGCCTCAATACCCCGTCCGATGGTGCTGTCGGCATTCACCAACCGATTGAAATTAGCTTCTCCACCCACCGCTGTCAGTTGCTGGTCTTGCATAAAGTATTGGAACGCCGCCAGATTCAGGTGCAACCGTTGTTTCCATAAACGTAACTTCGTACCCCCTTCAAAAGAAAGGATGGTTTCCGTATCTGCTACCGTGACCACATCGCCGAACAGCAAACGTCCTTGGATGCTGGGTGCGCGAAATCCTCGCGCCGCACGCAAATACGTCTGGACACCGGGTGCCACTTGATAACGCAGACTCAGGTCACCACTCCACACAGTATCCTGCGGATTCTGGTGAATAGGACCGAGAGGTCCCGCCTCTGTAACAGCGGGTGGCGTTTCCCGCCATGCTGTGTAGTTCTTCACATCGTCAGACAGTCGAACACCGGCCCCCAGTTCCAGATCATCGAGGCATTGGAAAGTCAGCGCCGCAAATACTGCCCGTGCTGTAGCCTCTTGTTCTTGGCGGGCCATTCCGTCCAAGGTGCCACTACCCAAGGTGTTGTAGTTGAAGTCCTCCATCTCTACGAACTCACGAAAATAGTACACCCCGAACTGATAGGCGAGACGACGCGCTGCCGGACTCATCAAACGGATTTCTTGGCTAAACTGGTGAAGTGCCGGAATACCAGAGGCTGTCTCAGAAGGGAAAGGAATCTCACCGGGACCGCTCGGTGGACTGAACACGGCACCGTACCCGCCATCGATGTCTCCGCGTGAGACGTTGGTGAGTTGTTCCGCACCCGTCAACGAAATCAGTTGGAAGTCTCCAATATCATAGCGGACTTCAACCGCAAGTCCGCGCGTGCTCAAAGTTTGTTCATTGCGTCCATCGTGAGCGATCCAGTCGCGGGCGAAATCCGATACCAGACCCCCCTCACCCTGTGTCAAAATATTGGCGCGAAACAGGCGCGCGGTACCATCGAGATCGCGGGCGTGGAACTTGAGCCATGCTTCCAGTTCCGGCATAGGTGTCCACAGCAATTGTAAGCGTCCAGCCAAGTCCCGATGTCCACCTAAGGCACCTTCTTCGTCCGTATGTTCGTTATCTATCCAGTCCTCCCGCCACTGTGTAAGTAGTGAAAGCCTCGCGGAAAGCACGGACGGAACGAGCGGACCCGACACGGCTCCCTCAAAATTACTACTATTAAACCGTCCATAACTTAATTGCCCGTACCCCTCCAATGTCTGTGTCGGACGCGCCGATTCAAACTTCACAATGCCCGCAGGCGTATTACGTCCAAACAGTGTACCTTGTGGTCCCCGCAGCACCTCAACCCGATCCAAATCAAAGGCGGGAAATCCTTTCAACAGGGCATTCTCGAGCACAACGCCATCGTAGAGGACCGAAACTGGTTGCGAAGCGTTGAGATCAAAGTCCGTGTTCCCAAGTCCGCGGATATAAAAACGCGGAAAGATACGTCCAAATGACGACTCTATCTGTAGACTGGGGGTGCGGTTCGACAAAAAACGGACATCCATACCCGACGAACGCAAGGTGTCGAATTTCTCTCCCTGAATGCTCGAAACAGAGAGCGGCACCTCCACAGATCGCTGCTCACGCTTGCGAGCAGTAACCACGACCTCTTCCATCTTAACGACTTCTTTGATTTCCTCGTCGGCACCGACTGTTAAAGATATAGACAACAGCACCAAAATAGCCAAAGCACAAAACTGTATATTATAGTTCATATTTCCCTCTGAAATAAAATGTAAAGAATTTCGCATAAAATAATGATATAGGACTGAAGAACCCAAATCTAACAAACAATATTGAAGCATACTAAATAGGAAAAGTCAACCAATGCTAATACAACTCAGAGCCATTCAGTTTACATACTTCAAGTTAATTGGTTCGTAAGTACGGAGACCATTTATTGCCCATTATGTGCACCTCCAACACGTGCGATGAATCGCACTACTACAAACATACTCGCTCGTAATCCGAATACTATTTTGCGACGGGACATTTAGTTCTCTTGTAGCAGTCCAGACCCCTTAGGTGCGGTTTTGCGGCGTACTCGCCCAAATGCGGCCGGCATTCCTAACCGCACCGGATCGCAAGAAATGCGGGAAATCCGATAATTTCTTAAAACTATGGTAAACCAGAAAAATAAGTAGACATTCTCCCCTCCCCGGGTAGGCGAGGTTTTGTGGCGTACTCGACCAAATGCGATGTGCATTCTAACCTCGCCGGTGCAAAGTGTACAATTAATTCTAAGGTTTACCATAAATAACCTATATACAACAGCGGATTTAGCACTTCTGTAACGGTGCTCTCCTGATCGCGGCAGTGTAATGCGTTTTTCCGGTTTCACGACGTTCTGTTCAACCTATAGGTTATCCTGCTGATTGCTGACTGCCATTCCATAAATATTCCTTGACATTTGATCTCGCGTTCGTATAATAGCCAGATAGCACTACGTTGCAAATTTCGGATTTTGGAGATGAACTATGGCGAAAATACGGATGGCACAGTACGGAACCAAACACGGACACGCACGCGGGAAGTTACAGGCAATGCTCATCAATCCTGACGTTGAAGTCGCAGGTGTATTTGAACCGGACGCACAACAACGCGAGAAACTTCAAAATGGTGAAGGCGCATTTGCTGATGTGCACTGGTTCGCGGATGCCGCAGAAATGTTGGATGATGAGACTATCATAGCAGTTGCTTCTGAAGGTAACAATGCCGAGAGTTTGGATCAGACGGAGCAGATTGTAAACGCTGGCAAACACCTCTGGTACGACAAACCTGCTGGTGAAAACTGGGAACAGTGGCAGCGCGTCATCAATACCGCCCAGGAAAAGTCACTACATGTACAGATGGGCTATATGTTGCGGTATCACTCTGCCTTTAGACAGGTTGCTGAGTGGGTGAAATCTGGATTCTTAGGTGATGTTTTTTCTGTTCGCGCACACATGTCGACCAATATTTCTCAAGAAGCGCGCACGCGCATCAGCCAACACATCGGCGGTATCTTTTTTGATTTGGGTGGACATGTACTCGACCAAGTACTCTGGCTTCTCGGACGACCGGAGAAGGTAACCTCTTTCCTCCGAAACGATGCCGATTCAGTCGAGCCTTTCAAAGATAATACCCTAACTGTCTATGAATTTGAGAAAGCGATGGCATTTATCTCGATTTCTGCTTTGGAGCCGAGACCGGTTGCGCGTCGATTTGAAGTCTACGGCACTAAGGGGAGTGCTATCATCGTTGAACCCTTTGAGCCGGGATTGAAGGTTCGACTCTGTTTGGAGGAAGCGAAGGACGGATATTCACAAGGTGAGCAAATTGTCGAGATAGACGGTGAAAGCCGTCAACGCACTTATGAACTTGAACTTGATGCGTTTTTAGCGACGATCGCAGGAACCCAAACCCCTGATCGTCCGGTATCACACGAACTGTTGGTACAGGAAACCCTCCTACGAGCCACTGGTGTTATATAGAGTAGAGTAAAAAGTAAGTAGGCGCGCTTCGGAAGCGCGCCTAATGGAGAAACGTTTGTTGTAGATTGGGTAGCAACTAATCTTCCAATCCACCTGCCCATTTGAGACATCCTATGATGTGTTCGTGGAACCATTTTTCGCTCCAAAGTGCATCGGGGTGTCCGAGTGCCGTATACATCACGCGCCCTTTGCCGTAGGTATGGCACCAGCCGAGCGCGTAATCGTGGTCCTCACGGTTACCGCGAGAAAGATCAATAGAGTCGTTGTCCAGACGCATCAGGACCCGTGTTTTGGAGCGATCCCAATTTTTGAACGTGTAGATTTCATCAACGACTTTGAAACTGCTGCCCAACATACGAGTTGCTGGATGGTCCCCGTCTTCCACAATCACGTTCACTTCTTCGTGCCACGGGTGTCCAGCGAAATAACCACCGAGCATCTCACCGTATTCGGGCCAGTCGTAGCAGGTATCTGTCGCGTTGTGAATGCCAAAGAATGCTTTGCCGTTCCGTACGAAGCTCAACAGTGCCTCTTTTTGAGCATCATCAAACGCGAGGTTACCTGTCGTTGCGAATGCGAGGATATCTTGGTTTTCGAGGTTTTCAGCAGTAATTCGGTCGCAGCGGTGCGTTGTGGTAACGTTCCAACCGTTTGCCGCACCAATCTGCTTCAGCGCGACTTCCGCATCGGGTAAATACGTGTGCTCAAAGCCAGCAGAATGGCGTAACATCAGAATGTTCATTAAAAACTCCTTTATAATATTGTGGGACGCGAGATCGTATGAGGATTGATTAAATCAGTTATTCTCCGATTTCCGAGTTAAATTCTGGAACTTTATCGGATCACGCGCTTTCTCGTATACGTATTATACAAAATTATCGGAAAAAATGTTAAACTATTTTGAGTTATAGCGTCATATAAAGCAGTGTTGACATTCCTCCATGTAGTACGCTATTATTGACAGTGACCCAACGCTTTCTGAATACGCAAATAAACATAACTATAGGAGCACCGAATGAGATTTCTAAAAAAAGGCGAGAAAAAAAAGCCAGACCCACCCTCAGATCCTGCAGCGAAGGCACACCCTGACTTGAAGGTGATTACAGGTTCACAAGTTTCTGGTCGGCAATCCCGACAACCGACGCCCCCTCAACAACAACCACAGCAACAGCAACAAAACATCACATTACCGAATATCAAGTATAAAATCGCGGTCGCCAGCGGGAAGGGCGGTGTCGGGAAATCTACTGTCGCTACCAATCTCGCGATCTCCTTGGCGAATGCGGGCGCAACAGTCGGTTTGCTGGATGCAGATGCCTACGGTCCCAGTATCCCAACAATGATGGGTATTCAGGAACAGCCCAAGACCAGTCCGGAACGTAAAATTATTCCGCTCGTTCGTCACGACATTAAACTCATGTCGATTGGGTTTATGGTCCCGGAAGAACAGGCGATGATCTGGCGCGGACCGATGTTACACGGTGCCATCCGCCAATTACTCAGCGATGTCGATTGGGGTGAGCTTGATTATCTCATCATTGATCTCCCTCCGGGGACAGGTGATGTCGCGCTCTCTTTAACACAGGCACTTCCACTCACGGGCGCGCTCATTGTTACGACCCCGCAAGATGTCGCTCTCGCCGATGTTCGACGCGGCGTTGCGATGTTTGAACGGCTCGGTGTTCCTATCCTCGGCGTTATTGAAAACATGAGTTATTTCCTCTGTCCGCACTGTAATGAAAAAACAGAGATCTTTAGTGCTGATGGCGGTAAGAACACGAGCGAACGCTTCGGTGTTGCGTTCTTAGGGCAGATTCCGCTTGATGCTGAAGTCTGCACTGCGGGTGACATCGGCGTGCCGATTGTTGCTGGACATCCAGAGTCCCCCCAATCTGAAGCATTCGGCACAGTTGCCGCGGAATTGACAACGGTTCTGGAGGAAAGTGGCGAAGAAGATGAATTGACTATTCTCTAAGTTAGGTAATTCTAAAATCTACCATAAATAGCCTTGGGGCACGAAAGAAACTTTATTGACAAATCCTGCGTTTCCTATTAGAGTAGGTTTAGATTCTTATCCGAAACCGTTAACGCTTCTCATTCGAGTTATGGAGACACCCTACGCAAGGAGGCTATCTCATGGCGAATACAGGTTGGGGAAATATCTACAAAAAACTCGGCGCACGACCCGTCATTAATGCGACAGGCAACCAGACTGTCCGAGGCGGATCCACACCATCCGCAACTGTCAGGGACGCAATGCGTCAAGCGGATGAAAGTTACGTCGAAATGGAGGAATTGCTCGAAAAATCGGGACAATTCATCGCTGAGCGGTTGGGGGTTGAAGACGCGTATGTCACGGCTGGATGCTATGCCGCACTCGTCTTGGCATCGGCAGCAGTCATGACAGGGGACGACCCTGATAAATGCGCCCAACTTCCAGATACCACCGGACTAAAGAACGAAATTGTATTTCAGAAGAAGCAGCACTACGGCTACGATCGTGCGTTTACAGTTCCCGGGAGTAAACTCATATCTGTAGGTGACGAAAACGGTTGCACCGCGGTGGCGTTGAAGGATGCTATCGGTGAGAATACAGCCGCAGTCGCGTATCTCATCCAACCCGATCAAGGCAACGCCGTTCCGTTAGAGGAGGCGGTTGAGATCGCTCACTCACACAATCTGCCATTGATTGCTGATGCTGCCTCTCAAATCTATCCGCTTGACTATTTCCGGCGGAATGCTCAGTCTGCGGATCTTGTCTGTTTCGGTGGCAAGTATTTCAACGCCCCTCATTCTACAGGGTTTATATGTGGCAGGAAGGATCTCATTGAAATAGTTCGGGCACACGGTTTCATTGGACCAAAACCCGTTGGACGTGGCATGAAAGTAGACCGGCAGGAGATTATCGGGTTGGTGACCGCTATCGACATCTGGTTGTCAACGAACCACGAGGTGCGGTCAAAGGAACAGGATGGGAGATATGCTGTCCTCGCAGAAGGTCTTGAGAATCTCGACGGTGTATCGTGCGAAGTCCACTACCAAGAGAATAGTCATACACTGTCGAATCTACATGTTACGTTTGATACTGCAATTAGTGGCAAGGATGCTGCACAGGTCGCACAAGAATTGGATGCTGGCACCCCGCGTATTAAGGTGAACACGCACGGTAAAGAAACCATTGTAATTAGTGCCTACACTCTTAACCAAGGAGAAGAGGATATTATCGCAAACGCCTTGCGACACCTCTTGCGTGGATAGTATTCTTATCTTTTCGTGGTGACGGGTCTTCGGGCTCGTCACCGTCTCGCCGGAATAATCCAGAAGCTTCAATCTTACACCGTGGTGAGATTACCAAAAAACCCAGTCTGCCCATGGTTTTATATTAAGCACCATCCCTAATAAACAGAACGCCGCCGACCCGCCGAGTGCCCCTTTCCCAGCAGCCTCCAGTTGTAGCCTTCGCGCTCGCGCTTTATAGGCATCGGTATAAATACTAACATAGTCCGCTGGTTTGCCGAGAAGTCGCTCAGCAGACGGAATAGGCTGGTAGACATAAGCCCCACCCATAGCAACAACACCCAGCGGAAGATTACCCACCACTCCTAAAATCCCCCCAGCAGCAAGCCACAATGTTGTATTTATATCCTCTTCGGCATCAAATTCTGCATCCGCTTTGGCGGGAAAAATTATTGTGTTCTGCTGTGCGAAGCAGGGCATCGAGACGTTTAAACTGAGTCCGAACATCAGGACGATCAGAATGTGAAGTAGCAGACCTCTTTTCATTTCAGTTCCCTTTTGAAAACGTGAATTTGATAGGACTTACGCATTTTCCCGTAAAGTCCCTCTGATAAGGGGCGGGGAATGCCATAAGGAAACCTTCATACCCGGGGAAGTCCATACGGACTTCATACCGTTGATTCTGATTCTTTAGGGGGTTAAATCCAATGAAATAGTGCCTTTTCAGCAAGATATACCGTTTCTGTATTCAATTTGCATGAGTCCTGTTTGATTTAAACATTTCAAGCGCAATAAAGATTTTCCAGTTTGTAGTAGGGAAACCATTCATGGTCTCCCGTTCCATCCACGGTTAACGGGTGATAGATCACTAACTACGAATGCCTGAGCCTGAAAAAGTCAAGTGTTTCTATGGTGGCAGTATCTCAATAGCACGGCGTTCCGTTGTCGCTTTCCGTGCGGCTTCGATAATTGCGAGGTTGTGGTACGCCTTCTCTGTAGGCACAGGTAGCACTGTGTCCGCCGCGAGTGCCTTGAAAGTCTCCGTGAAGTATTGGACATGTCCACTGGCATCCTGCTGCTCAGCCTCGTTGAATGTGGGGAGGTCTATTTCCTTCCATCCGTCTGCCCTTGTGAAGCGACGCAGCGCGTTTGCCACGTTGTGACGATGCTGGACACGTAGTGAACCATTTTCAGCATGCATCTCACACCAACCAGAATCCGTGCCGGGCACACACCAGGCACCAGAGACAGTGGTGATACCCCCGTTTTCATGTTCACACAACAGCATAGCGATATCGTCAACGTCAATGTCAAGTCGTAGCGTTTGCACCCGTGCCTCAACATAACGCACCGGGGATTGCATCAGCGTACAGACGGCGTAAATTTCATGATAACTCGTGTCGATGATACAGCCACCGCCTTTCGCTTTACTGGCGCGCCACGCGAACGCCGGGGTTGGATGATCCGCTGAGAAGTCTGCAGGTTTCAACCCCATCCCAACGCTCCGTCCGAAATGCGATTCACCCAAGGCATCCAGTTCCGTCATTGCCGCTCGCATCCCCGCTGTGAAAATGTAGTTATGCACCACCGTGTAAGGAACATCATTGCGACGGACTGACTCCATAATTGTGTCCGCCTCTTCCAGCGTTGTTGCCATCGGTTTTTCGGAGATAACCGCAACACCAGCGTTTGCGGCTTCGGTGACCTGTTTGGCGTGAAGTGAGTGTGGTGTCGCAATCGTCACGACATCAATTGCCGCTTGTTCCAACATCTCGCGGTAGTCTGTGTATCGGTTTTCTGTGGGCACGTTGAACAGATCGCCAACTTTTTGCAGGTTTTCGGGAACGACATCTGCGAGGGCGGTTACCTGAACTGTGTCTGTGAGGGCGCGGTAGGCACGGGCATGCGTAATTTGCACAATCCCGCCACAGCCAATCAGTCCTAAGCGAATCGGTTTCTTCATTGTGGATCTCCTTTGTATAGAGTTTAGCAGTTTTTGGCGTAGCTTGCAAGCCAAAACTTGCTGTTGAAGGCGCGATTATGTCAAACTCTTTGCGCATCATGGTGTAGGCATTTGTGTCTTGTAGGAGGGATCTCCGAATCCCGACTGCTAACCGCTGGAGAGGTTTGGAACCTCGCCAATTCACAAAATATTTACACACTCACCAACATTTTTGTAACCCCTCTTTCTGCGAAATGTGCTACAATGCGTTCAGGAAAACAACGTATCCACGTCTTACCAATCAGAAGCTGAAAGGAGCGCAATATGAGCCAAGAAGAAAAAAAAGAATCTGAAGAAACGAAAAACGAAGAGAAAAATCCCGATATACCTGAAGATAAACTCTCGGTTACGCATCACAGCGTTACGATCAATGGCGAAGATATCCGCTACACTGCCACAGCAGGGACGCTCGTCCTGAAAGAGGAGATCGATAAGGAAGGCGAAAAGCCGAAAGCCTCCGTTTTCTTTATTGCCTATACGCGAGACGATGTGGAAGATACATCTAAACGTCCCGTAACGTTCTCCTTCAACGGCGGTCCCGGATCTTCATCGGTCTGGTTACATCTGGGAGTCCTGGGACCGCGATGTGTCAAACCTGATGAAGATGGTGAATTGCCCCAACCCCCGTATCAATTGACCGATAACGAATGTTCGATTTTAGACAAAACGGATCTCGTTTTCATCGATCCCGTCAGCACTGGGTTCAGCAGAGCGGTGCCCGGTGAAGAAGCGAAACAGTTCCACGGCTTCAAGAGAGATATTGAATCGGTTGGCGATTTTATTCTCCTCTATTTGGGACGCTACAAACGTTGGGGATCGCCCAAACTCCTGATCGGTGAGAGTTATGGAACGACACGGGCTAGCGGACTGGCGGGTTATCTTCAGGGAAGGCATGGCACATATCTCAACGCCATTATGCTCGTTTCGGTGGTGCTTAACTTCCAAACGATCCGATTCGCACCCGGCAACGATCTTCCTACCCACCTATGCGGCGACTGCACTTTATCACGACAGATTGGGCGGTATAGATACCGAATTTGAAGCGTTCATTGACGAGGTGAGAGCCTTCGCAACGGGGGATTACACCGTCGCTTTGATGCAGGGAAGTGGCATAACTGCAGATCAACGTGCGAACATCGTTCAACAACTCACAAAGTATACTGGACTTACACCGGAATACCTTGAGCGGACGGACATACGGATTAATATCGCACGATTCTGTAAGGAACTGCTCCGAGACGAAAAACGCACGATTGGGCGTTTTGATAGCCGATACAAGGGAATTGACCGCGATTCAGCGGGTGAAACTTACGAATACGATCCGAGTTCCGCAGTCGTGCAAGGCGCGTATACCGCCGCTCTCAACGCCTATGTCCGAGATGAACTGGAATTTGCGTCCGACCTACCCTATGAAATCTTGAGCCGACGTGTTCATCCGTGGGATTATAGCGACCATCAGAACGAATACGTCAACGTTGCCGATACACTCCGCGCCGCGATGACCATGAACCCTGCCTTGAAAGTCTTTGTTGCGAACGGTTATTACGACTTAGCAACACCGTTTCTCGCATCAGAGTATACCTTCAGCCATTTGGGACTTGATGAATCTTTGCAGGACAACATCACGATGGCTTACTATCAGGCTGGACACATGATGTATATTGACCAAGCGGAATTGCGCAAGATGAAAGACGATATGGATGCGTTCCTTGACGACGTGCTTCCGTAACCCCTGTGCCTTAACCGAAAGTTTTTAATTTCTGAGTCTCTCTGCTGCGCTCCATTTCATGACGCACAGGTTTTCAGTGAATTCAAGGGATTCATCAAACGGCGATGAGAGTTTCCAAGTTGGGAAGTGAGGAGAATTCTCTTTCAATTTTCTACCAGATCCGTGGTTTCCTGCAACAATGGCGCAGGGTTTTTGCTTGGGTGTTTCTTCAGATATAAGGAACGTCCTTCAAAGCCGAAACGCACGTTGTTCCTCCGCAAGGTAAAATTAAAAAAACCGCAAGGTAAAATTAAAATATGAGTTATCAGAATTAGTTCCAAGTGTGTAGCTTGTAACGAAGTGGAAAGCGGGTTTACGGGAATGAACATCAACTCCCCAGTTCGCCTGACCGAACCGCAAGGTAAAATTAAAATATGAGTTATCAGAGAGAATTTGAGAAAAGACTGAACGTCGCTGTCGTCGGAGTCGGTTCACACGGCTATCGCAATGTCCTACCGACGCTGACATTTCTCCCAATTCGGCTTAAAGCATTGTGTGATCTTGATATTGACCGCGCCCGCATCACAGCCGAACAATACGGCGTTCAGGCGTGCTATCCGAGTATGGCGGAAATGTTCCGCAACGAAGAATTGGACGCGATCTTTCTCTGTGCACCACCGCGTCTGCACCCCGAATTGGCCTGTGAGGCATTAGATGCCGGTATGCATGTCTGGATGGAAAAACCACCCGGAATGTTTGCCGCCGAAGTCTCAGAGATGATCCGGCACCGAAAGGATCGCGTCGTCGTTGTCGGGTTCAAAAAGGCGTTCATGCCTGCTACACAGAAGATTATCGAAATCTTCGCAACGGATGAGTACGGCCCCTTGCGAAGCATTTTGGGAGTTTATCCGATGACAATTGCGGAAGATGGGAAGCGTGTGTTGCGTGAGAGAGAGCATACGAATTGGCTCCAAAACGGTTGCCATCCGCTGTCTCTGTTCGTTGCAGTGGGTGGAAAGGTTTCAGCAGTGACTGTCCGCCGAGGGCAACGCGGCGGTGGCGTGTGTATCATGGAATACGAAAGCGGGGCATTCGGAAACTTCCATCTGGCTGATGGCGCAAGACATGGACAGCCTTCTGAACTTTATCAATTCTTCGGTGATGGATGCCATGCCGAGATTCGGAACAGCACGCGTGTCCTACTCCAGCGCGGCATGTCCTTCAATTATAGCGGCAGTACCAGTTATGTCCCTGAAGGTTTTGACAGTGGTGCCATCGTCTGGGAACCCCAATACAGTCTCGGCACCCTTGAAAACAAAGGGCTTTTCATACAAGGCTTCTACCAAGAGATGCGATATTTTTGTGACTGCATTCTGGAGGGCAAGCCAGCAAAACAGGGATCGCTTGAGTTCGCACTGGAAGTGATGAAAGTCTACGAAGCGGGACTCCGTTCAGAAGGCGAGACCGTCCCTGTTTGATAAGAATAATCGCGGTGGAGAGCAAAATGTTAACGAAACTAATCTGTCGTAATTTCAAAAATTTTGACGAAGTTGAGATCGAATTGGGGAATCCCGTCGTCTTCATCGGACCAAACAATTCAGGCAAAACAACGGCGTTACAAGCACTCGCTTTGTGGGAGATAGGACTCAAACGATGGAACGAAGAAAGCCGCAAGCGGAAAACAAAATCAGAAAAGCGTCCGGGGGTTGCTATAAACTGTCGCGATCTCATCTCTGTTCCGGTACCAAGCGCACGATTACTTTGGCGAGATTTGCAAGTTCGGAATGTGAAACGGGTTGAGGGTAAACAACGAACCCAGAATGTCCGTATAGACATTATTGTAGAGGGTGTTACGGATGGAAAAAATTGGCAATGTGGTTTCGAGTTTGACTATGCCAATCAGGAGTCCTTTTATTGTCGCCCTTTGAGAGTATCAGAAGCAGATGAGAAAGGGACCGAGCGTATGCTTGTTCCTGAAGAGGCAGGAGACCTCTCTGTCGCATTTCTTCCACCGATGTCTGGGCTTGCCTCTAATGAGACGCGTCTTGATCCTGGAGCAATCAATGTACGTATCGGAGAGGGACGGACAGCAGAAGTGCTGCGTAACCTCTGCTATCAGGTTTCACAAGGTCCGGATATGACAACATGGGAAAAACTTTGTGGGAAAATTACTGCACTTTTCGGTGTGCAACTTGATAAACCAGATTATATTCCAGAGCGTGGAGAGGTAACGATGAATTATCGCGATGAGTCTGGTATTTCTCTCGATCTTTCTTCATCAGGACGGGGCTTGCAACAAACGCTCCTGCTACTCGCCTATATTGCAGCACATCCGAAATCTGTCCTTTTGATTGATGAGCCAGACGCGCATCTTGAAATCCTTCGGCAACGCCAGATTTATCAGATTCTTACAGAGTCAGCAACCGAACATGACAGCCAGATTGTTGCTGCCAGCCATTCTGAAGTCATCCTCAATGAAGCAGCGGATCGCGATGTCGTTATCGCTTTTCTTGGCAAGCCTCACCGAATTGATGGCCGCGGAAGTCAACTCCTCAAATCGCTCCGGACGATCGGTTTTGAAGAATATTATCAGGCTGAACAGCAGGGATGGGTTCTCTACCTTGAAGGTTCGACCGATCTTGCAATCTTGCGTGCGTTTGCAGAAAAACTCTCGCACGAGGTGATAACTGTCTTGGAACGTCCTTATGTTCACTATATTGGTAATCAACCGACGGAGGCACGTAAACACTTTTATGGCTTGCGCGAGGCAAAACCTGACCTCGTCGGATTCTGTCTCTTTGATCGAATTTCTGACCAACTGCAGAATCCTCCCGAATTAATAGAGTACGCATGGCAAAAGCGTGAGATTGAGAATTACATTGTATCCAGCAAGCAGGTGCTGATTGATTGGTTATATGCAAAGGCAGAGGAACGAACTGAAGGTCCATTGTTCTTGATGCACTGGGTATCTACGATGGAAAAAAGATTGAGGAGATTGAAAAAGCCCGAGAAACCCTTGGTCAAGAGTCGCCTTGGTTACCAGATATCAAAGTAACCGATGATTTTTTGGACCGACTTTTTGAGACCGTCTTTGATGAATTGAAGATCCCAAACCTCATGCAAAAAACGAATTATCATACTTTAGTCCGATATGTGTCACCGGTGCATATCGACTCGGAAGTTATCAAGGTCCTGGATAGTATTTTAGAGGTAGCTAATAAAGCAGTGCCGTTAAGTAGTAGGCGTAGCCTATAAGATGGAGGAAAAACGTGGAATATAGACGATTGGGAAAAAGCGGAATTAAGGTATCCGAAATCTGTTTAGGGACGATGACCTTTGGTCATGGAGCCGACGAGTCAGAAACAAATCGCATGGTAGATCTTGCGCTGGATGCCGGTGTCAATTTTTTTGACACGGCAAACTCTTATGCCGAAGGCGAATCCGAAGTCCTACTCGGCAAAGCACTCAAGGGCAGACGACGGGATGCCGTCATCGCGACGAAGTTTTTCAACCCGATGGGCACCGGTCCCAACGATTCCGGAATGTCTCGCGTCCACATTATGCAGGCGATTGACGATAGCCTTAAACGTCTCCAAATGGATTACGTAGACATCTACTATATTCACCACGTTGATTCGCAAACCCCATTAGAGGAGATGCTTCGCGCTCTGGACGATCTCGTCCAGCAAGGGAAAGTTCGCTATACGGCGTGTAGCAACTACCAAGCCTGGCGGTTATCCGAAGCGTTATGGCTCAGCGATGTAAACAATTGGGCACGCTTTGCATGCTATCAACCGCAATATAGTCTCGTCGTCCGGGACATAGAACAGGAGATTGTGCCGCTCTGCGACCTCAAAGGACTTGGGGTCGTCGTATGGAGTCCGTTAGCGGGTGGGTTTCTCTCTGGCAAATATAAACCCGGTGAACGCACACAAGGCGGAACGCGATCTGCTGAGGGATGGGCATATCCCGAACGCTATTTCGCTGACAACGCCGATGAGACGTTACAGGCACTCTTTGACGTTTCTGATACGCTTGGACGTAGTCCCGCGCAAGTCGCACTGCGGTGGGTACTGGAACAGCGGGCAATGACTTCGGTGATTGTAGGGGCAAGGCACACAGGACATTTGCGCGATAACCTCGGTGCAGCTGGATGGCGGCTTGAAGGCGAAGCACTCCAAAAACTCAATGAGGTCTCGCATCTGCCGGATCGCTATCCTGAAGCGATGGAGAAAAATATACATGAACGCAGGGATAGTGCCGTTGATATGCCACGACTGTAGAAGTCAAATACACCAAAAAGCCGAACCTTTCTCGTGTGGATTTGACTAACTTAAACACTTCTTAGCGAACGAGAGTGGCACGGAAGGACATATTATACTTTTCACGCTGATTAAGGTCAGGAGGAAGTCTCCATGTTAGGATTAGGAAAATGGAAAATTATTGCGATTGTCGGGGCGGTGGTATTGGTGGTAGCCGCTGTTGCCGTGGGACGCATCGTCTTTACAAACTCAGATGGAAATAGTAATGCTGAAACGCCTGAAGTAAAAACTGCAGCGGTTGAACGCGGTGACATTGCCGTAACAATTGACGCAACTGGGACCATCAAGCCCTTGAATATTGTCAAAGTCAGTTCCAAAGCGAGTGGAAAAATTTTGGAACTCAGGGTTGATGCCGGCGATTACGTTGAGAAGGATGAGATCATCGCCGTGATTGAAACGACTTACGTCCAAATTAGTTTAGAGCAAGCGCAGGCAGATCTGAGAACCGCGCAAGCGCGTTTACAACAGGCAGAAATTGACTTTGAACTCCAGAAGGAGCAGTCGGCAATCCAGATTCGTCAGTCGGAGGAATCTCTCGCTGAAGCGAGGCAACGGCTCGTCCAGATCGAGGAAGCGATTCGCATTGAGAAGATAGCGAATAGACGCGGTGTGTTGGATGCCGAAAATAGTCTCAATATCTCCAAAATTCGGTATAAGTTACTAACCTCTGATGAGGTTCGAGATGAAAATAGGCAGCGCGCGAAATCCTCCCTGGAGCAGGAAAAGGCAAATTTAGAGTTAATAGCAGCGGAGCATAAAAGGAATAACACGCTTTACGAAAAAGAACTCATCTCACAAGCGGCATTAGAATCTTCACAGGCGCAACTTAAATCGGCACAGGCACGGCATCGGTCTGCTGAAGAAAACCTGAAACTGGTTGAGAGACCAGCGACTGAAGCTGAACTCGAATTGGGACAAGCCGATATTAGAAAGGCGGAATTCAACCTTGAAATCGCTGAAGAAAGAGTAGAATCTGAAGCCACGCGAGACATGGATATTGAACTTCAGCGGCAACGGATTGTGCAAGCCGAAGAGTCTTTGAAACTCGCAAAGGCAAACCAGAAACAGATTGAGCGTAAACAACGCGATCTGGAGACTGCACGCTCATCGGTCACACGCAGTGAAACGCAGCTGGAACTCCGTCAAATTGAATACGATGATACGACCATCCAGGCACCTATCTCTGGAACAATCCTCGAAAAACTCGTCGAAGAAGGACAGGTGATTACTTCCCGCCTCTCTTCACTCGCCTCAGAAGAAGGACAGACGCTTGTCACGATGGCAGACCTTGACACCGTTTATGTCGTAACAGAGGTTGATGAAACCGACATCGGTAAGGTGGAGATAGGACAACCCGTGACCATCACAGTTGAAGCCTATCCCGATACGCCGTTTCAGGGGGAAGTCTTAAAAATTGCGCCACAGGGACAATCCCTTCAGAACGTAACCACTTTTGAAGTAACCTCCGAGTTGAAAAATGTGGAAGCTTCAGCAACACGGCAAGGGATGAGGGCTGGTGCCGGAAGAGGGCAAGGGGGCGGTACCCGTCCCGACATGGCAAATATGACCGAAGAACAGCGCGAACGTTTCCGGGCGATGCGTCAACAGCGTCAGGCAGAAGGCGGTGGTGCCGGTGAAAGATCAAGACCGACTGCCCAAGAAACACCTGCGCAACCGACACAGGAGCAATCAGTTGCGAAGGAAGAGGAGACGGAAGATGATAGTTTTGGTGGACTTTTCGGTGGGTTTTTTGAGGAAGCACCTATCGCTGAAGCACCAACGCAACCCGAAGCCGCGGGGACAGAGGATGCAAAGATACCATTCCTCAAACCCGGCATGAACGCCAGTGTCCAGATCTCCGCTGTCAACAGAATGGATATTCTCACCCTTCCTGCGGAAGCCGTCCTTGATATGCGCGGCAGGAAAATGGTCAGGATGGTTGGTGAAGACGGACAACCCGGACGTCCGCAACCGATCGTAACAGGAGTCAGCAGTTTCGACAAGATCGAAATCATCTCTGGTCTTACTGAAGGAGATGTCGTCGCAATCGGGGGCTTTGGCGGCGGCGGTGGCGGCGGCGGTGAAGATTGGCGGCGACGTATGATGCAGAACCCCGCTTCAACGATGCGCCGAATGACTGGCGGTGGCGGTAGAGGACGTTAGGTACGAAGGAGGAAATGCTATGAGTATTTTGGAGAGTCTTACAAACGCATTAAGTGCCTTAATGGCAAATAAACTCCGATCTATGTTGACCATGTTAGGGGTGATCATCGGTGTCGGCGCTATTATAACCACGACCTCAATTGGCGAAGGTGCAAAAGCCGACATCACCGAACGAATTCAGACACTCGGTGCGAACATTCTCGCGGTTCGTCCAGGGCAAAGTAGATCTCGAGGGCGCGGCTCTGCCGATGCCCGGAGAAGCCTCACGGTTGCAGACATGGAGGCGTTGCAAGAGCGCGGACAGAATTTTGGCTATGTCACTCCTGAGGTGAGCAGCCGCGCACAGGTGAAGTATCGAAATAAAAATGTAAACACAACCATCGTCGGGACATCCCCGGAGTACCTTGTTACCGCGAATTTTACCGTCGAAAAGGGGCGATTTTTTACAGACAGTGAAATCCGATACCGCGAACGTGTATGTGTCCTCGGTAAAACCGTTGTTGATAATCTTTTTGAGACGGCAGAAGCGGTCGGCGAAACCGTTAAGATTAAGAATGTGGGTTTTCGCGTCTTAGGGGTTATGAAGGAGAAGGGCGCCAGCGGATGGCGAAACCCGGATGATCAGGTTTTCATCCCCTATTCGACCGCTATGAAACGCGTTTTCGGGGAGGATTATCTCGCAAGTATCAGTATACAGGCGAATGATGACAAACTCCTTGAGTCCGCAGAAACTGAGGTAACGGAACTGCTTCGGAGGCAACACAAAATCGCACCAAATAAGGAACTTGACTTTCACGTTCGGAACCAAGCAGAATTCATGGAGACCTTGGAAGAGTCCAGCCAAACCTTCACTAATATGATTTTAGGGATTGCCGTGGTATCATTGCTTGTTGGTGGCATCGGTATTATGAACATTATGCTCGTCTCTGTGACCGAGCGGACAAAAGAGATTGGGCTTCGTAAAGCCGTTGGTGCACAGCGTTCTGATATCCTCGCTCAGTTCCTTGTTGAATCCACGTCGTTGGCACTCGTTGGAGGGATTATTGGGATTGGGGTCGGCATAGCCGGTGCGGAAATAGTGCCTTCGTTTTGGGGATGGCGGACCGTTGTCTCGCCGGTGTACGGAATATTGTCCTTTGTTGTCAGCGCGTTGGTAGGGATCTTTTTTGGTGCCTATCCCGCATGGAAAGCAGCGAAACTCCATCCAATTGACGCACTCAGACACGAATAATCTTCTGTAGGAGGAAACCCGGATAAAAGGTTTTCGTTATATCCAAGTCCATAGCCTGCAACATCGGCGCAGGCGGATATACGCAAAGAAACATCTAACGCACGAATCCATTTGACTGAACCGCAAGGAAAAATTGAAGTAAGGTTTTCGTTATATCCAAGCTCATAGCCTGCAACATCGGCGCAGGCGGATATACATAAAGAAACACCTAACGCACGAATCCACTTGACCGAACCGCAAGGAAAAATTGAAGTAAGGTTTTCGTTATATCCAAGCTCATAGCCTGCAACATCGGCGCAGGCGGATATACATAAAGAAACACCTAACGCACGAATCCACTTGACCGAACCGCAAGGAAAAATTGAAGTAAGGTTTTCGTTATATCCAAGCTCATAGCCTGCAACATCGGCGCAGGCGGATATACATAAAGAAACACCTAACGCACGAATCCACTTGACCGAACCGCAAGGAAAAATTAAAATATGGAAAAAATAGCAGTCATCGCAGGTGTGGGTCCCGGTTTAGGGGCTGCACTCGCCCGTAAATTTGTAAACGAAGGATGTAATGTAGCACTATTGTCTCGCTCATCCGCCTACATTAAAAATCTATCCACGAGATTGGGAAAATCCGGACGCACAGCCATTCCTATCCCCACGGATATTGCTGACGCTGAGCAGGTATCAGAGAGTTTCGCTCGCATTCGAGAGGAACTCGGCGATCCCGATATCTTAGTGAATCATGCCGCAAACGCAGCTTGGGGCAGTTTCGCAGATCTCACACCCGAAGCGTTTGAGGCGGCGTGGCGCGTCTGCACGCTCGGTGGATTCCTCTGTTCAAAACAGGTCGTTCCGGGAATGCTCAAAAAAGGTGGCGGGAGTATTCTCTTTACCGGTGCGACTTCTGCTGTCCGTGGCAGGGCAGGTGCATTGGCGTTTAGTAGTGCCAAGTATGCAACGCGAGGCTTAGCATCGGCACTTGCTCGTGAGGTCGGTCCCCACGGCATCCATGTCGCGCATGTTATCGTTGACGGCGTTATTGATACACCGGGTGTACGACAACGTTATAAACTATCAGAGAATGAACCGCTCCTTGAACCCGATGCCATTGCCGATACCTATTGGGCTTTGGTACAGCAGGAGCGGAGTGCGTGGACTTTCGAGATCGATGTCCGTCCCCATAACGAGGAATTTTTCACTTAGGATAAAAGGAGCGTTTCTACACAGCCAATAGGTGGAACATATCCTTGTATTTGTCCTGTGCAGTTTGTCACGCTATTTACTATGGAATGACGTTCCTTCTTCTGAACTGATTACCTGCTCTGTCAAAGGATTTTCGACCATAATACCACTTACCTTCTATGTGAAAGGTCTCTTGGCTATTTTCAAAGAGAAACTCCATCATAGGTTCACCTAATGAGCCTGTGTAAGCGTATTCAACCCACGCGTCAAAATAGTACGAAGTCCCTTGAATGGCTTCACAGTGACGACATCCATTAGAGATGTACGCTTCCCCCATAGTTTTGTGGTAACGGTTTTTGATAGACCCAATACCATTTTTGGCAAGGGCGGAGTTACTAATCTGCTGTAAGATGAATTCAGGAATACCATCTTCATGAAAACCTGCAAGTTCAAGTTCTGTTCTATCCTTATCATAAAATCCTATGCCTAAAATCACTCGTGTGTTTCTTTTACACTTCCAGCATTGTTGGACATAAGTTATTAATTGCCCAGTGAGTTCTTCTCCATCGTGTGGTTTCCATTTTAACTTTCCTGATAACATTCCTCGGACAAAGTCATCTATAGTTTGGTTAAACTGTGGGACATGCATTTCATTGGAATCCTTTTTATATTGAATCCCAAAAGCAGGTGTTTCGTAGTTGGTAGGAAAGTATTCTTGGTTATGCCTTAGTTTATATAGCCAAGCGGTACGAATACCCGATCTGATATATTTCTCTTGCCTTCTTTTGAATTCAATTTCTGTTTGAGAGGACCACTGGATTTCAAAGGCTATCTTGGTCTTCTCTTTGGTGCAAAAAACGTCTGCAATCCAACGATCTCCTTCTGGTGTCTCTCCCACTTTTTCAGTCATTACGTTCCATCCGAGTGAACTCGCTATTTTAGCAATTAGCGTTTTCAAAAATATGTGTTCAAAAGTTTCCGGTGCAGATGTACACAAACCTCTCCGAGCATGGGCAAAAAAGTAATTATTTAACTTGCTCACTTTTGGGATAGCTTTGTTGTCACAGCAAGACATCATTAATGTTTGTTTCTTATAGGTTGCTTTTAACTCATTCCATGAATTTTCATTGAATTCGTAAGCGTAAACATCTTTGCTATTAAGTTTTGCTCTTAAAGGCATTGTTATTTTCTGTCCTCTTTAATAGTATAACTCAAGATGCTATTAACGAATTTTTGGACGTTTTAATGGGTTTTCTGGCATTTCCTACCCCGTAGGGGTAATATATCTATAGAAAACGGTATATTCAGGTCCACTGCACTCCGTAGGAGTGCTATGTCAAATAGGCGGCAACTCCCTTGGGTGAGAATCTAAGGATATGAGGATGAGGAGCATCGTAGATAGGGTTAATTTGCTATAAGAAGGTGGGCGGATATTGAGGTCCGCCCTCACAAAAGATTGAACAACTTTGGGGGTAACTCTTGTAGTAAGGTACAGTGGGACCACAAACAGTAAAAAAGAATACAAGAGTCTGTCTGATATATTAAAACGTACTCTCTTTTGAGGTGAGAGGACACCAACGGGTCGTCTCAAGGTGGCGAAGCAACACTGCTTTCGCTGCCGGTGTGCCGACACGATACAGCGCATGTACAGCATCGCCGCGGATGTAGCGATTCTCATCAAACAGCACATTTTGTAAACCCTCGACTGCCTCAGTAGCGTTCTGACCAATCCGCGCCAGCGCAAATACCGCACTGCGACGGACCCCAATGTTTTCATCTTCAAGCGCCTTCACGAGACCAGGAACAGCGATTGAACTCGATTGACTCGTTGTTCCTAACGCCTCTATCGTGTGCGAGCGCACAGAACCTGAAGCATCCGCTAACGTTTCCACCAACGCAGGCACCGCTGATTCTGCCTTATTTCCCAAGTCGCCGAGTGCTTCCGCCGCCTTATCCCGCACGTGTTCACTGGAGTCTTTCAACGCCGCCTGTAAAGCATCAACGGCAGGGCTTCCGACCGCGTTGAGGGCGTAACAAGCATTTCGGCGCGTCATCTCCGATTCATCTTGCAAGCACCGCACCAGTGCGGGCACTGCCTGCTTGCCAAATCGAGGCATTTCATAAGCCGCCTGCAATCCCGTCGATTCCGATGTACTGTTAAGTGAACTGATTAAACCGGACAATGATTCTCCGTTCGATGTCCCGTGCGCGTCGCTATTTTCCATTCCACGATGCCAGTCCCAAAGGTGTCGGAACATCTCCTGATGTTCGACACGTCCCATAGGTGTACCGTTTGCCCACTCTGTTTCCTTGTTCGCCCAGGTGGGTTCCTGTGGTTCTGACATTCGGGCATAGAGGAACTTCATCATGTAGCGTTTCTTCTCGCTGCTATTAGGCATCGCACGGTGCCACAGGTCGTAGTTTGCGAAAGCGACCGTTCCTGCTTTCCCGACGATCGGTTGTTCCGGCGAGATCTCTGCGCCTTCGCGCGTACTATAATAGTGGCTCGTTGGAACCACACCTGTCGGACCGAGTTCGATGGGCGTATCTTGCGGGTAATAGAAAACCAGAAGCCTGCGGGTGTGATGAGACCAGCGTTTCCCACCATCTTGGTGCATCCCTTGCCCTTTACTACCCGGAGGATTGTAGTGCGGATGGCGGTGTGGCTGCTTGTAGTAGCCCGCGCCAAGCAAACTCGTCAGAGCACCACTGACGTTCGGATCGTCAAGAATTTGCTGGATCTCTGGGATCCGTGGCACCAGATTATTCCCCGGATTGCCTTCCTTGTCAAAAACCGTTACCGTCTTTTCGTAAATTGCATCATGGAATTGCGCGGGCAACTCAGTCGTGACGGTTACGAAACCGTTCACAATGAAATGCCGCATCTGCGCGTCGCTTAAGAGGTGTACTGCCATTTTTTATGTCTCCCTCTCTTCCAAAACTTGCTATGATTCCTATCTACAAAAGCCTAAGTTATTTTAATTATTTCATAAAATTACATAATTTTCAAGAAATTCTCCCATTAAATCCACAAATCTGTAAAAATGCCATGCGTACAGTCGAAAACTTTTCACTATCAGGTAGGTAACCCATGGGTTACCTACCATACAAGGTTGTGTTATTTATGAAAAAACGTGTTTCAAGCATATTCGTGTTTCTCTGTAAAGTGTTGGTCTGCATTCTCATTTTCAGTTTATGGTCCCCCATAATAGTCCCCATTCTTTTTTATTTTACTTTCGCAGACATTGACATGAAGGCGCAGATGCTATGGGATTGGGGCGAGTTCAATGATTTGACGAACTCGGCGCAACGACTTCAAAATGAGGGGATCCCGCTTCGTTTTGAATATAAAGCCGTTTTAGTTGCAAAAAAAGTCAGTGATATAGGTTTTTTATGGATTCCTGCCGGCATCCTTTGGGGGTTTTCAAGAGAGTTCTTTTCGTTGTTGCACCGCTATGTGGGGGGCAAACATTTCAAGAGCGTGTTGCAATAAACGTTGCCTAATTTGCCAACCATAAATCTCTGAGAAAATTTTCCCATCAAATCCATAATTGTGGTAAAATAATTGAAATTAAGCGAATCCTAACACACAGCATACCGAAATTGGAGGTTTCTGGATGGGACGAAGTTTTGAAAAATCACTCGCGTGGAAAGAACGCGCGAAAGCAGCATTAGTTGGCGGTGGGCAGCCCCATAAACAGAGTCAACCACCGAGACCTGTTATGATTGCAGGCGCGAAGGGCGCACATTTCTGGGATGCCGATGGCAACGACTATATCGATTACCTCATGGGATTTGGACCTATGATCCTTGGGCATGCCTATCCGACTGTGATTGATACGGTCACAAAGTATCTCGTTGAACGGGGTAATGTTTATAATTTCGGGCATACCCTTGAGGTTGAACTCGCCGAGAAGCTGGTTCAGATTATCCCATCGGCGGATAGGGTCGCTTACTTCGTTGGCGGATCGGACGCAACAACCGGCGCGATTAAGTTCGCTCGCGCATACACCGGTAGAGAAAAGATCATTCGATCCGGTTATCACGGCTGGCACGATTGGTGTAGCCACGCCCGCGGACACCTATCAAGTGCTGCTGCTGCCACACTCAGCGTTGATTTCAATGATCTCGAAGGGCTTGCCGACCTCTTTAAAGCACACCCTGACGAGATCGCGTGTCTAATTATGGAACCTTCTGGACAGGACCTTCCCAAAGACGATTATCTCGAAGAGGCAAAGGCTCTCGTCAATGCCAACGGCGCTTTGATGATTTTCGACGAAGTCAAAACGGGGTTCCGCTATTCTTTGGGTGGTGCACAGGAATACTTCGGGGTTACTCCTGACATGTCCGTTTTCGGAAAAGCACTCGCGAATGGGTTCGCCACGGCTGTCGTTGTCGGGAAAGAAGAGATAATGGATGAAGTTGGCGATGTCTGGGTAGCCGCAACCTTCCACGGCGAGGTATCGCTCGTTGCTGCCGCACTCGCCACAATTGAGGAACTTGAAGCGAAGGATGGTGTCGCCTTTATGTGGAAGCAGGGACAGAAGTTGCTGGATGGCTACAGAGAGATGACGGCACGTCTCGGTATTGAGAATGCCCGCATCGGTGGCATCGGACCCATGCCCTACTTCGGCTTGAGTACCGACAGTGATGACGAACGCCAACAACGGTTCAAGAAAACTTTCTACGAGGCGACCTTAGAGGGTGGTTTATATCTGCCTGAAGGACATATCTGGTTCATGTCTATGTCACACACCGATGAAGATGTTGCGAAGACGCTTAGCGTCTCTGAAGATGCCCTCAAACGCGCCAAAGCCGCATAGGAAGAACAAGATCACTGAATAATCGTAGATATCTGGATGTGAATTACGCTTTCTTTAAGCCGCTGGCAATTCCTCGGAAACACCGCAACTTCATCGAAAATCTGCCCGAAACGAAGTGGAAGGCAGTCCAGGAGCAATAGTTTAAAAAATGGCACAAATCACAGATCACACCAAACCATTTATTGTTGATAAGAACCTTGGGACGGCACTCGACATTGATAACGCGCAACTCACGGAAACAACCTCCGACGGTACGCCCGTTGTCGCACCGACGCAAGAACAGAAATACCTCTTTGACATGCGCGGATGGCTTTTAGTACCGGGTGTATTATCAGGTGATGAACTCGCAGAGATGCAAGAGTTCGGGTATAAACTCCGCCATGAACCGGAATCGATTCCAGAGCATGAACGCTCTCCCCTCGGCGGTCCCATGCAACGCCTTGCCGACCATCCGAATGTTGTCGGTTTTCTCAATGAATTTCTCGCGCATCCAGCGTTATCAAGCCAAGAATGCTACGGCTTCCGCATGGAATCGTGTAGCCTGTTTTATCGCACTGTCGGTGATGGCAATTTTGGACCCCACAACGGAAACGGGATGCTCCGTTTTCCCGGCGATTCGCACCTCTATCGGTGTATTCCGGGCAGAGGATATAGCGGGTTAACTCGCATCGTCTGGGAACTGAATCCTGTCAAATTTCGGCAGGGGGGCACCCTGTTTATTACGGCGAGCCATAAAGCCGTCTACACGGCACCCGACACAATCCGAAGCCAGGATTCTCTAATTTGGGATACGTATGAGTGTCCTGCTGGGTCCCTCCTCTTTTTCACGGAGGCGTTGACACATAGTACGCACACGTGGACGAACGAGGAAAACGATCGTCTCGCTATTTTCAGTTGTTACAATACGGTCAATAGCAAGTGGCACGATTGGGATCCGCCACCGAAGTTGTTAGCCGAAATGCCTGAGAAGCGGCAGACCCTGTTCCGACCCGTCCGCGCCGCCAATAACTTAATCGGCGAGGCGTACCGTCATTAGTAGAGGCAACTCTTGTGGCTGTCCTGAGATGTTAGGCTTATCATATCCCTCTCACTGATAACTAACAGTTATTCTTACTGATAGCCGACTGCTGATTGCTGACGGCTAATAGAGGAGGCGTTTATATGCGTCAAATTGGATCAACCCCTGTTACCGCACCCGGTTGGACTGCGAAACCGAAAGACGGGATCGCTATCGTCGATTGTGATGTGCACCACAATTTTCGCCATCCTACGCAGATGCTGCCTTACCTGTCAAAATTCTATCAGGAGCATCTCCTCGACCAAGGGCTACATCTCGGTGGGTATCCCAACATCCCGATTCGGAGCAACCGTGTTGACCTCAAAGGCAGAGTCGAAGAAGCCATCGAATCGACACCGAAAAACTCCGGCGGTGATCCCAGAGATTTTAACTTTACATTAGAGTTCCTCCAAGATGAGCATCTCGATGTCTGGAATATTGATGTCGGTTTGCTTACTGGACCGCCGCCATTCTACGGGTATTCTGGGCTACCTGACCCGGATTGGGCAGCTGCACTCTGCCGCGCCTTTAACGATTGGACAATTGAGCATTGGCTTGATCGCGACGAACGCGTCGTCAATGCTATCCTCGTCTCTCCATCCGATCCACCCCAAGCTGTGGAAGAAATTAACAGGCTCGCACACCGAAAGGACACTGCTGCTGTTATGGTGCCGATGGGAACGAGTCGTCCGTTTGGCAACCGCTTCTATCATCCCATTTGGGAAGCGTGTGAGACACACGGATTGCCTGTCATATCACACATCGGCGGTGGTGGTGGGGCAACCCGAAACACGCCAACCCCGGTAGGGCATCCCACTTACTACATGGAATCTCGGATGAGCAGACCTTATGTCGCCAGTTCACACGCGACATCTCTGATCTGCGAAGGGGTCTTTGAAAAATTTCCTAACCTCAAGTTCGCACTCATTGAAGCACAACAGATGTGGGCAGTGCCGGTGATGTGGCATTTGGATACCGACTGGAAAGCACTACGAGATCAGACACCATGGCTTAAGCGGCTGCCGAGTGAGTATTTCCGTGAACACATCCGCATCGGGTCACAACCAATGCACGAACCTGAGAAGCCGGAACAGATGTACCAGATGTTAGAAATGCTGCACGCAGATGAAACGCTGATATTCTGCTCAGACTTCCCACATTTCGATTGGAACGATCCGGTAACGGTTTTTCCCAAGCTCCCAGAAGACTTACACCGCCGCATCTTCGCCGAAAACGCCCTTGATATCCTTCGATTGGATGTGGAAAAAACCAACGGATCCCCTAATCCAGTAGCAAATTAGCCGCGAGGGAAAATTAAAATATGGCGGTTGTCGATTGGCATTCGGTGAATAGGTTTTCGTCTAAGCAAGTGTTGCTCTTAGGATACGCTCAAAACGGGTAGCCCGTAATGAAATGGAGGGGTTTTTGCTTGGGTATTTCTTCAGATATAAGAAAGCACACCTGAGACAGAACATCCGTTGTTTCCCCGCAAGGTATAATTAAGAATCCGTAAGGTAAGTTAAAAGTATGGCATGTGTTGTTGTCGGAAAAGTATCCGAGATTCCACCGGGAAAACGCAAAATCATCGTCCCGTTCCGTGGCAAGGCAGGCATTGGTGTCTTCAATATTGATGGCACCTTTTACGCTGTCCGAAATATCTGTCCGCACAAGCGCGGACCTTTATGCACAGGAGAACTCACCGGCAGGTTCGCCGCTGAGGCGCCGCCTTCAATTCATGGGACAATGCTCTCTGTGGATGGTTTGGGCGAGGTCCTGCGCTGTCCGTGGCATCAGTGGACATTTGATATTGCCACGGGGCAATGCCTCGTTGATGAAACGTTGCGTGTAGCGACCTATCCGGTCAAAATTGAGGGGGACGATGTCGTCGTCGAATACGATGGCTAAGTTAATTGAACCCCAAGTTGCTACCTAACGAGTATTCTATGTTCAAGGGGAGGTGTCAGTCGGTTTCCTACTCCAGCGAAGTAGTATGTCTATAGGATCCCGGGCGTTGAAATGCAGGCACTCCAGCGGAGTGCTATGTCTATAAAAAGGTGACCTAATCTTGCCGAAAGGCACGAAATATGCCAAAACGGGGGACAAAATGATTAACAGAATTCCGAAACAAATTTTTATTTCCGCCATTATAGCAACTGTTTTATAGTAAAGTCGATAATTAGTTATACACTTTTATAATTTGTTCAATAGATGTTTCAGGGTTGTATTGATAGCGCCGTTTAATGTTAGCGAAGTCCTTCTCAATCGGGTTCAACTCCGGAGAGTAAGGGGGTAAAAATAGCAAACTCGCACCCGTTGCGGCAATCAATCTGGTTTCCGTCTCTGCCCCCTTGTGGAAGGAGGCATTATCCATAATAACGACGTGCGTTTCATCAAGTAGCGGACATAACTGATGCTCTAACCACGCATTGAAGGCGAGCGCATCAGAGGCACCTTGAAAAAGCACGGGGGCGGTAAAGTTATCTCCAATGCGTGCGGAAACCATCAAAGAGGTAGATTCATACCGATACGATCCCGATATTTTATCTCTTACGCAGATACCCTTCGGAGCGTAAGCATACCGACGCAGGTTTGAAGTCGGAAAACCGCTTTCATCGACATAAACGGCAGTTTTACGACCTACCTGAACTTCAAGGGACCAGGGCATCAAGATATGCCTGACGTTTCTCTGGACATTGTTCTTTATAGGTTAGCGTCTTTTTTTTCGCGTGATGTTGAGTTTTCTTAGCGCATATAAGATACAGTTCTTCGAGACCTTGAAGTGAGCAGCACGTTCAATCTGTGTCTGGTCGGGGAAATCAGCGACATGTTGCTTGAGTGCCTCGTAGTCGATCCGATGCGGACCCCGGGGACCCGGCTTTTGACGACGCAACGGATCTTCGGCACCTAACCAGTTATAGATACAGGTTCGAGAGACGTTATAGGTGCGTGAAGCTTCGGCTTTACTACCGCCACTGCTAAGGAAATCAAGCACGCGTTTGCGTAAATCTGATGAATAACTCATAAGACTTAGAGTCTTACATAAAATTAACAATATGTCAACTTATTTTTTGACTTTACTATAATGGCTATAAACGTGGCACACGCACGTCAGGCGATTACCGATGGATTGGTGAGTTACTGGTCGTTCAATAAGGATACGGTCACAGGGCAAACGGTTAAAGACATTGTCGGTGCCAATGATGGAACCATGGATGGGAATGTCGAGGTCGTTGATGGTAAAGTGGGTGAAGCACTCAAGTTTAGTGGCGGGCATGTTGATTGTGGAGCAGATAAGAGTTTAACCGACATTGGCGATCAGATTACATTGGAGGTGTGGATAAAACCTGAGAAACCTGGTTGGGCGATTTTCGCGGGTATATCGAGATCAGGAAATAATTCTTATGTGATTGCGTGGTCAGACCAAACTCGGGTTGATTTTAATCTCTGGAACGGTGCCTTAGAAACATGGCCCTTTCACAGCGTAGGTCAGCCCGATGTAGGTAAATGGCATCACATTGCTGGTGTTTACGATGGTTCTGTAGCCATTATTTATGTCAATGGTGAAGTGGATAATGAGAAAGAATTCGAGGGTGTCCTCAAACATAATGGAGAGAATTTTTGGATGGGCGCAAGAAAATCGGATGGACTTCCGTACCACGGTCTTCTTGATGAACTCCGCCTTTACAACCGCGGGCTCAGTCAAGAGGAGATTGAGAACAATCTTGACGCGGAAGGACTTGCTGTCGAACCGACCCAGAAATTGGCACTCACCTGGGGAGAAATAAAAGTTTCAAAGTAGCGGGTTTTTGCTTGGGCGTTTCTTCAATATGTCTATAGTAAACGGCGTATTCCAGTGGTTGCACCCCGTATGAAGTTAAATAAAATATTTGGGTAATTCTATGTTCCCCCAGGACGGGTAGGCGCGGTTTCCTAACTGCACCGGTCATCGGTAGAAATTACCCGATTAAATTATTAATCTTCATTAGGGGTGCTATTTCTATAAATAGGTGGCAAATTGCGTTATAAATAGTTACCGAGCCGTTCGTAGTAGGGTGATTCATCGCCCGTCAATTACCGAAGTATTTTTAATCTGCATCTAACTTCTCTATTTCTGTTTCTTTCGCTGGCGAAGTTTCTAACCTTGCCTCTCTGAGAGAACGAAACGTATAATGAATAAGCAACAGCACTTTTCCATTGAAGAACTAACAGCCGATCACTCAGATTGGCAGGAATTCGTCGCGCTCGTCAACGAGATTCACCAGGGAGACTGGGCATTCAATCCGTATTTTGAGCAGTTTTCACGCTATTTTTTGGCGGCAAAACAGGATGGAACCATCGTCGGATTTCTCATGTTTGTTGTATGGGACATCGGTCCCCACGACCGCGATCACCCGCCTATTGAGATACTTGGAAAAACGCTGAAAGAGGCGAAAATCCTCGCGTTTGGTGTGAAAGATGGATACCGACGGCAAGGTATTGGCAGGTCACTTCAAGAATATACCATCAAACAAGCGAAGTTATTTGATTGTTACCAAGTGCGATCCGTCAGTGGTGAAAATCACCCTGAAAACCATCATCTTAAACTCTCTATGGGGTTTGCTGTAGAACCGATGGAACGTGATGAAAAGTGTTTGGCTTTTGTCATGCCCCTTAAACCCGCGAAAAGAAGGTGATTTTTCATGAAGCAGTTAACCGACGCTGAAAAACAGCAACTTGCGGCGAAAATTAAATATGTAAAAGAACGCCAACAAGCACTTCGAGAAAATAATCCAGATCTACCGAAAACTTTAGAAGCAGCATCGGTGGAAACGGCGGATGTCCGGAGGTTTAGGCTAAACTATTTCTGGAAATATGGCATGCTCGGGATTATTCTCTGCCTGCTTGCCTTCAGTGTATTTCAACTTCTCAGGTGGAGAAATTTTGGTTCTAACGACTACCTCAATGTCAATCTGGTGGTTGCATTGATGTTACTGTTCAATCATATTGCTTTTCACTTCACAAAAGCAGGATGGACAAGCCGTGTGATGAAAATAGCCGCTGGCATTTGGGCAGTACTTGGATTGGTTTACATATTCTGGGTATTTAGGTAGTTGCGCTGTTGCATGAACGTGGATGCTCCTTAGGTTTGTGTACATCTTTTGGATGGCGTAGAGATCGGATCGCTTAGTGAACCTTTTTTACAATTTTTCGGGATCTTGGAGAAGATATAGTGAAAAGCCTCATGTTGATATTAAGCACTGTCTTGACAGTGGGTGACGCTTCTTTCGTGGATGCGGCGGAACAACTAAAGTCTGGAGCATATTATATCACGCAGTCGTGGTCACAGGAGACAGCGTTCAAGCGACTCTATTATGTCAGTGTTCCTGAACGTCCGAATCAGCAAAAGTTTCCTGTTTTCATTTTTTTACATGGGCATGGTGGCAATGCGAAGAAAGCAATGGATGAATTTATGAGACGGCACACGACGATGGCAAGCAGATACGTCATGGTGTTTGCCAACGGATACAAGACGGGTTGGAACATCATGTCGGAGCATTCCAAAGCAGACGATCTCGGATTCATCGAAGCGATCGTTAAGAAACTCTCCACTTATGACAACATTCAAAAGGGCAATTTCAGCGTCATGGGGAATTCAAATGGTGCCGCTTTGGTGAACCAGTTGGCGATTGAAAGTAAGCTACCGAACCTACGGAATTATGTGAGCGCAGTCAGCCCCTTGAATGTCTATCAACACGACGGGAAGAATTTCAAAGCCAAAGGTGCTGATAACAATTATCAAGTTGTCGCTACACCGATGTCTGGCAAGCGGCTGATGAATATTTCGGGCACTACCGATGATCTGGTCCCTTATCACGGTGGTACTTCAAAATACATTCCTGCCAAGGACGGGAAGTTGGGCTTTGTTGACGCTGAGGAATCCATTTTTCTCTGGGCGAGGCGGATGGGGTACGACGGAGAAAAGTTGTCCAGACCCAGCAGGATTGATCGCAACTTGGAAATCTTCAGTTACCTCAACGGCGACGTGATTCACTATAAGGTTATCAACGAAGGACACGGCGCAGCGTGGGCAATCAGCGAGGAAATTTTGCTCGAATTTCTGGGAGGTGACAGCGAAAATGATTAATGCAGTCTTCTTTGATTTGGATGGCACACTCTGCGACTCCGATACCGCATGGAGCATCGCGCAAAGCGAAACGTTCCAGCTTTTACACAAGCAGTATCCGAATGTTTCGGAAGAGGCTCTTACAGAGGCATGGAAAACAGTCCATCAGAGACTCTTTCAACAACTCAACGCCGGGAAATACGCCATGGCAGACGTGAGAGACGCACGCTTCCAGTGTCTATTCAAAGAATTAGGCTTGCCCATAGATAAGGGCATGGAAGAATTAAGCGACTTTTTCTGTTCGCGCTATCTCACGAGTTTACATCTTTACAACGATGTCACGGTACTTGAGAAACTACATGCATACCATATCGGCATCATTACAAACGGTGCGCACGATGAACACACCGACAGTCAACTTTCTAAAGTTCGACACCTCGGACTCAGCGAACGTATTCAATCGCTGACAATTTCGGGTGAAATCGGTATCAGAAAACCGAGGGTTGAAATTTTTCAAGTCGCTTGTGAACGTGCTGGCATTTTACCGAAAGAGGCTCTGTTCGTCGGCGATACTATTGGAAATGACATCGTTGGTGCCAACCGGGCAGGCATGACAAGCGTTTTCATCAACCGAAAGTCAGATGTCCTGATGCCAGAAACAGCAGACGAACAACCAGACCACTCAATTACAAATCTACATGCTGTTTTGTCCTGCTTGTAGCACAAGCCGGATTAGAATCGCTATAATTGACTCCAAATAGAGTTTTGGGGATTTCACAATTCTATAGGGATTACGCACTTCACGCGGTAGGTGAGGTTTGTAACCGCACTGGGGCTACCATAGGAATAAGGGACCTGCGCATAGCAATGGACATGTCTCGGCTCAGTTTTGTATAAGTCCTATTCTATTTTTTAGATGTAAAGGCAAATGATGATTGATCCGAAGTTAAGAGGAAAAGTTGCCCTAATTACGGGTGCCAATCATGGCATCGGTGAGGCGACAGCTTTCGCGTTAGGCAACCAAGGCGTAAAAGTTTTTGCTTCATTTTTTCGTCCGCCGTGTCAATACAGCGAGGTAGAATTAAAGCGTGCCGAAGAGA
>Ga0209544_1000498_pt1 | contig 54169 bp, 48 predicted proteins | sample MesohylPK_FD_187297 | JGI IMG/M metagenome (GOLD analysis project Ga0209544, IMG submission 187297) | Host-associated microbial community of the marine sponge Aplysina aerophoba from Gulf of Piran - sponge mesohyl, lysed by proteinase K... | ecosystem: Host-associated > Porifera > Sponge >... | reverse complement strand
AGGATCAGCCCGACGTAGCTGTCGATCCAGCCGAACCAGACGAAGAGCAGGAAAATCGGGAAGACGACGACGATGGGCGGGATCATCCGCTGCGAGATGATCCAGATCGCGAGATTCTGCCCGCCGGTCTTGAAGCGGGCGAGGCTGTAGGCGGCCGCGGTGCCGAGCACCATGGCGACGACGGTCGAGACGCTGGCGATGATCAGGCTGTTGTAGATCGCCCAGACGTCGCCGTCCTTGAACAGGACCCCGAAGATGCGGAAGTTCGGCTCGTTCGGGAACCAGACCGGCGGGCGGGCGAAGATATCGCCTGCCGATTTGATCGAGGTGATGAAGAGCCAGTAGACCGGGAAGAGGAAGAACACCAGCACCACGAGCGCGATCAGGAAGCGCCAGGCCATGCGCCGGCGCTCGCGGGTGAGCCAGCGCGGCCACCTGCTGGTGGGTACAGGAGCCGTGTCCACCGTCATCGCGCGATCTCCACTCGCTTGAGCGCGAATATGACGATGATCGAGAGCAGGATGATCACCAGGAAGGCGATCGCGCCCGCATAGCTCGTCTCGAATTCCTTGAAGGCCCGGATGTAGGTGTAGATCGAAATCGTCTCGGTCATCGTTCCGGGTCCGCCCTTGGTCATCGCCCAGATGATGTCGAAGATACGGAAGAGATCGAGCGCGCGGATCAGGATGGCGATAATCAGGACCGGCTTGATCACCGGCAGCGTGATCCTGAAGAAGATCTTCCAGAACGAGGCGCCGTCGATCTCGGCCGCCTCGATCAGGCTGCGGTCGACGTTGGAAAGCGCGGCCAGCAGGATCAGGAACATGAACGGCGTCCACTGCCACACTTCGCAGACCAGGATCGCCGGATAGACCCATTCCGGCCGCGAGAGCCAGAGGATCGCCACCGGATCCGACGAGAACCAGCCGATGATCTGGTTGATCGGCCCGTACTGGTTGTCGAACATCAGCCGCCAGGTCGAGCCCGCGACGATCGGCGAAATGACGGTCGGGATGATGAGGAGCGCGACGAAGACCTGCTTGAGCGGCATCTTTTCCAGGAAGAGCTGCGCCATGAGCAGGCCTAGAACCAGCTCGATCGGCAGCGCGATCGCCAGGATCAGGAAGGTGTGACCCATCGATTCCCAGAGCCGCGTATCGGAGAAGAGGGCCCCGTAGTGCTTGCCGCCGGACCAGGAGGTGTCCTCGGCCAGCATGGTGATGTCCTGGAAACTGACGATGCCGGTGTAGATCAGCGGGTAGAGGCCGATCAGCAGCAGCACGACGATCGACGGCGCAATGACCAGCCACTTGAAGTGCCGGTCGGCGAAGAGGCTCGCGCGGTGAGTGAAATGCGGGTCCCGGCCCGCCGCGACCGTCATGCGCAGGCTTTCACCCGCGGGCCTTCGCCGGGGTCAGCAACCGTTCCCGCCATGCCGTTTCCGCCCATGCCGGCCCGCCGCGCTCCTTTCGCACAGCCTTGAGAGGTAACGGAAACGCCGCCTTGGCGCAATGTTGGCCGTGACGCTGGGACGATGCATGATCGAGCGTCGGCATGGCGCTCGCTTGCGCGTATGATGCGCCCACTGTCGGAACGGCGGGGCTCCCGCATGAGCAGGGACCTCACGGGTAAAAGGGAGAGTCAGGAATGAGTCAGATCGGTTACGCCATGCAGTTCAGAGGGTCCGCCGGGCCGCAGGAGGGCAAGGAGAACGAGCTTTGGGCCAAGACGGGCTCCACAACGAACAATCTCTCGACCGCACTGGGCGCGGGCGGGCCCACTCTCTCCATCGACGAGGCGGCATCGCAGCGGGCCTCGTTCACCTCGAACGTGCAGATTCTCGAGGACGGCGAATTCACCGAGGACGGCACCATCGACTTCGGTGAGGCCGGCACGCTGGACTTCAGCACTATCGGGACCGGATGGATGGGTGCGAGCGCGGACGACGGGCTCACTCATGGCGCGATCAGCTGGAAGATAGATAGCGGCACCGGGCCCCTCGCAGGCGCGACCGGGATCATCACCTCCAACTTCACGGTCTCGGGCGCGGGCGAGGTCGTCGACAACCAGTGGGGCGTGCTCTTCACCAGTGACTGACGCGCCCGCCCGCCGGGGAGCCGATGGCGTAAGCCGCCGCAGCCCCCGGCCCAAAGACGCCGCCACGCTGGTTCTGGTGCGCGACGGCGCGGGCGGGCCCGAGGTCCTGATGGGCCGCCGCCCCCGCCGCCAGGTGTTCATGCCGGACCAGTACGTGTTTCCCGGCGGCGGCGTCGAACCCTGCGACCGCTGGGTGCGCCCGGCGACGGAGTTGAGGCCCGCCGTCGCCGCGCGGCTCGCGCGCGCATGCACACCGGCGCGCGCCCGCTCGCTGGCCGCTGCGGCCGTGCGCGAGACCTTCGAGGAGACCGGCCTCGCGCTCGGGGTCGAGGCGCCGGCGGCGAAGGGGACGCTGCCGCCCGAGTGGCGGGACTTCCACGCGACCGGGCTGGCACCCGCGCTGGACAGGCTCGACTACATCTACCGCGCGGTGACTCCGCCGGGGCTGCCGCGCCGCTTCAACGCGCGGTTCTTCCTCGCCCGCGCGGACGATGCGTCGGGTACCCTCGGCGGCGACGGGGAACTTCTCGATCTCGGCTGGGTCCCCGTCACCGAGGCCATGACGCTGCCGATCCCCTACATCACCGCCGTCGTGCTCGAAGAGCTGGAGCACATGTACGCTTCGCCCCCCGACCCGGACAGGGACCGGCCCGTGCCGGTCTGCATCCGTGTCGGCCAGGATCACGTCCACAGGCAGGAATAGCGGCTGCTCTATCGCTCGCGGCTGCGGGCAATCGTCTTGATGCCGCGCGCCTGCCGGCGCGACAGGCCGGTCATTCCTCGGAGACCTTGACCAGCAGCTTGCCGAAATTGCGTCCGTCGAAAAGGCGCTGAAACGCCGAGGGCGCGTTCTCGAGCCCCTCCACGATGTCTTCCTTGAACGCGAGCCGGCCGTCGGCGAGCCAGCGGGCGAGGCGCTTGCGCGCGTGCCCGTAGTGCGCGCCGTAAGAATAGATGTTGAAGCCCTTCACCTCGGTCTCGGTGAAGAGAATGGGCGCGAGGTGGCTCGCGACCATGGGCGGCTCGGTCGCGTTGTAGTGGGAGATGCCGCCGCAGATCACCGCGCGCGCGCCGTGGGCGAGCAGGGGATAGATCGCATCGCCGACGGGCCCGCCGACATTCTCGAAATAGACGTCGATGCCGTCGGGGCACGCCTTGGCCAGCGCGCCGGGCAGGTCGCCCGCGTGGCGGTCGATGGCTTCGTCGAAGCCGAGCTCCCGGGTGAGGTAGCGCAGCTTCTCCGCCCCGCCGGCGATGCCGACCACCCGGCAGCCCGCGATCTTCGCCACCTGGCCCGCGACCGCGCCGACTGCGCCCGCCGCCGCCGAGATCACGACCGTGTCGCCCGGTGCGGGGCGGCCGACCTTGATGAGGCCGAGATAGGCGGTGAGCCCCGGCATGCCGAGGACGCCGATGGCGGTGGAGAGCGGCCCCAACGCCGGATCCACCTTGCGTGCGCTTGCGCCTTGCGCGACGGCGTAGTCCTGCCAGCCCGTGTAGTCGTCGACGATATCGCCGGGTTGAAATTTCGGGTGCCGGCTCTCCACCACCCGGCTGACCGCGCCGCCCACGATCACGTCGCCGAGCGGGATTGGCGGGTAGTAGCGCAGGTCCGTCCCCATCCTGAGCCGCATGTAGGGGTCGAGAGAGAGCCAGATCGTCCGCACCAGCAGCTCCCCGTCTGCCGGCTCGGGCACCGGCGCCTCGACAAGGCGGAAATCCGTCTCCTTCGGCGCCCCTTCCGGGCGGGCGGCGAGCACGATCTGGTGGTTGGCGTTGGCTATCATGGGCTGGGCTCCCTCCTGACGCGGCGGCGAGTTTATGCGAGCGACGGGCAGCGGCAAATTCGCCTGTTTTCCGCGCGGGCCGGCGACTACTCTGATGACGGGACGCATTAGGGAGGCGACGGCCGATGAACCTCAATCCGACGGAGAAGGAGCGGCTCACCATCTTCACGGCCGCCCAGCTCGCGCGCGAGCACAGGCGCCGCGGCATCAAGCTCAGCCACCCGGAGGCCGTCGCCCTGATATGCGACGAGCTCCTGATGTGCGCTCGGGAAGGCCGCTCGCTCAAGGACCTCATGGGCTACGGCGCGGAGATCCTCACGTCGGACGACGTGTTGCCCGGCGTGCCCGAGCTCATCCCGGTGGTTCACGTGGAAGCGATGTTCCCCGACGGCACCAAGCTCATCACCGTGCATCAGCCGATCCGCCCCGGTAAGGCCGAGACCTCGACCGGCCCCCGCGCCGGCGAGATCATCACGCCGGACGAGGAAATCGAGCTGAACGCGGGCCGGAGGACGGGAGCGGTCACCGTCACCAACACCGGCGACCGCCCGGTTCAGATCGGCAGCCACTTCCACTTCTTCGAGATCAATCGGGCGCTCGAATTCGACCGGCAGGCGACCTTTGGCATGCGCCTCGACATCCCGTCCGGCACCGCCGTCCGCTTCGAGCCCGGCCAGGAGAAAGAGGTCGCGCTGGTGGAGTTCGGCGGCCGCGGCCGGGTCAGCGGCTTCAACAGCCTCACCGAGGGCATGATCGACTCGCCCGCGGTGAAGGAGCAAGCGATCGCCCGCGCCAAGGCGGGCGGATTCCGGGGAGCATAGGCAGATGGTGAAGATCGCGCGCGAGACCTATGCCCGCTACTACGGGCCGACCAAGGGCGACAAGATCAGGCTCGGCGACACCTCGCTGATCGGCGAGATCGAGCACGACCACACCTCATACGGCGACGAGTGCTGGACCGGCGCAGGCCGCGTGATGCGGGACGGCATGTCCTACGACGCCCACACCTCCGCAGCCGACGGCGCCATCGACATGCTGGTGGAGAACGCCACCGTCATCGATCCCGTACTGGGTCTGGTGAAGGCCGACATCGGCATCAAGGACGGCAAGATCGCGGGCGTCGGGAAGGCCGGCAACCCCAATACCCAGGACGGGGTGGATCCCAATCTGGTCTGCGGTCCCAACACCACCTACTACCCCGCCAGCGGCCTGATCGTGACGCCGGGCGGGATCGACGTGCACGTCCACTGGATGTCGGCGGAGCAGTGCAACCACGCGCTGGCCAGCGGGCTCACCACCATGATCGGCGGCACCATGGGGCCGCTCTTCGCCATCGACTGCGGCGGCCCCTGGAACACCTACCGCATGCACGAGGCATCCGAGGCCTGGCCCATTAATTTCGGCTTCTTCGGCCGCGGCTCGTCCCACGATCCCGCGACCATCGCCGAGCACCTGGACGGCGCCATCATCGGCGTGAAAATCCACGAGGACTATGGCGCCATGCCGGCGACCATCGACGCCTGCCTGCGTGCCTCGGCCGAGCACGACTTCCCGGTCCAGATCCACACCGACACGCTGAACGAGTCCGGCTTCTACGAGGACACGATGGCGGCGATCGCGGGCCGCACCATCCACATGTATCACACGGAAGGCTCCGGCGGCGGCCATGCGCCGGACATCATCCGCTGCAACGGCGAGCCCCATTGCCTGCCGTCCTCGACCAATCCGACCAATCCCTACACGGTCAACGTCTTCGACGAGCAGCTCGACATGACCATGGCCTGCCACCTGCTGCGCTACGACCTGCCGGAGGACGTGGCCTTCGCCGAGAGCCGGGTGCGCCACGGCACAATCGCGGCCGAGGACGTGCTGCACGACATCGGCTCGGTCTCGATGTTCGGCTCCGACAGCCAGGGCATGGGGCGGATCAACGAGGTCATCACCCGCTGCTGGCAGCTCGCGAGCAAGATGCGCGACCAGCGCGGGCGCCTGCCTGAGGAGACCACCGCCGACGCCGACAACGAGCGGATCAAGCGCTACATCGCGAAGTACACCATCAACCCGGCGATCGCCTTCGGCATCGACCAGTACGTGGGCTCGCTGGAGCCGGGCAAGATGGCCGACCTCGTGACCTGGAAGCCCGCCTTCTTCGGCATGAAGCCCTTCGGCGTGATCAAGGGCGGCTTCGTCGCCTGGGGCGCGAGCGGCGATCCCTCGGGCAGCTATTTTCAGACCGAGCCGGTGATCATGCGGCCGCAGTTCGGCCATCACGGACGGGCGCCAACGACGCTGAGCGCCAACTTCGCCCACCGGCGTGCGCTCGAAATCGACGTGCAGGGCCGGCTCGGCCTCGCCAAGCCGATCCTGCCGATCGGGAGCTTCACCAAGCTCACCAAGAAGGACATGCTGCACAACGACGCCTGCCCCGACATCCGCGTCGACAGCCAGACCTTCGAGGTCTTCGTCGACGGGACGCTCGCGGCCTGTGAGCCGATCGACAAGATCACCCTCGGCCAGAACTACCTGCTGCGCTGAGCCCCTATCTTGGCTGCCACCGCCATGCCGGCCGTCCGGCCCAATCAGGGGCCGCAAGCTGCGCTCCGCTTCGCCCGCGCGCCCGATGGGCGGAGCTACATCGCGCGCCAGCGCGTCGGCTATCCCTTCCACATCACGCGGCCCTTCCACTTCGACGAGGCGCCGGCAGGGGCGCTGACGCTCTACCTCCAGTCGGTCTCCGGCGGCATCTATCAGGGCGAGGACCTCGTGATGACCTGCGCCGCTGGGGCCGCCAGCGCCGCCCATGTGACCACCCAGGCGGCGACCATCGTGCACCGCATGCCTGCGGCGCCGGCGCGGCAGACGGTCGCGTTGGAGGCTGCGGACGGCGCGCTGCTTGAGTATCTGCCGGACCCGCTGATCATGTTCCCCGGCGCGCGGCTCACCTCGGTGCTGGAGATCGAGGCTGCAGCGGACGCCACCGTCATCGCGTCCGAGAGCTTCGCCCACCACGACCCGGGCGGCGAGGACCGCCGGTTTGACAGCTTCGCGGCGGAGATGCGGATCCGCGACGAGGGCGGCCGGCTGCTCGCGCTGGAGCGCTATGACGTCGAAGGCGAGCGTCTGGCGGCAGGGCGGGGCCTGATCGCACGCTGGCCAGCGCAAGGCAGTTTCGTGGTCGCCCATCGTGGCCACGCGCGGGAGGCTATCCTGGCGGCTCTCCGCAGCGCTCTCACGCCGTCGGACGAGTTCTACGGCGGCGCCTCGGCACTTCCCAACGAGGCCGGCGTCGGCGTGCGCCTCCTCGCGCAGGACGGCGCTACGCTACGCCGCGGGCTGGAGGCTGCGTGGCGCGCGGTGCGCCTTGCGCTCTACGGCGCCCCGCCCGCACCGCGACGGAAGTGAACCGGCACACAATGTGGTGAGGCCCTTGATCGCTGCGCCCGGGCTGCCAAGGTTGCAGCCATGCACGTGCTGGTCGTCGAAGACGATATCGAGACCGCCCGCTACCTGCAGAAGGGCCTGAGCGAGAGCGGCCACGTGGTCGAGCTCGTCCATGACGGGGCGGACGCGCTCGCGCTCGCGCTGGACCACCGCTTCGACGCGCTCGTGGTCGACCGCATGCTGCCGGGCCTCGACGGGCTTTCCCTGATCGAGACGCTGCGCCGAAAGGGCCGGCGCATGCCGGTTCTGATCCTGAGCGCGCTCGCCCAGGTAGACGACCGGGTGGAGGGCCTCAAGGCCGGCGGCGACGATTATTTGACCAAGCCCTTCGCCTTCTCCGAGCTTCTGGCGCGGCTGGAGGCGCTGCTCCGGCGCGCGGGCGACGCGGCCGGCGAGACGCGTCTCAGGTTCGCGGACCTGGAGCTGGATCTGCTTGCCCGCACGGTGCGGCGGGCAGGCCGCGAGATCGCGCTGCAGCCGCGTGAGTTCAACCTGCTGGCCTACTTCATGCGCCACACGGGCCAGGTGGTGACGCGCACGATGCTGCTGGAGCATGTCTGGGGCTACCAATTCGACCCCCAGACCAACGTGATCGACGTCCATGTGAGCCGGCTGCGCGGCAAGATCGACAAGGGGTTCGACCCTCCGCTGATCCATACCGTGCGCGGCGTCGGGTATTGCTTTCGTGACGATCGCTAGGCTGCTCCGGACGTCAACGTTCCGGCTCTCGCTCCTCTACGTCGTCCTGTTCGGCGCCTCGGTCCTGGTGCTGCTCGCCTTCATCTACTGGACCACGGTACGGGTCATCGACCGGCAGACCAGCGACACCATCGAGGCCGAGGTGCGCGGCCTTGCCGAGCAGTACCGGGCGCGGGGCATCGGGCAGCTGGTCAACGTCATTGAGGAGCGCAGCGGCCCCTATGGCGATCCGGACAGCGTCTACCTCCTCGCCGACCCTGGCCTCCGGCGGCTCGCCGGCAATCTCAGCGCCTGGCCGCGCGAGGCGGCCGGGGCCGGAGCCGGCTGGGTGGAGATTTCGGCGAGGCGCGCGAGTGGCGACGACGCGCACGGCACCATCCGCGCGCGTACCTTCGTCCTGCCGGGCGGCTTCCGGCTGTTGGTCGGCCGTGACCCGCGCGGGCGGGCGGACTTCGAGGACCTGATCCTCGAATCCCTGGGCGGCGCGCTCGGAATCACGCTGGTGCTTGGGCTTCTCGGCGGCCTCGTCATCAGCCGGCGGATGCTGCGCCGGGTCGATGCCGTGCGTGAGACCGGCCAGCGCATCGTGCGCGGCGATCTCTCGCGGCGCATGCCGGTCACGGGCGTGGGCGACGAATTCGACCGCCTCTCGATCACGGTCAACGAGATGCTGGACGAGATCGAGACGCTGATGACCGGCTTGCGCACGGTGACCGACAGCGTCGCGCACGACCTACGCAGCCCGCTCACCCGGCTCAAGTCCAGGCTTGAGCTCGCGCTGCGCGAGGGGCCGGCGGACGAGCAGGGCCATCGCGCCGCGCTCGAACGCGCGATTGCCGAGACCGACGGCATTCTGCGCACCTTCGCCACGCTGATGGAGATCGCCCGCGCCGAATCGGGGAAGGCCGGGATCGCACTCGAGCCGGTGGACCTCCGCGCCATCGTCGCCGACATGGTGGAGCTCTACGCCCCGCTCGCCGAGGAGAAGGGGCTCGCCATCGAAGCTGCGCTCGAAGAGGCGGGCAGCGTGGCCGGCCACGGTCAGTTCCTTTCCCAGCTCGTCGCCAATCTGCTCGACAACGCACTGGCCTACACGCACGAGGGGAGGATCAGGGTGAGCCTCGCGCACGGAGATTCAGGTGCGGTCCGGCTCACGGTTGAGGATTCGGGGCCGGGCATCCCGCCCGAGGAGCGGGAGCGCGTGCTGCAGCGCTTCGTCCGCCTCGATGCGAGCCGCACCGGGGGCGGCAGCGGCCTGGGGCTCAGCCTCGTCGCCGGTGTCGCGACCCTGCACCGGGCCGAGCTGGCGCTGGTCGAAAGTCCGCTGGGGGGCCTCCGCGTCAGTGTGACGTTTCCGCCTGTAGCGTCCTGAGCGGCGCGACCGGACGGTCAGAGCGGGACCGGGCTATGGTCCCTACCCGCCCTGAAAGCGGCGGCGGAGATTTTCCACCCGCCGTCTGTTCACGCCCCAGTCGGAGTAGCCCAACCGCGAGGCCGAGCGGACGTGGATCACGTTCTCTTCCGGTGAATGCAGACACTCGACATCGTCGGGGAACCCGAGCCGCGTCCGGCAGACCGCGTGGAGGTAGTCGTCGGTCGCAGAGACGATTTCGGTTCGGGGCAAGCCTTCCAGCAGGGACTTCAGTCGGCTGATGGCCTCCGCAGGGTCGCCCGAGACGGCGAAGGGCTCGACGCGATGACGCGGGGACGCGTCGAGCCGGCTGCAGACGCAGTTGGGCTTGGGCGGGCAGGGTTTGAGCGGCTCGGCCATGCCGAAAGGCCTTGTTCTCTCGCGGGAGCGTTACCCCACAATGACGAAGAGTTAATCCTGCGTCCATCGTGGCGACAGCTTGCCCTGCCATAGATGACCGGCGGCCTGCCATCGGCCGCTGCGTAACAACGGCAACGGCAAGTGAGGAAACGATGAGCACGCTGTCACCCCAACGCAAACGGACGGTCATCGTCGCGGCCCTGGCGGGCCTCGGCATGATCGCGCTGGCCGGCGGCGGCCTGGCCACTTCGCTGAAGACGGCCACGGCGGTCACGCCGCCGACGTCGGTGGATCAGATTCTGACGATGCCCAGCCTCGCCGGCGTGGTGGAGGCGGTGAGCCCGGCTGTCGTCTCGATCGAGGTCATGCACAAGGCTCGGCCCGCGCTTGCTGCCCAGCAGTGGCGCGGCCAGCGCATCCCCGACGACTTCAAGCGCTTCTTCGGTGAGGACTTTGCCGAGCGCTTCGGCTTCACGCCGGACTTCGGCCCCCGCCGCGACGCGCCGAGCGGCGGCATCGGTTCGGGCTTCATCGTTGACGTCGACGGCTACATCGTGACCAGCAATCACGTGATCGCCGGCGCGGAGACCGTGACCGTCATCCTCGATGACGGCACCCGGCTCGGCGCGGAGATCGTCGGCGGCGACAGGCGGAGCGATATCGCCCTGCTCAAGGTCGAGAGCGGCGAGCCGCTGCCGACCGTGAGTTTCGAGGCGGACGACGGCACCCGCGTGGGCGATTGGGTGGTCGCCGTCGGCAATCCCTTCGGCGTGGGCAAGACCGCAACCTTCGGCATCGTCTCCGCGCGCGGGCGCGGCACCGGCCCCAACCCCTACGAGGACCATCTGCAGATCGATGCGCCGATCAACAGCGGCAACTCGGGTGGCCCCACGGTCAATCTTCTCGGCGAGGTCATCGGGGTGAACACGTCGATCATCTCGCCCTCGGGCGGCAACGTGGGGATCGGGTACGCAGTCCCCGCCATCACGGCCGCGACGGTCATCGACGACCTGAGGGCTCATGGCCGGGTCATGCGCGGATGGCTCGGCGTACACATCCAGCCTGTCACCAAGGACATCGCGGCGAGCCTCGGGCTGGAGGGCGCGGAGGGCGCCATCGTCGCCCGCGTGCAGCCGGAGAGCCCGGCTGCAGAGGCAGGGCTGGAGCAGGGCGACGTCATCACCGCCGTGAACCAGGCGCCGATTGCGGACTCGCGGGCGCTCTCGCAGACCATCGCCGCCATCGATGCTGGAACCCCCGCCACGCTCACGGTCTGGCGCGATGGCGAGGTCGTCGAGCTTATGGCAGCGATCGGGAACGCGGCGCCGGCAGTCGAAGCCAGCGCGGAGATGTCCGGCACTGACGAGGCCGGCCGGCTCGATACCTTCGGCCTTCGCCTCGAAAACCTCGATTCCGAGGCGGGCGAGGGTGCCGACAAGGACGGCAGCGCGGGTGCCGTGGTCGTCGCCGACGTGGTGCCGGGGAGCACCGCTCACCGCAAGGGCATTCGCCCCGGCGACGTGATCGTCACCGTCGGCAACGAGCCCGTCGGCTCGATCGCGGAGGTGAACGAGCGTATCGAGGCCGCCCAGGGCGATGGGCGCGAGGCCGTCCTCATGCTGATGAGCCGGGACGGAAGCGAGCGCTTTGTCGCTCTTCCCTTTGTCACCGCTTGAGGTTCGCTTCGTCACCTCTTGAGGTGGGGCGGGAGGGGGCCGGCGTTCCCAACCGGGGCGCCGGCCCTTGCGCCGCCACACACACGATTGCGGGCGACGCAGGCTGAGAGCGTCTATTCGTCGAGGGTCTTCAACAGATCGTCGACGAAGTCCTGGAGTTCGTCCTCCCCCTCCGGCGCAGGCTCCTCCGACAAATCGTCGGCGTCCTGGAGTTTCTCTTCCCCTTCCCGCTCAGGCTCCCCCGACGCATCGTCGACGACGTCCTGGGGGGTCTCCTCCTCCTCTGGCTCGGGCTCCCCCAACAAGTCGTTGACGAAGTCCTGCAGGTCCTCGCCCCGGTAGCGCTCGGGCGCCGGCGGGGGTTCGGGCACCGTCTCGTCGGACGGAGTCACAAGCGCCGTCTCGTCGGACGGAGGCGCCGCCGTGGGCTGCACCTCGTCATCGGTCAGCAATGTTTCTTCTCGCGGTTCCGTCTGCTCCGGGCCCGCCGCTTTCTCTGCCTGATCGGCGTCAAGCGGCTCTTCCACCACCACGGGACTGGCCGGCACGTCGTCCAGCGACAGCAGGGCGCTCCCGGCATCGTCTTGGTCGGGCGCCTCTATCGCCTTGCCTGTCTCTTCCGCTCCCTCGTGCAATCCTGTCTGCTCGCCGACTGGCCCGGCAACCTCCGCCTCGTCCGGATCGCCCAACACGTTTCGCAGCAGCGTGTCTATTTCGGTCCCCGGTTCCGCCTTCGCTCCCTTGCGAAGCGTGATCTTGGGCACGTCATCCGAGCCGGCGAGCGAGAGCAGCCCGAGCGTGACCAGATGAGCCTGCATCTCCTCGATCAGATAGCGCCGCTCCGGCCGGTCGATCGAACCTTCGAGCTGCACGCCCACCTGCGGGGCGTCCGCATGCTCGGCGAGGCGGAAGAGCGCCGTGAGGTCGAGCTGCCACGCGGGCAAGTCGGCGGTGCCGTTGATTTCGCCGATACCCCCGTCGGCGACGATCTCGAAGCCGTCAATGCGCGCCTGGCCGTTCTGAACCCGCACCGTGCCATCAAGGGATTGGATCGCCGTTTGCCCGCTTGATAGGCTCTGCTCCGCCTGCTCCACGAAGCTCACGATGTCGCTCAACGCATCGACGGCGGATAGCGCGGCGATCTGACCGCTGATCGCCGGCACGTCCACGCCCTCGACCATGCCCTCGCCGCCGGTGATCACCACGCGGCCGGTGAGGCTCTCCACCATTTCGCGCTCGCTCCGGCCGCTCAGGGTGAAATAGCCGTCGATCGTAGCGATGCCGGAGACCGCGCGACCGTCGGCAGCCTCGCGCAGAATGGCACCGATGTCCGCATCGACGAGCCGAACCGCCGCTTGCCCGGACGGCGCCGGCCCTCCGTCCAGGCTGCCGTCGGCTTCCAGTGCGCCCCCGAAGAGCCGCCCTTCGAGCGAGCGCAGGGTCAGCGTGGCATCGGCCGCGGCGAGGTCGATAACGGCTTGCTCAATGCGGTGGGGGCCGAGCACCAGCGCCTCTGCGTCGAGCGCAAGCGTGCCGGAGAGCCGATCGAGGAGCGCGAAGTCGATCGGCTCGTCGGACCACCGCACTGACCCCGGTTCAACGATTTCGATGTCGGTGCCCGAGCTGCCCTCCCTTGCCCCGAGGCCGCCGCCGACCCAAGCGAGATCGAGCTGACCGGCGCGCAGGTCCGCGTGAACCGCCAGCGGCTCCTGGTCCAAGCGGAGGAAGATATCTCCGGCGAGCGTGCTGTCGCCAATCGCCGCGTCGATGCCGGCGAGGTTGGCCACCGTCCCGTCTCCCGAGACCTTGCCGACCAGGCGCACGGCGCCGAGGGTAGCACCCGGCGGCGCCTCGCCGATCACGGTCTCGACCAGGTCCTCGCCGCTGGGGTGAGCGAGATCGACGTCGACGCTGTAACCCGGCGAGGCGAGCAGGTCCGTGACCTTTCCGGCGATCTTCAGCGTTGCGCCGGCGGTCTCGCCGCTGAGGTTGATTGCGATGGAAGCGAGATCGCCGCCGATCCCGCCGTCGACCGCCAGCCCGCCCAGTCGACCGATGACGGCGGGTGGCGTGAGCCCAAGGGCGCGGGCGAGCGCTCCGGAATCCGAGGCACGGAGACTGAACGCCAGGGCACCGGCCGGCGTGCCCAACGGCTCGTCGACGGTGCCTCGCAGCGTTGCCTCGGCGGTGCCGGCCGCAAGGGCGAGGTCGAGCGACACGGCGTCCTCGCCGCCGGCGGCAGTCCCGTTGAGCGTGACCTTGCCGAACGCTTCGGTGCGAATGTCGGGATCGATGTCGAGAAGCGCGGCGACGCCATCGAGGGAGTCGGCCGCGCCTTCGATCGCGAGATCGAAGCGAGGCGCCGTCCAGAGCGTGCGCCCGGTGCCGCTGACGGAGACGTTGGCGCCTGCTGCGTCCTCGACCTGAGCCCGGCGCAGGGTCAGGTCGCCATCGTCGAGGGCAGCGCTGAGCTCCAGCCCCGCCAGGCGCACGCCGTCGTAAATCAGCGCATCCATCTTGAGCGAGACATTCGCATCGACATGGGAGAGCCCCGCCCATGCGTCATTGCCGGCGGGCTCCGGCGCTGCTTGCGCTGTTTCCTGCGACCCGTCGGCCGCGTTGCCGGCTGCGGGCAGATAGGCGTCGACGTTGACCGTGTCGGCTGCGAGGGCGGCGGTGATGCGCGGTCGCGCGGTCGCTGCAATGGCCGCATTGCCGGCGATTCGCGTGGTATCGAGCCTGATGTCGAGGTTGGATGCCGATAGCTGGTTGCCGTCGGCGGAGAGGTCGGCGCTCGCGCTGAGGACACGCAGCCGATCCGCCGGGACATTGCCCACATCCACGCCGAGCCAGGTGAGAACCGCACGCAGATCGTCCGCGGCGATTTCGGCCGCACCGTCGAGCCACGGGCCCTCCCCGCCCCGCATCAGACGGCCGGCAAACTGGACCTGGGTGCCGCCGGGCAAGAGCGCAGAGGCCTGCTGGATCGCGACCGCGCCGTCGGCCAGCGCAAGTTGCGTCCGGGCCTGACGAATGACGCCCTCGCGCCAGGTGAGAGTGCCGATCTTGATGTCGACAGCCGCCGTAACATCACTGGGAATTACATCCTGGATGTCTTCGGAGATGCCTTGCAGGGCGGCCAGCGGCGGCGTTTCGTCGGACTGCCCGGTACCGGCGGCTGCCTGCGGTGTGTCTTCGGGCGGCAGGAATTGGTCCAGGTCGAGCCGGTTGAGGTCGATCTGGGCGACGAGCCGCGGCACCTCGCCGTCCTGCCAGGAGAGGGCACCCCTTGCCTGACTCTCGCCCAGACGCAGTTGAATCTCTCGCGTGGCGATGGCCTCGGCGTTCAGGCTGAGCGCCGCCTTGGCGTCGAATTCGGTGGCCAGCGGCGAAGCGGGCAGCGCACCGAGATCCACGTCGAGTTCGCTCAGCAGCGCGCCGAGGTCAGCCGCCTCGAGGCGTACATTGCCGTCGAACGCGGGCACCTCGCCGTTGCCGCGCACGGTGCCCTCGAAGAGCGCACGGCCCCGTTCGTCGCCGAAGAGGGCTTCGACCGAGATCGGCATGGTGCCGTCGTCGCCCAGCGTACTGGTCGCGAGCTGGAACGCGACCGGCCGGCCGCGCACAGTGAACCTGCCGTCTCCACGGAAGGGTCCATCGAGCGTGCGTGCGGTTATGGTTGCGTCGATCCCCTCGATCCGCTCCGGCGGCCGGCCGTCAACATGGCGATAGACGATTGCACCGTTCGTGATCGTCGCGGAGTCGAGCCTGGTCAACTCGAGGCCGGCCTCGGCTTCCTCCACAGCGTCCCCCTCGGCCGCCGGCCCTGGCGTACTTTCGAAGAGCCAGTTGGGGCGACCATCGGCGAGACGCTGCAGCTCGATCACAGGCTCGTCTATCGCAAGGCCAGTGACAGCGATTTCGCCGCTGAGAAGCGGCCCGAGCGCGAGCCTGAGATCGAGCGACTTGATCCGCGCCATGTCCGGGCTGGCCGCGCCAGGCACGTTGGCGAGGCGCAGGTCGGTCGCCTCGATCGTTGGCGTGGGCAGGATCGAGACCTTGAGCGGGCCGTCGATCGTTAGCGTGCGCCCCGTGATGGCCTCAAGGCGCTCGGTGATCTCGGGCTTGAACTCCTCCCAGTCGAGGAATGACGGCACGAGAAAGAGAGCGGCGACGACGAGGGCCAGAAAGACAAGGATGCCGTAAACGAATTTCACCGTTGACCATGCCTCGAGGCGGGGAGGACGGGCACGTTGCCCGAGCGATGCCGGCCCGATCGACTCCGGTTAACAGCACCATTCATTTCGTCTAGGCTTGCCTCTCGATCGGACAGGTCTGATCGGATGGGAGGCCCCGCGTTTCTTAGACCACGTTTGCCGGCGTACCGAAAGGCCTTTGGTCATGGGCGATGTCGTCAACCTGAACCAGTTCCGCAAGAAGCGCGACAGGGCGGCGAAGGCGCAGCAACGCGCGGCGAACCGTGCGCGGACGGGGCGCACCAAGGCGGAAAGACAAGCAACGCAGGTCGAGGCATCCCGGGGCGATGGCGCGCTGGACGGCAAGCGGATCGATCACGAGCCCGACGAGCCCGAGGGCGGCGACAGACTGGGCCCAAAGAGCGACTGAGTGGCGCATCGGGATACATCCAGGCAGTGCCCGCAACAGGTATGAAGAAACGAGGGAATGTCGTGCTGGCGGGCCTGATCGGGGCGGTGCTCCTGCTCGCGCTCGGGCTGCCAGCGGCGCAAGCCGCGTGCACCGATACGCCGCAGCCGGGCGTCGATTGGCGGCGCTGCCTTCTCGACAACCGGACCTTCGTCGGCGTCGACCTCGCCGGGGCCACGCTGCGCGAAGGCTTCTTTGCGCGCTCGGACCTCACGGGAGCCGACTTCAGTGCCGTTGACGCCAGGCGCGCCAAGTTCACCGATGCCGTCCTGGTGGATACGAACTGGGCCGGCGCGCGTTTGATCGGCACCGACTTCACCAAGTCTCACCTCGCCGGCGCCTCGTTCGAGGGCGCCGATCTCCGCCGCGCCCGCTTCTTCCGCGCCGACCTGCGTGGGGCCGACTTCACCGGCGCCAGGCTGGATGGCACCGACTTTCTCAAGGCCGACCTCAGCGGCGCGATCTGGGTCGACGGCAACAAGGTGTGCGCGGAGGGCTCCAGCGGCCAATGCAACTGACCGACGGCGCGCGCACGGCACCGGGCGGCGCCGACCTCGCTCACATCGACACCTGGATTTTCGATCTCGACAACACCCTCTATCCGTCGAGCTCGCACCTCTTCGACCAGGTCAGCCAACGCATCGGCGACTACATCGCCACCGCGTTCGATGTGGATCGGCAGGAGGCCCACAGGCTGCAGAAGGGCTACTTCCGCGAATACGGCACCACGCTGCGCGGCCTCATGCTCAAGCACGGCATGGACCCCGCGCCCTTTCTCGACTACGTGCACGATATCGATCTCACGCCTATCGCGCGGAGCGAAACCCTGGAGGCGGCGCTGGGCCGGCTGCCCGGCCGCAAGCTGGTCTTCACCAACGCCGATGCCCCCTACGCCAAGCGCGTGATGGCACGGCTCGGCATCGGCCACCACTTCAGCGAAATCTACGACATCCAGGCGGCCGACTGGGTGCCGAAGCCCTATCCCGAAGCCTATGCGCGGCTCGCGGCCGTGCACGACGTGGAGCCCACGCGCGCCATCTTCTTCGAGGACATCCTGCGCAACCTCGCGCCGGCCGCCGCGCTCGGCATGGCTACCGTCTGGGTGCAAAACGACAGCGCCTGGGCATCGTCCGGCGCGGAGCAAATCACGCCCGATTACGTGACCGACGATCTTCCCGCCTGGCTCGCCGCGCTGCCCGCGGCACAGGCGGCGGACGGCACGGGCGGTTGAAGCAAGGAACGAGGGAGAGGCCTGTGGACAAAGTGGATCTCGAGCGGGCGGTGGAAGCCGCCTGGGAGGAGCGCGACACGCTCTCGCCCACGAGCGGCGGTGAAGCAGCGGAGGCGGTGGAGGCCGCGCTCGCCCTGCTCGATTCCGGCGAGGCGCGTGTCGCTGAAAAGCGGGACGGCGAGTGGATCGTCAACCAGTGGCTCAAGAAGGCGGTGCTGCTCTCCTTCCGGCTCAACGACATGGCGACGATCCCGGGGGGGCCGGGGGCGGATACGCCCTGGTACGACAAGGTGCCGTCCAAGTTCGCGGGCTGGGACGAGGCGCGTTTCCAGGAGGCGGGCTTCCGCGCCGTGCCCAGCGCCATTGTGCGGCGCTCGGCATACGTTGCGCCCGGTGTGGTGCTGATGCCCTCCTTCGTGAACATCGGCGCCTACGTGGACAGCGGCACCATGGTCGACACCTGGGCCACGGTGGGGAGCTGCGCGCAGATCGGCAAGAACTGCCACATCTCCGGCGGCGCCGGGATCGGCGGCGTGCTGGAGCCGCTCCAGGCGAACCCGGTGATCATCGAGGACGACTGCTTCGTCGGTGCGCGCAGCGAGGTGGCCGAAGGCGTCATCGTCGAGCAGGGTGCGGTGCTGTCGATGGGCGTCTATGTCGGCGCCTCGACGCGGGTGATCGACCGCGATACCGGCGAGGTCCATCGCGGGCGCATTCCCTCCTACTCGGTCGTCGTGCCGGGCTCGCTGCCGGGCAAGGCGCTGCCGGACGGCTCGCCCGGCCCTAGCCTCTATTGCGCGGTGATCGTCAAGCGGGTGGACGCGGGCACGCGGGCCAAGACCTCGATCAACGAGCTGCTCCGCAATTGAACGCTGGTGACCGGCCAAGCGCGGAGGCGCTAGCGCATCCGCTGGCGCTCGCCCGTGCGCTGATCCGCTGCGAGAGCGTCACGCCGGTGGACGACGGCGCGCTCGACGTGCTTCAGGACGCGCTCCAGTCGCTTGGCTTCACCTGCAATCGACTGCCCTTCGAAGAGCCGGGCACGGCGCGGGTCGATAACCTCTACGCGAGGCGGGGCGCAGGCCGGCCCAACTTTTGCTTCGCCGGCCACACCGACGTGGTGCCGACGGGAGACCGCGCGGGCTGGACCCGCGAGCCCTTCGCGGCGCACGTGGAGGACGGCGTGCTCTACGGTCGCGGTGCGAGCGACATGAAGGGAGCCATTGCCGCTTTCGTCGCCGCCGTGGCGCGCTTCGGCGCAGGCGGCGCCGGGGCCGGCTCCATCAGCCTGCTGATCACCGGCGACGAGGAGGGGCCAGCAGTCAACGGCACGCGCAAGGTGCTGGACTGGCTCGACGGGCGAGGGGAGATCCTCGACGTATGCCTCGTGGGAGAGCCGACCAACCCCGACGAGGTCGGCGAGATGGTGAAGATCGGCCGGCGCGGCAGCCTCAACGGCACGCTCCGGGTCGCCGGCCGCCAGGGGCACGTCGCCTATCCGGCGCTGGCGGACAACCCGCTGCCCCGCCTCGTTACTCTGCTCGACGCCCTGCTCGCGCTGGAACTTGACCAGGGCACGGATCACTTCCAGCCGAGCCGGCTGGAGCTCACCTCCATCGATGTGGGCAACGAGGCGACGAACGTCATTCCCGGTGCTGCAGCGGCGCGCTTCAACGTCCGCTTCAACGACCGCCACACCGGCGCGAGCCTCGAGCGCACCATCCGTGCGTGCCTTGATGCGACCGGCCAGCCCTACGAGCTCGCGACCGAGGTCTCCGGCGAAGCCTTCGTGACCCCGCCGGGCCCGCTCAGCACGATCATCGCCGAGTCCGTCGCTGCCGTCACCGGCATGACTCCCACCCTCAGCACCACCGGCGGGACCTCCGACGCACGCTTCATCAAGGACCACTGCCCGGTTGCCGAGTTCGGCCTGATCGGCCGCACCATGCACCGCACCGACGAGTGCGTGCCCGTAGAGGCGATGGAGCGGCTCGCGGATATCTATCTCGGCGTGCTGGAGCGCTATTTCGCCGGCTCTTGAGCCGCTGACTTGACATAATCAAAGTATGGCCATACTCAGCGTTATGGCCGTAACGACGATCAAGTCGACCTATTCGCTGGATGTCGAGACCGTACGCACGCTGGAGTCGCTCGCGCGCCGCTGGAACGTGTCCAAGTCCGAGGTACTGCGTCGCGCCATCCACGCGGCGGCGGGTGACGAGAATCAGCGCGTGAAGAACAAGCTGGACGCTCTCGATCGCTGGCAGGCCTCGCTCAAGGCGCAGGGGGTCGATTTCGCAGCTTGGGAACGGGAGGCTCGGGCCGAACGCCGCGCGTCATCGCTCAAGCGGATGTCCGCGTTCGATGATCCATCTTGACACGAGTTTCCTGATTCGCGGGTCCCTTTCCGGGTCGACCGAGGACCGTGCACTGCGTGGATGGGTCGGTGCCCGAGAGGAATTGGGTGTCAGTACGGTCGCCTGGGCGGAATTCCTGTGTGGCCCCTACGAACGGTCGTCATTGGAATTCCTGATCAGTGTCATCGATCACTATATCGATTTTACGTCCGCTCATGCGGAGGTCGCGGCGCACCTCTTCAATCAATCTGGCCGGCGTCGCGGATCGCAGATGGACTGCATGATCGCAGCGACGGCGATCGCCGAGAAAGCACCCATCGCCACCGCCGACTCGCGGGACTTTCGCCGGTTCGAGAGCGCGGGCCTGACGTTCGCGCTCGCTTAGGCCGTCGCGGCCGCCCACCTACATCCTGACCGCGCCGGTCTCGGTGGCCCTGAGGTCGAGGGCGGCGGCGAGCAGGGCCTGGGTGTAGGCGGTCTGGGGGGCCTCGAAGATCGACTCGGTCGGCCCGGTCTCCACCACGATGCCGTCGCGCAGCACGATCACCTCGTGGCAGAGCGCGCGGACCACCTTGAGGTCGTGGCTGATGAAGAGGTAGGCGAGGCGATGCCGGGCCTGCAGGTCGCGCAGCAGGTCGATGATCTGGGCCTGCACCGACATATCGAGCGCAGACGTGGGCTCGTCCAGCACCACCAGGCGGGGCTTCAGCACGAGCGCGCGGGCGATCGCGATGCGCTGGCGCTGGCCGCCCGAGAACTCGTGCGGGTAGCGGTCCTGCATCGCGGGCTCGAGCCCGACCTCGTCCAGCACAGCGCCGACCGGATCGCCTGCGCCGTCGCCGTTCGTGAGCCGGTGCAGCTTCAGTCCTTCCTCGATGATCTGGCGCACGGTCATGCGCGGGCTCAGCGAGCCGAAGGGGTCCTGGAAGACGATCTGCATCCGCCGGCGCAGCGAGCGCATGCGCTTGAAGGTGAGCCCCTGGATCGAGCGATCCTCGAAGGTGATGGGGCCGTCGCTGGAGATCAGCCGCAGCAGCGCCAGCGCCAGCGTGGTCTTGCCGGAGCCGCTCTCGCCGACGATGCCGACGGTCTGCCCCTCGCGGATCGAGAGCGTGACGCCATCCACCGCCTTCACGTGGCCGACAGTGTGGCGGAAGACGCCGGCCTTGATCGGGAAGTGGATCTTGAGGTCGTCGCAGGCGACGACTTCCTCCGCTGCGCCCTCCACCGCGAGCGGTTGACCCTTCGGCTCGGCGTCGATCAGCGCTCGCGTGTAAGCGTGTTCGGGCGCCTCGAAGACGCGCTCCGTCGCGCCCTCCTCGACGATGGCGCCGTACCGCATCACGCAGACCCGGTCCGAGATGTGCCGCACGATGGTGAGGTCGTGGGTGATCAGCAGCATCGCCATGCCGAGGCGCTGCTGCAGCTCCCGCAGCAGCTTCAGGATCTGCGCCTGGACCGTGACATCGAGGGCGGTGGTGGGCTCGTCGGCGATCAGGAGGTCGGGCTCACAGGCGAGCGCCATGGCGATCATCACGCGCTGGCGCTGGCCGCCCGAGAGCTCGTGCGGAAACGCCTTCAGCCGCTTGGCGGTCTCGCCCAGCGCCACCATCTCCAGCAGCTCCTGCGCGCGGATGAGCGCTTGGCGCTTGGGCAGGCCCCGGTGCAGCGTCAGCACCTCGGCGACCTGGCGGCCGATGGTGTGCAGCGGGTTGAGGGAGGTCATCGGCTCCTGGAAGATCATCGAGACCCTGTTGCCGCGGATGTGGCGGAGCTTGCGCGGGGAGGCGCCGATGACCTCGGTGCCGTCGACGTCGATGGTGCCGCTCGGGTGCGAGGCGACCGGGTAGGGCAGAAGCTGAAGGATCGAGAGCGCGGTCACCGACTTGCCCGAGCCGCTCTCGCCCACCAGCGCCAGGGTCTCGCCCCGTTCGATGTCGAAGGAGACGCCCGAGACAGCGTGCACGGTCTCGCCGGCGCTCGTGAAATCAACGCCCAAGTCGCGGACGCGGACCAGCGTGCTCATGCGCCCCCGCTCACCGGCCGACCAGCTTGCGCGGGTCGAAGGCGTCGCGCACGGCTTCCCCGATGAAGATGAGCAGGCTCAGCATGAGCGCGAGCACCACGAAGCTCACGATGCCGAGCCAGGGCGCTTGCAGGTTGGCCTTGCCCTGGCGCAGCAGTTCGCCCAGCGAGGGCTCGCCAGGCGGCAGGCCAAAGCCCAGGAAATCGAGGGAGGTCAACGATGTGATCGAGCCCACCAGGATGAAGGGCAGGAAGGTGACGGCGGAAACCATCGCGTTCGGCAGCCCGTGGCGGAAGATGATCGCCGTGTTGCCGACGCCAAGCGCCCGCGCCGCGCGGATGTAGTCGAAGTTGCGGACCCGTAAGAACTCGGCGCGCACCACGCCCACCAAGGCCATCCAGCTGAAGAGCAGCAGGATCACCAGCAGGACCCAGAAGTTGGGCTCGATGATGCTCGACAGGATGATCAGGATGAAGAGCTGCGGCAGCCCGGACCAGACCTCGATGAAGCGCTGGAAGACGAGGTCAATCCAGCCGCCGAAGAACCCCTGGACCGCAGCCGCGGCAATGCCGATGACCGAGGCGGCCACGGTGAGAATAAGGCCGAACAGGACCGACAATCGGAAGCCGTAGATCACGCGGGCGAGCACGTCCCGCCCCTGGTCGTCGGTGCCGAGCCAGTTGTCTCCTGAGGGTGGCGCGGGCGCCGGCACCGGCAGGTCGTAGTTGATGGTCCGGTAGCTGTAGGGGATGAGCGGCCAGACCATCCAGCCCTTCTCTTCGATCAGCTCGGCGACGAAGGGATCGCGGTAGTCCGCCTCGGTCTCGAAATCGCCGCCGAACTCGGTCTCCGCATACTCGAAGAAGATCGGGAAGTGGAGCGTGCCGTCGTAGCGGAGCACGATGGGCTTGTCGTTGGCGATGAACTCCGCGAAGAGCGTCACCAACAGCAGCGCCAGAAAGATCCAGAACGAGATGTAGCCGCGCCGGTTGGCCCGGAAATTGTAGAAGCGCCGCCGGGTGATGGGGGAGAGCGCCACCGCTCAGACCTCGCGCGTCTCGAAGTCGATGCGGGGGTCGATGATCACGTACATCAGGTCGCCGATGAGGTTCACGACGAGGCCGAGCAGGGTGAAGAAGAAGAGCGTGCCGAAGATGATCGGGTAGTCCCGCTTGAGCAGGGATTCGAAACCGAGCAGCCCGAGCCCGTCGAGCGAGAAGATGACCTCGATCAGGAGCACGCCGGTGAAGAGGATGCCGATGAAGGCACCTGGCAGGCCAGCGATGATGATCAGCATCGCGTTGCGGAAGACGTGGCCGTAGAGCACGCGGCGTTCCGTGAGCCCCTTGGCGCGCGCGGTGACGACGTAGTGCTGGCTGATCTGATCGAGGAAGGAGTTCTTGGTCAGCATCGTCGTGGTGGCGAAGCCGCTCACCGCCATGGCCAGGATCGGCAATGCCAGGTGCCAGAAATAGTCCTCGATCTGGCCGAGCAGCGAGAGCTCCCCGAAATCGTTGGAGACAAGTCCACGTAAGGGGAACCAGTCCACGTAGCTGCCGCCGGCGAAGAGCACGATGAGCAGAATTGCGAAGATGAAGTTGGGGATGGCGTAGCCGACGATGATGACGCCGCTGGTCCAGACATCGAAGCGCTGGCCGTCGCGCACCGCCTTGGCGATGCCGAGGGGAATCGAGATCAGGTAGGCGAGCAGCGTGGTCCAGAGCCCGAGCGAAATCGAGACCGGCAGCTTGTCGAGGACCAGATCAACCACGCGGTCGTCGCGGAAGAAGCTCGACCCGAAGTCGAAGCGCACGTACTGGCCCATCATGTGGAGGAAGCGCTCGAGTGGCGGCTTGTCGAAGCCGTACTCCTTCTCCAGCCGCTCGATCAACTCGGGGTCGAGACCGCGCGCACCGCGGTACTTGCTCGTGTCGGTGCGCTGACCGACGTCGAACTGGCTCTCCGTCCCCACCTCGCCGGGGCCGGCGCCGGAAATGCGCGCCGTGGCGCCCACCGCGCTGCCGGTAAGCTCCGCGATCGCCTGCTCCACCGGCCCACCGGGCGCGATCTGGATGATCGCGAAGTTGATCACCATGATCGCGAAAAGCGTCGGAATGATCAGCAGCAGGCGGCGGACGATGTATGCGAACATGGCTGTCGCGGCGCGCGGGAGCTAAGCGGTGTGCTCTTCTTGCTTCAGCACCCGCCCCCTCTCAGGATCGGCCGGCAGAGTGGCGCGCACGCCGAAGCCGAAGCCCGGCGCTGTCCCCGGCGGCTCTCCCGACCCTCACGCCCCGCCTTCGCGGTAGGCCCTCAAGGCGTCGTCCTTCTCCCGATCGACCCACCAGGTGTCGAACACGCCCCGCGCGTAGCGCGGCTTGAGTGCGGGCCGGTCGAACTTGTTCCAGTAGACGAGGTGGTGCGCCCCCTTATACCACTGCGGGATCATGTAGTGGCCCCAGAGCAGCACGCGATCGAGCGCACGAGCGGCCGCGATGAGACTCGGCCGGTCGGTCGCGGCAGCGACCTCACCGATCAGCGCATCGACCACAGGATCCTTGATGCCGGGGATGTTGAACGAGCCGACCTGATCGACGGTGCTGGATGCGAAGTAGGAGTTGAGCTCGGCGCCCGGCGAGAGATTGAAGACGAAGCGGATGGTCGTGATGTCGAAGTCGTGGGTCTTGAGCCGTTCTTCGTATTGCGCGCCGTCTACGAGGCGAAGGTTTACGCCCACGCCGAGGCGCTCGAGGCTGCGGCCGAAGGCCGCATAAATGCGCTCGAAGGTGGGCTCGAAGTAGAGGAACTCGACGGTCATCGGCTCGCCTGTCTCGCCGTTGACCAGCGCGCCCTCTTTGGTTACCCAGCCGGCCTCCTTGAGCAGGGAGCGCGCGGCGCGCAGGTTGCCACGGTTGTTGCCCGAGCCGTCGGTCGCGGGCGGCACGAAGGCCTTGGTGAAGACCTCCTCCGGCACGGCGCCCCGGTGAGGTTCAAGGAGGGCCAGCTCGGCCTCGGACGGCAGGTCGCGTGCCGCGAGCTCGGAGTTCTCGAAGTAGCTCGCCATGCGGTCGTAGAGCCCATAGAACTGGTTCTTGTTGAGCCACTCGAAATCGAAGGCGTAAGCCAGCGCCTCGCGCACGCGGCGGTCCTGGAACTTGGGCAGACGCGTGTTGAAGAAGAAGGCCTGCACGCCCGACGGCGTGTTGTCCTTCAGCACGTCTTTGACGAGCCATCCTTGCTCGACCGCCGGGATGTCGTACTGCGTCGCCCAGACCTTGGACGTGTACTCCTCGTGGAAGTCGTATTCGCCCGCCTTCAACGCCTCGACCAGCACCGTGCGATCGCGATAGTAGTCGTAGACGATCGTGTCGAAATTGTAGCGGCCGACATTGAGCGGGAGCTGGGCGCCCCAATAGTCCGGCACGCGCTCGTAGGTGACGGAGCGGCCCGGATCGACCTTCGCGACGCGGTAGGCGCCGCTGCCGAGCGGCGGCTCCATCGTCGTCTCGCCGAACGCGCGGTCCCGGTAATAGGCCTCGGACACGATGGAGAGCCCGCCCACGATCAAGGGCAGCTTGCGGTTGTCGGGATCGGCGAGATGGAAGGAGACGTCGTGATCGCCGGTGGTCTCGACCCGATCGACGCCAGCGAGATTATTGGCGTAGGCGGGATGGCCCTCGGTGGTAAGAATCTCGTACGAGAACGCCACATCGCGGGCCGTGATCGGGGTGCCGTCGTGCCAGCGTGCCTCGGGCCGCAAGTGGAAACGGACGCTGCGCCGGTCGGGCGCAAGTACCACGCCTTCGGCGATGAGCCCGTAGGCCGCATCCGCTTCGTCCGCCGAGCCTTCGAGCAGGCTCTCGAAGGGGAGGCCTGCGCCCGCTGCGCTCACGCCCTTCAGCGTGAAGGGATTGAGCGTGCTGAAGGTGTCGACCGTGGCGAGGTGAAGCAGGCCGCCCTTGGGCGCACTGGGGTTCGCGTAGTCGAAGTGCGGGAAGTCGGGTCCGTACTTGAGGTCTCCGAAGAGCGAGAGCCCGTGGGCTGCCTCTTGCGCTGTCGCGGGCCCGATCAAGGCCGAGAGTGGCGCCATCGACGTCGCGACGGCGACAGCAGAGCCCTGAACGAAGTGTCGTCTGCTGAGTCTCATTGGTCCATCTCCCCCTGACGCTGGCGCGCGGTCCCTGTGCCTCGCGCGTACCGCCGCCCGGCATCCTCAGGCCAAGCCTACAGGGCATAACATGAGTCGGGCCATCCGGTATCCCCCATCACAACATCGTGTCGCCCGGCCGCCGGTCGATCACGCCCCTGCGACGCCACGCCCGGTGAGAGGGCGGCTGGACTCGCGGCGAGCGCGCGCCTCATACTCAGGCCCATGGGGCGCTATCCGAACAGCGGCGGCCCGATCGAGCGCAGGGTGCCGGAGGGCGACGACCGGCCGCGCCTGGTCTGCGATGCCTGCGGTTTCATCCGCTACGAAAACCCGAAGATCGTCGTCGGCTCGGTCGCGACCTGGGAAGGACGCATCCTCCTTTGCCGCAGGTCCATCGAGCCACAGGCCGGCTTCTGGACCCTGCCGGCGGGGTTCCTGGAGCTGCACGAGGAGCCCACCGAGGGCGCCCGGCGCGAGGCGGAGGAGGAAGCCTGCGCCGAGATCGTGATCGGCGCGCTGCTCGCGGTCTACACGATCCCCCGCATCAGCTTGGTGCAGCTCTTTTACCGCGCTCGCCTCGCGCATCCCGAGATCGCGCCGGGGTTCGAGAGCCTCGAGGTCGGGCTCTTCGAGCCGGACGAGATTCCGTGGGATTCCCTTGCCTTCCCCTCGGTCACCTGGGCGCTCCGCCACCATGCCGAAGCACCCGAGAGCGGCGAATTCGCCCCCTTCACCAATCCCGCGGGCGACATCGGCGACTACCGGCCGGGCATCCCCGCCCGGCGCTGAATTGGGTTAGAGCGCGTCTGTCTTTGACGGACACGCGACAGGCCGCGACCGCGGCCCGCCGCTAATGCGGCGCGCCGGCCGCAGGCCGGCTGGCGTGAGCGACAAGACGCTATTCGTCGAGGCCCATCAGGGCGGCGGCGAAGGCGCGGGCCTCGAAGGGGCGCAGGTCGTCGATCCCTTCGCCGATGCCGATTGCGACCACCGGCACCCCGAAGCGCCGCGCCAAAGCCACCAGCACACCGCCCTTCGCCGTGCCGTCGAGCTTGGTCATCACCAGGCCGTCGACGGCGATGGCCTCGCGAAAGACATCGACCTGATTGAGCGCGTTCTGTCCGGTGGTGGCATCGAGCACGAGAAGGCGGCTGTGCGGCGCGAGCGGATCGAGCTTCTTGAGCACGCGGTCGATCTTCTGCAGCTCGGCCATCAGGTGCGCCTTGTTCTGCAGCCGGCCGGCGGTATCGATCAGGAGCACGTCGATCCCTTCCGCTCGCGCGCGCTCGAGCGCGTCGAAGGCCAAGCCGGCGGGATCGCCCCCGTCCTGGCGGGCGACGACAGGGGCGCCCGCGCGCTCGCCCCAGACCGTGAGCTGCTCCACGGCGGCGGCGCGGAAGGTATCGCCCGCGACCAGCATGACCCGCTTCCCGTCACGGCTGAGGCGCTGGGCGAGCTTGCCGATTGTGGTGGTCTTGCCCGTGCCGTTGACGCCCGCGACCAGGATCACGTGGGGTTTGGCGTCGCCCTCGATAGCGAGCGTCCCCTCGACCGGCGTAAGCAGGTCGGCAATCTGGTCCGCGAGCGCCTGGCGCACCTCGGCAGCGGTCACTTCCTTGCCGAAGCGCTGCTGGGCGAGCTCCGCCGTGAGCTCGGCCGCCGTGGCTGCGCCGAGATCGCCGGTGATGAGCAGCTCTTCGAGCTCTTCGAGCGCGTCGTCGTCGAGCCGGCGGCCGGTGAAGATGGCCCCGATGCCGCCGGTGAGGTTGTTCGAGGTTCGCCTGAGGCCTGCCTTGAGGCGCGCGAACAGGCCGCGCCCGCCGCCGTCTTCGCGCGCCATCAGGCCGCGGTCCCGATCAGACGATCGCCTGCCACGCCGGTGATGCGGGCCTGCACCAGGGCACCGGGCTCTCCCGCCGGCCGGTCGAACGCGACCTCGGCGAAGCACTCGTCGCGGCCGCTCTCGGGCCTCTCCAGCAACACCCAGTTGTCGCGGCCGATGCGCCCTTCCAGGAAGCGCCGACGCTGGCCTTCGGCGGCGAGGCGCAGCGCTGCGGCGCGGGCGCGGCGCTCGGGCCCCGGCACCTGGGGCATGCGTGCCGCCGGCGTGCCCGGGCGGGGCGAATAGGGGAAGACGTGGAGCCAGATCAGCCCCGCGTCTTCGATCAGGCGCCGCGTGTTCTCGAACATCGACGGCGTCTCGGTGGGGAAGCCCGCGATCAGGTCAGCGCCGAAGGCGATCTCCGGCCGGAGCGCGCGCAGCCGCTCGCAGAGCGCCAGCACGTCGGCGCGGCTGTGGCGCCGCTTCATGCGCTTGAGCACCATGTCGTCGCCGGCCTGGACGCTGAGGTGCAGGTGCGGCATCAGGCGCGGCTCCTCGGCGAAGAGCCGCTCCAGCATCGGGTCGACCTCCACGGGATCGATGGAGGAGAGCCTGAGCCGCGGCAGCTCCGGCACCGCCTGGAGCAGGCGGCGCACCGCCCCGCCGAGGCTTGGCCGGCCCGGCAGGTCGGCGCCGTAATGGCCGAGATCGACGCCGCTCAACACGACCTCGCGGTGGCCGGCCGCCACCAGCGCCCGCACCTCGGCCGCGATGGCGCCGAGCGGCACGCTCCGGCTCGGGCCCCGGGCGAAGGGGATGATGCAGAAGGTGCAGCGATGGTCGCAGCCGTTCTGCACCTGGACGAAGGCCCGCGACTTCGCCTCGTAGCCCGCGATCAGGTGGCCCGCGGTCTCACGCACCGCCATGATGTCGCCGACCGACACGCGCTCTTCCGCGTCGGGTGCGAGACCCTCCAGTGTGAGCTTCTCGCGGTTGCCGACGACCCGGTCGACCTCGGGCATCGCGGCGTAGCCTGCGGGGTCGAGCTGGGCGGCGCAGCCGGTGGCGATGATGGTGGCGTCGGGGTTGTGCCGTCTGGCACGGCGGATCGCCTGGCGCGCCTGGCGCTCGGCCTCGCCCGTGACCGCACAGGTGTTGACGATGATGCCCTTGGTAAGGCCGGCAGCGCGTGCCCGGGCGCGCATGACCTCCGACTCGTAGGCGTTGAGCCGGCAGCCCATGGTGATGACCTCGAGCCCGCTCATGCTGGCAGCACGCCCGTAAAGCTCGCGGCGGTGGGGCCGGTCATCTCGACATGGCCGTCCCCGCGCCAGACGATCCCCAACTCCCCCCCCTCGAGGGCGACGGTGACATCGCGCCCGGTGAGCCCCCGCCGCGCGCTCGCGACCGCCGCGGCGCAGGCGCCGGTGCCGCAGGCCTGGGTGAGGCCCACGCCCCGCTCCCACACGCGGAGCCTGAGACGGTCGTCGGCAATGCGCTGGGCGACACCGATATTGGCGCGTTCGGGGAAGAGCGGATCGGTCTCCAGCTGTGGGCCGATGTCGGCCAGCGGCGCGGCCTCCGCATCGTCGACGAAGAACACCGCGTGCGGGTTGCCCATGTTGACCGCAACGGCGTCCGAGAGCGGCTCGGCGCCGATCGCGACATGGAGCGTGTCCATCGCGCGGGCCAGGGGGATCTCACGCCAGTCGAGACGCGCCGGCCCCATATCGACGCGCACTTGGCCTCTGCCAGCCTCGTGCGCCGCGAGCGGCCCGGCGTCGGTCTCCAGGATCACGCGGGCCGCGCCGGTCTCGTCCAGCAGCAGCCGGGCTGCGCAGCGGGTACCGTTGCCGCAGGCCGCAACCTCGCCACCGTCCCGGTTCCAGAAGCGCAGGTAGGCGTCGGTGCCGCCGTTGCGCGCGGGCTCCAAGACGACCAGCTGATCGCAGCCGACGCCGGTGCGCCGGTCGGCGATGGCGCGCACTTGCGCGGCGTCGAGCGCCAGCGGCACACGGCGTGCGTCAAACACGACGAAGTCGTTGCCGAGCCCGTGCATCTTGGTGAAGGGAAGCCCTGTCATGGGCGGGGTTATAGCCCGGAATTCGTACTTGGTCGCGGCTCGTGTCGCCTCCGAGCGCCGGAGGACGGAGAAAGGGCCGCCTCAGCGGTCGGCGAGGAAGGCCAGGATCTCCCGCGCACACTCCTCCGGCGCCTCCTCGGGCAGGAAGTGGCCGCAGTCGAGCGCGCGGCCCTGCACATCCTCGGCCCGCTCGCGCCAGCTCTCCAGCACGTCGAGCGAGCCGCCGGTCTGCCAGCCGGGGCGCCGGGCCATGTCGCCGGCCCAGAGCACCAGCATCGGGCAGGCGATCTTGCGGACCCGGTCCGCCTCGTCGTGAACGAGGTCGAGCGCGATGGCACGGTAATCCAGGCACATGCAGCGCAGCGTCTCGGGATCGCTGAAGCAGCGGAGATAATCGGCGTAGGCCTCGGGCACGATCGCGCCTTCGACGCCGGTCCAGTGCGCCAGCAGGAAATCGAGGAAGAGCTTCGGGCTGTTGCCGATCAGCGTTTCGGGGAAGGGCGCGGGCTGGCGCATCAGGTGCCAGTGGAAGAAGGAGAACGCGAGGTCGCCGTCCATGTTCTCGAAGACCGCCTGGGAGGCCACCACGTCGAGCGAGGTGAAGGTGCGCACCTGCCCAGGATGGTCGAGCGCCATGCGATGGCCGACGCGGGCACCGCGGTCGTGGCCGACCACGTGGAAGCGATCGAAGCCCAGCGCCGCCATGACTTCGACCTGATCGCGTGCGGAGGCGCGCTTGCAATGGTCGGCGAAGTCGTCGGAGGCCGGCTTGCCGCTGTCGCCGTAGCCGCGCAGGTCGGGCGCCACCACCGTGTAGTGCTGGGCGAACTGCGGCGCCACCTTGTGCCACATCAGGTGATTCTGCGGGTAGCCGTGGAGCAGCAGGAGAGGCGGACCCTCGCCGCCTCTGACCAGGTCGATGGCGACGGACGAGGTCTCGATCCGGGTCCTTGTGAAGCCCTCGAACATGGCTCGCTCATTCGTCGTGGGTGGGCGCATCGCGCTCGAAGAGTATGCATTCCCCACGTTCCGATCGAGCGTCGGGGATAAGCGCCCAGGGCCGAACACCGTGGTCTGCCGGCGCAGCATATCAGTTATGCCGGTCCGTGGGGTTCGGTCGCGCCATCGACGGACACATATCGGGAGAAGGAAGGGCGTGCGGCCGGCCCGGCATGGGCGGCCGGAACACCGGCAGCACTCCGGAAACAGGAGATGAGGACATGGACCTTACACCCATCACCCAAGCGGTCCGGAAATGGCGGGAGCGTGGCCGTGCGCGGAATGAGCTCCAGCGCCTGACCGATCTTGAGCTTGCCGATATCGGGCTGAGCCGAGGCGATATCGACGCGGTGGTGCGCGGCGATGTGGTGCGCGCGAGGCCGTCCGGCTTCTATGAGGCTCGTTAACGAGGGAGCCGGGGCCGGCCTTCGGGTCGGCCCCGGCCCCTCGCTTCACATTGGATTTGGCACCACGACGCGTTGAGCGATACTCGCCGGCAGGGTTGGTCCGGAACTCTCTACATGCCTACGGTTCTCCAGGTCCTGCCGCGTCTCGGAGGCGGTGGAGGTGTGGAGCGCGGAACGCTCGACATCTCGCGCGCGCTAACCGGTGCCGGCTGGCGCTCCATCATCGTGAGTGCGGACGAGACCGACCGGGCCGTTGCTGCCGAAGCCGGTGCCCGTCACGCGGCGCTGCCGGTGGCGCGCCGCAACCCCTTGGATGCGCCGGGTGCGATCCGGCGCTTCGTACGTCTGATCGCCGAGGAGGAGGTCGATCTCGTCCACGCCCGCTCGCGCTGGCCGGCCTGGCTCGCCTGCTACGCGGCGCGGCAGACGGGACGACCCTTCGTCACGACCTTCCACGGTTCTTACTCCACGGACTGGCCGGGAAAACGGGGCTACAACGCGATCATGACGCGGGGCGACCGGGTCATCGCGGTCTCGGAATACATCGCCCGGCACATCGCCGAGACCTATACCGTCGAGCCCGGCAGGATCAGGACCATCCCGCGCGGCGTGGACCTCTCCCACTTCGACCCCGCGCGCGTGGACGACGGGCGCATCGCGGCTTTGCGTGCTGCGTGGCAGGTGCCGGCAGGCAGGCCGGTGGTGATGCTTCCGGCGCGGCTCACCGCTCTGAAGGGGCATTTCGCCCTCCTGGACGCGTTAGCGCGGGTCGAGACCCGGGTTTGCTGCGTTCTGGTCGGCGTCTCAGACCCGGGACACGCGGGCTATCGCGCCCGCATCGAGAAACGGATCGAGGCGCTGGGTGCTGCGCACACCGTCCTGCTCGCCGGCCCCTGCCACGATATGCCGGCGGCCTACATGCTGGCCGATATCGTGGTCTCGCCGTCGCTCCGGCCCGAAGCATTCGGCCGCGTCCCCGCCGAAGCGCAGGCCATGGGGCGGCCAGTGATCGCGTTCGCCCATGGCGGCGCCCTGGAAACCGTGCGCGACGGGGAGACCGGGTGGCTGGTGCTGCCGGGCGATACGGGTGCGCTGGCGGACGCTATACGCGAGGCGCTGCGCGCAAGCCCAGCCGAGCGCGACAGGATGGCCGCGGCCGGCCAGGCCCACGTGCGCCGCAATTTCACGCTCGACGGGATGTGCAGCGCGACCCTCGATGTCTACCGGGAGCTGCTGCCCGCCTCGTCGTGATCCTAGCCGGCGCTGGCTAGACAAGCGCGGGCAGCCGCCCGACACTCCGGTGCGCTAGGGAAGTCTGAATGCACGCGGGGCGGGGACATGGACCTCAAGCTGGACGGCAAGAAGGCCATCGTGACGGGCGGCACGCGGGGGATCGGCCACGCGATCGCGCGCAGGCTCGCCCTTGAAGGCTGCGGGGTCGGCATTTGCGCCCGTGACGGCGCCAAGCTCGACGCGGTGCTGGCGGCGTTTGCAGCCGAGAGCCTCGCCGTGATCGGTGCCGCCTGCGATGTCGCGGACGGCGACGCGGTGCGGCGATGGACCGCAGCGATGGCGGAGCAGCTCGGCGGCATCGACGTCGTGGTCGCCAACGTGAGCGCGCTCGCCGGCGCGCCGGGCGAAGACTCCTGGCGGGCCGCGCTCGAGGTCGACGTGCTCGGCACCGTGCGCACGATCGAGGCGGCCATGCCGCACCTCGAAGAATCCGAGGCCCCGGCAATCGTGACCGTATCGAGCACGGCGGGCGTCGAGAGTTTTGGTGGGGTCAGGCCCTACAATTCGATCAAGGCCGCCCTGATCAACTACACCTCCAATCTGGCCACTGAGCTCGCCGAACGCGGCATCCGCGCGAACTGCGTCTCGCCGGGCACGATCTATTTCGAGGACGGCGCCTGGGGCACGCGCCGGCGGGAGGACCCGGAGCGCTTCGAGGCGGCGCTCGCGCTCAACCCCACCGGACGGATGGGCACGCCCGAGGAGGTGGCCGATGCGGTGGCATTCCTGGCGAGCCCTGTCTCGAGCTTCACCATGGGCGCCAACCTGATCGTCGACGGCGGACTCACCAAGCGCGTGCAGTACTAGCCCGGCTCATATCAGGTTCGGGGGCTCGGTAGACTCGCGCCGCACATTCCGCCTAGAGTTGCTCTCGGACATCGCAATAACGTCGGGTGACGGTATTGCAGAAGACCAAAATAGAGTCGTCCAGGGAGGGAACCACAATGCGAAAATTGACACTGCTGGCAGGCGCGGCCGCGCTTGCCCTTTCGATTGGCGTCGCCACGCCGACCCACGCTGCCGACGACGATATCGTCATCGGCTTCGCCATCGCGCTCAGCGGCTGGATGAACCAGTACGACGGGCCGCCGTCCAGATCGGCGAAGATGGCGATCAACGATATCAACGAGGCCGGCGGCGTGCTCGGCGGCCGCAAGTTCGCCTTCACCCAGTCCGACACCAAGTCGGAGGCGGCCGAGGGCGCGCGGGCCGGGCAGGAGGTGATCGCCGACGGCGCCAACTTCATGATCGTCTCGTGCGACTACGACATGGGCGCGGCTGCTGCGACGGTCGCGAACAGCAACGAGATGGTGGTCATCTCGCTCTGCGCCTCCGACGCCAAGATGGGCGTGCAGGGCATCGGGCCCTACGCCTTCACCATGTCCAACTCGTCGCTCACCAGCGGCGCCGTGATTGCGGAGTGGGCGTGGAACAACAAGGGGTGGAAGACCGCCTACAACCTGCTCGATACCTCGATCGAGTACGACAAGGCGATCTGCGCCGGCTTCAAGACCCGCTTCGAGAAGCTGGGCGGCGTGATGCTGGGCGAGGACACCTTCAAGCAGGACGATGCCTCCATCGCCTCGCAGATCACGCGCTTCAAGCAGGTCTCGGAGGAGAAGGGCGCCCCCGATCTACTCCACGTCTGCTCCTACGGCGCGGGCGCGAACGCCGCGATCCGCCAGATCAGGGCGGCCGGCATCGACACGCCGCTCTCGGGCGGCGATTCGATGGACGGCGACTACTGGACCGAGGCCATCGGCAACCTCAATGACCATTACACCGGCACTTACGGCTCGGTGTTCGGCGACGATCCCCGGCCCCGGGTCAACGAGTTCTTCGACCGCTACGAGGAAGTGCACGGGGAGCGGGTGTGCTGCTCGTTCGCGCTCTCGGGCTACAGCATCATCCAGGCGCTCGCCATCGCCATCGATCGGGCGGGGACCATCGACAGCGACCCGGTGCTGGCCGAGCTCAACAAGTTCGACAAGGAGCCGCTGCTGGTCGGGCCGACCACGTTCACCCCGGACCTGCACATCAACCTCGAGCGGCCGCAGGCAATCATCGGGATCAAGGACGGCAAGGGTTACTTCGTCGACCTGATCCAGCTGCCGGAGCCGCCGCCGCTGCAGCTCATCTTCAAGTAGGCAGAGACCCGGTGGGCGGTCCGCGAAACCTGGTCTCGCGGGCCGCCCCCGATTTCCCGGTCGCGGCGCCGCGGCCGACGGCCGCCGCCTGACGCCGTAACACCGTTCGAGGGGGCCTCTCCGGTGCAAGCGGTCGTTCAGAACATCATCGACGCTCTGAGCCTGGGGAGCCTGTTCGCGCTCACCTCCCTCGGCATCGGGCTGATCTTCGGCATCATGCGCCTGATCAATTTCGCCCATGGCGACTTGATCATGATCGGTGCCTACGCGCTCATCGTGCCGTCCGCGGCGGTGGCGCCGCAGCTCTTCATCGGCGCCTGGCACCCGGCGGCGGTGGTGGCGGCAATCATTCTCATCGTCATCATCTTCGCCGTCGCCTGCGAGCGGCTGGCCTTTCGCCCGCTCCGCGATGCCGACCCCTCGGTACTGCTGATCGCCTCCTTCGCGCTCAGCTTCTTCTTCCAGAACATGGTTCTGCTGATCTACGAGGGCCGGCCCAAGGGCGTGGATCTCTGGCCGGTGCTGACCGATCCCTTCCTGCTCGGCGACATTCGCCTGCCGCGCCTGCAGATCGTGATGATCGCCGCCACCGCGTTGTTGCTGCTGCTGCTCGTGCTCTTCCTCAAGCGCACGGCGATCGGGCGCCAGATGCGGGCGGCGTCCGAGGACTTCATGATGGCGCGCTTCCTGGGCGTCCGCGCCAACCGGGTGATCGCCGCGGCCTTCGCGATCTCCGGCCTCCTCGCGGCGGTGGTCTCGCTGCTCTTCGTCGTGCAGAACGGCGTGCTCAAGTTCGACATGGGTGTGCCGCTGGTGCTCGCGGCGTTCGTGGGCACCGTCGTGGGCGGCATGGGCAGCCTCGTCGGCGCGGTGGTGGGCGGCTTCGTGGTGGGCGTCGCCAGCGTCTTCTTCCAGATCGTTCTACCCCTGGAGATGAGGCTCAACCGCGATGCCTGGGTCTACGGCCTGATCCTCGTCATCCTCCTGCTGAGGCCCGGCGGCATCGTCAAGGTGAAGGCGGTCGAGGAACGGATCTGACCGTGCTGCGCGAGATTCGCCCCGCCACTGTCGGCCGTTACCTGTGGGAGCCCGGGACTCTCGGCTTGGGCCTCCTCGTGCTCTCCCTGATCATTTGGGGAAGCGGCGACAAGGTCATCGAGCGCACGCTCACGGTGGCGCTCATCAACACCGTGATGGTGATCGGCCTCTATATCTTCATCGGCAACTCCGGCGTGCTCGCGTTCGGCCACATGGCCTTCGCGCTGATCGGCGCCTACGCGGTCGCCTGGTTCACCATGTCGCCGTTCAAGAAGAGCTTCGCGCTCGATCTGCCGACCTTCCTCGCCGAGAACACGCTGCCGCTGCTGCCGTCGGCGATCATCTCCTCGCTGCTGGCGGCGCTGGTCGCCCTCGTCGTCGGCATCCCGTTGATGCGATTGAGCGGCATCGCCGCGAGCATCGGCACCTTCGCGGTGCTGATGATCTTCTACACGCTCTATTCCAACTGGGATTCCTGGACCTTCGGCGCGAGCACGCTGGTAGGCGTCCCCATCTACGTCGACTACTGGGTCGCGCTGGCGTGGGCGATGGTCGCGCTGATGGTCGCCACCATCTACCAGAAGTCCCGCTTCGGCCTGGCGCTCCGGGCTTCGCGCGAGAACGAGGCGGCGGCGCGCGCCGTCGGCATCAACGTGCCCACCCAGCGGCTCATCGCCTTCGTGCTGAGCGGCTTCTTCATGGGGCTGGGCGGGGTGCTCCAGGCCCACTACGTGGGCTCCATCGTGGTGCGCGGCTTCTGGCTCGGGCCCACCTTCATCGCGCTCGCCATGCTGATGATCGGCGGCCAGCGGAGCCTGACCGGTGCCGTGGTCGGCGTGATGGTGGTTGCGGTGCTGCAGGAGGTGCTGCGCAAGATCGAGGTCCTCATCCAGCTCTACGGGCTGAGCCAGCTCGTCATCGCGTTCCTGATGCTGACCATCCTGATCGTCCGGCCGCGCGGCATCGCCAAGGGGCGAGAGATCCCCTGGCCCTTCGCCAGCCCGGCGGCGATGGCGGCGCCGACGCGCTTGGACCGCGCGCCCGCCGCGCCCGCGATCGTGCCGGCCGGCGGCGACATGGAGGAGCGGCTGGAGGCGCATGACGTCTCGGTCAACTTCGAGGGGCTCGCCGCCGTCGACGAGGTCACGGTGTCCATGGGACGGCACGAGATATTCGGGCTGATCGGGCCGAACGGCGCGGGCAAGACCACGCTCGTCAACGTGCTGACCGGCTTCCAGAAGCCGACGCATGGCAGGGTCGTGCTCGCCGGTGTCGACGTCACCGGCATGCCGCCGCACCGGATCGGCCGGAGAGGGCTCGCACGGACCTTCCAGGCAGTCAGGCTCTACCCCGACATGCCGGTGATCGAGAACCTGGAGGCCGCCGCCGTCGGCACCGGCCTTGGCCGCCGCGAGGCCTCGCGGCGCGCCCGTGCCATCCTGGAGTGGATGAATTTTTCCGACAAGGCGTACGACCACGCAGACACGCTGCCCTATGGCGACGAGCGCAGGGTCGGCATCGGGCGGGCGCTCGCGATGGCCCCCCACTTCGTGCTGCTGGACGAGCCGGCTGCGGGCATGAGCGATTCCGAATGCGACGACCTGATGGCGCTGATCTCCCGCATTCCGCAGGACTTCGGCTGCGGCGTGCTGTTGATCGAGCACAACATGCGCGTGATCATGGGTGTCTGCGACCGCATCCACGTGATCGACAGTGGGCGCACCATCGGCGAGGGAACGCCGCAGGAAATCCAGGCGAACCCGGCGGTAATCCGCGCCTATCTCGGCTCGCGTTCGGAGCAGGGCGATGCTTGAGGTCGACGATATCAGCGTCAGCTACGGGCGCATCCCGGCGGTGCGGGGCGTCAGCCTCACCGTGGACGAGGGCGAGATCGTGACCCTGGTGGGCCCCAACGGCGCCGGCAAGTCGACCACGCTCATGACCATCGCCGGCGCGCTGACGCCCACCCAGGGCACGGTGCGGCTCAACGGCGATGTGATCGTGGGCAAGGGGCCGGAGAACATCGCCCGCCTCGGCGTCTCCTTCGTGCCCGAGGGCCGCCACGTCTTCACCCGGCTCACGGTGGAGGAGAACATCCGCCTCGGCACCGACATGCGCTCCGACAAGAAGCAGATCGAGCAGGACTTCGAGCGCGTGCTCGACTACTTCCCCTTCATGCGCGAGCGGCTGTCCACACCGGGCGGCAAGCTCTCGGGCGGCGAGCAGCAGCAGCTCGTGATCGGACGCGCGCTGATGACGGGGCCCAAGATCATCCTGGTGGACGAGCCCTCCCTCGGCCTCGGCCCGCTCATCGTCGACAAGGTCTACGAGATCCTGCAATCCCTGCGGGAGGCCGGGAACACGCTGCTGGTGGTGGAGCAGAGCACGCACCGCGCCCTGGAGAACGCCGACCGGGTCTACGTGCTGCGCAGCGGGCAGATCGAGCTCACGGGCCGGAGCGCCGAGCTCACCGACGAGGAGCTGGAGCGCGCCTATTTCGGCTTCGAAGAGGCCACCGAAGGCGAAGACGTGCATTTCTGAGGGGGTTGGCGGCGGTCGTCCTCTTCTGGCCGGCTCGCGATCCGACGCAGCGCCTTCGAGTGAATGCGGGACCTCGCCGCAGATGCCCACTGAATCGACCGGCGGTCTTCGTCCTCAGGCGAGGCCCATCTGGCGGTAGGAGCGCACGACCTTCTCCAAGGCGACGGCGAAGGCTGCTGTGCGCAAATCTTGGATCGCGTCCGATCCGCGCATGGTCTCGCGCATCGCGCCGTAGGCCTCGCGCATGGTGTCCTCGAGGCCCGACTGGACCAGGTCGAGCTCGTCCACGCCGCGCAGCAGCGGCGCCTTGAGCGCCTCCGGCACCGGCCGGCCGGACGTGGTCTCGATCATCTCGATGATGCGCCGGCCGCGCTGAATGTCGAGCTGGCGCGAGAGCCGGCCGAAGCGCATGTGCGAGACGTTGGAGACCCATTCGAAGTAGCTCACGGTCACGCCCCCGGCGTTGACGAGTATGTCGGGAAGAATGACCGTGCCGCGCGCGAGCAGTGCCTGCTCGGCCGCAAGCGTCACCGGGCCGTTGGCGGCCTCCACGACGAGCGGCGCGCGGATACGTGCTGCGTTGGCCTCGGTGATCTGGCTCTCGATGGCGGCGGGGACGAGGATATCGCACTCCGCTTCGAGAACCGACGCGCCGTCGGCGACGAAGCGCGCGCCGGGAAACCCCTTGAGGCCGCCAGTGCGGCTCAGGTGTTCGGCGACTTGCCTGGGCGCGAGGCCCGCGTCGGAGAGCACGGCACCGTCGTGCTCGATGACGCCCGTGAGGCGCACGCCTTCTTCCTCGGTGAGGTACCTGGCCGCGTGGTAGCCCACGTTGCCGAGCCCCTGGACGATGACGCGTTTGCCGTCGAGGCCGCCATCCAGGCCGGCGCGCGCCACGTCGTCCGGGTGGCGGAAGAACTCTCGCAGGACGTACTGGACGCCCCGGCCGGTCGCCTCCACGCGGCCCGGAATGCCGCCCTGGGTCACGGGCTTGCCGGTGACGCAGGCCAGCGCGTCGATGTCGGAGGGGTAGAGCTGGCGGTACTCGTCCGCCATCCAGGCCATCTCGCGCGCGCCGGTGCCGATATCGGGTGCGGGCACGTCGCGGCTCGGGCTGATATAGCCGCGATCGGCGAGCTCCTGGGTGAAGCGGCGCGTGATCTGCTCGAGCTCCTCCTCCGTGTAGTCCTCGGGCCGGATCGCGAGCCCGCCCTTGGCGCCTCCGAAGGGCACGTCGACCAGCGCACACTTGAAGGTCATCAGCGCCGCCAGCGCCTCGACCTCCTGCTGATCGACGAACGCCGCGTATCGGATGCCGCCCTTCACGGGCAGGCGGTGCTCGCTGTGGACCGCGCGCCAGCCGCAGAAGTTCTCATAGCGCCCCCTGAGCCGCACCGGGAAGCGCAGCTGGATGACGGACTTGCATTCGCGGATGGTCTCCACGAGGTCGTCCGGGACCCCGAGCGCCCGGGCGGCCCGGTCGAACATCCCGCGCACGCTGGCCTGGAAACCGTTTTCGATCGCGGATGTCACAAGGCCCTCCGTTGGCGGATGAAGCGGATCCGGTGTTCCGGTTACATATGTTCACATCACGGCGCGTTGACCAGAGCGGTTTCGTCGGCAGACCGGCGCGATGGAGACGTCTACGCGTTGCCGCCCACTGTCTTCATGCGGTCGACACCCGGCAATCCTTGACGCGTATTGCCTGCGGTGCCAGTACTCGTGAGGCGGAGCGGCAAGCGCGCGGCGGTGCCTCGGCGAGTGTGCAAGCAACTTGGGTATCGGCCGTGATCGATCGATCATCCGACATCGATAGCGCTCCTTTGAACGACAGCATTGACGACGAAGTCGGTGCGCCGAAGCAGCCGTTGCTGCGCCTTCGCAACCTGTCCAAGAACTATGGCCAGGTCGAAGCGGTCCGCCCTCTCGATCTCGACATAAGCCGGGGCGATTTCTTCGCCATTCTCGGGCCCTCCGGCTGTGGAAAAACGACGCTGCTCCGGATGATCGGCGGGTTCATCACGCCGACCACGGGAACCGTGGAGATCGCCGGCGCCGACGTCACCGCGCTGGGCCCGGAGAAGCGCCCGACGAACATGGTGTTTCAGGGACTGGGGCTCTTCCCGCACATGACCGTGCGCCAGAACGTCGCCTATGGCCTGCGCATCGCCCGACGCCCGCGCGCCGAGATCAATGACACGGTGCAGGAAATCCTCGCGCTCGTGCGACTTCAGGATCTCGCCGAACGGCGGATCAACGAGCTTTCCGGCGGCCAGCAACAGAGAATCGCCCTTGCCCGGGCGCTGGTGCTGCGCCCCCAGGTCCTGCTTCTGGATGAGCCTCTTGCGGCGCTCGACCTGAAACTTCGCCAGGCGATGCAGGAGGAATTGCGGCGAATACACCGCTCGATCGGCGGCACCTTCGTCTTCGTGACCCACGATCAGGGCGAGGCGCTCGGTCTGGCAAACGTGGTTGCGGTCATGGCCGACGGCGTGATCGCGCAGGTCGGAAGTCCCGAGGATATCTATCTCCAGCCGAAGACGCGCTTCGTCTCGACCTTCATCGGCGAGGCCAATGTGCTCACGGGTCGGCGTATGGGCGGGGCCGTGACCTTGCAGGCGGGCCTCCAGTTTTCCTCGGCGGGCGCGGACGGCCCGGTCCGCGTGGTCGTCCGGCCCGAAGCCGTGACCCTCGAAGCGCTGCACGGCGACGCCGGTACCGGGCTGACCGGCACCCTGCAGGACGTCGTGTTCCTCGGCCCCTACGTGAAATACAAGATCGCCCTCGGCAGCGGGGAGGACATCGTCTCCCACGTCCCGAGCCTGGACGGGAGCAGCATGTTCACGGTCGGAAGCTCTCTCAACGTAAGCTGGGATCCCGACACACATCGCGTCCTCGACGATTGAGACGCCCTACATCGCGGGAGCTGCCGCAGGTATCGCGGCGCCGCGGCCGGGGTGAGAAATGCGGGCCAATTTGCGGCGGCATCCCGGTAACGCATAATGCCGGCCTCATGCGCGCTGCAGGGAGAGGGCGGCTATGAGCGGTGTGGAATGCGTCGTGGACTGCAAGTCCATGCTCGGGGAGGGCCCCGTCTGGTCGCCTGCCGAGAAGGCTCTCTACTGGACCGACGTTCCCGCCTACACGGTCCACCGCTGGACACCGAACACCGGGGAGCAGCGTTCGTGGCGCATGCCGGAAATGGTCACGTCGATGTCGCTGCGCGCGCAAGGCGGATTGATCCTCGCGACCAGCGGAAGGATCAACAGGTGGGATCCGGATAGCGATCGTCTCGAAACTCTGGCGGTCCCGGAGGCGGACCTGCCGGACAACCGGTCGAACGACGGCAAGTGCGATCGGCGCGGCCGTTTCTGGTACGGCACGATGCAGAACAACCTCAATCCCGACGGGTCCAGCAGGCCCATGACAGATTCGTCGGGCAATCTCTGGCGCATCAATGGCGACGGCTCGTTCCACTGCATGGATTCAGGAATCGGAATCAGCAACACCTTCGCCTGGAGTCCGGACAACAGGGTGATGTACTTCGGCGACACGCTCGCCGGGATCCACGCCTACGACTTCGACATCGAGGCTGGCGCGATCGCCAATCGTCGTGTCTTTGCCAAGACCGAGGACCCGGCACTCGGTGTCCCCGACGGCTCGACCATCGACGCGGACGGGTTCCTCTGGAACGCGCGATGGGACGGCGCGTGCCTGTTGCGCTGGGCGCCCGACGGCACCATCGACCGCAAGGTCGCGCTGCCCTGCCAGCGCGTGACCAGCGCGATATTCGGGGGCGCGGATCTCGACATCTTGTACGTAACGACAGCGCGGTACGACCTGAGCGAGGGCGATCTCGCCGAGCAGCCGCTGGCCGGCGGGATCTTCGCGTTGTCGCCGGGGGTCCGAGGGCTACCGGAAGTGCCGTTTCCCGGATAGGGCCGGAGATCAGGGGTGCGAACCTCGAAGCCGATGGCCTGTCGCGAAGCCTGTCGGCGGGAGGGCGAGTTCCTACCCCATGATGCTGTTGAGTTGAACTGACGCTGAGTCGTGCGGGCGGGATGTCTCGCCCGCGTTTGTGCAACCAGCGCGGACCATGTTCCGCCGCGCGAAGGAAGGACTCCTGAGATGAAACAGTCCGGTCTGATGAAGGTGCGCACCATGGCACCTGTAACGCGTCGTGGCTTCAATCTCGGCGCACTCGCCGCTGCGAGTTCCGCCGCACTCGGAGCCGGGTTCGGTGCCGGTTCGGCCCGCGCCGCCAGTGAAGTGGTGTTCCTCGGCTGGCAGGGTTACGACGAGGCGCTCTTCATCGGCGGCTTCATGGAACAGGAAGGAATCGAGCTCGCCACGACCTACATCGGCAACAACGACGAGATCGTCACCAAGTTGCGGGCCGGCGGCATCGGGACCGTCGATATCGTGACGCCCTATATGGGCTACGTGCCCCTGCTGGCCGGCACCGGCCTGGTCGCGCCGATCGATACGTCGATGGTACCGAACCTTGCGGACGTCATGCCGCTCTTCAAGGACGACAAGAATCTCAACCTCGACGGAAAACTCTACGGCGTACCCTTCACTTGGGGTTCCGCGCCGATGATGTACAACCCCGCTGCGGTACCCGAGACACCGGGCTCCTGGAACGACCTCTTCAATGCCGAGTTCGAAGGCAAGGTCGGCATGATGGACGACCCGCTCGGCAACATCATGCTGGCTGCCCGTATCGTCACCGACGCCGAATCGGCAACCTCCCTTACCCACGATCAGCTGCGCGAGTGCGTCGACTACATGATCAAGCTGAAGGAAAAGCAGATCCGCATGGTCGCCGTCAGCTGGGGTGAGCTTTCGGATGCGCTTTCCCGCGGCGATGTCGTCGTGACCTTCAGCGGCTGGGAGGCCATCAAGAAGTTTGCCGCCGACGCCGGCGCGGTGGTCGAGTACACCTTCCCGCAGGAGGGAACCTTCGCCTGGCTCGACAGCTATTGCGTGGCGACCGATGCGCCGAACTGGGAAGCCGACCACAAGCTGTGCAACCAGATCATCAGCGTCGACGCACAGGTCAAGATCGGCACGGAATTCGTGCAGGGGATCGTCAACACCAAGGCGGTCGAGGCGCTGGATCCCGCCTCTCGGGCGCTCTATCCCTATGACGATCCTGCAGGCTTCGCCGAGAAGGCCACGTTCTACGCCTTCCCGCCGTTGGAGGAGGACGGTGTCCACGCCACCTTCGACGATTGGGTAACGGAGTGGGATCGCTTCAAGGCCAGCTAAGCCTGTTACGGACTGCGCGGTCGTCCCCATGCAGGGGGCGACCGCGCGGTAACCACAAGAAGCCCCGGCGGCGCCCCTGACTCATGGAGAGTCGGCGAAGAAACTACATGCTGGTCGCGCCGTCGGCCGGCCTTTACGGCGTTCTGTTCATCGCACCCTTTCTGTACTTCGTCATAATCAGTTTCTGGGATGTAAAGAACTACCAGCTGACGCCGGACCTCACTGGGACGAACTACGTCGAAACATTCGACCGTTACGCCGGGATTTTCTTCTTCACCATCGAAATGGCGTTCGTGATTGCGGTGCTCACGACCGTACTCGGATTCGTCTACGCATACATCGCGCGCTTCAAGGCCGGAAAATGGGGAACGGCGCTGCTGCTGATCGCGCTCGTCACGCTCTTCGGCGGCTACCTGATGAAGATCTACGCGTGGAAGACGATCCTCGGCAACGAGGGCGTTCTGAACTCCGCGCTGTTGACGCTTGGCATCGTGGCGCAACCGCTGACGGCCCTTCTCTACAGTCCCGGCGCCGTCGTCGTGACGCTGGTTCACTTTCTGCTGCCCTTCGCGATCCTGCCGATCTACGCCAGCCTGCGCGGCCTCGACGATGTCTCGCTTGAGGCGGCTCGCGATCTTGGCGCGCCGCCCTGGCGGATTCTTGCCGGCATCGTCATTCCACAGTGCAAGGCCGGCCTGATCGCGGCCTTTACCTTCTGCTTCCTGCTTCCGGTTGGCGACTACGTGACGCCGCTCCTGGTCGGCGGCAAGGTCGTCATGATCGGGAACATGGTGGCGACGCAGTTCGGCAAGTCCTTCAACTGGCCTCTCGGGGCTGCGATGGCGGTTTCGATCCTCGTCTGCGCGTTCGTCATCGTGGTCGTCATGAACTGGGCGCTGTCGCGTTGGCGGCCCCGATAGACAGGACCTCCACCCTCTTCTGGCGGGTGATCGCGGGCGCGTTCGTCGTCTTCCTGCTGTCGCCCCTGCTGCTCGTGGTGCTCTTCTCGTTCACCGACCGGGGGATCAGCGCGTTCCCGATCGAGGGTCTCTCCATCCAGTGGTGGGTGGCGATGATCGAGCATCGGCAATTCGCGAGCGCCCTCTCGAACAGCCTGATCATCAGTGGCGCCGTCGCCCTGATCTCGGCCGCGGTCGGCACGATGGCGGCAATCGGCCTCGCCCGCCTGCCTCCCAGGTACGCCAATATCGGGATTGCCGCACTCTGCCTGCCGCTCATGCTCCCGCCGCTGGTGCTCGCGGTTGCGTTGCTCTCCGCCTACGTGGCGGCGGGGATGAAGCTCGGCCTGCTGACCGTGATCCTGGCCCACCTCCTCTTCACGCAGCCCTTCGTGATCCTGGTGGTCTATGCCCGCATGGTCACCTTCGATCACGCCGTGGTGGAGAGCGCGCGCGACCTCGGAGCGTCGCCGCTCAAGGCCTTCTTCACCGTCACGCTGCCGATCATCCGGCCCACGGTCATCGGCGCCGCCCTGATTGCGGCTGCCTTGTCGCTCGATGATTTCATCATCACGTTCTTCAACATCGGTGGGGGCAATACGCTGCCCACCTTCGTCTGGGGATTCATTCGCACCGGGTTGCGACCCACGGTAAACGCGATCGGCACCACGATTCTCGTGATGACCGTGGGCGCGACGATCATCGCGCTCTGGCTCACACGGTATCGGGGGTAGCGCGTGCCTGGAACAGGAGAGGCCGGATGACGGAACTGGAAGGCAAGATCGCGATCGTGACCGGCGCCGCCTCGGGCATCGGGCGCGCCGGCGCGGAGTTGATGGCCGCCGCGGGAGCGCTCGTCGTGGCTGCCGACATCGACGAGGCGGGCGCTACACAGGTAGCCACCGACATCGAAGCTCGCGGCGGGCGCGCCGTCCCGTGCCGGGTCGACGTCCGGGACGTGCACTCGGTCCGCGATATGGTCGATTCAACCGTGGAGCAACACGGGCGGATCGACGTGCTCTTCCACAACGCGGTGAGCGTGCCCCTGATCAACAAGCACGACAACCGGGCGACGGAACTCGACAACGACATCTGGGATCAGATCATCGGGCTGGTTCTCACCGGCACCTATTACTGCGCCAAGTACACCTGCCGGCACATGCTGCGCCAGGGTGAGGGGTCGATCATTCTGACGGCGACGACCGATGCGCTGATCGGCCAGGCTGGAATCGACGCCTATACCGCCGCCAAGGGCGGGGTCGTTTCGCTCACGCGCTCGCTCGCGGCCGGGGTTTCGCCCGAGGGCGTTCGCGTCAACGCGATCTGTCCCGGCTTCGTGGACACGCCTCACCAGGCGGGGTTCCTGAGCGTTCCGGAGGAGCGGGCCAAGCTCGAGGAGCTTCACCTGATGCCGATCCTGGAGCCGGAGGACATCGCCAACTTCGCCGTCTATCTGGCCTCGGACCGGGCACGCTACATGACCGGAGGCATCCACGTCGTCGATTCCGGCTACACGGCCTTCAAGGGCCGCCTCTCGCTCCAGGACACGATCCGGCTGTAGCGTGAGGCCGTCTTTCCAGGTCGTCCTGTGCCATCGAATTCCGGAACGACCGGCGCCGGTAACGCGGAAGCTTTCTCATCCCACTTGTCCCGCCTAATCCCGGCGAATCCCGCAATATAATTTCTTGTTGGGCATCGTCTGAGGCGCATGACGGCATGCGGCACGCGACCTCGGCGAGATGTCCGGGCGAGAGCGTTTCCGTACGAACCGGAAACGCTCTAGGATCGCGCCCGACGATTTCGCAAGGGAGGCAGGGGTGGATATCGCGGCGCTGCGCGCTGCCGGCGCGCGTCATCTGATCCAGGGCGAGCTGCTCTCGGACGTGGTACCGGCCGCGGACGGGCCCGTCTTCGTCCGCGCCGACGGAACGGAAATCTTCGATTCCGAGGGCCGGGCCTACCTGGACTTCAACTCGGGCCAGATGTGCTCGGCGATCGGCCACAACAACCCGCGCGTGACCCAGGCTGTGCGGGAGGGTCTGGGCACGCTCACCCATGCGAGCTCGGTCTATTTCAACGAGCCTCAGCTGCGCCTTGCCGCGCGCCTGGCGGAGACCTTCGATGCGCCGCTCAGCCGCTCGCTCTTCATCCAGTCAGGCGCCGATTCCAACGAGGCGGCGGTGCTCTTCGCCCGGCGCGCGACCGGGCGCAGCGGCATCGGCGCGCTGCACCTGAGCTTCCACGGCTATACCGACGTGACCCGCGCCATCAGCTTCGCCGCAACCACCGGCGGCACCGGGCCCTCCATCCCGGACGTGCACGCGATCCCCGCGCCCTACGCCTACCGCTCCCCGGTGGGTGCCGAGGGCGACGAGTGGTGGGCGCCGCTGCTCGCCATCGCCTTCGACCTGCTCGACCGCGAATGCCCGAACAATCTCGCGGCGGTCATCGCCGAGCCGCTGATCAGCGCGGGCGGGGTGATCGAGATGCCGCCCGGCTACCTCAAGGCGCTCAAGGCGGGGCTCGAGGCGCGGGGCGCGCTGCTCATCCTGGACGAGGCGCAGACCGGGCTCGGCAAGCTCGGCACCCTCTACGCCTACCAGCAGCACGGCATCGTGCCGGATATCATGACGCTGTCAAAGCACTTCGGCGGCGGCCTGCCCATCAGCGCCATGGTGACGACGGACGCGATCGCCGAGCGCGCGTTGGAAGGCGGACTCACCTTCGGCCATTCGCATTCGTCGGACCCCATCGCCTGCACCGCTGGCCTCGCCAGCCTCGAAGAGATCCTGGTCGAGGACCTGCCAGCCAAGGCGCAGGCGATCGGAACGTACTGGCGCGCCCGCATGGAGAGCCTGCAGCAGCGCTTCCCCATGATCGGGGACGTGCGCGGCAGGGGCTGCCTGCAGGGGGTCGAGCTGGTGCGCGACCGCGCCACCAAGGAGCCCGCGAGCCGGGAGGCGCAGGAGATCTACCGCGATTGCCTGGGGGATGGGCTGCTCTTCTCGGTGCGCGGCCAGCACCGCAACGTGCTCCGCTTCGTGCCGCCCTTCTGCACCAGCGAGGCGCAGATCGACCGCGCCGCGGCGATCCTGAGCCGCGCCCTTGAGCGCCAAGCCTGACGCGGCCATGACCTTCGGTCACTCTCTGGCGGTAGCCGCCGCGGAGCCGCACGCATGAGCCGGCCCGCCACGGGCGTGCTCGCGGTCGTCCTCTGCGGGGCCCTGGTGCTCACGATCAGCAACGGGCTGCGCTCGAGCTTCGGCCTCTTCGCCACGCCGATGAGCCTCGATCTCGGTACCTCGCGCGAGACCTTCGCGCTCGCCATCGCGATCCAGGGCATCGTCTGGGGGATCACCCAACCCATCTTCGGCGCGTACGCCGACCGCCATGGGGCGATACGGGTGGTCCTGTTCGGGACCGTGGTCTACGTCGCTGGTCTGCTCTGGATGGCCTGGGCCGACAGCGCGCTCGGGCTGCATCTCGGCCAGGGCGTGCTGGTCGGGATTGGTATCAGCGCCACCGGGTTCGCGGTGGTGTTGGGCCCGGTGGGGCGCGCGGTGCCGCCGGAGCGACGCAGCATGGCCCTCGGTATTGCGGCGGCCGGCGGCTCCTTCGGGCAGTTTGCGTTGGCGCCGGTGGGCGGCGCGCTGATCGACGGCGTCGGCTGGTCGATAACGCTCATCGCATACTGCGGAATCGCGGCGATGATGGTGCCGTGCCTCATCGGGATGCGCGGCAGCCACGTACCGCCCGAAGGCAGCGCCCAGACGCTGAGCGAGGCGCTGGTCGAGGCCCGCGCCCACAGCGGCTTCTGGCTGCTCTGCGGCGGCTTCTTCGTCTGCGGCTTTCACGTCTATTTCATTGCCACCCACCTGCCGTCTTTCCTGACGGACGCTGGGCTTGCCCCCATGCTGGGGGCGACGGCGATCGCCGTGATCGGGCTCGGCAACATTGTCGGCACCTTCGCCGCCGGCTGGCTCGGCGACCGGCACCGCAAGAAATACGTGCTCTCGTTCTTCTACCTCGGCCGGGCGGCGGTCCTCGGCATGTTTCTCGTGGCGCCGGTGACCGAGGCGAGCGTGCTGGTGTTCTCGGCGCTGATGGGCCTGCTCTGGCTTGGCACCGTGCCGCTTACCAGCGGCCTCGTCGCCCAGATCTTCGGCCCCCGCTACCTCGGTGCGCTCTTCGGCATCGTGTTCTTCAGCCACCAGCTTGGATCCTTCCTCGGCGCCTGGCTCGGCGGCTACGTGTACGATACGACCGGCTCCTACGATGCGGTGTGGGCGGCCGCGGTGGCGCTGGGCGTGGTGGCGGCGGTGCTGCACTGGCCGATCCGCGACCGGCCGCTTGTCCGCCAGGAGGCCGGCGCCGCGTAGTGCGGGATGGGCAGGCCGCAACGAAGATGCTTGGCGCGGCGGCCACCCCGGGTTTAGGCTGGCGCATGGTGTCCTGGAGACGCAGCCTGCGATGCCTGCCTGCACTGGCGCTCGTGCTGCTGCTCGCGCTTGGCACGACGGGGACCGCCTTGGCCGATCAGAACGACCCGGCGCTGGACGGCCTCTTCCGCGACCTCAAGGCCGCGCAGAGCCCGCAGCTGGTGCGACAGATCGAGTTGCAAATCTGGGCCCGCTGGTTCGAAACCGGCTCGGAAGAGATGGACCGGATGCTCCTTTCGGGCGACAGGGCGCTCTCCATGGGTCAGTACAACCGCTCCTACGCGATCCTCAACGGGGTCATCGAGCTGCGACCCGACCTCTCCGAGGGCTGGAACCGGCGCGCGACGCTGCGCTACCTGATGGGCGACTACCAGGGCTCCATCGCAGACATCGACGAGACCCTGAAGCTCGAGCCACGCCATTTCGGCGCGCTCTCGGGCCTCGGCCTCTGCCATCTCAGGCTCGGCAACGAGGAGGAGGCGCTCGACGCGTTCGAGCGGGCGCTGATCCACAACCCCCACATGCAGGGCGTGAAGCGGAACGTGAAGGAGCTTCGCGACCGGCTCGGCCGCCACGCGATCTGAGAGTTCGGCGGCGTTTAAAGAGTTTCCACTTTTCGCCGAAACGCTCTCCTATTTTTCGCTCATGGCAGCCGGTCTGCGGCCGGCGCCTCCGCGAGGGCGCCGCTGGCGCGGCGGGCCGCGGTCACGGCCTGTCGCGCGTCCATCAAAGACGGACGCGTTCTCAGCGCCGCAGCGCGCGGCCCGGCCGCTTCCCGGTGACCCGGCCCGCCTCGCGGACGATGGTGCCGTTCACCATGACGATGTCGATGCCGGCGGCTGGCCGGGTCGGCGCCTCGAAGGTCGCCTCGTCCGCGATCGTCTCCGCATCGAACATCACGAGATCGGCATAGGCGCCGGTGCGCACCTCACCGCGATCGGTGAGGCCGAACTGGGCGGCGGTCAGTCCCGTCATACGGCGCACCGCGTCCTCCAGTGTGAGCAGGCCGAGCTCGCGCGAATAGTGGCCGAGCACGCGCGGGAAGGTGCCCCAGAGCCTGGGATGGGGGTGTTGGTCGTGGGGCAAACCGTCGGAGCCGATCATGCTGTGCTCGTAGGCCATGATGCGGCGCACGTCCGCCTCGTCCATCATGAAGTAGATGCCGCCCGCCGGCTGCAGGCGCTCCGCCGCGGCGATCGGATCGAGGCCCATCTCGGCGGCGACGTCGGGCAGGTCGCGGCCGGCATGCTCGGGGTGCGGCTCGGACCAGGTGACGATCACCCGCTCTGCCTTGCCGACCATCTCCGGCATCAGCACCGTGGAGCCTGCGGTGTAGGGGTAGACGTCGAGGCCCACGGACTGGCTCCGGCGCGTTTTCTCGATCAGCGCGAGGGTCTCGCCGCTCCGCCCGAAGTTCGCCCGGCCGGCGCACTTGTGGTGTGAGATGACGACGTCGGCGCCGGCACGGCGGCCGATCTCGAAGGCCTCTTCCATCGCCGTCTCGATATCGGCCCCCTCGTCGCGCATGTGGGTGACGTAGAGCCCGCCGGCGGCGCCCGCGACCTCGGCCACCGCCGCAACCTCGTCGGTGGTCGCCGCCTTGTTGGGGCCGTAGATGAGCCCGGTGCTGAAGCCCAGGGCTCCGGCCTCCATGCCCTCGGCCAGCCGCTCGCGCATGGCGTCGATCTCGCCGGCCGTGGCCGGGCGGTCGACATCGTCCATCGTGTCGAGGCGGAGCGCCGAATGGCCGACCAGAAGGCCGGCGTTGGCGGCCGGCGGCGCCTCGTCGAGGGCCGCCACATAGTCGGCGAAGCGGGGATAGCGGAAGTCGGCGGGTCCGCCCAGCAGGTCGAGCGGCGGCGGCGTGGGGCGCCCCGGCGTGAGCGGTGCGAGGCTTACCCCGCAATTGCCGGCGATCACCGTGGTGACGCCCTGGCTGGTCTTGGGCGTCACGTCGGGGTCGACCAGCAGCAGGTTGTCGTCGTGAGTGTGGGCGTCGATGAAGCCCGGCGAGACGATGCGCCCGGTCGCATCGATGGTGCGCCCAGCCTGCGCTTCCGCCAGATCGCCGACAGCGGCGATGCGCTCGCCCGTGACGGCGACATCGGCGCGCACGCGGGGCGCGCCCGTGCCGTCGATCACCGTGCCGCCCGTGAAGAGGACGTCGTACTGCTCTTCCCCCGCCATCGTCGCCTCCCGCTCTCGCCTGCCGTTGCCGATGGGACCATGCCGGCGGCGGAAGCCCGTGACAACAGGGTTTCGCCTCGACCTGAGGGGCTAGTAAGGTGCCTGCAAGAGTACGATTTGGCGCTTGAGGCGGGCGCAGAGTGGAGAGCGCAATGAGCGAGGTCCAGCACGGCGCGGTTGCCGATCTCGCGGCGCTGCAGTTCGGTGACAGCTTTTTCCCGAGCGGTGCGGTGTCGTTCTCGCTCGGGCTGGAGACGCTGCACGCCGACGGCATCGTGGCTGACGTCGCCGGCCTCGAAGAGTTCCTCACCGACCAGGTGATGGACCGTTGGGCCACGGCGGAGCGCGCGTTCTTCGCGGCTGCCCACGAAGCCTGCCCGGACTGGCCCGCGGTCGCCGAGATCGACGCGTTGCAGGAGGCGATGACGCTGCCGCGCGAGCTGCGCGAGGGCTCGCGCAAGGGCGGTGCAGCGCTGCTCGGCGTCCACGCTCGCATGGAGACGCCGGGCGCCCAAGCCTACCGCGAGCGGCTCCGCGCCGGTGAGGCGCACGGCCATCTCGCCGTGGTGCAAGGCGTGGTGCTCAAGGGCTCCGGACTCGACCTCGCCCGCGCCGAGGCGGTGAGCCTGCACGGGCACTGCGCGATGATCCTGGGTGCCGCGCTCAGGCTCGGCTTGATCGGCCACCTCGACGGGCAGATCATGCTGCGTGGGCTCAGGCCCAGAATGGCGGCGCTCCTGGCGCAGCCGGCGCCTGGCCTCGACGAGGCCAGGTCCTACGTGCCGCTCGCCGATGTCGCCGCCGCCCGCCACGAGGAAGCGGCGGTCCGACTCTTCAGCAACTGATCAGGGTGGCCCACGATGCTGTTGACACCGACCGAGATGGAGCGGCTGACGATCTACACCGCCGCCGAGCTCGCGCGAAAGCGCCGTGCGCGCGGGCTCGCCCTCAACCACCCCGAGGCCGTGGCGCTGATCAGCGACGAGATTCTGGAAGGCGCCAGGGATGGGCGCTCGGTGGCAGAGCTGATCGAGCAGGGCGCGACCATCCTCACCACCGACGATGTCATGCCGGGCGTCGCCGAGATGATGCCGGTGCTGCAGGTGGAGGGCACTTTCCCCGACGGGACCAAGCTGGTGACGGTCCACGAGCCGATCCGCCCCGGCACGAAGGCGCAGGAGGAGAGCGTGCGGCCGGGCGAGATCATTCCGGCGGAGGGCGAGATCGAGATCAACGCAGGGCGGCCGACTGCCACGGTCGCCGTCACCAACACCGGTGACCGGCCGGTGCAGATCGGCAGCCATTACCACTTCTTCGAGGTGAACCGGCATCTCGACTTCGACCGCGCGGCGTCTTTCGGGATGCGCCTCGACATCCCCGCCGGCACGGCGGTGCGCTTTGCGCCGGGGGAGACGAAGGAGGTGACTCTGGTCGAATTCGGCGGCAGCGGCGAGATGGTGGGACTCAACGACCTCACCCAGGGTTCGCGGCGCTCCGAGAGCGTCAAGCAGGAGGCGCTGGCCCGTGCCCGCGCCCGCGGCTTCAAGGGGGCTTGAGCGATGGCGCGGATGAGCAGGGCGGAGTACGCGGCGCTCTATGGCCCCACCACCGGCGACTGCGTGCGCCTCGGCGACAGCGAGCTGCTGGCCGAGATCGAGCACGACCACGGCGTGCCGGGAGAGGAGTGCCTGCACGGCGGCGGCAAGACGCTGCGGGACGGCATCGGCCTCGTCGCCGGGCTCGACAGCGCGGCTGGCTCGCTCGACATGCTGGTTTCCAACGCGGTCGTCATCGATCCCGTTCTGGGCGTCGTGAAGGGCGACATCGGGATCAAGGAGGGCCTCATCGCAGGCGTCGGCAAGGCCGGCAACCCGGCGGTGATGGACGGGGTGGACCCCGCGCTGCTCTGCGGTGCTGCGACCACCGTGCGCGATGCGGAAGGGCTGATCGCCACGCCCGGCGGCATCGACGTCCACGTCCATTTCGACAGCGCGCAGCTCTGCGAGCACGCGATCTCGAGCGGGGTCACGACGATGCTGGGCGGCTCGCTCGGGCCGATCACCGTCGGCATCGACTGCGGCGGCGCCTGGAACGTCGGCAAGATGCTGCAGGCGGCCGAGGCCTGGCCGATCAATTTCGGCTTCCTCGGGCGCGGCAACTCGGCCAAGCCCCTCTCGCTGGTCGATCAGATCGCCGGCGGCTGCATGGGGCTCAAAATCCATGAGGACTGGGGCGCCATGCCGGCGGCGATCGATACCTGCCTCGACGTCGCCGACGAGATGGACTTTCAGGTCCAGCTCCACACCGACACGCTGAACGAGAGCGGCTTTCTGGAGGAGACGCTGGCCGCGATCCGGGGCCGCACGATCCACATGTATCACGCCGAAGGCGCCGGCGGCGGGCACGCGCCCGACATCATCCGCATCACCGGCGAACCCAACTGCCTGCCCTCGTCCACCAACCCCACCAACCCCTACACGCGCAACACCTTCGACGAACACCTCGACATGATCATGGTCTGCCACCACCTGAACCCGGCGGTGCCCGAGGACGTGGCCTTCGCCGAGAGCAGGATTCGGGCCCAGACCATCGCCGCCGAGGATGTGCTGCACGATATCGGCGCGATCTCGATGCTGGGCTCGGACAGCCAGGGGATGGGGCGGATCAACGAGGTCATCTGCCGCACCTGGCAGCTTGCATCCAAGATGCGGGGCCAGCGTGGGCGGCTCGCGTCGGAGCAGACCGCTAAGGGCGACAACGAGCGGATCAAGCGCTACATCGCGAAGTACACCATCAACGCGGCCCGCACCTTCGGCATCGATCGCCATATAGGCTCGCTGGAAGCGGGCAAGCTCGCCGACGTGGTGCTCTGGCGCCCGGCCTTCTTCGGTATCAAGCCGGAACTGGTCATCAAGGGCGGCTTCATCGTGTGGTCGGCGATGGGCGACAGCGCCGCTTCGCTGATGACCTGCGAGCCGCTGCTCATGCGCCCGCAGTGGGGCGCCTTCGGCCGGGCCAAGGAGGCGCTGAGTCTGAGCTTCGTCTCGCAGGCGGCGGCCGATGCGGATGTTGCCGGCAGGCTC
>Ga0209544_1000489_pt1 | contig 54625 bp, 42 predicted proteins | sample MesohylPK_FD_187297 | JGI IMG/M metagenome (GOLD analysis project Ga0209544, IMG submission 187297) | Host-associated microbial community of the marine sponge Aplysina aerophoba from Gulf of Piran - sponge mesohyl, lysed by proteinase K... | ecosystem: Host-associated > Porifera > Sponge >... | reverse complement strand
AGGGTGGGGAACAGAGTGTGACGGTGGCGAGGGATGGTTTTGTAGGGGGGCGTTGCGGGGGCGCAGCCCCTGCACAAGGGAGGGCCGAAGGCCCGACCGCCAAAATGCAGTGGATAGTGGAGGATTGGCCGGGGGCTTTGGCTGTTTGGCTGCGGTCGCTGGTGAATCAGGGGAGGCTAGTCATGCGGGGGGCGGTGCTGGTGTGGCGGAGGCCTTCGAGGGAGTAGATGATGAGGGCGGTCCAGATGAAGGTGTAGCCGATAAGTTGGACTGAGGTGAAGGGCTCTTTGTATATGAAGACGCCAAGGACGAATTGGGTCGAGGGGGCGAGGTATTGCATCAGGCCAAGGCTGGAGAGGGGGATGAGGCGGGCGGCGGCGCCGAAGCTGACGAGGGGGATGGCAGATATGACGCCGGTGGCGAGAAGGAGAGGGCCGAATCGGGGCCAAACGCCAGCGGTCCATACGGGGGGGCCCTGCTGGCCTGTGTATACAAGGAGGAACAGGGCGGGTACCAGGAGGAGTGTCATCTCGAGGGAGAAGAATTGCATCCCGCTCAGGTCGATCTTCTTTCTGATCAGGCCGTAGAAGCCGAAGGTGCCGGCGAGCGAGAGGGCGATCCAGGGGAGCTCGCCGAGGCTGACGGTGAGGTAGATCACTCCGGCGACGGCGATGGAGACGGCGACAATCTGTCCGCGGCGCAGTCGCTCGCCGAGAAACAGGTGGGCCAGAAGAACACTGAACAGGGGGTTGATGAAGTAGCCCAGGCTGATCTTGGCGACAAAACCGGTTTCTACTGCCCAGAGGTAGGTGGTCCAGTTGGCGGCGGTGAGGAGGGCGGCGGCGAGAACCAGCAAGAGGACGGTTGGCGAGCTGCGAAGTTTGCGTAGCCAGGAACGGTCCTTCAGGACGGCGAGTGCAACAGCCATAGTGACGGCGGACCAGATGATGCGGTGGGCAAGGATTTCCAGCATGGGAAGGTCGTGAAGCTGCTTCCAGTAGGCGGGCAGGAAGCCCCAGGTTCCAAAGGCGATGAGCGCATAGAGATAGCCGCGATAGGGGGATAGGTTCATTGGTTGGCGGCAGGTTGCGCGCGGGTAGCGATCAGGGTAGGTGTCGTGTCGATCACCGGCCGTCGCCTTTCAGCAGCAGACGGTGGCGGGTGGCTTTTTCGACGGCGGGGCGGTTCCAGGGCATTTTGTGATAGACGCCTTCGAGCCACATGGGGATTTGATCGGCATAGTTGCGGCTGACGGGATGGCCGGACTGGCCGCTGGCGGTAACGCTTTGGGCGGCGTCCCAGTTGCCGATGTCGAAGATTTGGCGATAGGCGGCCTGGACCTGGACGAGACCGGGCGGCAGTTCGGGCATGTAGGCGGTCTGATTGAGGGTGGTGCCGTCGCCGCCGATGGGATAGGGCCCGCGGTTGAAGAGCCAGCCGAGGATTCGTGATCTGCCCAAAGTGTGGCTGTAGCGGATCTGGTGCATCCGTCCCCAGGCCCATTTGCGGGGCGTGGGATTGACTTCGCGACGAAGGCGGTGGACGGAGAGTTTGAGGGCGGTCTCGATCAGTTCTTCTTTGGTCCGTCGGCGGCCGGTGGCGGCGTCGGCATACCAGGGCGAATCGTTTTCGTTTTGCAGCAGCTCCAGGAGGCGAGTCTGGGCGCGCAGCATGAAGCCGTTGATGAGAAAGACGGGGCTGCTGCCTTTGCCGAGAAAGCCTTCGGCGGTGGCGCCCAGCTTCTGGCCGAAGGTCAGATCGAGGAGGTGAAGGAGGGTATAGTGGAAGACCAGCGCGGCCGGGCTCTCCTGATCCATGTGATAGCCCCAGTCCTGGAGCATGTTTACGGCGACGCGCACGTATGGGTCTTCGCTCAAGTGGCTGGTAAGGAGGGGTGTCAGGGCCTGGGCGTAGAGGCTGGTTTGATCGAGCTGCATCTGTTCCATGTCGCGCAGGGAGAGCGTCTCTTTCTCGGCCAGCATCTCTTCGATGCGGCGCGCGCGCCAGCCAGGCATGGTTTCGAAGGTGAGGACGTAGGGGTAGTCGTCGCCGGTGATCTTGTTGTTGGCGGTCGCGATGAAGCCACTGGAGGGATTGAGGCATCGCGGCAGTTCGTTGTCGGGAATCAGTCCGTCCCACTCGTAGTCGCTGTTCCAGCCGGGCACGGGAACGAGGCCGTTGCCGTTGCGGCGAATGGGGACGGCGCCGGCGAGGCGGTAGGCGATATTGTCGCTATCGGCATAGGCGAAAACCTGGGAGGGTGCGCTCCAGTCGGAGAGGGCGTCGTCGAACTCCTGCCAGTTTTGGGCGCGGTTGATGCGCAGGACCGAGCGCAAGACTGTGCCTGGTTCGTGGCCGATCCAGCGGAGGGCAAGCGGGGCGACGGTCAGAACCGGCTCATCGGGAAAGCCTGTGTCCGGGCTGTCGGTTTTGAGGATTCCGCTGAGGAGGGGGCCGTGGCGGGTAACGACTACCTTCTCCACGTGGGGTCGGACGCGGTTTCGCAGGTAGATCTCTTCCTGTATGACGGTGGCCTCTTCCCATTCGCCTTCGTACTCGAAACGCGGCGGCTGGCCTTTGGCGTTGTCTGGATGCGGGCGTTCGATGTAGACGTCTTGGACATCGGGAAAGGCATTTGTCATGCCCCATGCTATCTGCTCATTGTGGCCGATGATGATGCCGGGGGCACCGCCGAACGAGGCGCCGCTGACGTGGATGCCGGGGCCGGATACTCCGGGCGGCGGCGGGCAATGCAGGTGCATCTCATACCAGGGACCGGGCATGGTCATGACCAGGTGTGGATCGTTGCAGAGAATGGGGCGGCCACTGGTGGTCTTGCTGCCGGACACTGCCCAGGCGTTGCTGCCCTGGCCGATGCCGGGCGCGGCGAGCCCCATCCAGCCCTTCAGCTGCTCATACTCGTTCAGCATCAGGCCGGCGGTATGCAACAGGCGCAGGGAATCCTGGCTGCCGGCGGCTTCGGCCACGACCGGGTTGGTGTTGGGATAGTCCGGCTCGAGGTCGGCGGCCAGGGTGGGGTCCAGCTTGGCGGCCAATTGGAGACGAACGAGCTCGCTCTCCCAGTTGATGCTCAGGCTCCAGGCCACCATCTTGCCGAAGGCGAGGATGTCCAAGGGCGACCATTGTTCTGGTTGGCGGCGGAGCAGGTTGAATTCGGCGGCCACTTTGCCCTTGCGGCTGCGGATGTAGGCGTTGACGCCCTGGCAGTAGTGTTGCAATGTCAGGATTGTGGCTTCGTCGAGGTTCTCCAGTTCGGCCTGTGCGGCGCGGCGAAAGCCGACGATGCGGCTGAAGCGATCGACGTCGAGGGCGGCTTCGCCAACGAGCTCGGCCAGACGGCCCTGGGCGACGCGACGGTTCTGCTCCATTTGCCAGAGGCGGTCCTGGGCGTGGGTAAAACCTTGCGCCCGCCAAAGATCGGCCTCAGACTGGGCGTAGATGTGGGGGATTCCATGTTGGTCGCGCAGCACCTCCACGGTTGCGTCCAGTTCGGGGAGATTGAGTTCGCCTTCGAGTTGGGGGGCAGGGCGTTGCACCAGCCACCAGTAGATGTAGACGATGAGCCCGCCGCCGAGGAGGATGATGACGAAGAGGAGGCCGAGGGTCAGTATGACGGTTATCAGGTTCATGGGTTTCCGTCTGTTACGTATCACTTTGCTCTACTCTGGGCTACATGATACAGGATGCCGACACAGTTGATGCGGGTTGTAATCGCTGGGCATTGACGCTGTGCTCGTGCGCCCGCGGATTTTCGTCAACTGTGCGCTTCCTCGATTCTAACACCTGTGTTAAAACCAAGTGAAATCGTGCTGGGATACTATAGGCTTCGAATAGTCTTGGAAAGCGGCGCTTTTTGAATCCGATATATGGTCTGGCAGTGAATTAGGTTTCGTTGACATTTTGGGAAGGCTGCCCAGATGTCAACAAGAAAGGAAAGCCTGCAGGCCTGTTAGGGATGTTTCTCGCTTGAATGTTGAAATAGAGAAAACCAATTGATCCGCGAAGTCACGCGAAGGGTCGCGAAGAACACCTTTCTCTGCGGAGGACGCGGAGAACACCAGAGGCGTATTAGATTTTCTTTGCGCAGCTGGGCCGCCCTTCGACGATTAGCCGCAATTTGCACGCGGAAGTCGTTGTTCAGACAAACGTCAACGAGTCCTAGAATTCGCAGCGAGCAGAACTTGAAAACCTGATGCGTACAGACCTTTTCGACTACGAACTTCCCAAGCGCTTCATCGCGCAGGAGCCGGCGGACCCGCGCGATAGCAGCCGGCTGTTGGTGTTGGACCGGGCGTCCGGGCAGATCGAACACCACAGTTTCAGAGACATTGGCAGGTTCCTGCGATCTGATGATCTGCTGGTGGCGAATGACAGCCGGGTGATTCCGGCGCGGTTGCGGGCGCATAAGGCTACCGGCGGCGCGGTGGAGGTTTTTCTGTTGCGGCTGGTGGATGAAGCGGGCATGGAGTGGGACTGCCTGGTACGGGGACGCGGCTTGCGGGTCGGCGTCAGAGTGGAACTGGATGCGAGTCCAATCCAGGCGGAGATTGTTGCAGAAGAGGTGGGAGGTCTGCGACGAGCGCGTTTTTCGGCGCCAATTTTGGGGAATCTGGGGGAACTTGGGGAGTTGCCTCTGCCGCCATATATCAACAGCTTTTGTGGGGACAGGGAGCGCTATCAGACAGTTTATGGGCGGGCGGAGGGCAGCGTTGCCGCGCCGACTGCGGGCTTGCATTTCACGCCTGGGTTGCTGGAGAGGTTGCGGGGAATGGGGGTAGGATGGGAGTCGGTAACGCTGCACGTGGGGTTGGACACGTTCGGCCCAGTTACGGCAGAGCAGGTGGTTGACCACCAGATCCATCGGGAGTGGGCTGCGTTGACGAAGGAATCGGCGCGGGCTATCAACGCTGCCAGGCGGATGGGCGGGCGGGTCGTGGCGGTGGGCACTACGTCGACGCGGGTGTTGGAGTATTGCGCGACTGCAGCACGGGGCGTGGATGGATACGGCGGGCAGGGCGGACATGGTGAGGTCGTTCCGTACGCAGGCGAGGTCGATCTGTATATTTATCCGGGTTATGGATTCCGTGCGGTAGATGCGTTGCTGACGAATTTCCATCTGCCGCGGTCGTCGCTGCTGATGTTGGTGAGCGCGTTCGTGGGGCAGAGGCATGCGCAGGATAATGACGCGGGTCGGCGGACGCTTTTCGAGACGTATGAGGTTGCAAAGGCGGAAGGGTATCGGTTTTTCAGTTTTGGCGATGCGATGTTGATTGTGTGAGGGGAAGGTCCAATAGCCGAAGAGAGGAGACGGGCTTCTTGCTCTATGCTGCGGTCGGCGCGGGTGGTGTGGAGGGCGCTGTTGCGTAAAGGGGCTCGTTATGGGCGCGATCCTGGAGGTCGGCGACGCAGGATATGTTCTGGGCGGCCATCCATTCCTGAAACTCGGTGCGGATGAGGCGGATGGCGCCGGCGCCGCGGTAGTAGATTGCACTTCCGACGCCAACTACTGTGGCGCCAGCCATGAGCATTTCGACGGCATCCTGGCCGTTGCTTACGCCGCCGGTGCCGATGATCGGTGTGTGGGGGCAGGCTTTGCGGGTGTCGTAAACGGCTTTGAGGGCGATGGGCTTGAGGGCGGGGCCGCTGATGCCGCCACTGCGGTTGGCGAGGACGGGCTGACCGCTGTAGGGGTCGAGGACGAGGCCGGGCATGGTGTTTATGGCGCAGAGCGCGTCGGCGCCGGCGTTAACAACAGCCTGGGCGATGCGGCCGATGCTGGGAACGTTGGGCGCGAGCTTGACGATTACGGGGATATCCTGGCCGGCGACGGCTGACTTGACGTAGCCGGTTACGGCGGCGGCGGACTCGGCATTGGCGGCGAAGGGCTCGCCGAAACTGTCCTCGACGTTTGGGCAGGAGATGTTGACTTCGATGAAGTCGGGTTGTGCGCGGGCGACGCTGCGGGCGACATCGCCGAACTCGGCGGCGGTCCCGGCGAAGATGCTGGCGATGACGGCGACGCCGCGCGGTTGGAGCTTCGCTTTGGCCTCTTGCAGCAGTCCGATTTCCTCTTCCACGCCAGGGTTTGCCAAACCGATTGCGTTGAGCAGGCCGCCGCCCCAGTCGATGCAGGAGGGGTTGACGTGGCCGTGGCGGGGTTCGGGGCCGCAGCTCTTGGCTGTGACGGCGCCGCAGCCGTCTGCCGCGGCGCGTTCCAGCAGGCTGACGGTTGTGCCCCAGATTCCGCTTGCGAGTACAAGCGGTGTGGGCAGTTCGCGGTCGAGAAAGTTGACTGACAGATTGGGACTCAGGTCACTCAATTCGGTTTACCGATCACTCTACGCATCAGACTGCGTCGCGGCGTCCTCTGAAGAGTCGGTGGCGAACAGCGTCTGAAGAATTTCTGCGGGGATGTGGCCTGATTTGGCAAGCAGATCCAGTACGTCTGCCAACTCAAGGACGCTGTGGACGCGAATGCCGGCCTTAGCCAAGTTTTCGACGCCGCCTTGCTGCCTGTCGAGCAGCACGACGGCGTCCTCGACGATGAGCCCGGCGGCACGGAACAGTTCGACGGAGCTGACGATGCTGCCGCCGGTTGTGATCACGTCTTCGATGATGACGACGCGCTCGCCCGGCTGCCACAGGCCTTCGATGTCCTTGCCGAGGCCGTGACTCTTGCTTTCTTTGCGATTGTAGATCAGGGGAACGCCGCTGGCCAGCGAGACGGCCTGGCCGATTGGCAGGGCGGCGTAGGGGATGCCGGCGATGCGGTCGCGCTTCAGTTGGTTCAGTTTGGCGGTATAGGCGCTGGCCGCGGCGTGCATCAGGCTGGGTTGGCTTACGAGCAGGCGCAGGTCGACATACATTGAGGAACGTTTGCCGCTGGCGAGGGTGAAGTCGCCGAACTGGAGCGCGCCGAGGTCGGCGAGGCCGGTGATCAGGTCTCTATGGGACTCTGCTGCTTGCGAGCCGTTTGGGCTGGGAGGAGGCTCTTCACTATCGGTTTTGTCGCTCAGTTCTGCCTGGGCAGCGTTGATGCGGTTACGGAGTCGTGTGGCGGCCTGGCGGGGGTCGTCAGCCTGGGTGACCCCGCGGGTGGCGGCGATTAGCATTCCCAGTCCGTCTTTGCGCAGGCCGGCGGTCAGCGACGCTTCAAGTTCGCCGCCTTGTGCGCCGATGCCCGGTACCAGTAGCCAGGAGTCGGGCGCGACGGCGCGCACTTCCGCCAGTGCTTCAGGGTAGGTTGCACCGACGACCAACCCGACATTCGGCGACCAGCTGGTGGTTTCTCTCGCGACATTTATGTACAGTGGTTCATCATCGTTTTCTATGTTCCCGCCGTGGACGGCAAGCTTTTGGAAGGCGCCGGCTGAGGGGTTGGAGGTGTGGCAGAGCACGAACATTCCCTTGCCCTGGTAGGCAGCAAAGGGGGCGATACTGTCCTCTCCCAGGTAGGGGCTGAGGGTGACGGCGTCGACGTTGAGTTCTTCGAAGCAGGCGCGGGCGTAGGCGGCGGCGGTTGTGCCGATGTCTCCGCGCTTGGCATCCAAGAGGACTGGGATGTCGGAGGGGACGGCGGCGATTGTTGCGCGCAGGAGGGCCATGCCCGGCTCGCCCAGTGCCTCGTAGAAGGCGATGTTGGGCTTGTAGCAGCAGACCAGATCGGAGGTGGCTACGATGACGGCCCGGTTCCAGGCCAGAAGTGCATCACAAGTTTTTTCAGGCTGGTTGACTGCCTCTGATCGGGAGAGTTGCACGAAGTCGAGGTATTGATCCGGGCAGGCTTCGGGCGTGGGGTCGAGGCCGACGCACAGGAGGGTCTTGTTCTGCTGCGCGGCCGCTTCGAGCTTGGCAAAAAAGGACATGCAGAATCCTCGCATTGACAGAATCGGATGGCGCGTCTGCGCGCCGCAAGAACGCGGGGCACTCCAGGCCAGTTCGTTGGGCCAATGCTATGCTACGCGGTTGAATTGGTCAAAACCGGTGGTATGCCGGAGTTGGGATAAAACGAGCAGCAGACGGCCTGATAACTACATGGCGACCAACGCGGCCAGACCTGCCCCCTGGAGCTCATCCAGGATTATTTCCTCTTTTTCGGGCGAAACAGGCTCCTGCGGAAGGCGAGGGGGGCCGCAGTCGATGCCCATCGACTTCAGGGCGACGCGCATGGCGGGGGTAACACCGTGGTCGATCATGACGGCGGTGAGCCGGTTGGCCTGCCTTTGCAGGGACAGGCCCTGCGCGATATCGCCGGCCTCGTAGCATGCACGCATCTTGCTGTAGGGGCCGGGCATGACGTTGAGGGTGGAGCCGATGTTGCCGGGTGCGTTCATCATGGCGGCGAAGATGCACTGCTCATCCATGCCGGAGAAGATGGTCCAGTTCTTGTCCGGGGGCAGGTCGTCGCCGAGGTCGATGATTTGGGCGATCTCGTACATGTTGGGGCCGGTATATTTTGCGCCGCCAACGTTGGGAATGCGGCAGAGGAGCTCCTTCATCAAGGAGGTGGCGTCGATCTGGCCGCCGAACAAGTAGGGGAAGAAGGGAATGTCCGGTGCGGAGGCGGCGATGGCTTCGTAGTGGCGGTAGGTGGCTTCGAGGCCGCCAAGGTAGACGGGCATGACAGAGCTCACGCCGGCGGTACCTTTTTCCTGGGCATGGCAGGCGAGCGCCATCGCTTCGCGCGTGCTGATACTGCCAACGTGTACGATGACGGGGATGCTGTTGCCGATCTGGTCCATGACGGTTTCGACCACGTCGCGACGGTCTTTGGGCGCGAGCAGGAGGCCTTCGCCGGTGCCGCCGCAGAGGTAGAGGCCGTCGACTTTCTTGCTGAGCATATAGTCGACAAGTTCGCGGAGGGCGGTCAGATTGGCTGTGCCGTCGGCGTTTGCAGGTGTGATGAGCGCGGGCCATGCGCCATGGAGAGTTTTGCTCATTCTGGAATCAGCCTTTGATTGAGCCGAGCATGATGCCCCTGACGAAGTAGCGCTGTATGAAGGGGTAGATCATGAGGATCGGCAGGGTGGTGATGACGATCATTGCGGCTTTGAGCGACTCAGCCGGCGGTGGATCGGTGAGCTCGGTCATTTCGGCGAGGCCGGAGTAGTCGCTGTACTGGCCGGTGCCGTATTCGAGGATGCCGCGCAGGATGAGCTGGAGGGGAAGCTTTTTGGCGTCGTTTATGTAGATTGCCGCGTCAAACCATTGGTTCCAATGAAAGACTGCATACCAGAGACCGATCGTTGCGATAACGGGCATGGAGAGGGGTAGGTAGACGCGTAAGAGGACGACCAGTGGGCTGGCGCCGTCCATGATGGCTGCTTCCTCCAGCTCTTCGGGGATGGCCAACATGAAGTTACGCATGATCAGGAGCCACCAGGGGTTGATCAGGACGGGCCAAATCATTGCCCAGAAACTGTCCAGCAGACGTAGTTTTTCCACCAAGACAAAGTTGGGAATCAGGCCGCCAGAGAAGAGCATGGTGAAGAAGATTAACATCGTGATGGGGACGCGGCCATAAAGCCTGCGTTTGGAAAGGACGTAGGCAAGTGGAAAGGTGAAGGTCAGGCCGAGGAAGGTACCGACGATGACACGGGCGGAGGTGACGAAATAGGCGTTAATAACGATTGATCCCTGGCCCAGAAGCATGTCATAGGAGCTAAGCACCGGTTGATGGGGATAGAGGATAAACAGCCCGCGCAAGGCATACTCTCTGCCGCTGACCAGAGATGTGGACACAACGGAGAGGAAGGGTATCAGAAAAAACAGTGTGAGAATGATAAGAACAAGGATATTGATCCAGTCAAATAGCTTTTCGCCTCGCGATAGTTTCATAGTGTCCTCCTACCAGAGGCCTTCCTGCCCTAAATATTGGGCAACTTTGTTTGCCATATACATCAGAATAAGGGCAAGAACGGACTTGAATAGGCCTACTGCCGCGCCAAAGGAGTACTGTCTGCCGATCAAGCCGGCGCGATAGACGTAGGTGTCGATGATGTCGGAGACTGAGTATACGGAGGGTGAATAGAGAAGCAGGATCTGTTCGAAACCTGCGTCAAGCATACCGCCGATGCGAAAGATTAGGATGATTACAATAGCAAAGGAGATGCTGGGCAGCGTGACATACCACATGCGTTGGAAGCGATTGGCGCCATCCATGGCAGCCGCCTCGTACATCTCCGGGTTGATCGTGGCCATGGCGGCGAGGAAGATGATGCTGTTCCAGCCGGCTTGCTGCCAGACGTCCATGGTGACCAGTATGGAACGGAAAAGGGCTGGGTCGGTCAGAAAGGCTTGGGCGTCGCCCCCGAAAGCGACGACTGCCTGATTGAGGAGGCCGCCCTGAGGAGTAAGCATAGCGCGGACGATGCCGGCGGCCACCACCATGGAAAAGAAGTGAGGCAGGTAGGAAATCGTCTGGACGGCGCGCTGGAAAACTGTAATACGTACTTCGTTAATCAAGAGTGCGAGGACGATTGGGAGGGGGAAACCAAAGAGAAGCTTATAGAAGCTGATGAGGACTGTGTTGCGAACGACGTTCCAGAAGAAGATGGAGTCGAAGAAGTTGCGGAAGTGTTTTAATCCCACCCAGTTCTCCCCGCCGAACATGGCGCCGATGCCGAGGAAGGGATCGTAGTCCTGGAAGGCGATTATCAGGCCGACCATGGGGAGATAGCGGAAGATCACGAAGTAAAGGAGAGGAAGTGCGGCAAGGGCGTAGAGGAATCGATCGCGCTTGATCTGGCGCCATGCGTCGCGGAAGCCCCGCTTCTCCGTGAAGACCGGGGAGTCCTTGTCCATGCGCACTCTGATCTGATCGCCTAGGGGTTGTTGCATTCGTCCACCTCCTGTCGCCGCGGGGAGGGTCAGGGGAGGAGGGGCATGCCCTCACTCCCCTTTAGTTCTAGTCGATTAAGGGTGATAGAGCCGGTACTGCTGGGTGTAGAGTTCGCTCCACTGTTCGAGTCCGGCGCCATTCAACTCATCAACGAAGTTGCCATATTCGACGATTGGCCGCGCGCCGGTGATGAACTTAATGCTTTCCTCTTCGACGAAGCGCTCGAAGTCGGGTTCGCCGGGGAAGCTATCGCGAATGGCGGTGCGGTCGTAGGGCACGTCGAAGTCGACAGGCATGCGGCCGCCTTCGTACTGGTTCCAATAGGTATTGATGTGCCGCCAGTGGCGGTTCCACTCGACCTCACCGTCATCGTTCTGAAGCTTGACGGCAGTAGCCCATGTTTCCGGCCCCAGTCCGAGAGTGACCTGGAAGTCACGCGAGTATTTTTCTTCGCAGACTGTGCTGCCGGCGGAGTGGAGTCGGGCGACCTTATTTTCTTTGTCGACCCATTCCCAGTCTTCGCCGGGCACGCCCCAGGAGGCGATGAGGTAGTTGGTTACGTCATCGGGACCGTCCTCGTAGATCCAGTTGGCATACTTGATGACAGCATCGGGGTGCCTGGACTTGCGAGGGATCATATAGGCGGTGTTGGAGCCAGCGTTGTTGGTCTTAGCAACGCCGGACGGTCCGGTGATCTTGAGGGAGAGTACGTAGTCTTCCTCTTCGTAGCCGGCGTCGCGGCGGATCTGGTCCCACCAGATGGTCATACGGGAGTACCAGCCGAGCCATACGCCGATGGTAAGGGTCTTGAGCATGGCGCGGTAGTCGGGATTGGCGAAGGATTCCTGCTGGAGCCAGCCGTTGTCCCACCATTCGTTCATTTTGGCGAGCCAGTCCTGATACCCCTCTTGCAGCTCTGGGGGTTTGAGCATTTGGTCGGCAGGGTCGATCCAGCGGGAGAAGCCGTGGTCGGTGAAGGCGCCGAGTGTGTTGTACATGAGGTGGCGGCGGCCCATGGCGACGATGACGGCTTCGGGATGGCTATCTTTCATCGCTTCATAGGCGTGTTCCAAGCCGTCCCAAGAATCGGGTACGTCGAGGCCGGCTTCGGCGAGCCAGTCGGAACGGAAGTAGGGGAAGTGGGTATGCCCCATAAGACCGAGGCGGGGATAACCCCAGGTTGTGCCCTCGAAGTCCTTCATCATGCGCCAGTCGAGGTCGGAGTGTCCGGCCAGGATGTCGGCTCCGTCGACTTCAAGCAGGTCGTCGAGCGGCAGTGTGACGCCCTTGAAGTCGGGCCAGTTGCCGACAAAGAGGTCAAGGGGCTGAGTGCCTGAGGCGAGCAACAGATTGAGTTTTTCTGTGGCAGCACCGCCTGGCGGCAAGATGTTGGAGTTGACCATGACCCCGGTCTCTTCGAAGATGAGATCGCGCACTGCATTGGTGCGTTCAGGGTCGCCGCCGCCGGGGCAGGGGTTGGTAAACGCGAACCAGACTTCGGGCGTCTCCATGGCGCCGCCGTCGCCGGCGGCATCTGGCGCTACCGGCGGGGCGCAGGCGGCCAGGACGGCGCCGGTGGCCGCGATGCCCATGCCCTGGAGCATTTGACGGCGTGTCAGTTGATTGGAAGTCACCATTTGGATTCCTTTCACTTGTGGATTGTGTTGATGAACTGTACTACGATGATATGAGAAAGAGTCTTGCCAGCCGGGAAAGATGATCCGGCTGGCAGACCCGATCTACTAAGGATGATACTGGCGGTACTGCTCGGTGTGCAACTCGCTCCACTTGTCGAGGCCGGCGTTTTGCATGCTATCGAGGAATTCGCCCCATTCGGTCAGGGGACGTGCACCTGTAATGAACTTGACCGATTCCTCGTCAATGAGCCGGTCGAAGTCTGACAGACCGGGGTACTGGTCTCGGATTGCAGTAAGGTCGTAGGGAACGTCGAAGTCAATAGGCATCTTGCCATGTTGGAACTGGTCGTTGTATTTGACGACGTGGGCGCTTTGGCGGTGGACGGTACCGTCCTCCAGAACCCTCACGACATGGGGTTCAGTGCCCATGCCTTTGACCTGGTAGTAGTCACTGGGGTACCTCTCCTCGCAGGGTGCGGTTGCGGGGACGAGGGCGCGGAAGAGTCCCGCTTCCTTGTCGTGCCATTCCCAGTCGACGCCTTCGATGCCGGCTTGGGTGATGACCAGGTTGCGGGGCTCGTCGGGAAGGCCGGCGTAGGCCCAGTCGGCGAAGCGAATGACGGCATCGGGATGCTGCGATTTGCGAGGGATCATGTATGCGGAATTGCCGCCGACGTTGTTGGTCTTGGCGAGCCCTGCCGGTCCCGTCATGGTTTCGGGGAAGGTGTAGTCGATGTCGGTGTAGCCAGCGTCCAACCTGATCTGTTCCCACCAGATGGTGATGCGCGAGTACCAGCCGAGCCAGGTGCCGATGGTGAGGGTCTTGAGCATGGCGCGGAAGTCAGGATTGGCAAAAGACTCCAGCTGGAACCAGCCATTCTCCCACCATTCGTGCATCTTGGTGAGCCAGTCGATGTAACCCGGGTTGGTCTCTACCGGTTTAAGCATGTTATCGGTGGGGTCGACCCAGTTGGAGTAGCCGTGCTCGGTGAAGGCGCCCATCGTGTTATACATCAGATGGCGGCGGCCCATAGTGGTCGTGACCGAGTCATCGTGCATCCCTCTGAACTCTTCGATGGTGGCCTCCATGCCGTCCCAGGTATCGGGTGTCGAGAGGCCGGCTTCGTCCAGCCAATCTGAGCGGAAGAAGCAGAAGTGTGTGTGGGCCATGAGCCCCAGCCGGGGGTAGCCCCAAGTAACGCCTTCGGCATCCTTCATACGGGCCCAGGCAAAGTCGTTGTTGAGTTCGAGAATGTTCTGGCCAAACGCATCCAGCAGATCATCCATGGGTGTGATGATGCCCTTAAAGTCGGGCCATGATCCCTCGAAGAGGTCGAGGGGCTGCGTGCCGGAGGCGATCAACAGGTTCAATTTTTCTGTTGAGGCCGCGCCGTGTGGGGAGAGGTAGTTTTCGACCAGGACGCCGGTTTCTTCAAGGATGAGATCCTGGACTGCCTTGGTCTTTTCGGCATTGCCGCCTGCTGTACAACCGGTTACGACAAAGACCCAGACTTCAGGCGTCTCTGCTGTTTCGGCCATATCGCCGCCCGCTTGTTGGGCGGTCGGAGGGGCGCAGGCAGCGATTACAGCGCCAGTGGCCGCGACTCCCATTCCCTGCAAAAAGCGTCGTCTGCTAAAGTTACGGTCAGACATGGAATGTTCTCCTTTCGTGTGCGGATGGTCAATGCATAAGCGTTGAAAAGGTGTTCGCGATTTGACTTGACCAAGAATGTCACGGGAAAACAGGCCTGCGGAGTCTCTCTTGTGTTGGGTAATCACCTCCTACATCCAAACTGACAGTAATCAGTTCAGACGACATATGACCTGGCCATTCCTTGAAGCTGTTGGTTACTCTTAGCTCGCCGGTCAACTTCTTCGGGATCCAGTCTGGCAAGCAGTGCCTGATGGAGATTATTTTGGACCGAGGCCCAGTCGGGATGGCCAGCCAAATTGACACGTTCTAAGGGGTCGGAGGCAAGGTCGAACAGCTGCGGCGTCAGGCCAACGTAGAAATTATACTTGAGATTTCCTTTTTTTGCCATGTAGCCTGCGCTGAGCATGCCCTGGGCGTGGTATTCGGCCACGACGACCTCATCCGAGAAGGTGTCTCCGCGCAGCGCAGGCAACAGGCTTCGTCCGCGTAGATCGTCTGGAATAGGGGTTTCGGCGAGGTCCAGCAGGGTGGGCATGACGTCGACGAGGCTGACGTTCTGACTGACGCTAATGGCCTGTGCCAGGTTTGGTCCTTTTGCAATGAGCGGTACTCCCACCGACGATTCATAGAAACACTGCTTTTGCCAGATTCCATGCTGCCCGGCCATTTCGCCGTGATCGCTGAGATAGATGACCACAGTGTTTTCAGATAGAGCGGAGCTATCGACGACTTTCAGGAGGCGGCCAATGTGTTCGTCGGTCAATGTTACAAGGGCAAAGTAACTGGCTAGTGCTGTGCGTGTAGTTTCGTCGGGCAGCGGTTTGTCATTGTGGAAGAAGTAGCGCAGTTGGCGGATAGCGGGGTGCTGACTTTCCAGCGGTTCGGCGCGCGATTCGGGCAGTTCGATCTGGTCGGCTTGGTAGAGGTCGAGATATTCCTGCGGCGTGTACAGGGGGAAGTGGGGGTACATAAAGCTGGCGACCAGGCACCAGGGTTTGGCGGTCGGATTGTCAGCTTTGTCGCGAAGGAAGCGCTCGCCCAGGTCGGTGGCAGTGCGGTCGTAGTCGAGCCAGCGGGGCGGGCCGGGGCCGCATTCGGTGACGTGGGAGTTGCTTCTGCGTCGGGCCTTTGCTGTTCGTACGGGCCCCTTGCCGAGTCTGACCCAATCGTTCTTGTCGTCGAGCAGGCGGCGCCCGAAGCCGTGCAGGCGGTCGGGGCCGATCATGTGCATGCGCCCGCAGAGGTTGGTGTCGTAGCCGGCGGCCTCCAAGTAGTGGGCAAAGGTGGGGAATTCGGAGGCGAGAGGGGAACCGTTGTCAAAGACGTTGACATCGGAGGCGTATTTGCCGGTGAGGAAGGACATGCGGGATGGCACGCAGATTGGGTTGTTGCAGTAGGCGTTTTCGAAGAGGACGCCCTGCGCAGCCAGGCGGTCGAGGTTGGGCGTTTGCACGAGCGGGTGGCCGTAGCAACCGGATACGGCCGGGTCGTGCTCGTCACTCATTATCAGCAGAATGTTCGGTCGCTTCGATTGGATGCTTTCCAAAATGAGGTTCCGTGTGAAGGGACTGATAAATGGAGAGGCAGTCGCGCTTCCGAGCGTATTCTTGGGTAAATCCCTTACTTGCTAAGTTTATTTCTCTTACCAGGCCAGCTTTTCGCTGGGCTGCATTTCAATCACAGGCGTACCGTCGACATCGACCCAGCGTCCGCACAAGTCGCCGCCTTCGCTGATATCCAGTTCGACCTCTGTTCCGTCCATGCGAAAGATAGGGTGGTAGTACTTGGCAACCTGCTGGGCTTCACCGGCGATGTAGTGGCCGATTAAGGCGCGGCGGAAAAGATCGGCGCTGGTGTTGGGGAAGCTGCCATGGACGACCTGGCCATTGAAGAAGACGACGTCGCCGGCCTTCATGATGACGGGTTGGGCGTCCACGTTATCGGGCAGGTCGACGGTGACGTCGGTGAAGCTCTGGCTTGTATCGGCTTCAGCTGTGCAGAGGAGGGGCCAGGCGTGGCTGTCCGGGACCATGCGGAGGCAGCCGTTTTCTTCGATGCAGTCGTCGAGGGCGAGCCAGGCGGCGATGCAGGTTCCGGGCTGTACGCGCAGGTATTGCTGGTCCTGGTGCAGGGCCTGGCCGCGGGCGCCAGGGGGTTTGAAGTAAAGCATCGTCTGCACAGCATACGGTTCGCGTCCGAGCATGTCGGTCATGCATTCGCGCAGGCGGCTGTCCAGCATCCAGTTAAGGCTGAGCTCATCCCAGCGGTGCATGTGGATCATGCGGGGGTATTTCTTGAGGGGATCGTTGCTGTCGTTATCGACGCCGGCGGAGTCGCCGGGATAGGAGCCGGCGGCGCGCATTTCCATGAAATGGCGTCGAAATTTGCGGACCTCTTCATCGGAGAAAAGACCTTGAACATTGAGGAATCCCTGGCTGTCGAATTTGCGTTTCTGTTCAGTGGTCAGCATCTGTATCGCCCTCAGGTATTTGCTGAATGCAAGAAATTAGTTGAATTCGGAGAAGCGCTTGGGTCCGCCCTTTCATTTGCCGGAAAATCGAGACGGGAGTGGGTCAAATGCGGCGAGCAGACGTGTGTCGGACTGGCAAGCAAGCCCTATTTTACAGATTTTTCATGTTTTCGCAATTTGCAGGCGCGTGCTTGGCCTGGGTGCAGTCCATTCTTGGGGAGAGAAGGATCTGTTGGGGAATGCGCGGCGGCGGTGGGTGATATTGTTACCCGTCTTTTGGAGAGGCACAGGGCAGGTAGAGGGCCTGCCCCTACCGGGGCGTTTGGGGGAAGATGTGGAAGGCAATGGTTGAGGAGGGGGAGGGCAGGCACAAGGCCTGCCCCTACAGGTTTGTTGGGCGATGGCGACGACGATTGATGAGGCGGGGGAGGGCAGGCACAAGGCCTGCCCCTACGGAGGCGTCTGGGGGGAATGTTGTTGGCTAGACACGACGCTGGGGAAGATTGAGCGCGGTCGGTAGCCAGGGCGGGGCGTTGCGGGGGCGCAGCCCCTGCACAAGGGAGGGCCGAAGGCCCGACCGCCCAGAACTGCTGTGGTTTGTGATCAGTGGAACACCTGTCGTCAGGCGAACACCGGAGATTAGCATTCGATGGTCGGTGGGTTGAGGTGGCGAGTGGGGGAGTAGACACCGTTCGCCAGACACGATGCTGGGGAAGAGTAAACACGGTCGGTGAGGCATGTTTTTGTAGGGGGGCGTTGCGGGGGCGCAGCCCCTGCACAAGGGAAGGCCGAAGGCCCGACCGCCCAGAGGAAGCTCAGGAGAAAGCAGCCAAGTAAATTGCCTGAGATCGGATCTGCTTGTTGGACATGGCTTAGTCGTTACCTAAGGCATGCGAAAGTGCGCCCCCATTGTGGGATGCACGCTTTGGCCTTGGTGAGGTGTACTCAGTTGCAGAAGAGGAAAAAGGGAGGCCTCGATTCTGAACGGTTTTCGGATAGAATCGGTATGCGTTTCAGTTATCTTCAATCGGATCGACGGGTTCCGCTTCCAGATCCGGAATGTCTTCGACGCGGCTTGGGGCCCGCCAGGCATGAGGCAGCAGTTCTTCAAGCTGCGAGGGGAGGGGAGGGGGGTCGTAACCCAGCTCGTAGGCACGGCTGCTGTCGAGGGCGACGTTGGCAGAACGGGCTGCAAGGAATGGTCTTTCGAGCTGGCCCGCGTAGGAGTCCAGCACGCTGACGGGGACGGCCAGCTTTTCGGACAGACCCAGAATGCGAAGTGTCTGCAGGCCGAGCTCGAAGACGCTGGTCTGGTCGCGTCCGCCCAGATGGAGCCGGTCGACTATGCGATCGATTTCGGCAATATTGACGTCATCCTCGAAGCCGCTGCCGGCTATCTGCAGGAGACCGCTGGCGGCGACGGCGGCGCTGACCGGTGTGCGAATAGCATCGCCAAAGAGGGTCACCTCCAGACCGCTGCGAAATGCTGCGACCAGCTTGTAGAAGAAGGATTCGCGATTCATGCTGCCGTAGCCGATCAGGAGCGGCAGGCGAGCGATGACAGCGTCGGCGTAAACGGCCAGAATTGCCTCCTCGGCCAAGGCTCTGTGTTCGCCGAAGACGTTGATGGGGGTGGGTGGATCATCCTCAGCATAGGGGGCGCCGGTGCCGTCGAACACGAGATCGGTTGAGGTAAACAGGAATGGGACGTCCAGATCGCCGCAGAGGGCGGCCAGATTGATGGCGGCGTGGAGATTTAGCTGAAGGGAGTCGTCCGGATATTTTTCGCAGTAGTCGAGGTCGGTGATTGCGGCGGTATGGATGACGGCAGCGGGCTGTACGTCGGCGACCATGGCCTTGGTTTCGCTGTAGTCAGCCAAGTCGATGCGTCCGTGGTCAGCTTCGCCGAAGAAATATTGTGCCTGGCGGCGGGTTGTGCGGTGGTAGGTGCCGACGGGATGCCAGCGCTCCTGGGCAGCCCGCAGAATGTGGGATCCCAGGAGGCCTGTTGCGCCGGTGATGAGGAGTTTGGGCGGCATTTTACCAGTGCCAGATCTGATTCCAGGCGGCCATCCAGTCGTCGCCGACACTGCAGACTGTGTAGGGCGGCTCCAGCGTGACACCGGGACGGCCGCGGAAGGTGTCGAGGTTTTCGGGGCTGCCTACTTCGAAGGTGATGGTTGTAGGCGTGTTTAGCCGGTATGGGGGAACGGCGCTCAGATCTGACAAGGCCTGACGGGCGCCGTCTTCGATCATCTGGCGGGCGCGTTCCGGGGGTATATGGCGGGCTGCGTAACGTGAGAGTCCTTTCTTTACGGCGACGGTGGTGAGTCCCTCGCCGAGGAGTTCGGCGGATTCGCGGCAGACGGCCTCGTCGCCGGTTACGAGAAGGACGGGCGCGTTGTAGTAGCCGCAGGCGGCGGCGTTGACACCTACCTCGCCGACGGCCTGGCCGTTGAACCAGAGATGGCGCCAGAGCACGGTTGAGATGGTGTGGCTGAGGACGCCGTCGGCGGTGCCGGCCTTGGCGTGCATGCCGACGAGGAGAACGGCATCGCAGCCGGCCTCAAGGGTGTCAGTGTAGTGGCTCCAGGTATGGCCGGCGACCCATTCGCATCGTGTATCAAGGAGTTCGGGGACGAGGGAGTTGAAGGTCCAGGGTCCGCCGGCGCCGTGGCAGTCGACGACGACGATTTCGGTCGCGCCGGCGGCGGCTGCGCCGCGGATGGCGGCGTTTATCTCTTCGGTATACAGACGCCGGCCCTCTTCGTACATTGGTTTGCCGCCGCTGACCTGGTCCCAGGAGATGATGCCGCTCACGCCTTCCATATCGGTCATGATCTGGACGCGCATATATTTTCTCCGCAGATGAGAGTTGGGGTCGAGAGTGAAGCTGTTACGAAATGTTCTTTGTAAGACGCGATGCAGTCCGGTAGCAAGGGCTCCCGGACTGCATGCGTGTTAAATTCAAAGCGGATCACTCGCGTTAATGGCGAGAAGATTCTGCCTGACAGGAGGGGCAGGCAGATTTCAAACTGCGGCCTCGCTCAATTCCGCAGGAACTGCGGCAGGGAACGGCCAGTCGGTTGACACGGGCTCCTGCTCTTCCAGCTCCAGCTTCAGTTCCATCTCCAGCTCAAGTTCACGCGCGCGGGCTTCGGCGTCTTGGCGGTCGCGGATTGCCTGTGCGATTGCATCGTCGACGCTTTGTTCGGTGTGTTCCCAGCTCTGGTCGAGCGCGAGGGCAAGTTCGGTGATCAGGAGGGCGCGTGCTTCAGCCAGGGCTTCCTTATCGGCTTCTGTGAGGTACTTGGCTGACTCGCGCCACAAAAGGTCGCGAACTGCGGCGGCGACCTGCTTAGGGTAACCTGAGTGGATCTGTTTATCGATTTCATTGCGGCGCAGCCTGAATTCGTCCGGCAGATCGACTGGGTGTGACTCGAGAGTCTCCATTACGCCGGCAATGCGTGCGACTGGCATGACGGGACGTACGCCGATTTGCTCGATACGCGGCGCCGGCACATGCACGGTGAGACGATTGTGAATGAACTCGATTACATAGTAGCGCTGAAAGCCTTTGACCAGTTCTTTTTCCTGGAAGGCTACGATTGTACCAGCGCCGTGGGACGGGTGGATAACACTCTGCCCAATTATGAAGCCCATCTGACCCTCTCCGTTCGTTGAGATGTCGACTTTGGCGTCCTCTTGGTACACGCTTCGCCGACCTGGCCCCAGGCGAGGGTGCGAAGCTACGATTATACTGCCCGTAACCAGCACCTTTGCGGTCCCCGAGGCAAATGCGATTGGAAGTTTTTGCTTCTTGACTGTTGTTTTCGGATTCAAAGGTCCCGGAATGCGACAGTCAGTTTGGCGGCAACTCTTGGGACTGCCGCACTTTTCTACGCTGGGCCGCTTAGGGCCCCGTTAGCAAAACGACGACCGGCAAGAAGAAATTTCGCCGGCCGCTTTGTCCCTCGTCATTGGGGACTTTTGGACTTTCAATCTTAACACTTCTCTGACCGGTCATCAATGCATCTGCCAGAAAAGAAAGTTAGCAAAAGGCAGGTCAGGATCATCCAAAATTGGAAGATGCGTACACTGGTAGTGGAAGATTGCCGGGGCAAAATGGCTAGTTTTGGACCGGAAGAAGTCCAATAATACGTTTCTGATGATTGCTGGGCGATATGCCTACGATCTATCTACGGCTACTAGATGCGGGTCATTTCGGGCGGGGGAGAGGGTACATGGCCCATCTGATTTTGGGGGCGGACGGCGGCGGGAAATACGCGCCAGCATGTGCGAAAGTGTCTCAGAATCCTGTTGGGTAGGCAGACACAGACGCTGCTCTGTGGATCGGCCGAGTTGGGAGGAAAAACCGTGACCGGATAGCCAAGATCAGCTCCTGGCTTGATCAGCCCTTTATCAACTCTGTCAGTCAAGCTATCTGGTCGCGTTTTCGATTGGGGGCGGCCAGGGCACTGGAGCCGCGCGGCTGGAATGACCGCATAAGGTGGATGAGGCATGGTTTTTGAGGGGGGCGTTGCGGGGGCGCGGAACTGCGGCTCTTAGTAGTCGGTTCTTGGTTTTTTGTGAACTACTAAGCCACAGGAGTTGACCAGCCAGTCGTCCCTGGAACCATTCAGGCTCTTGGTGACGCAACTGGTGTACAGCCGTCGCCATGCTCGCCAGCCGATACGTTGCGAAGAAGGCACACCGTCGGTGAGGCTTGTTTTTGTAGGGGGGCGTTGCGGGGGCGCAGCCCCTGCACAAGGGAGGGCCGAAGGCCCGACCGCCCAAAATACAACAATGTGAGGAGAAAAAACACCATTGCTCGCCTCGTTCAGGGTTGCGTATCAGTTGCGGCTGAGTAGTTACGTTTTTAGTGGGCGGTGGCTTAAGACGGCGAGGGGGATGAGACACTGTCGGCTGGACACGTTGTTGGGGAAGAGTGAGCAGTCTGGTTCCCCTCGTTGAGGGCTGGGCGTCAGTTAGGGTTATGTTGATTCACAGAACTTTCTTAAGGTCAGAGGAGAATGCGAGCGGTACTGGATCAAGCAGCTTCGATTTCCTGGTAGCCGTGCCAAAGGATGAAGGCGGCGAGACCGCGCCAGGGGCGCCAGGCTTCGGCCATGTCGTCCAATTCCAGACGGGATGGGCGGGCCGGAAGATTTTTCACTTTTTGGGCGCCGACGATAACACCCAGGTCGCTGGCGGGCCAGGCATCCGACCGGCGCAAGGCAAATAGCAGATAGATTTCGGCGCTCCATGGGCCGATGCCGGGCAGGGCGGTCAACACGGCTCTGACCGTGTCGTCGTCGGCCTCGCCCAGGCTGTCGAGATCGAGGCGTCCGTCAACGAGGGCAGCGGCGAGCTCGCGCCCGTAGCGGCTTTTCTGGCGGCTGAAGCCGATAGAACGCAAGGATTCGTCGTCAAGAGCCAGGAAGTTTACTGGGAGGGGAGGACCGATGGCATTGGAAAGCCGTTGGTATGTGGAGTCGGCTGAGGAGCGGGACACCTGTTGACCAAGGATGATTTTCAAGAGCGTTGAGAATCCCTGGGGTCGATGGCGCAGCTGCGGGGGGCCATGATGTTTGACGACTCTGGCCAGGTCGGCATCCTGCTCTGCCAGGTAGTTGAGTCCTTCATTCAGTGTAGCTTCAGTCAATAGGAGCATGTGCTTTTTGACTCTTGTATTTGGGCGCGGTGCGCGCGTTGGTGCGAGTGAACTGCTTGAAAGGCCCTCGTTCGTCTGTATTCTTTGAAGTGCTTCTGCCTTGTTGTGCAGGAGTCAAGACGGGGACCATTGGACAAGATGCTTAGTGCGCGGCCATCAGTGTCCGATGCTGATAGATGCCCTGTCCCCTGTTACCGACGTAGGCTTCGTCACACACGACTTCATTGCCGCGCAGCAGAACCGTTCGCGGCCAGCCCACGATTTTGGCGCCTTCATAGGGACTCCAGTCGGCCGCTTCATTGAGTTCGGTGGATTGGAGTGTCTTTTCGCGGGCGGGGTCGAACAGGACGATGTCGGCGTCAAAACCTGGCAGCAAGGCACCTTTGCGATTAAGGCCCATGCGACGGGCTGGATTGGTGCAGCAGGCTGACGCCCAGGCGGTCAGAGAGAGTTCTCGCTCATTGACACCATAGTGATGTACCAGCGCGAGGCGTGTTTCGATACCAGGCAACCCGCCCGGCACATCGGAAAAGGATGGCTGCTGTTTCTGGCGGCGAGTCCATGGGCAGTGATCGGTGCTCACCATTTCAATCCTCCCGTTGTGGAGGGCATGCCAAAGTGTTTGCTGATCGGCGGCGCGGCGAAGGGGAGGGGCGCAGATGAAAAGATGACCTTCGCGTGCGGCAAGATGCTCGTCGGCGGTCAGGAGAAGATAGTGGGGACAGGTTTCGGAGGTGATGTCCAGGCCGCGATCGCGGGCGGCGTTCACCTGTGCAAGTGGTTCGGCGGCGCCGACATGAAAAATGTGAAGAGGGCAGCCGGCCAGGGCGGCAATCTCGGCGGCGCGCTGCACGGCGCTGGCCTCAAGTTGGGCCGGACGCGTTCGTTCGTGCCAGATCGGTTGAAGATGGCCGGCTGCGACGGCGTCGGCACGCAGCTCATCGAGAAGCGGTCCGGTTTCGCTGTGTAGGACGACTCCACCGCCAGAGGAGGCGACGGCGCGCATGGCCCTCAGCAGGGCGACATCGTCGAGCTGCATGCGGTCGTAGGCCTGGTAGAGTTTGAAGGTTGCGCAACCGGCTGCCACGACGGCAGGGACGTCGTTCAGACGCTCGTTCGCACTCGCGTGCCAGGTGGGGATTGTCATATGCAGGCCGTAGTCGACGGCGACGCTGCCATCAGCTTCGGCACGGCGATCACGGAGCGATTCGAGGAGAGGCTGCTCAGGCTGCGGGTCGGTGAAATCAATCACGGTTGTGGTACCACCGCAGGCCGCGGCTACGGTTCCGGTGGAAAAGCTGTCGGTGCTGGTCAGACCGTTGAGGCGCATCTGAAGATGGACGTGGCAGTCAACGCCGCCGGGCATCACATAGCAGTCGGAGGCGTCGATGGAGCGTGCGGCATTCAGGTGGGCGCCGATAGCGGCAATCCGACCGTGGGCGATAGCCAGATCTGCGAAGATGGGGCCGGAGGGCAAGATGAGCTGGCCATGCCTGATAACCAGGTCATACATAGTCGGGATGGGTTTCGCCCCACTTGGCGCTGAAGACCATTTCGGAAAGGGGATGGCGTGTGCGGGGAGCCAGTTCGCGCTCGCGGATTGAAGGGGTAAGATTTGTAGGCGGAGCCAGGTAGCCGATGGCTGCGGAAACGACAGGCTCATACTGGGCAGGAATCTCCAGAACGTCCCTGGCCATATCCCTGTTGAATCCACCCATTTGATGCATGTATAGGCCGCAGGCCATGGCCTGGATGGTCAGGTGAGCCATGGCCTGGCCGACATCGTATTGGGCGTATGGGTTGCCCCGATCTAAATTTTCGGGTTTGGGCTCGGTTACGGCGATGAGCAAAACGGAGGCATGCTGGCCCCACTTCTTGTTCATTCCTATGAGTGTGCTGAGGATGCGGGCAAAACCTTCGGCATCGCGATGGCGGGCAGCGAATACGAAACGCCACGGCTGCTGGTTGCGGGAGGAGGGCGCCCAGCGAGCGGCTTCGAACAGGCTGCCCAGTACATCAGGTGGGATGGGCTTGTCGGCAAATGCGCGTGGACTCCAACGGTTGGAAAGCAGATCGTGAATGGGGTAGGTTGTGACGGCATTCTTATCGATTTCGGACACAGACAGTCTCCTTGGGTATCTTTATCATTGAATCTTAAGCAGGACAGATTGGGTCTCTGCGCGGATTTCAAAGTCACCGAGGGTTGCGGGCAGAAGTAGCCAGGCTACTCCCTGTAGCTCCACGGGCTCGCCGTCCCAGTGCAAGGTTACTCGACCGGAAAGAGCGCCCCAGATCTGAAAAGAAGAACCGTCGCAGCTGTCTTTCCAGACGGCACCGGGCTGGGCTGTCAGGCGCTCGGCGCGAAAGTAGGGACAGGCAGTGTCTGCGCCTGGCACTGTGCGCAGGTTGGCGGCGGCGGCACCGCCTATTGTACGCAGATCGGCCAAGGTTTCTCGCACCCAGCCGGCGGGCGACGGAAGGACAGGCGGCTTGGCAATTGCAGGTTCCTCAATGCGCCAGTCGGTTACGTCGAGAGCCTGACTGATGTGCAGTGGCCGGGCATTGCCGTCAGCGCCGCTGCGTCCCCAGTCGTAAAGGCGATAGGTGGTGTCACTGTTCTGCTGGATCTCGACCACAATCGCGCCGGGCCCGAGCGCGTGGACGGTGCCTGCTGGAATGTAGACCGCGTCGCCGGTTCGTAGCGGGATGCGATGAAGCATCGGCTCGATGGCGCCAGAGGCGGCAGCCTGTGCAAAACTCTCGCGGTCGACACCGGATTTCAACCCGTAGATTAGTTCTGCATCCGGTTCGGCGTGAAGGATGACCCACAGTTCGGTCTTGCCGAGGTCGCCGGCGTGCTCCAGAGCGTATTTGTCGTTAGGATGGACTTGAACGGAAAGCCAGCGGGTGGAATCGAGAAGCTTAATCAGCAGAGGGAAAGTATCATTTTCAACCGAACTGCCGAGTAGCTGGTCGCCCCATTGCTCCAGAACCGCGGAAAGTGTGCGCCCAGCCATAGGACCGGTTGCGACCTGCGATTGGCCGTTGGCATGGGCGGCGACTTCCCAGCTCTCGGCCACGATGCCTGGCGGCAACTCCTTCCCCAGTTTCGATTCCAAATTGCGGCCACCCCAAATGTAGTCCTTGAAGACCGGCTTGAATGATAGCGGGTAGACTTGGGGGGTAGCCGGTGCGGAAGGTGGCGGAGAGGTCGTCAAGCCCGTCGACTGCTCTGTTTCTTCAATGTTTCTGTCATTCTGGTCCATATTGGCCTCAGTACTCCCGGCTTCGTCCGGGAATGGTGGTAGATCCAGCATCTTGTGCCAGGCGTATTCGCCAAGGATACGCAGGGAAGCGACCACCGGGGCGGCCAGAATCGCGCCCAATAGTCCGGCAAGAGAAGCGCCCATAACTACGCTGACCATCACCAGGAGCGGGTGCAGGTTCAGGGCCTTGCCGACGATGCGGGGAACGAGCAAGGTGTTTTCGATCTGTTGGATCAGAATCATGGCCACGGCCACGGCGAGGGCAAATTGGAGTGGGGTCAAGCCGAAACCGGGGCTGCCTTGAAAGAGGGCGACGAGGATTGCCGCGCCGGCGCCGGCCAGTGGCCCAATGATAGGAAGGAACTCCATGGCGCCGGAAAGGAGTCCCAGACCGAGTGCGTTGTCGACGCCTAGCATGCCCAATACGGCGCTGACGAGCACGAAGATTATTAGTGCAAGGAGCGCTTGCCCGCGCATGTAGGCCGCCCACACCTGGGCAACGCTGGATGTCAGGCGCTCGGCGTCCTTGCGATAGCCGGGTTTTTGGGCGAAGTTGCCGATCATTCCGCCAATGCGGGGAATGTCGACGGCGACATAGATGGAGATGATGAAAATGAGAAGGATCTGACCGATTACTGCGACTGTGCCTGTGACGACGTTGGCGGCAAGACTACCGCCGCGGCTGAATATGGGCTGGATCAGGCTGAAGAGCTGGCCAAAGAGCTCGTCCCAACCGGGCAGTTGGGGCAGCAGTCCGGCAACGGGAATTGGGAAGCCGCCGACGGTGACCGACTCAGGCAGCTGGTCGCGCAGGTCTTGTAACTGGATAAGCGCCTCGTCGAACCAGCCGGGCAGGCGGCGGGAAAGATCGAGAACTTGCTGAAAGGTGGTGACGCCGACGAGTAGGAAAGTGGCTACCACGAGAAGGGTGAGTACCAGGTAGACGGCTAGTACGACCGTGACACGATTGACAGGCGTGCGGCGGTCGATAAGGGAAATCAGCGGATGCAGAAGGTAGGCCAACAGTGCGGCAAGCACAACCTGCTGCAGAAGGCCGCGAAAGACCCATATCAGCAGACAGAATAGCGCCAGCGCGGAGACGGCGACGATTGCCTTGGTGGTGGTGTTCCAGGGAGGAGAAGGGGACTGCGCCATCTGATTCTGTGCACCTCTGTGGGTGGGATCTGTCTAAAGAATCTTCAGATTTGCGAGCGACGCCACGAATTTCTTGACGCCCAGGCCTTGGAAGGCGACCGAGACTTCCTCTTCGCCGCCAATGACAATCGTGTCGATTACGGTGCCGACTCCAAACTTGGGATGTTCCACGCTTTGGCGGCGCTTGAATTGTGTTGGCGCGTCGGACCTGGTGGGCCGGCGGCGGCGCGTCGAACGTGCTTGGCTTTCACGGCTTTGGTATTCGCCGCGACCGGAAGCAGAGCGATTCGAGGTCCTGTAGGCTGTGCCTTCCTCCGCGCCGGAATTCTCTTGCCTATAGCGGCCGAACATGGCGGGACCATCCAACCAGCTGGTAGCTCTGTCGTAGGCGCCGGCATGACGCTGACGGGAGTCGACCTGGCCTGAAAGCAGCTCCGGGGGTATGTCTTCCAAGAAACGGCTGGGCGCTTGCCGTTCGCTGTTGCCCCACATCGCACGCTGGGAGGCGTGGACCAGGTAAAGGCGGTGCTTGGCGCGAGTGATGCCAACGTAGGCCAGGCGGCGTTCTTCAGCCATGTCCTCATCGTCCTCGCTTTGGATGCTGCGAGCATGGGGCAGCAGTCCCTCTTCCATACCCACCATAAAGACGACGGGAAATTCCAGCCCTTTGGCTGTGTGCAGGGTCAACAGTGTCAAGGCATCTTCATTGTCGTCGAAATCATCCTGTTCGCTGACGAGACTGATCTCCTGCAAGAAGAGGCCGAGCGGGTCCTGGCCCGTCTCCAAGTCTTCCAGGCCGGGACGATACTGGGCGGCAACGGCGCGCAGTTCGTTGATGTTTTCGAACCGTTCTTCGCCCTCGTCGCTGCCGTCGCGCAGGCGGTCGAGGTAGCCGCTGTCGGCAAGAATCTGATCCATGAAAGCGCCGACATCCTCGTATTGACTGGCGGCCGCCTGTTCTACCCAAGTTGCCAACATCGAGGCGAACCTGATGAGGGCGTTACGGGCGCGAGCGGCGAAAGGAGGAGGGGAAAGAGCGGAGCGCTGATCCAGAGAAGCGTCTTGTTCGGTGCGATCGTTTTCGTCCCTGGTCAACGCTTGAAGGGCCTCCCATTCGCTGACGGAGGCCGAAGCCGCCCAGTTTTTGAGCGTTTCATAGGACCTGGCGCCGATGCCGCGCGGGGGCACGTTGATTATTCTGTCGAGCGCCATGGTTGCGGCCGGGTTGTGTACGAGGCGCAGGTAGGCGAGCACATCCTTGATTTCGCGGCGTTCGTAGAAGCGGGTGGCGCCCACCAGGCGGTAGCGCAGTTGCCGACGCACGCAGGCCTCTTCCAGGGCGCGACTTTGGGCGTTAGTGCGATAGACGACGGCGGCTGCACCCAGGCCCATCGCGCCTTGCGCGTTCAGGCGGGTAGCTTCATCCAGAACGTAGTCGGCCTCTTCAGTTTCGTTGTAGGCTTCGAAAACCGTAACTTTGGCCCCTTCGCCCTGGTCAGTGCGCAGACGCTTGGGCGTACGGTTGGTATTCTGGGTTATTACTGCATTTGCGACGTCAAGAATGGATTGCGTACTGCGATAGTTTTGCTCGAGGAGGACGACTTTGGCGGCGGGGTAGTCGCGGCGAAAGCGCAGGACATTACGGTAGTCGGCACCGCGAAAGCGATAGATGGACTGGTCTTCGTCGCCGACTACGAAGAGGTTACCCCTGCCCACGGGCGCGCCGACGAAGAGAGATGCCAATTCGTATTGGGCCGTGTTAGTGTCCTGGAACTCGTCTACCAGTACGTAACGCCATTTGTCCTGATATTTGCGCCGGATTTCTTCGTATTTGCGCAGCAGGAGTACGGTACGCATCAGCAGGTCATCAAAGTCCATTGCGTTATTCAGGAGCAGAAGTTGCTGGTAGCGGCCATAGACGCGGTCGCAGATTTCCTGCATGTATCCTTCGGCACGCACACTCTCCGGCTCAAGCAGATCATTTTTCCAGTAGCCAATCTGCGACAGGACTGCTCGGGGGTTGAAGCGTTTCTCGTCCAGCTTCATCTCCTTGAGAATCTCGCGGACGAGAGCCAGCTGGTCGGCGGTGTCATAGATGACCCAATTGCGTTCGAAGCCGGCCGCTTCGACTTCGACACGCAGAACGCGTGCGCAGACGGAGTGAAATGTGCCAATTGTCAACCCGCCCAAGCTTCGACGCCGGCCTTGTTCCGGCTGCGGAAAGTTGTGCCCGATCAACTCTTCAACGCGGTTGCCCATCTCTTTGGCGGCTTTGTTGGTAAATGTGACAGCCAGCACATGCCACGGATCGATCTTTTTTTCTTCGATCAGGTAGGTAATGCGGCGTGTAAGGACGCGTGTTTTGCCTGAGCCGGGACCTGCCAGCACCAGAACGGGACCCTCGGTCGATTGGACGGCGGCGCTCTGTTGCGCGTTCAGATCGTCTAGTAGATAGGACATAGGTCGATTTGCATTATGCGAGAGCGTTGGGACGTTGTCAGGGCCGGGTGGGCGTGAGAGATCGGCAGGTGCGATGAAGAGGCACGACTCACCAGTCCTCCATTTGGAAGCTTTCGCCGTTCAAAATGCGCACATAGCTATCGTAGCGCGCGGGAGACACCTGGCCGTCTTCCACTGCCTGGCGCACGGCGCAGTTTGGCTCATGGTCGTGGGTACAGTTTGGGAAGTGGCACTCATTTATAAACGGCTTCATTTCGACAAAGTAGAAGGAAAGGCTGCCCGGATCGATTTCATAGAGTCCCAGTTCGCGGATGCCCGGTGTGTCGGCTACGAAGGTCTCTTTGCCTAAAGGCAGGCGAAACAGCTGGGCATTGCGGGTTGTGTGCCGGCCTTTGCCTTCGAAGTTGCGCAGGTCGCCAACTCGCACATTGAGCTCCGGATGGATTGCATTGATGAGCTCGCTCTTGCCCACGCCGCTGGGCCCGGAGATGACTGTAAGCTTGTCGGTCAGCAGCTGGCACAGTTGATCGAGATCCTGAGATTCTGGGGGGTCAGCAGCGTCCGGGTTGGGGCCGACTGCGATCCGATCGGTTGCGCTGACGTAGAGCAGAGGGTAGCCCAATCCTTCGTAGGGGAGGAATGTATCGCGTGCAGCTTCCAAGCCGGTCAGGTCGATCTTGTTGATGACGATTATGGCGGGAAGTTCATTGGCCTCGGCAACGACCAGGAAACGGTCCAACATTCGCAGGCGTGGTTCCGGATCGCGGACGGCGAAGACTACGAGGACCTGGTCCGGATTGGCGATAATGACATCTTCGGCTATACGAGTTGAGCCCGGCGATTGTCTGCTCAGTGCAGATTCGCGTTCTTCGACTGAGTCTATCTGGCCGGTACGTTTGCCCTCCAGAACCACCTGGACGCGGTCGCCGACGGCCACAAGTGTCAGGTCTTTTGTGCGTTCCTGGAGGAGCCGTCCGCGCACGCGGCAGCTTATCACCTTGTTATCTGCGGTGGCGACATCGTAGTGATGCCCCCTGGCGCGTACGACGACGCCGGGAACCGTGCGTTCTCTTTTCTTCGGCTTTGGCTTGGTTTTGGGCGGCGCGTCAAAATAGTCGTCCTCGTAGGCCTCATCCCACTTGTCGTAGGCTTCGATATCTTTTGGCAAAGGCAACTCCTGGAGGTGGTGTTTGTGGGTGATTGTCGCGCCGTCAGCGGACGCGAAGTGTCTGGCACAAGTGTACCAATGCAACGGTCATTTTGGCAACATGCCGCCTATGCTGTCCGTTGGGGCGACTGCGTCGAAAGGGACATCGGTTGGCGCCGGCCGCTACTGGCAGCAGTGGAACCCCGTCAGCTTGGAACAGACCTGCCAGGGGGAAGGGCCAACCTGGAGGCCGGACTCGGATAGCAGGTGGATCAGATCGGCGACGGGAAGTCCCATTACACCGGCAGGGCAGCCTGAGAAACTGGCTACGGGATTGAACTGCTGATGCTGGATGGCGTAGGCGCCGGCCTTGTCCATGGGGTCGCCGGTGGCTATATATTCAGCGACCTCCCTTTCGCTGTAGCAACGCATGTTTACGGTCGTGGTATTGACGAGGGTGCGCGAATGCACCGGTTTTCCGTTTGCAAAGAGGGCGACCGCCAGCGCGGTATGGACCTGGTGGGGACGGGCGCGCAGTTTCATCAGCATGGCAAAGGCCTCTTGGGCGTTGGCAGGTTTGCCAAGAATCTCGCCTGTAATCGCCACCACCGTATCGGCACCGACGACGAGGAAATCGTCATGGTTGGCGCAGTTGGTTTCTTGCGCAAGGGCGGCGTTGCGTCGACTGCCCACGGTAAGCGCTTTGGCATTGGCAAGCCTTTCAACCAAAGCAGCGGGCGACTCATTTGCGGCAGGTGTTTCATCGATATCGGCAGATTCGGTTTGGAAGGGGATACTGAGGGCATGAAAGAACTGCTGCCTGCGCGGGCTTGCCGAAGCGAGAATGACTTTGGGGGATTTCATAGGCGCAGCACAGGAGTGACGAGCGGTTTTGGGTTGCGAAGAACAGGTGCATGCAGAAGCAGGAATCGCCTCCACCAGGGCTAGTTACGCGTTCACTCCGGATCGCGGCGTAAGTGAAGGGGGTCAATGTGGCCCTGCTGCGGCTGGAATGGGAATCGCTGCCAGCTATTTTACGGGGGGGCTTGTGGTTCGCAAAATTCCAGTGCGCAGGGCATTTCCTGGGAGGTCGGAGGAGTCGGAAAAGGGTGAACCGGACTAAGTTGGTGGATTCGGGAGAGAGAATGTATACAGCCGGCTTGTGATGCTCCGTAGGAAGCCGCTTAAACTGCAGGGGGTAGGGGAAAATGGTTAGTAGAAAGCGTTCAGTGCGGGAAGTGATGGGAGGGGGGGAAGTGACTCAGGCTTAACATATGAGGAATCCGCGAGTTTGCCGGTGAATTCTTGCCTGAGGCCGCGCCGCAGGGTATGATTGGAAGGCCGTCCAGAAATTATTGCGGTTTCCATTAGTATTTTTTGCCCGCCGCGATCCCTCTTTGCACGGTACAAGGCCGTGCGGGCAATTGGCCAAGGCGCAGTCGCAGAAGCTCGTCCAGGCCATATACAATCTCAAGTCCTCAGACTTTCAGGAGTCAGTCAATGAAGGAGCGTAAGTCAGGCGGGAAGAGACCCCGCGTTCGAATGGCATTTATTGGGTGTGGAGGGATGGCCCGCAGCCATACCCGGCGCATGCTGCAGCAGCAGGATACTACGGAGATCCGGGTTGTGTGTGAGCCTTCTGCGAATGCATACGAGGAATTCTGTGAGCTGTTTGAGGAGGCGGGGGTGGAGCCGCCGCCCAATGAACCGGTCTTGGAGAAAATGTTGGAACGAAGTGAGCTCGACGCTGCATTTATCATCACGCCGCACGTCTTACATTTTCCACAGGCGAAGGCATGTCTGGAAGCAGGGCTGGATGTGTTGCTGGAAAAGCCGATGGTCATGAACGCGGAGGAAGCGGTTGCGTTGATCGATGTCCGAGACAAGAGCGGGCGTATTCTGTCGGTATCCTTCAACGGCAGCATGTCACCGCAGGTGCGAACCGGTGCAAAGATGTTGCGGGCAGGAAAACTGGGCAGAATACTGAATATAAGCGCGGTTGTATGGCAGAACTGGATGACCAGTACGAGCGGGCTCTGGCGGCAGGTTCCTGAAGTGGCGGGGGGCGGCTTTTTGTTTGACACAGGCGCGCATATGCTCAATACTATCTCCGATTTGGCGGGGGAAGACTTCGTTGAAGTGGCGGCCTGGATGGATAATCATGGCGCGCCGGTGGATATTCTGGCAGCGGTAATAGCGCGTCTGCGTTCGGGCGCGCTGGTGTCGATGAACGCGGCGGGAAATACCCAATGCAAGATCGGGTCGGATGTTCGGGTAATGTGCGAGAAGGGGATGTTGCAGACGGGTATTTGGGGAGAGCGTCTGTTGATTCAGGAGAGTGACGACGAGGAGCTTAAGCCGGTCGAATTGCCTGAGTCGCTAGGTACTTGGCAGCAGTTTCTGCGGGTGCGGGAGGCTGAAATGGAGAACCCGTGTCCACCTGAAATCGGCCTGCGAATGGCTCGATTGTGGGATGCTATCAAGGATTCGGCCAGCCAGGGAGGAAGGCCGGTCAAGGTGGGTACATAAAGATTGAACAGGGAAGATGGAGCTAATGCCCAAGGAAAGGAGTTCCTTGAGGATTCTGCGCCACACTTCTCTTTTTTCACTTCTCAAGTCATGGAGGGGACAGAATGGGAGACATTCGCGTAACGGTTTGGAACGAGTTTCAACACGAGAAGGTGAACGAGTTCATCGGCGGCATTTATCCGGATGGAATCCACGGGGCGATTGCCGAAGGTTTGCGCTTGCATGGTTTTGGTTCGGTACGCACAGCCACGCTGGACGAGCCGGAACACGGTTTGACGGAAGAGGTGCTGGCTGAGACGGACGTGTTGACATGGTGGGGGCACCGGGCCCACGCGCAGGTTTGCGACGATGTTGTGGAGCGCGTGCAGCGGCGCGTGTTGGAGGGAATGGGGCTGGTTGTTCTGCACTCCGGCCACTTTTCGAAGATTTTTCGCAAGCTGATGGGTACGACGTGCAGCCTACGCTGGCGCGAGGCGGACGAGAAGGAACGGATTTGGGTCGTCAAACCGTCCCACCCCATTGCGCAGGGGTTGCCACCTTACTTTGAGCTTGACGAGTGCGAAATGTATGGGGAGCTCTTTGACATTCCCGCGCCGGATGACCTGGTGTTCGTCAGTTGGTTTGAGGGGGGCAATGTTTTTCGAAGCGGAGCCTGCTTCCACCGGGGCAATGGCAAGATCTTTTACTTCCGGCCGGGCCATGAGACTTACCCGATTTTTCACCAGGATATTATACGTCAGGTAATTGCCAACGGTGTACGCTGGGCAGCGCCGTCGGGGGGGCCGACATTCCCGTATATTCAGCCGGGCGAGCCTGGACTGAGGGCGATAAATGAGAAGGACCCGTTGGAGGCGATCGCGGAGAAGGGTACGGAGCGGGATCGGGTTGGTTAGAGCCCAGGCCATCGCGGATCGCCTATTTGGTCTAAATAGGTCCAATTGTCGGGAAGAAACTGTGACAACCTGATGCTCAACTAGTGAGACCATCCAGAAGCCAGAGGACGGAGAATCGATATGCCGACCGAAAGTGAATTGCTCAAGCGTATAACCGCCCGCCCAGACGTATTCGGTGGAAAGCCGATTATTCGCGACATGAGAATCTCGGTGGAGCTGATTTTGAGTTTATTGGCACAGGGCGTCACGCCGGATGCGATCCTAGTTGATTACCCGGACCTGGAACTTGAAGATATGCGCGCCTGCACCGCTTACGCGCATGCAGTGATCGCGGGAGACACGTTGGCGGCAGTGTCCGTGCAACAGTAGTTAAGTTTCTCGTTGACCGGTATGCCGGCAGGCGTTTGGCGGAATGGCTCGGCGATGCAGGGTTTGATGCGCTCGAAGCACGTCTTCTCGGTCCAGATCCCGGAGATCGTGCGCTGTTGGAACTTGCAGAGGCCGAAAGCCGAATACTTGTAACGATCGATACCGATTTCGGGGAGCTCATCTACTTAGAAAGGGTTCCACATGCAGGGCTGATTCGACTTCCTGACGTTCCGGAAGAACAGAGGATCGCGCTGCTGGGCGAGGTGATCGAACGGTACCAGCAAGCACTTGAATCGCAGGCAGTGGTAACTGTACGCGGCGACCGAATACGGATTTCATATCCTCCGGGGGACTGAAGCGCAGCCTACTCGTCCGACGAATTTGCGAGAACGCCTACCACTGGACCCCCGTCGGAACCAGCAACCACAGGCGAAAGACAATCGGCAGGAACTGAGGGGATTACGACTTCACAAGAGTAGGCGGCCAGAAGCATGTTTCCGGCCAATAGCAGAAAACGGCGCTGTCTTGCCCTGACTTTGGCAGGCAGCGCCGTTCGCTTCTCCACCCAGTTTCTAAGACTTCCGTTTCAGTCCAATTGAGATTGAACGGGCTAGACAGTGTTGAAAGGGCTAAGCGGCCTAGCGCGAATCAGAATACGGGGTCTTCCATCTGAAAAGGCACCCCCTGTAGGAGTCGAACCTACGACCGACGGATTAGAAGTCCGTTGCTCTATCCTCTGAGCTAAGGGGGCGAATCAGGACTACACTTAAGCAGGCCTATTTTACAAGGAACGTTGCCCAGACAGAAGTCCGGGGGCGGCTACAAGCGGTGCATCCGAAACCACGGGTGACTCAGGACTGTCCTCTGGCGCAGGGGTCGGCGGGTGCGCCGGATTCGGCAGCGGCGGATTCGTCGCCGTTGTCGGTCTCTTCGCCGGCGAATAGCGACAGATTGGCAGGCCGCTGCAGCAGGTTACCCATGCGGACGCGGGCAATAACGGCCAGTTGGGGATTGCCGTCCGCTGCCAGTTCGAATGTCTTATCGAAAAGATCGATGGCGCAAGGTGTATTGCCTTCGGCTTCGAATACGCTGCCCAGCAAGAAGTAGCCCTGAGGGTCGCTGGAGTCCAAGGCCAGTGCTTCATCGGCGGCATTGCGAGCATTGTCCAGATCCCCCACTGAGAGCCAGACGGAGCCAAGGGTCCACCAGTAGGACACGAGCTGACCGGAGGGCACAAGATCCTTGGCCGCGGCAAGCGCGTCCTGGGAGCGGTCATATTGCCCCAGTTTGTCGCTAATGACCCCTTCCCAGATCAACAGTTCTGCGTCGGGCTGGGTGAGTTGCGCTTTGGCAACCTCGATCACGGCCAAGGCCTCTTCCCAGCGCCCTTCGAAGGCCATTTGCTGCAGAGTGGAGATCGCTTCAGAGGCGACGACGGTATTTGGATCTGGTGGGAAGACGAAGGTGAGTAACACCCACACGATCGCGAGCAGGCCAATGATCGTGCTGAAGGTGATGCTCAAACGACGGATGAGGCGGCGGCGGGCCTCTGCAACGACTGCGTCAAGGTGCCACCACAGGTCTTGGGCAGGCGGATGGGCCTGACGCATTTGCTCCAGACCGCCGGCTGCGTCCAAGATTCGCATTATTCGTCTTGCTTCGTGCTGCATTTTGCTTTGCAGACTGGCCCAACGAGTTTGCTCCGGGCGGAGATCGAGACCGCTTGACTCCAACTGGATAAAACGTTCCTCGATGCGGTCCAGGAGCAGTAGGAACGATTCAGCGGTGTCCCTACGCACCTGAACGATCATCCGTTCGGCTTCGCCAAGTTCTTCGCGCAGGCTAGTGGCAAGGCTTTGCCTTTCCTCCCGAACCGAGTAGGCCATTACTGGTTGGCCTCCACCGCAACCGGGATGGGTATCATGTTTGCCTCCGCCTGCGGCTCGTGTGCTTGTTCTACGTCGACCGCGGGCGGCTGCAAGGCACCGTTTCTCGGGACCGCGCCCGAAAGTTCTTCTTCACGTTGAATCTCGCGATAGACGCGATTGATACCGGACTTGATCTGGCTCTCAATTTTGGCCTTGCGTTCCAAAGGCACTGGAAACAGTTCCAGCATTTCGCCAACGAGGCCGCTCTTGGCTTCGTTCTTCGTTTTTCCTTCGCGGTAGTAGTCGCGGACGCGCTGGCGCTTGAAGAGGATGTATTCCTCCACTTTCAAGGTGTCATCGGGGCCGCACACGGGCCCGTGACCTGGGACAAGTCGCTCGGCGCCGAGGGATCGGATTTTGCGCAGTGCATCGATCCATTCGAGAGAATCTGCCTGGGCCATGTAAGGATGCTGATCTACCCAGAGAATATCCCCGACAAAAGCGATCTTTTCTTCCGGCAGCCAGGCGATGCTGGTGGCGGGGGTATGGCCGCCGGCGTAGATCAGCTGTATCTCACGCCCGCCATATTGGAGGCGAGCGCAGTCGGTGAAGGTAACGTCAGGAAGGATGATTTCGATTTCGGTCAGCTGTTCTTGGATCTCCGGCTCTCGCTTGAAGCTGTTGTAGACCCGCTCCTTGAAGTTTTCGGTGTAACCGGACATCTCTTTGTAGGCGCGCTCGTGGGCGATGACGGTTGCGGGCAGGAAATACTGGTTGCCGAGGGCATGACCGCGATGGTGGTCCGTGTTGAATACATAGAGAATTGGCAGGCCGGGCGCTGCCGATTCGATCTGTTCGCGCCAGTCTTTGGCCTGTTTTGGGATCAGGGGCGTGTCGATCAGAATCAGACCTTCATCGGTGACGACAAAACCCGGCGTACAGCCGCGATAGAAGGTGTTAATGAACAAGCCTGAGGCAATCTCCTGGCGCTCACCAAGGCCGCTCACCCCTAATTTGAATGATGTTCTTCGTCTGGCTGCCATGTTTATGACCTCTTGCCCAATTGATTTCGTGAACCCATATTTGCTTAGATCAACGCCGGAATTCGAAGTCGTCGAGCGAGACACGGTCCTTACAGTTTGCCACTAGTCTACATTTTTTGGAGTCGATTTGTCAAAGCATGACGGGTTATGGCGTGGGCGGGAAGGGGGAGGTGCGGAGATGCGTATGGGGATCGGGCGTTAGAAACAGGCTTCGTGACTGCTGATTGAAGGAATGACCAGGTTCATTGCATACGTTCAGCCTTGCAGCAGTTGTAACATCCAGGTCATTTGGGGGGATCAGTTGTTGTCTTGGTTGTCCTGTTCTTGGGGCTGGTTGACGTTTCTTAAACACAGACTGATTTGCAAGAGTTTAAGGGTATTTGACTGAGAAACGCGCGATTGTCTGTGGCCGAAACTTTGGGCATGTTTGCAAGGAGGCGCTGCAACCCTTGTAGGGTCAGGGGAGAAGTGACGACGAGTCTCCATCAAAGTCGATTCTGCGAGGGGAGGGCAACCACCAGGGTGACCCTACGGAACTGCAGTTTTTAGTTTTCGGTTCTTAGTTTTTAGTGGGCGGTGGCTTGAGACGGCGAGGGGGAGGAGACACTGTTGGCTAGACACGTTGCTAGGGAAGAGTGAACACGGTGGCTAGCCTGGGCGTTGCGGGGGGGCGGAGAAATGCAGGGGAACTGCGGGGGAACTGCGGGAAACTGCGGGGAACGGCAGTGGGCGGTGGCTTGAGACGGCGAGGGGGAGGAGACACTGTTGGCTAGACACGTTGCTGGAGCGGCACTGCTGGAATGAGCACACACGGTCGGTGAGTGATGGTTTTGTAGGGGGCGTTGCGGGGGCGCAGCCCCTGCACAAGGGAGGGCCGAAGGCCCGACCGCCCAGAACTGCAGTGGTTAGTGATCTGTGGTTAGTGGTTAGTGGTCAGTGGACTGAGACTGCAGGTGGGGTAGGAGACATTGTTGGCTAGACACGTTGCTGGAGCGGCACTGCTGGAATGAGCAGGCACGGTCGGTGAGCGATGGTTTTGTAGGGGGGCGTTGCGGGGGCGCAGCCCCTGCACAAGGGAGGGCCGAAGGCCCGACCGCCCAGAGCAACAGGAATGTGGAAAGAGCTATAGCTATTGCTAGCTTTGTTCAGGGGGTTGCGCACTGGTTGGGGATGGGTAGGTACGGTTCCGCAGCAATTTGGCCGGTAGATTGAGGGGTTCAGAATGGGCGCCAAGAGTTTGGCACAGGGCCCAAGTGTGGGGCAGGACTGAGCTGTGGATTCCATGTTCCGGGTGTGTTGCGGCATTGGGCCGAAGACGCGCAGAGATGAGGAGGAGGGAGGTTGACCGGCACTGGAAGCATGGCGGCACGACATTGTCCCTTAGCCTGATTGCGCAGCGGCTATTCGTTCCTGGACAGAGCGGACCGCACGAAAGGCGCGGGACGGCCTGACAAGACATACTGCAAGCAGAAAAATCGAGATACGGGAATAGGCTGCTACATGCTATAATCTTGGCAGTCTGAGTGGTGCGCCGCTAACGGGCGGCGTTGAAAATGCGGTTTGCCGCGATAGGAGGGCGGCGCATGGCAAAGAGAGCACATCTTGGCGTCCTCACCAGTGGAGGTGATGCGCAGGGCATGAATGCGGCCGTGCGATCGGTCGTGCGCGCGGCGTTGGAGCGTGGGGCCCACGTTTTTGGAATCTTTGAGGGTTTCCAGGGAATGATCGAGGGCGGCGACTTGATACGTCCATTTAGCTGGGACTCGGTCGGCGGCGTGCTGCAGCAGGGCGGGACGCTGCTTGGCACCGCGCGCAGCCCTGACTTTCTCACCAGGGAAGGGCGAAAGGAAGCGGTACTCAATCTGCTTGCCCAGGGCATTAACAGGCTTGTGGTAATTGGCGGCGACGGCAGTTTAACCGGCGCGCAAGTCTTGCGTGAGGAGTGGGCCACACTGGCGCAGGAGCTGGTGGCCGAGGGGCGAATGGCTCCTAATGTGGCCGAGGAGTACGGATTTCTCGCGGTTGCCGGCCTGGTTGGCTCGATCGACAATGATATGTTTGGCACGGACTTGTCGATTGGAACGGACTCGGCACTGCACCGTATCACGGAGGCCCTGGACGCAATTACAAGCACGGCGGCCAGCCACCAACGGGCGTTCGTGGTCGAGGTGATGGGCCACCATTGCGGCTATCTGGCACTGATGGGGGCGTTGGCTTCCGGCGCTGATTTCGCGCTGATTCCTGAGAGTCCGCCAAATTTGGACGCGTGGGAAGAAAAGATGTGCTCGATCCTGCGCACCGGCCGGGACATAGGTCGGCGGGACAGTATCGTGGTGGTGGCAGAGGGTGCGCAAGACCGTCACGGGAATCCTATCTCGAGCGCGTATGTAGAGGAAGTGCTGACCAAATATCTGGGAGAGGAGGCACGGGTTACTGTGCTGGGTCACGTTCAACGCGGCGGATCTCCCAGCGCATATGACCGGGTGCTGGCGACGTTGCTGGGCGCGGCTGCGGCGGAAGCAGTTCTCAACGCAAAGCCGAGTGACGAAGCGGTACTTATTGGTATCCAAAACAACAAGATCGTCCACAAATCATTGACTGAGTGCGTGGCGCAGACGCTCAAAGTGGGCAAGTCTATTCACGACTGTGATTTCGACGCGGCGATGCGGTACCGGGGGAAGTCTTACAGCGACTCCTTCCGGATTTTGCGGACGCTGATTCGCGCCAACCCGCGGCCGCCTGAGCCAAGCAAGCGGCGTCTGCGGGTTGCGGTAGTGACGGGGGGCGCTCCTGCGCCAGGAATGAACGCGGCGACGCGTGCGGTAGTACGGCTGCTCGAGGACAGCGGCCACATTCCTCTCGGTGTCAGACGGGGATTCCGCGGCTTGATCAACGATGACGTCCACGAAATGAACTGGATGTCGGTGAACGGTTGGGCGCCGACCGGCGGGTCCGAGTTAGGGAGCAGCCGCAAGTGCCCTGAGGGCGCGGAACTGTACGCGGCTGCGCAGGTGCTTGAAAAACATCAGGTTGATGCGATTGTAATGATTGGCGGCTGGGCCGGGTATTATGCGGTTCATAAGCTATACGAAGAGAGACATAATTTTCCGGCATTCAACATTCCCTTGATATGCATTCCGGCCAGCATAAACAACAACCTGCCGGGCTCGGAATTAAGTATCGGCGCGGACACTGCACTTAACAGCATTGTCGAGGTGGTCGACAAGATAAAGCAGTCTGCGGTGGCTCTGAATCGCTGTTTCATTGTTGAGGTTATGGGCCGTTACTGTGGTTACCTGGCGCTGATGAGCGCCATTGCGACGGGCGCGGAACGCGTTTATCTGCACGAAGAGGGGATTACGCTGAGAGAGCTCGAACGGGACATCGACCTGTTAAAGGAGGGTTTTGAGCAGGGGAAGCGATTGGGTCTGATGATCCGCAACGAAACTGCCAACTCCTTTTATACCACGGCCTTCATAGCCGCGCTTTTTGATGAGGAGGGCGGCGATTTGTTTGAAGTGCGGCAGTCAATTCTGGGGCATTTGCAACAGGGAGGCAACCCGTCTCCGTACGACCGCATTCTGGCCGCGCGACTGGCGTGGGAGGCGGTGCGCCGGATTGAAGAGATGACGCAACGACAGAGCGCGACGAGCTTCTCGGAGGTGGGCGCCATCTGTCTTGGCATCCAGGAAGGCGATGTAACGGCCACGCCGCTATACCGTGTTCCCCGGTTGATGGATGAGGTACATCAACGTCCGCTCGAGCAGTGGTGGATGGAACTGCGGCCGCTGGCGCGCATGCTGGCCCAGCCTGCACCCGGTTTTTTCAAGCAGGCTGAACAGGAGTAGGCCGGCCGGTCTTGCGTGCGGCGAAAAGGACAACGCGCTGTGACAGACTATACCTCCGTCACGACCGAGTTGAAGCACGCTTACGATGACAGAGCCGAACTGCGAGACAGGAGTCCTGTCCAGGAATGGAAGGTCGAGCTGTGGTCGCAGTTTTTGCGGCGATTACAGGCAGAGGGGATGCAGTCGCTGCTGGAGATTGGGGCGGGCACAGGGCAGGCGGCGCGCTTTTTCCAGGACGCGGGGCTGAATGTGGTTTGCACCGATCTCTCGTCAGAGATGGTCCGTCTGTGTCGGGCGAAAGGGCTGGTTGCCCACGAAATGGATTTCCTGTGCCTGGATTTCGCCGACGGCAAGTTTGACGGACTTTTTGCGCAGAACTGCCTGTTGCATGTGCCGAAATCGGAGTTCTCGCGAGTTTTGGAGGCGATCCGGCGGGTCGTTCGACCGGAGGGTCTCCTCTTCGTGGGGGCTTGGGGCGGGCAGGACTTCGAAGGCGTGTGGGAAGATGACGGGTATGATCCCAAACGCTTCTATGCGCTTTACAAGGATGAGGAGATGCGGTCGATTATGGAGCGCTATTTCCGAGTTCTATCATTTCAGATTTTACCGATGGAAGGGCATCGCTTCGGCCATTTCCAGGCGATAACGCTTCGCAACCTCCAATAGAAATCAGGGTGCGGCTCTCATGCCAGACACTGTACTTTTTCTCTGCACCGGAAACTATTACCGCAGCCGTTTTGCCGAGCACTATTTTAATGAACAAGCGCGGTTGCGCAATATGGATTGGCAGGCCTCCAGCCGCGGGCTGCAGCCAAGCCAAGATAATCTGGGTTTCATGTCCAGAGACGCCTTGGATCGACTGCGCGTGCTAGACATCAATCCTCCTGAGCCCTTGCGCCTGCCAATGGACCTGCAGGAAGACGATCTGCGTGCGGCGACGGTCACAATCGCGGTGAACGAAATAGAGCACCGGCCGCTGATGGAGGCGCGCTTTCCTGAATGGACAGAACGGGTACGCTATTGGCGGATATTCGATGTGGATGTAACTGCCGCGGACACTGGCCTGGCAGCGATTGAAGAGGCTGTCCAGGCGTTATTGTCCGAACTTAGCGCACTTTGAGCACGATTTTGCCGATGTTTTGGTAGGCGGCCATGCGTTGGTGCGCGGCGTGGGCATCGGCAACAGGCAGCACGCAGTCGATAACGGGCCGGATCGTGCCTCTCTCGATCTGGTCCCAGAACTGCTGACGAAAGCGGCCGATAATTTCGGTTTTTTCTGCGAGGGTCCGTGGGCGCAGCACTGAACCAATCAGGCGGGCGCGCTTGCCCATGAGCTGCCTGATATCCACCATGGCTTCGGCGCCGCCCAGAGTGGAAATAAACACGAGCCGCCCCTTCACCTTGAGCAGACTGATATTGCGCTCGAGGTACTCTGCTCCCACCATGTCGAGAATCAGATCAACGCCTTGGCCGTTGGTGAACTCGCGCGTGCGTTCGGCAAAGTCTTCGGAACGATAGTTAATCGCCAGATCGGCACCCTGTTCGAGGCAGGTTTTCACTTTGTCCGGGCGGCCGGCTGTTGTGATGACGCGGCCTCCGGCTTCTTTGGCCATTTGGATGGCGGCGGTGCCTACGCCGCTGGCGCCACCATGGATGAGGATAGTCTCACCGGGCTGGAATCCGGCTTCCATGAAGATGTTGACGTAGGCGGTCAGATAGACCTCGGGCAGGGAGGCTGCTTCTTCAAAGGACCAGCCGGAAGGGATCGGCATCAGGAGTCGCTGGTTTACGGCTACCTGTTCGGCGTAGCCGCCGCCGGCAAGAAGCGCGCAGACTTTGTCGCCGACCTGCCAGCCTTGCACGCCGGCGCCAACTTCGATGATCTCGCCGGCCATGTCCAATCCCATGATATTTGGCGCGCCTGGCGGCGGAGGGTAGTTCCCTGCTGCTTGCGACAGGTCGGCTCGATTGAGCGTGGTAGCATGGATGGCAACGAGCGCTTCATCCGCCTGCAAGACCGGGTCGTCAACCTCTTGCCAGACAAGCTGGGGGCCAGAATTCGTTTGCTTGACTTCTATTGCGTGCATGGGTGGATTCCTTGGCAGATTCGACCTGTTTTTTCTATTTCGGACATGCTAGTGCGGCATGGGCCGGCGTGGGAGGCTCGACGCTGGCCCCGGCGAGAGTTGGGCGAGAGTTCTTGTCGAAACCGTTGCGTCGAAGACAGATACCCGGCTCGAGGTTGGGCTTGAAATAGTCTTATTGGTAGGCCAGCGAACCGTCAGGGCGGACGAGGAACGGACGGTGCCAAGGACGGCCGGGATGGGCGGCCAGCGCTTCCAGGTTCAGGTCGATGCCGAGGCCGGGGCGGTCGGGCAGCTCCAGGTAGCCGTCGACCAGCTTGATCGGCTCATCCACGATTTCGGCGCGCCTGCCTTCATCAGCCTTGTATTCCAAGACGAGGAAGTTGGTTGTGCTGGCGGCGAAATGGACGTTTACTGCGGTGGCGATCGGTCCGCATGGGTTGTGGGGAGCAACGCTGGCATAGTGGACTTCGGCCATGGCGGCGATTTTTTTCATTTCCCAAAGGCCGCCGGTTATGCAGATATCAGGCTGGATGATGTCGACGGCGTGGTAGCCCAGCAGTTCGCGGAATTCATGGCGACTGTAGAGCATTTCGCCGGTGGCGATGGGAACATTCACTTTTTGGCTGAGTTTTGCGAGCGCTTCATAGTTCTCCGGCCGCAAAGGCTCTTCCACAAATAAGGGGCGAAATGGAGCCACGACCTCACAGAGTTGGGCGGCGCGGCCGATCTCGAGGATGCGGGCGTGGGGATCAAGACCGATGTCGATGTCCGGTCCGACGGCTTCACGAACAGCTGCAACGCGTCGCTCGGTCTCTCGCAGTGCTCGATTCCAGGGCATCAGATGCCAGCCGGAAGGCAGCGGCCCCATTTTCAGGGCGGTATAGCCGTAGGTCTGGATGAGGCGAATGGCGTCTTCGGCTGCCTCCTCCGGGGTTTCGCCGCCCACGCTCTGGTAGACGCGAATGCGGTTGCGGGCTTTGCCGCCGACGAGTCTGTAGACGGGCAGCCCGGCGGCCTTGCCGGCGATATCCCAGAGTGCGTGCTCGATCCCGCTGATAGCGGCGTTTATGACTGAGCCACCGGGAAAGCGACCTCCGGCATACATTAGGTGGTAGAGGCCTTCAATATCGCGCGGGTCGCGGCCAATCAGCCATTTCTCAAAGTCGTGAATGGCGGCGACGGTTGCATTGTCGGCCCCACAGGAGAATGGCTCGCCGACGCCGTGGATGCCCTCGTCGGTATGGACGACGACGAACGGGATCGAGCGATTTGCCAGTTCGGTCAAGTGGGTATCAATACGAGTGATTTTCATGGGGATAGCTCCTATGGCGGACTGCAGGAATTATGATGGACATTACCCTCAGTGTCAAGCTTTCCAGGTCTTTTGTCCACTCACGATTGACAGAACGCCTGCGGTGTGCTTTTATGGCGATCATAGATAGGATCAGCCTTTGTGCCATTATTGGCTTACTTCTTTAGTTCCTTGTTGCCACATTGCCACGCGTCCACTGTCTCCAGAGATTGACAGTGCAGCCAGGGCCAGTTGCCTGGAGGACGAGCAGTCCGATGAACCACCTGGATATCCAGATCGCAGTTGCCAAGGTGGCAAAATACGCATCCAGCGAAAGCGGAGATACGGTAGAGGTGGTGGAGCGGCCCCATGGCGGCATCAGCATCGTGGTTTCGGACGGCCAGCGCAGTGGACGCAGCGCCAAGGCGATCAGCAATATAGTGGCCCGCAAGGCGATGAGTCTGATTGCGGAAGGCGTTCGGGATGGCGCGGTGGCGCGGGCCACACATGACTATCTGCGCACACACCGCGGCGGGAAAGTCAGCGCGGAACTGGTGATTGCCAGCGTTGACCTGGTCACCGAGACGCTCGTGTTAAGCCGAAACAGCCGATGTCCGGTCCTGGTACAGAACGGTGGCGACACCGCGTGGCTGGATGAAGATTGCGACGCGATAGGCATTTATCGGAATACGAAACCGAATATCGTTGAACTGCCGCTGTCACCTGGCTTGACAGCCGTGGTGTTCACCGACGGGATTTGGAGCGCGGGGCACCGCAGCGGCGGGGCAATGGATGTTGCGGGCGCGGCGAATTTGGACGAGGGCAGTCCAGCTGAAGGGGAAGAATCTGCGGAGAAGGGCGGCGCGCAGGAGATTGCCGATCGTGTTCTAGAGGCGGCGCTGGCCTTGGACCAGGGGCGGCCAGGCGATGACTCGACCGTCCTTGTCGTCAAGGTGGGAACGCATCAGAGAGAACAGAAGATTCGCCGGATGGAGATATCGCTACCCATTTAGATCAAGGTGTAGCTCTTACGGACCGCCAATGGGGGCGGCCTAATGCACAGTGACCTAGTCAAAATCGTAGGCGTCAGTGCGGCCGGCAAATCGACACTTGTAGCCGGTCTGAGGAGGCTGGGCTTCAATGCCCGCCCCGTCGCGCAAGAGCACAGCCAGGTGGCTGATATGTGGCAACAGATCCGGCCGCCCCACTTGCTCATTTTTTTGGATGCAGATCTGCCGGCCCAGGGGGCGCGGCGTCCAGATGTCAGTTGGAATGAGCCCTGGCGCCGCACTGAATTGCAGCGGCTGGAACATGCCCGCGGCCACGCGGACCTGATCATCGACACCAGCATTCTCACCCCTGAAAACGTATTGGAGCAGGCAGTCGATTTTCTGCGTAGGCGCAGGGTCCAGCCGGCGCCCGGCCCGCTGGCGGAGTTGCCGCGAACGGGAAGTGTCTGGCATCAGACCTGAATCCCGATCTTTCGAGAAGAGCGTGACAGATTGGCTGCAAGTACCAGGTGCTCCTGGCGGTCGGTGCAAGGTGCAGCCTTTCCGGGAAATAGGCGGGCCGAAGCGGGCCTTTTTTCCAATTTCCGTAACTACTAAGCCACAGTAGTTGACCAGCCGGTCATTCTTGGAACCATTCGGGCTCTTGGTGACGCAACTGGTGTACAGCGGCCGCCATGCTCGCCAGCCGACACGATGCGAAGAAGGCACACGGTGGGCGAGGCATGTTTTTGTAGGGGGGCGTTGCGGGGGCGCAGCCCCTGCACAAGGGAGGGCCGAAGGCCCGACCGCCCAGAACTGCAGTGGTCAGTGATCAGTGATCAGTGGTTAGTGAAAATCGCTTTCGCTCGCCTCGATCAGGGTTTCGAATCAGTTGCGGCTGAGTAGTTACCAATTTCCTATGAAGATATCGATAGGCGCAACAGTGCAAGGAAGCTGAAAGTGGGCGCGTATCGTTACCATGCGGTGAAAGGATAGAGCCGATGTCAGTACACTCTGTAGACAGGCTGTTTGAATACAACAAGTGGGCTTGGCAGCGGGTCTTTCCCAGCTTGGAAGCGCTCCCGCAGGAAGAATATTTTGCCGAACGCCCCTTTTTCTGGGGGTCACTTCATGGGCTGGCGTCCCACGGCTACGGCGCAGAGAAGAGATGGCTGCAACGAATTGGGGGTGAAAGCCCGTCACGGTTGGCAGGGGACAATGACTTCGAAACCTTCGCCGATTTGCGAGAGGGGTGGTTTCAACTGTGGGCGGAATGGCAGGAGTTTGTTGACTCCCTGACAATAGGCATGCTTGACGAAACTCTGCAATCCCGGAACTTTGAAGGACCCCAATCTGTGCTGAAATTGGATGAGGTGTTGCGTCACGTATTTAATCATGCTACTGAGCACCGCAGCCAGATGACGCCTTCATTGGCCCAATTGGGACATCCGACGGAGCCGCTTGACTACGCCTATTTTGCGATAGCCGAGAAACGGTGAGCTGTTCCCTATTGGTCAGATTGGCAGGTGCAAGAACTGCGGACATGGGCATCCGCACCCGCCTTCTAATTCCCTGAAAAGTATTGCAGACAGAGGTAGGTTTTCGGCGAGCGTGCGTTTTCCAGGCGGCGGCGGGCACTCGCGCGCGTTGCCGCGATGGGGAATCTTCCCGCTGTTTCGGTTACTCTAAAACCCGCTAAAATGGTTGACATTTAATTCTACGCGTGCTATAAGTTGCCAGTGGTTGCTGCAGGCGCCGGCCATGTGGGAACGGGGCGGGCCAAGCTAGCCCCCATGCCCCACACGCACATAAACATATCGTTCGGCACAACAGTGTAATGAGGCCGCAACTGAGCGCGTCCCGTTTTGATGCTTTGAAAGGATGAAGTCGATGTCTGTTTATTCTGTAGGCAGGCTGTTTGAATACAATAAGTGGGCCTGGCAGCGGGTCTTTCCAAGCTTGGAAGCGATCTCGCCGGAAGAGTACTTCGCCAAACGCCCTTTTTTCTGGGATTCAATTCATGGCCTGGCTTCCCACGGCTACGGCGCGGAACAGACCTGGCTGCAACGCATCGGGGGCGAAAGCCCTTCAAGTTTGCCAGAGGCTTCGGAATTCTCAACTTTCGTCGATCTGCGAGAGGATTGGTTTCAACTGTGGGAGGCGTGGCAGGCGTATGTAGGCTCGTTGACCACTGGCAGTCTAGACGAAACTCTGCGATACCGGAACATTGAAGGCATCGAATATGAGCTGAAGATGGATGATGTGTTGCGGCACGTATTTAATCATGCCACTGAGCACCGCAGCCAGTTGACACCTGTACTGGCTCAGTTGGGACACGCGACCGAGCCGCTCGACTATGGACGCTTTGCCATGACTGAGGTCAAGTAATAGTTGCTCTCATGTCCGGACGATTTTAGGCCGACTCGATGAAAGAAGGTGAGAATGCGATATACGGCAGACAACATGCTGGTTAGACCGCAGGCCGACAGCGGGGACACCGATCTTATCCTTGAGGTAACGCCGCAAAGTGCAGGATGGGAGTATATCTCCTTTCAGGCGAGACGGCTGGATGAAGGGAAAACCTGGTCATTCGACACGGGGGAAAACGAGTTTGCGTTAGTTAATCTTAGTGGGCGCTACCTCGTCGAAAGCAACAGAGGTTCGTGGGCCGGGATCGGGGGACGGGAGGATGTATTCAGCGGGGGCGCGCATGCCCTTTATTTGCCGCGGCGATCTAGTTTGACCGTCACAGCTGAGGAGGCGGGCGAGTTTGCGGTGACTTGGGTGCCAACAACTGAAGATCACGAACCTTGGCTTATCAGGCCGGAGGACGTCGCGGTCAGCGTACGCGGAGGTGACAATGTAAGCCGCCAGATCAATGACCTGTTGCCCCCTGGGTCGCCAGTCCACCGGCTTGTGCTGGTCGAGGTGTACACGCCGAGCGGCAATTGGAGCAGCTATCCACCGCATAAGCATGATGTCCACATTGAGGACGAGGCGGGCGGGGTGATTGAGGCTGACCTTGAGGAGGTTTATTTCTATCACATCGACCGGCCTGAGGGATTCGCATATCAGAGAGTGTATACGGACGACGCTTCGCCGATGCAGGCCGCGGGCAATCCGATCGATGCGCTGGTACGGGTCGGCCACAACGAGGCGGTGCTGGTACCGGAGGGATACCATCCTGTGGTCAGTATGCCCGGCTATACTACTTACTATCTGAATGTCCTGGCGGGCAGCGCGCAGAGTCTGGCCAACCAGGAGGACCCGAATTACGCGTGGGTGAAGGAGAAGTACGCCGGGGTGGACGAACGACTTCCTTTGTATTGAGGGCAGGACTGGCGTCAGAAGACTCAAGCGGTACGCACTAGCGACGGATCGGGCCAGGGGAAATCAGGAACATGACATCAGAAAAAGAAGCGAGAACTTACGATTCTCTGCATATGGGGCGATCCTCGATTGACCTTTATAGCAACGATGTTGGCGCGCCGTTTGCGGAAATAGGAAGCTTTGCGGCCTATGTCGGCGGTTCTCCGACCAACATCAGTGTGGGCGGCGCCCGTTTGGGACTAAAGACGGCGCTCGTAACCGGTCTGGGTGAGGACCCGGTTGGGGATTTCATCGCCGACTTTCTGGAGAAGGAGGGGGTCGATTTCAGTTTCAGCCCGCGCAAGCCGGGACACCGCACAAGTGCCGTAGTGCTCGGTATCGAGCCGCCGGACCGTTTTCCGTTGGTCTATTATCGAGAGAACTGTGCTGACATCGAGCTGACTATCGATGACGTGCTGGCATCTCCGGTGGCGGATGCCAAGGTTTTTCAGTTTGCGGGCACGAACCTGAGCAAAGAGCCGAGCCGCAGCTCGACGATGTTTGGGGCGGAGTTTTCGCAGCAGGTTGGGACGACAGTCGTATTCGATCTCGACTTTCGGCCTGACCAGTGGCATGACCCGCGGGCGTTCGGCGTTGTGGCGCGTTCGGTTCTGCCCAATGTGGATGTGGTGATTGGCACGGAGGATGAGATCAACGCGGCGGTGCTGAGTGACGCCAGCCAGATGTCCCTGACCCATTCGCAGGTATCGGACGCGAAGGTCGAGGGCGATGTAAAGGCGGCGATTGACTGGCTTCTGAAGTTAGGTCCGGAGGCTGTGGTTGAGAAGGTGGGGGCGCTCGGCTCACGCGTGCATTTGGCCAATGGCGAGGTACTTGAGGCGCCGGGCTTTCCAGTCGAGATCTACAATATTCTTGGGGCGGGTGACGCGTTCGGCGCCGGTTTCATTTATGGCTTCGTCAACGACTGGGGCTGGCAGCGCTCGGCGCGGCTGGGCAATGCTTGCGGGGCGATCGTGGTGTTGGCGCACGGGTGCGCGAATTTCATGCCCACTTATGACGAGGTGATGACGTTTGTGGAGGAGCGGGGGGGGTTTTGATAGCGGCAACGTCTATGTTGGAAAGAGGGCAGAATGCCACAGGATCGAGCTTTAGACTGGACACTGTGATTGCAGACCAGGCAGGGATACTATGAGCACAGTTTCAGTCTCCAGGATTGTCGCAAGGAATTACAAGAATATCCGCCTGGAAGACGGGATCGACTTCGGAGCGCTGACCATTCTCATTGGAGCGAATGGGTCCGGCAAGAGCAACCTGATTTCACTCTTCCAATTTCTCCAGGAAGGCGTTAACGGTTCCGGAACGGATGATCAGCGAGGGCGGACAAGCTTCGAGGACGCGGTATTCAGCTTAGGAGGGACAAGGATTCTAGATGAATCGCTTGATACACCGGCTAACGTCGGTTTAGAATATCAATTCGCTATAGACGAAAAAGAAACAACCCTTGGAATCGAACTGCTTGTTCAAGACTTCCATCGTCCAGTTATCATAGAAAGGGAATTTCTAGATAGCGGTCGTGGTCTGTCCAGCCCTCCTGCCTACTACCGTGTGCATAGCGGAGGGAATGGAGGAAGTGGCTCCGGTGTTGTTTCCGTCTTGGGTTATCCACCCTACCGGAGGCCAATAAGGAGGAGTCCCCCACCCCACACAGAGACTATAAGAGACATTCCAGTCAATGAACTAGCTTTGACAGCTATGCCCCGTTTGCTTGAAAACAGTCATTTCCCACCGGAGGCGGTACCGCTGTACAAGCCACGCGGAAAAATTATTGATTCTTCATTTAACTGGAAATTCTATAATGCAAACAATATGGATTTGGAACGGATAAGGCTGTCTGAACCTAAACTAGGTCAGTCCGACTTCTATGTTTCGCCATCAGGCGATAACTTGGCACTTGTCCTATACAACCTGATTCAAGTTGACTTTGAATTTGAAGAATTGCTGAATCAGATGCTCAAGGAAATCCTGCCCTTAACCAGGAAGTTGCGCGCTGTGCCGGCAGGAAGATTCTCACTTGCAGTAGAGTGGAATGTTGAAGGATGCCAGGAACCTTTCTTTCTCTATGAAATGTCTGACGGAACTGTTCGGATGTTATGTTGGGCTGTCATTCTGCACTCTCCAAAGCTACCTTCACTAATCGTTATTGACGAACCTGAACTTGGAATCCACCCTGCTTGGATGCCGATTCTTGCGGAATGGATAAAGAGAGCAGCGCAGAAAACGCAGGTCATTGTGACAACACATAGCCCGGATCTACTGGATCATTTCACCGACCAACTTGATGACGACGGTTACATCTATACTTTTCAGCAGGATTCCGAAAGCCAGAATCACTTCAGGCCCAAACGCCTAGATCGCGAGAAAGTTTCTGGTTGGATCGAGGATGGCTGGCAGGTGGGCGATTTGTACAGGGTTGGGAATCCCGCGGTTGGGGGGTGGCCGTGGTAGTTTGGGTCTTTGCAGGAGGGGGAGAGTCAGAAGTGCGTGGATTAGTTCCCTTGCTCGAAAACATGTGCATAGATCACACATTCGAACGCAAATCCCCTGTGAGACGGAAGCCTGGGCCACGCCCTTCAAATGTGCCAGGCTATGGCAGGACAGGAAGGAGCCTGGCAGAGCAGATTGAAAAGCTCCTCTTTGAATCGCTGAAGGCAAAGGAGTGCTGTGATCTGATACTTGTCATAGATGATCTTGACTGCCATGATCGGGACGTAAGGCATGAACTTTTCGACAGGTCGATAGGGAAAGTGGATCAAGCAGCCACCATCGAACACTATATTGGGTTTGCCTCTCCAGAAGTCGAAGCGTGGATTGTTGCCGATTGGGACCAATCGGTTGCCAAAGATCCGGATTTCCGCGGTTGTCATGCTCAGATGCGTCACTGGCTAAGCACGCAGAAGGCTGTCCCCTTTGACCTCCCTGAGACCTTCAGCAATTATGACCGGGAAAAAGACTCGTGTCGCGACAAGCTCTCTGATGCAATTATCGAGTCTTCAATTCACTGCGGCGCGCAGGCACGATATTCCAAGGGTGATCATACCGCAAGGTTTCTGCGGCAGATTTCGCCAGAAGTCGTGAGTGGGAAATGTCCTCTCTTTCGTGCGCTGCACCATCGCTTGTCTCAGACAGAATAGGATTGGTAAGTCATGAAAGTACGAGTCGCGACGGCCCCGGTTTCCTGGGGCGTTCTGATGAAGGACACTCCAAACGTTCCTCCTTACGGTCAGGTCCTGGACGGGATACAGGAGGCCGGTTATGTGGGGACTGAATTGGGACCATACGGCTACTTGCCTTTTGAGGTCCCAAAGCTGCGCGATGAGCTGGAGCGGCGCGGGTTGACGCTTATTTCGGCGTTCACGATTTTCAATTTTTTGGCCGGAAAAGAGGACGAGACGGTCTACCGGGAGGCGTTGGAGACGGTACAGGTGCTTTCGGCGATGGGCTGCGGCCACATCGTTTTGTCGGACGTACTCTTTACGGTGGAAAATCGCGCCAAGCGGGCCGGACGCATACGCCGGCAGGACTCGCTCAGCGACGCGGAATGGGATCAGGCGGCGGCGAATGTCGACGCCTTCGCTAAGATCGTACTTGAAGAGTACGGAATGAAGTGCGCGGCCCACCCACACATTGGCGGCTATCTGGAGACGGATTTCGAGATCGACGCCCTGCTAGAGCGCACCGACCCCGGATTGGTCGGTCTCTGCTTTGACATGGCGCACATTGCTTACGGCGGCGGCGACCCGGTAGCGGTGCTCGACAAGTGGCGAGATCGTACTTGGTATCTGCATATAAAGGAGTGTAATGGTCACGTTCGCGAGGAGGTTATCGCCCGCGGAGGTGACTACTATGACGGAGTGCAGTCGTGCGTCTTTCCCGAACTGGGTCAAGGGACAGTTGACTGGCACGGGATCAACCGTATTTTGCATGAAATCGACTTCGACGGCTGGGGCACGGTTGAGCAGGATATTCTGCCTGAAATGGATATCGATGCCCTGGAAAGCGCCAAGCGCAACCGGGCTTTTCTGCAGGAAGAGTTAGGGTGGTAGGTGTGCGCACAAGATTCGAAATCAGGTGGGAGTGGGCTACATAGTTCACAGCCTTTATGGACACACTTGTCAGGATTCGTCATCGGCTCGCAGATTCCTCAGAGTTGGTCGTACTGATCAGCTTTCTGCTGGTGTTTCTCTTCTTTTCCATCCGGGCGGAAAACTTTCTGTCGCTCGTCTCACTTACGAACATTCTCACGATCGCCAGCATTAAAGGCATTTTTATCGTGGGCGTGGCAATGTTGATGATTTCCGGCGAGTTTGACTTGTCGGTTGGATCGATACTTGCGGTGGCAACCTTCGTCTTTGCGTTGAGCCTGGAGGCGGGCATGGCGCCGCTGTTGGCGTTCGTGTTTGCGATGGCCGTCAGCGCGGGTCTTGGCGGCATTAACGGTCTGATTGTCATTCGTACGGGCATACCATCTTTCATTGCGACTCTGGGGACAATGCTGGCTTTTCGGGGCATTGCCCGGGCCATCGGCGGCGCTGACTTTGCCCGCTTTACGGGGGAGATGCCAGCGTTGTTCACGGGCCTGAACGGTGAGTTTACCTTCATCAATCGACTGGCGGAACCGGCAGGCAGCGCCCGTATGGCGATCGTATGGTTCGTGTTGTTTGCTGTCCTCGCCGCAGTGGTAATGAGTAACACACGTTTCGGCAGCTGGGTCTACGCGACCGGCGGCAACCGGGCCGCTGCCATTGCTCAAGGTGTCAAAACTAAGAACGTAATTGCAGTCAACTATATTGTCACCGGTGTTCTTGCCGGCTTCGCAGGGATTGTACAGTTTGCCTCGCGGCCGGCTGTGGACCCGTTGCGCGGCGAGGGGTGGGAGTTGACTGCTGTAGCTGCTTGTGTAATTGGGGGTATCTGGCTCAGCGGAGGCTACGGCACGATTGTCGGTGCGATGTTAGGCATGCTGCTCCTTCAGATGGTGGAGCAGGGCCTGATTCTGGTGGGCGTCGATGTTCAGCTGTTCCAGGCCACAATTGGACTTATTCTCATCTTGGCGGTGATTAGCAATACTTATCTGAGTCGTCAGTAGACTCCATCGCCAGCAGTCATCAGGTAGTCCTTTATGTCTTTGAACCATGTATAGAACTATAGGAGGAAAGTCATGCAACGACGTATGTACCTTTTTACAACCCTGATATTGATCGCTTTGCTAGCATTGGCGGCCTGTGCGCCAGCTGCGGACAGTGGTCAGCAAGAAATGTCGCAGACTGAGGAAAGCGGGGGCGACTCCGCTGGTTCGGAAGGAGGACTGAGTTTCATTGCAGTCCAGCACGCTGAATGTGCTTGGGATTCGTTCTGGTGTACGGTGCAGAGCGGCATAACCACGGCCGCCAGCGATCTTGGTGTGGATGTTACTATCCTGGCGCCTGACGAATTTGATTTGGACAAGACGGCTTCGCTTATTGAGCAGGCTGTGGCGGCCAACCCTGACGGCATCATGTTGACCGTCACCGACCCGATTCTCTTTAGAGAACCGATCATGAAGGCCATCGATGCCGGGATTCCGGTCATCGCATACAATGCGGGTTCAGGGCCAATCGCCGATAAAATTCCTTACTACACTTACCTGGGTCAGGACGAGTACCAGGGCGGCTATCTCGGTGGTCTGCGCCTGGCGGCAGGCGGCGGAACGCAGGGTGTGTGCATCAACCAGCAGGTCGGCCACACGGGCCTGGATAAGCGCTGCGCCGGCTTCTCAGACGCTTTGGCGGAAAGCGGTATTCCCGCTGAAGTTCTCGCCATCGGCGATGATCCGGCGGAGGCCGCCACCATTATAGGCGATTACTTCACGGCTAACCCGGACACCGACATCTTCCTCACGCTCGGTCCCAACGGCGCCAATCCGTTCTATGTTTTCGTCGAGAATGAAGGACTTACTGCCGACGACATCACACATGGCACTTTCGACCTGGGTGATGAGATCAATGCTAATATAAC
>Ga0209544_1000485_pt1 | contig 55377 bp, 47 predicted proteins | sample MesohylPK_FD_187297 | JGI IMG/M metagenome (GOLD analysis project Ga0209544, IMG submission 187297) | Host-associated microbial community of the marine sponge Aplysina aerophoba from Gulf of Piran - sponge mesohyl, lysed by proteinase K... | ecosystem: Host-associated > Porifera > Sponge >... | reverse complement strand
CCGCGGTCACCTTCCGGCCCTGGCACCCTTGAAATCCGAACGAAACGGGTCTACACTGTGTCGGCATCGGTCCTCTGGTGTGGTGACTGTCAAGTTTGTGCGGCACATAAACTTAACAACCCCCGGAGGCCGATGCCATCTTCTTGCTGTGAGAAATCCGGGCTAGCGTCTCGCGGGCCGTTGCGGGAGAGGCGGCCCGCGCGCGCCGCACCGTGTTGGTGCTGTTCATCGACGAGCTGCAATACGTGGAAGAACGGCAGCTCGGCGCGCTCATCACGGCTCTGCATCGGGCCGCGCAACGACGGTTACCGGTAACGCTGATCGGATCCGGGCTACCGCAGCTGGTGGGCCACGTCGGATCCGCCAAGTCCTACGCCGAGCGGATGTTCTCTTTCCCGGAGGTCGGACCCCTGTCCGGAGAAGCGGCCCGGAAGGCCCTCGAGGCACCGGCGGCGCGCCTGGGCGTCAAGTATGCCGGGGAAGCGCTGGACGAGGATCAGGAAAGGCATGATCCATAGTCCGGCTCACGGCGACACGGCCTTCACCGTACCCTTGTTCGATCAGTACCTCAAGCGCGTCATGCCGGAACCGCAGTGAGGGCGTGAGCCGTCACCCCGTCGCGTGACGTATCTCAGCCAGAGGCTGCCTTCCGCACCGGTTGCCCGGCGTCCGCCGCTTCCCCGCCCTCGCCCGCGATGCTCGCCTTCAGCGCCGCCATGAGGTCGATGATCTGGGCCTGCGGCTCGGCCGAAGGCGCCACCGTGATCTGCTCGCCGTCGATCTTCTGCTGGATGAGTTCGAGCTGGCGTTCGCGCACTTCGTCCGTGTAGTCGTCGGGCTGGAATTCATCCGCCTTCTTCTGTTCGATCATCTGGACCGCCAGGTCGAGTTCCGCGGGGTTGATCTCCCCCTCCTCGACCGGGATTTCGTCCCAGGACCGGACCTCCGTCTGGTAGCGCAACTGTTCGAGCATCAGCCCGTTCCTGTACGGGCGCACCATCACCAGGTACTGCTTGCCTCGGGTGGCGAAGCGCGCGACGGCAACGCGCCCCGTCTGCTCCAGCGCGGCCGCCAGCAGGCGATAGGCGCGCGCGCCGCCCCGGTCCGGCCCCAGGTAGTAGGCCCGGTCGAAGTACACCCGCTCCACCTGCTCGGCGGGGACGAATTCGGCGATCTCGATTGCGTCGGTCCCGGGCTGGTCCAGCACCTTGAGTTCGTCGGGCTCGAAGACGACGAACTGGTTCTTGGCGAACTGGTATCCCTTGACCATGTCCTCCTTGGGCACGACTTCGTTGTTGTCGGGGTTGAAGTACTGCTGACGCACCCGGACGCCGGTCTTCCGGTCGATCCAGTTGAAGCTGACGCGCGCGCCCGACTTGCTCGTCGCGAACAGCTTGACCGGGATCGTGACGAGACCGAAGGAGATGCTGGAGGTGCCGATCGCTCGTGCGGCCATGATGTCCCCGGGGAATCGGTATCCGTAACTGGCAGGGGAGCCTACATGATGGCTGGCAGAGGCGGCAAAGGGAAGATCGTCGCGTCCGGCGACCGTCTTGCCGAGTATCGCGCCAAGCGGCAGGCATCCCGCACCCCGGAGCCGTTCGGGGGCGCGGCGCTTGCCGGAAGCCGCCTGTTCGTCGTCCAGCAGCACGATGCCACGCGCCTGCACTGGGACTTCCGGCTGGAACTGGACGGGGCGCTGCTCTCGTGGGCCGTGCCCAGGGGCCCTTCGCCCAATCCCCGGGACAAGCGCATGGCCGTCCACGTGGAGGACCATCCGCTGGACTACGCGGAGTTCGAGGGGGTGATTCCGGAGGGCAACTACGGAGCGGGCTCGGTCATCCTCTGGGACAAGGGGGTGTGGGTGCCGGTCGAGGACCCGCGCGCCGGGCTCGAAAGCGGGAAGCTGCTCTTCGATCTGCGCGGCTTCAAGCTGAACGGCCGCTGGACTCTGGTGAAGACGCGCCAGTCCGAGAACTCGTGGCTCCTGATCAAGGAGACGGATGCCTGGGTGGATGAGCGCGGCACCGAGGCCTATCCGGTGGAATCCGTCTATTCGGGGCTCGCGGTGGACGAGGTCGCGCACCCGGAGCGGCGCCAGGCCGCAGTCGAGAAACTGGCCCGGGAGCTGGGCGCGCGCGAGGGCCGCGTCGACTCCCGCGCGGTGCGCCCGATGCTCGCAACCTCGCGGGAAACCCCGTTCACGCGCCGGGGATGGGTGTTCGAAATCAAGTACGACGGCTACCGCATCATCGCCGCCCGCGAGGCGGGCGAGGCGGTGCTCTGGTCCAGAAACGGCAACGATCTCACCGCGACCTTCCCGGAGATCGCCCGGGCCGTGCGCGGTCTCCCGTTCGGCCATGTGATCGTCGACGGCGAGGTGGTGGTCCACGATGCCGCGGGCCTGCCCAGCTTCGCCCGGCTGCAGAAGCGGGGCCGCCTGCAGAACCACGCCGACATCCAGCGCGCGGCGGTCGAGCTTCCGGCGCGCATGTACGTCTTCGACCTGCTGGCGGTGGGCGACCTTGACCTGCGCGCCCTGCCCCTGCTGGCGCGCAAGCGGGTGCTGCGCGAGGTGCTCCCTCCGGCGGGGCCGCTGCACTTCTGCGACCACATCGCGGAGGCGGGCGAGGTGATGTACGAACACGTCACGCAGATGCGCCTGGAGGGCATCGTCGCCAAGAGGGAGGACAGCATATACGTCTCGGCCCGTTCGGGCTCCTGGATGAAGATCCGGGCGATGGAGGCCGGGGACTTCGTCGTCGTCGGCTGGTCGGAGCCCGAGGATTCGCGGCCCGGGCTGAGTTCGCTGCACCTGGCGCGCTACGAAGGCGACACGCTGGTGCATGCGGGCAGCGTCGGCACGGGCTTCACGGCCGGGGAGCTCGGCGAAATCCGCGAGATGCTCATCGAGATGGAGGTCGGGGAGTGTCCGGCGACGGGAGAAGGGACCTTCGTGGCCGGCCGGACGCAGCGCTGGGTTCACCCCGAACTGGTCGCGGAGGTGCGTTACAAGGAGCGCACCGAGGCGGGCCAGCTGCGGCATCCGTCCTTCGTGCGCTTCCGCGAGGACAAACAGCCGCGGGAGTGCATCCTCGAGAGGGACGATGCACTGCTCGAGACGCTGCCCGAGCCCCTTCCGGTGCGCGCTCCGAGCGTCGCGCGCGAGGTGCACTTCACCAACCTGGACAAGGTGTTCTGGCCCGCGGAGGGCTATACCAAGGGCGACCTGATCGACTACTACCGCGCCATCTCGCCCTGGCTGCTTCCGTATCTGGCGGACCGCGCGCTGGTCATGACCCGCTACCCGGACGGCATCGACGGCAAGTCGTTCTACCAGAAGGACGCGCCTGAGTGGGCGCCCGAGTGGCTGCGCACCGAGACCGTCTTCTCGGAGAGCTCGGGACGCGATCTGAACTATTTCGTGGCCGATTCGCCGGAGGCCATCCTCTACATCGCGAACATGGGCACCATTCCGCTCCACATCTGGCACAGCCGCCTGGAGACGCCGTCCCGCCCGGACTGGTGCGTGCTGGACCTGGATCCCAAGGAGGCTTCCTTCGCCGATGTGATCGAAGTGGCGCGGTGCATCCGCGGGGTGTGCGAGGAGGCGGGGCTGTCGAGCTACGTGAAGACCAGCGGCTCGTCCGGGCTGCATGTCCTCATCCCGCTGGGACGGCGCTGCACCTACGAACAGTCACAACTGTTCGGCGGGGTGATGAGCCGTGTGGTCGCGGTCGAGCGGCCGGAGATCGCCACGGTGGAGCGGCGGGTGAGCCGCCGGGAGGGCAAGGTCTACCTGGACTACCTGCAGAACGGCCACGGCAAGCTGATCGCGGCTCCCTTCTGCGTGCGGCCCAAGCCCGGCGCCACCGTCTCCATGCCGCTCGAGTGGAGCGAGGTGGAGAAGGGACTGGCGATCGAACACCACACCATTCGGACGGCGCCCGCGCGCATGGCCGTACTGGGAGGGGACCCGCTGGCACCGGTGCTGGAAGAGGAGCCCGACCTCGTGGCCGCGCTGGAACGGTTGATGCGCTGGCTGGGCTAGCTGGCGGTCACCGCGACCGGATCCACCCCGCCACCGCGTCGGCCACCTCCGCCATCACTTCCTCGTGCGCGCGCCCGCTTCTCTTGAGCACCTTGAACGAGTGGTCCCCGCCCTCGACCACATGCAGCGTCGCGCGGGATCCCAGCTGCTCGACCACCGGACACAGGAAGTCCAGGTTGGCAAGCCGGTCGCGCGTGCCCTGGACGAACAGCAGGGGTAGCTCGACCCGGTGGAGATGCTCGCTCCGCTCGATGCCGGGCGGCTTGCCGATGCCGTGCAGGGGAAAGCCCAGGAAGGCGATCCCGCGCACGCCCGCGAGCGGAGCGTCCGCCGCCGCCAGCGAGGTCATGCGGCCGCCCATCGACTTGCCCCCCGCGAACAGCGGCAGATCGGGCGCGGCCGCGTGGGCCGCCGCCACCGCCCGCCGCACCGTGGCGGTCAGGATGCGTTGCGGGTTGGGATATCGCCGCCCCGCCTCCATGTAGGGGAACTGGTAGCGGAAGGTGGCCACCCCGCGCTCGCCCAGCGCCTCCGCCATCTCCTCCATGAAGACGTGCCGCATGCCCGCGCCCGCGCCGTGCCCGAGAACCAGCAGGGCCTGTGCGTCACGCGGCCGCAGCAGCAACGCCGAGACGGAGCCGCCGGCGACCTCGAAGGAAAAGGAACGGGCAGGGGTCATGCGCAGCGCCCCCTCATCCGCCGCTGATCGCGGGAAGCACGAAGATCTCGCTGTCCTCCCCGACCCGCGTCCCGAGGCCGCCGGTGAAGCGGATGTTCTCCCCGTCCACGAAGATGTTCACATGGGGCCGCAGCGCACCCTGTTCGGTCATGAGGCGGTCGTAGAGGCCAGGACGGAAGGCGCGCAGTGCGCCGAGCACTCCGCCGACCGTACCGAGAGCGCCATCGGCGGTGCCGCGCTCCCTGTCCCCCGTCCCAGCGCCGCCACCGACCGATTCCGAACTGCCGGCAGCGCCTCGAGCCGGAGCCCCGCCTGCCCCCTCCTCGCCGGACAGCTCGATCATCCCCGCGCCCCCAGCCAACTCCCTCAGCGCCTCGGGGAGCACGATCCTCACGCCGCCGTGCATGCCTTCACGCACACCACCGGCGGGAGCCCGTCGCGCACCAGCTCCCAGGAGTCGCCGTCGTCGCCCGAGGCGTACACCTTGCCGCTGCGCGTCCCGAAGAACACCTGCCCGGGCGCCAGCGTCGCGAGCGCATCGCGCAGCACCGTCTCGTATGCGTTCTCCTGCGGGAGACCCTCGGTGAGCGGGTGCCAGCTCGCCCCCCCGTCGCGGGTCCGGTACACGCGCAGCTTCGCGTCCGGCGTACAGCGGAACCCGTCGGACTCGATGGGCACGATGTAGACGGTCTCGGGATCCGCCGGATGCATCGCCATGGCGAAGCCGAAGTCCGAGGGAACCCCGTTGGCGATGTCCACCCAGGAATCCCCCCAGTCCTCGCTCCGGTAGAGTCCCCAGTGGTTCTGCAGGAAGAGCCGTCCCGGGTTCGAGGGATGATGCGCGATCTTGTGCACGCACTGGCCGAACTCGGGGTGCTTGTCGGGCATGAACTCCGCCCGCACGCCCCGGTTGCGCGCCACCCACGTGGCGCCCCCGTCGTCGCTCCGGTACGCCCCCGCCGCCGAGATGGCGATCATCATGCGCCCGGCCGGCCCGCCGTCCCCGACGATGGTGTGCAGGCAGAGCCCGCCCGCCCCCGGTTGCCAGCGCTCGCGGTGCGGGTGGTTGAGCAGGCCCTCCACCGGCTGCCAGGTCGCACCCGCGTCCCGTGACTCGAAGAGACACGCCGGCTCGACGCCGAGCCGGATCACGTCGGGTTCCGCCTCCGAGCCCGGCCGGATCTGCCAGATGCGCTTGAGCGACAGCTCCGAATCCTCGGGGAACCTGACCGAGCGCTCGTCCTTGCCGGACCAGCTCGCCCCGAAGTCGTCGGAGAAACGGAGCGTCGTCCCCCAGAAGGGACTGCCCGGCGCCGCCCACAGGCGCGAACGTCCGGCGCGGTCGTCGTACGCCATCGCGTACACTTCCTCGCCCGGGAAGTGGGGCCCGGCGAGATCCCAGCCGCCGTCGCCGTCGCCGTCGCGGGCGCGCGCAAGGAAAGCCCCTTTCGTCGTACCCAGCAGCAGGACCGTTTCACCAGCGGACACTTCAACGCTCATCGGCACCCCTCCGTCTCCTTATCCGACAGCTTTCCCACATTTATGCCCCTCTTTTCCCACAAATCGGCGTGTTTCTGCACATTGCCCATCGGTTTCGTCCCTTGCGACGCGATGCAGTGGCCGTTGAACACTATCGCGAACGGGAGCGGACACAAGAGCCGCCGACCGGTCGTCTCATCGCGGGGACGCAAGCCCCATTCGCGGGGACGCCCGTGCCTCTCGTCTGGCGCGACTCCCGACTCCCGTGCATCATTCCGCCATGCGCATCTGGACGGGAACCAGCGGCTTCGCCTACAAGGAATGGAAGGGCCGGTTCTACCCGGAGAAGCTGCCGCAGCGGGCCTTCCTGTCGCACTACGCCGGCGAGCTCCCCGCCGTCGAGATCAACAACACCTTCTACCGGCTGCCCAAAGTGGACCTGCTGGCGAAATGGGCCGAACAGGTGCCCGAGGACTTCCGCTTCTCGATCAAGGCGTCGCGCCGGATCACGCACTTCAAGCGCCTCGGGCTCTCGAGCACCGACGAGACCACCTACCTGGTCGAAACCTGCGCCACCCTGGGGCCGCGCCTGGGCGTGATCCTGTTCCAGCTGCCTCCCAACATGAAGAAGGATGCGTCACGGCTGGCCGCCTTCCTGAACCTGCTTCCCGACGGCACGCCCGCCGCGTTCGAGTTCCGCAACCCCTCTTGGTTCGACGACGAAGTCCGAACCCTGCTGGCCGACCGCGACTTCGCGCTGGTGCACGCGGACGTGGACGAGCCGCTGCCGGGCGTGCCCCCGGACGCTCCGCTGGCTTCCGGCACCCGGGGCTACCTGCGCATGCGCCGCCTCGGCTACACCCGCGATGAACTGCGGGGATGGATGGAGCGCATCGGGCGGCAGGGCTGGAACGACGCCTTCGTCTTCTTCAAGCACGAGGACGAAGCCGCCGGGCCCGCGATGGCGAAGGACTTCCTGTCGTTGGCCGCGCCGTCAGCCGGCGAGGCCCCGCAGCCCGGGTAACCCAAGGAGAGAACCCCCGATGGCCGAGTCACGCAGAACCTTCCTGAAACAGTCGGCGGCCTCGGTCGCCGTGGTATCGTTGCCAGGTTGTGCACCGATGTCGGCGGAGAGTCCGGACGCGCTCCTCCCGGCCACGTTGCGTGCCGTAGGCGAGACGATGCTGCCCGAAGAGCTGGGAGCGGACGGCCGCGAGCGGGCGGTGGCCGCCTTCGAGCTCTGGTCGGAAGGACTGGAGCCGGTGGCGGAGATGGCCCACCCATACCTGGTGCCGGAGACGGTCTACACGGGCCCGGATCCGCGGCCGGGCTGGGCCGCGCAGCTGCGTGGGCTGGACATCGAGAGCCGCAAACGATTCGGGGCCTCGTTCGGCGAGATCGGGGTTCCTGAGCGGCGATCGGTCCTGGAGCCGCACGTGCGCCGGGCCGGTCCCGACCTCGGCCGGCCGGGGAACGCCGCCCACGTCGCGCTCGCGCTCGCGGCCCACTTCTTCGCCTCCCCGATCGCGACCGACATCTGCTACGGCCGGGCCATCGCCAAACAGCAGTGCCGGGGTCTCGCCGCGGCCGGGGACGAACCCGCCCCGCTGCCGGGAGTCGCGTCATGAGCCAGGTCATCGAGAGCGACGTCTGCATCATCGGAGGCGGCATCAGCGCGGCCATGGTCGCGGAGCGTCTTGCCGAAACCACCGAGGCATCCATCACGGTCGTGGAGGCAGGGGGCCGTACGGCATCTCTCGAGGAGAGAACGGCGACCCGGGCGCGCATGCTCGCGTACGGCGAGAATCCCTACCCGAACGACCACATCCCCGGCCAGACCGGCACCGGCGAGATGTACCAGTCGATGGTCCTGGGGGGCGCCGCGATGCACTGGGGGGGTGCCGTGCCCCGGTATTCGCCGGAGGATTTCCGGGTGCGCTCCCTCTATGGGGTCGGGTACGACTGGCCCATCTCCTTCGACGATCTCGAGCCCTTCTACCAGGAGGCCGAGGAGCGGATGGGCGTCGCCGGGGAGCAGGGCCCGCCCGAGTACGATCCCCGTTCCCAGCCGTATCCGATGCCGCCGCTGCCGCTCTCGTGGAACCTCCTGCGCATGCGCGAGTGGACGGATGCGGCGGGCATCCCCTTCTGGACCCAGCCCTGGGCGCGCAACACCGAGCCGTGGCAGGGGCGCAACGTGTGCCAGCGCTGCGACACCTGCGCGGTGTGCCCGACGGGCGCCAAGTACACCCCGGATTTCGCCTTCGACCGGCTGCTTGCGGCGGGGCGAATCCGCCTCAACGAGCGCACCCTGATTCGCTCGCTGGGGCTCGAATCGGGCTCGGACCGCATCGCGTCCGCGACAGGCTTTCATCAGGACGCCCCGGACGAGCCCGTACAATTCCGGGCCCGAACCTTCGTGCTGGCGGCCGGTCACGCGTGGAGTTCGCATCTCCTTCTGATGTCCGCCAACAGCCGCTTCCCCAACGGCCTGGCCAACAGAACGGACAACGTGGGCCGCTACATGACCGGACACTGGTTCGCCAGCGGTTTCATCGAACTGCCCATGCGGCTCTATCCGGGGATCTTTCCCAACAACAGCCTGCTGTCGCACCGCTTCGCGAGTCCGGGGCCGCTTGACCGCTATCTGCGTCACGACATCCGCCTGTGGGAATCGACCGTGGGCCGGGAGGCCCGCCTTGCGGCGGACGATGGGCGGGTCCTCTGGGGCGACGAGGTGATGGCGGACTGGCGCGCGCGCACCCGGTCCACCGCGACCGCCCGCATCCGGTCGTACTACGACGTGATTCCCACCCCGGAGAGCCGCCTGACCCTCCACTCCGGCATGCGCAACAGCCACGGGGATCCGATGCCCCGTATCGACTACGCCGCGGGTCAGGCCACCCTCGACCTGGAACCCCACACGCACGAGACGCTCCTGGGCCGCTTCGATGAACTCGCGCGCGCGGCGGGCGGGCGCATGATGAGCACGCGGGCGTCACGACTGTTCGAGCATCCCGGCGGGGGCTGCCGGATGGGCGACGATCCGGCGACCAGCGTGGTGGATGCCCGGGGGCGCGCCCACGACCACGAGAACCTGTTCGTGGTGGGCGCGCCCACGATCGTCTCGAGCGGCTGCGCCAACGGAACCCTCACCTTCTGCGCGCTGTCGCTGATGGCCGCGGAGGAGATCGCGAGGGGGTAGCCGGGCGTTACATGGTCGCGCCCGCTTGCTCCTCGAGCCATTCCGCGAACCTGCGTTCGGGCCGGCCCTCCCAGGCCCGGCGATGCCAGGCGTCGCTCGCGAGCAGAGAAAAGCCCAGAGTGGCTTCGCAGAACACCATCTGTTCGCGCGCGGTGTCCACCTTTCCCCAGCTCATGGCCTCGCGCAGTGTGGACCCGGACAGGGCACCGTCACGACTGTCGGCAACCGTGAGCTGCACGGCGTATCGGTGCATCGACACCTCCGGGGGCGTCGCCGCGCCCGTCCCATCCTCCGAAACCCGCGCCCGCGCCGAAGCGGCATCGTCCTCCTGCAACATCTCCGCGGCCACCACGATGTCCTGGGCGAAGTTCTTCGGCACCCCTCCGCCAAGCATCAGCAGCCCCGAAGCGCGGGAGGCGAGCTTGATCCGGGCCAGTTCGAGGAAGTCCTTCCCCGAGTCCAGCGACACCGATTTGCGCCCTTCGCGCGAGGCCGAGGCCTGGTGCAGGACGATGCCGAACCCGGCCGAGGAGTCGCTGAGGGCGGGGACGAAGATGGGGATCCCCTGCCGGTACGCCGACAGCACCACGGATTCCGCGTCGGGGTGGGTCCTGTCGAGGAAGCGGCCCATTTCGGTCAGGACCTCCCGGGAGGAGGAGGCGCGCGCGGGAAGCCGATCAAAGATGCGCTTCATCGTCCGGTCGCAGACGCGCAATTCGTTCTCGTCGATGTACGTGTCGTAGATGCGGTCGATGGCCAGCTCGCGCAGACGCTCGTCCGGAACCACGGGATGCTCGGGCGAGCCCGGGGCCATGTAGTGCCGGAAGCCCAGGGCCTCGAAGAAGTCCTGATCCACCATGTTGGCGCCCGTCGACACCACCACATCCACCATGCCGGAGTCGATGAGCGTCACCAGCGCCTTCTTGAGGCCCGCGGACACGAGCGACCCCGCGAGGGTGAGGATGACCGTGCAGTCCCGGTCGGCGAGCATCTCGGAACAGATGTCCGCTGCACGTGCCAGGTTGCGGGTCTGGATGGCCGTGCGCCGGTACTGGTCGATGACCGGGCGGGCGTCGAAAGCGCGGATGTCGACGTGCTCCACCGGCCGTGAAAGGAGGTCGCGCCTGGTGAGATCGCTCACGAAGCCTCCGGGTGCGGGAAGCGGTTGGAAAGGACCGGTAATCTGCCGGAATCGGCGGCATTTCTCCATTCCCGGTGCTGCCGGAATTGCACGAGATTGTCCGGGATGGCGCGACCCGAGTGGTTCGCCGCACGCGAGGGGCATTCCGGAGCCTTTCGCGGACTCGCACCGGCATTGCGCAAGGGGCCATCGGATGATGATTCGGCAGCCGCGTCGAACCGGCAGGGGTTGACGATTTCGCAGAACTGCATATCATGTGCATAACACAATTAGTATGCCATTCTTTCATATGGCGTCTGCCAAAATGGCAGCCCGATGGCGGATTCCCCGCGACCCTCTGCCAAAATGTCAGATCGACGAACAGCTCCGGCACGGCGCCGGGCGGTGATCGCGGACATCCTGGAGAACCGCGAAGTGGCCAGCCAGGCGGAACTCGTGCGACTGCTGGGGGACCGCGGGATCGCAGTGACCCAATCCTGCATCAGCCGCGACCTGGCCCGGTTGGGAGCGATGAAGGGCGCGGATGGCTACAGCCTGCGGTCTCTCAACCTCTCGGAGGAGGACCGGCGCACCCTCTCGAGCTATGCGCGCGCGGTGCACGCGGCAGGTCCGAACCTCACGGTGGTGCGCACCGCGACCGGCGCCGCCCAGCGCATCGCGCTCTTCCTCGACCGGATGGGCTGGAAGGAGGTCCTGGCGACGCTGTCGGGCGACGATACCATCTTCATCGCGACGCGAAACCGCAGCGAGCAGCGCGCCCTGGTGGGCCGGCTGCGCCGCGAGGCCGGGCTGACGAGTCCGCGGAGCGGGATCAATGCGTAGCATCGTCATCGACAAACTGGCGTCCGTGGCCTCGGACCTGGGTGCCGACCGCGAAATCCGCGTGGGCGACCGCATTCCCAGCGAGGAGGGCGTGATGGTCGCGGTCGAGGTGCTGAACGAGAAGTCCTCCTACAACCAGCTCGAGCTGGCCAGCGGGCGCATGGCGCGGGTGCGCCGGGGGGATGTGATCGTGGGCGCGCTGGGCCACCGCAAGGCGCTGTTCGGCTATTCCGGCTACGTGCCCGAGACCACGCGGCCGGGCGACATCGTGCAGATCCTGAACATGGGCGGCGTGCTGGGAATATGCGACGCCGTCAACGCCTCCCTGGGACAGCCCTTCGACGCGCGTGTGCTTGGAGTGGTGCTGGAGTTCCCCTATCTCGGCGAGCGCGTGGGTGTGCCGGCCCGGGTGGGCGGCGATCCGCTGGACGTCCGGCCCGGACTGGAACTGGAAGGCGTCCCCGTGGTAGCCCTTGCCGGCACCTGCATGAACTCCGGCAAGACGGCGGCGGCATGCGCGGTGATCGGGCGCTTGCGGCACATGGGGCATGTGGTCGACGCCTTCAAGGCGACCGGGGTCTCGCTGCGGCGCGACATCCTGGCCATGGAGGACGCTGGCGCGCGCAACACCGCCATTTTCACCGACTTCGGCGTGGTCAGCACCGGGCCCGGGAACGCGCCCGACCTGGCGCGCACCATGTTGCGACTGCTCGCGAGCGAACGGCCCGACGCGATCGTGTTCGAGTTGGGGGACGGAATCCTCGGGGCATACGGCGTGGAGGCCATCCTGCGGGACGACGCGGTGCGCGAAAACATCTCGTGCCTGCTCCTGTGCGCGTCCGATCCGGTCGCTGCCTGGGGGGGCGCGAGGCTGCTCGAGGAGGAGTTCGGGATGTCGCCTGCTCTCATCACGGGGCCCGCTACCGACAACAGGGTCGGGCTCGACATCATCAGGGAAAGGACCGGGCTGGACGGAGTGAACGCGATGACGCACGGCGCCCGGCTCGGAGACGCCGTCGCCGCCCGCATCGGGCTGGGCGCTCATGCCTGAGGCGATTCCAGCCATCGTGCTCGGCGGATCCGGCTACGTCGGCGGCGAGTTGCTGCGTCTGCTCGCGTCCCATCCGTGCATCCGGCCGGCCGCGGTCGTGTCGCGAAGCCGGAGGCGCGAGCCGGTGGAAGCTGTCTTCCCGAACCTGCTCGGCGCGTGGCCGGAGCTGCGCTTTACGTCCCTGGACGAGCTTCCCGACACGCTCGGAGACCGCTGCGCCATCTTCTCGACCGCCGCCCATGGAGCCAGCGCCCGACTGGTCGACCGGGCTCTGGGCATATGCGAGGAGCGGCACTGCGCCGCCAGCGTGGTCGACGTCTCGGCGGATTTTCGTTTTCGCGACGCCGACGCGTACGAGGGCGTGTACGGGCTCGAACACGGCGCCCCGGATCGCATGCCGATGTTCCGGAGTCTGTTGCCGGAGCACGCCACCACCCGCAAGCCCCGCCACGTCGGTCATCCCGGATGCTTCGCGACCGGCATGCTGCTCGCGAGTATGCCCCTGATGCGCCCCGGACTGGTCGATCCCGGCCTGATGGTCAGCGCGGTGACGGGCAGTACCGGGGCCGGCCGCGTCCCCAGGCCGACCACCCACCATCCCACGCGGCACGCCAACATGTTCGCCTACAAGCCGCTCGCGCATCGCCATGCGCCGGAGGTGGAAGGGATCCTGCGGGCGCTGACCGGCCGGGGCGTTCGACTGCACTTCGTCCCCGCTTCCGGGCCGTTCGCGCGCGGAATCTACATGGTGATGCACGGGCGGCTGCTCGACGGCGTCGACGCCAGACAGGTGCGGAACGCTTATGCGGACCACTATGCGAAGGCGCCGTTCGTGCACCTGGTCGATGTTCCGCCGAGGCTGAAGGACGTCGTGGGCAGCAATCACGCCCATCTGGCCATCGCGGTCAACCGGGGCGCGCTGGCGGTGACGGTGGCGCTCGACAACCTGGTCAAGGGCGCCGCCGGAGGGGCGATCCAATGGATGAATGTCCTGCACGGACTTCCCGAAACCACCGGGTTGACCGCCCCGCCCCCGGCGTGGATATGAACGCCCGCCCAGGGCGAGCCTCGACCGCGGCGGCAGAGCCTCACCGGGCGCGGAGATGAGCGCACCAACCCCGACGCTCGTCCCGGACGCGCGCCAGGCCGAAGCGCGCCATCTGGCGCAGGTGTACGGCCAGTTGCCGGTGGAGCCGGTGTCGGGCCGGGGCGCGTACCTGAGGTGTGCGGACGGGCGCCGGCTGCTCGATCTCTACGGCGGACACGCGGTGTGCGCGCTGGGCTACGGGCATCCGAAGGTGCTGGAAGCGGTCCGCCGGCAGGCGGGGGAGCTGATGTTCACCAGCAACGTGAACGCCCTGAGGGTGCGGGCGCGCGCCGCGGACAAGCTCGCCGAGTTCGCGCCGGCCGATCTCGACTGCGTTTTCTTCGTCAATTCGGGGGCGGAGGCCAACGAGAACGCACTGCGGCTCGCCTGCAGAAGCACGGGCCGCGGGCGCGTGGTGGCCTTGGAGCACGGATTCCACGGCCGCTCGGCTGCGGCCGCCGCCGTGACCTGGCGGGCCCGCGAGCGGTGGTACGGCTTCCCGGACACCCCGTTCGAGGTGACGTTCGTACCCCGCGACGACGCGGCCCGGGCGGTGGCCGCCATCGACGACGGGACCGCCGCCGTCATCCTTGAGCCCATCCAGGGCATCGCGGGCGCGTACGTGCTCGAATCGGACTATGTGCGTGCCCTCCGCGCGGCCTGCGATCGCCACGGCGCCCTGCTGATCGCGGACGAGGTGCAGTGCGGGATGGGGCGGAGCGGAAAGCCATTCGCAATCGAGCACGCCGGCGTCGTTCCGGACATGCTCACCACCGCGAAGGCGCTCGGCGCCGGGTTCCCCTGCAGCGCCCTCATCATGTCACGAGCTCTGGGCGATCAGCTGCGAATCGGGGACATGGGGAGCACCTTCGGGGGAGGACCGCTCGCGTGCGCGGTCATCGAAGCGGTGCTGGACACCATCCGCGAGGAGGGGCTTCTGGAGCGGGTGGCGATGCGCGAGCAAGAGATTCGCGGCAGCTGCGTTGCGGGTCCGGTCCTCGGGATTCGCGGTCGCGGCATGCTGCTCGGGCTCGAGTGCAGAACCACCGCGCGCGAGATACGCGACGCATTGCTCGACCGCGACATCCTTGCGGGAACCAGCTCGGATCCGGCATGGCTGCGGGTCATGCCTCCGCTTACGCTGCGGGCGTCCGAAGTGGCGCAACTCGCCGAAGCCCTGCGCGCCCTGCCGGAGGAGCCAGCGTGAAGCGCTCGCGGGCGACCGACCGGGGCTTTGCCGGCCTGCGCGCGGCCGCGCCCTACGTGCGCCTCTTCCGCGAACGCATCTTCGTCCTCAAGCTGGGCGGCGAGATCCTGCAGAGCTCCGGGCGCATCGATGCTCTGATGGAACAGGTCGGGATCCTGAACGCCCTGGGCGTGCGGCTGGTGCTGGTGCACGGAGGCGGGCCGCAGTCGACCGCTCTGGCGCGCCGGCTGGGCCACGAGCCGCGCATGGTGGCAGGCCGCCGGGTGACGCGTTCCGAGGACCTGCGCGTCGCCACCCAGGTGCTGAGCGGCGAGGTGAACACGACCCTGCTGGGCGCTTGCCGGAAGCAGGGGATTCGGGCCGTCGGTGTCTCCGGGGTCGATGCCGGCCTGGTGACGGCCACGCGGCGCCCTCCCGTGCAGATGGAAGGCGAGGGCCCGGATCCGGTGGACTTCGGCTTCGTGGGAGACATCGAGTCCGTCGACCCCTCGTCGCTGCACGTCTTCCTGGAACAGGGATGGGTGCCGGTGGTGAGCCCGCTTTCGGCGGACTCGGAGGGGCGGCTCCTGAACATCAACGCCGACACGGTGGCGAGCGCGCTCGCACAGGCGCTCGAGGCCACGAAGCTCGTGTTCACCATGGCGGCGCCCGGCATCCTCCGCGATCTCGAGGATCCGGCGACGCTGATCTCCTACCTGGACCTTGCCGGGCTCCGCGCGTTGCGCGAGCAGGGGGTGCTCGCCCGGGGCATGCTCGCCAAGGCGGCGGCCATCGAGAGCGCCATGGAGGGCGGCGTTCCGCGCGTGCACCTGATCTCCGGCAGCGCGCGCGACAGCCTCCTGCGCGAAATCTTCACCAACGAGGGTTCAGGCACGCTGGTCGTGAAGAGCATCGGCACGCTGTCCAGCGACGAGCAGGAGGCGGGGCAGGGTCCGGAGGGCTGAAGCCCGAGAGTTTTGGCGCAGTTCTCGGGTGTTGCGCAGCTGACAGCGCTTCGAGGATCTGAGGTCGGCTTCCGGTGGCGAGAGCCATGCGCTAGATTTTCGGTATGTGTTCGGTACAACGAGGAGGTTCTGTTGGCAACAGGCACCGGAATCGAATGGACGGACGCGACCTGGAATCCGGTCACGGGATGCACGCGCGTCTCGAAGGGCTGCGAGAACTGCTATGCGGCGACACTGGCGGGCAGGCTTCTGCGAACCGCATATCTCGCACGAGCCCCGGTTGTCGATTCGGACATCACGCGCGCCGATCCGTTTGCCGTGCGCATCTGGCCGGAGCGAGTCACACAACCAGAGAAGTGGCGCGACTCTCGAATGATCTTCGTCAACAGCATGAGCGACCTGTTTCATGCTGATATCCCGGCGGAGTTTGTGCGCGAGATCTTTCGAACAATGCTCCGGGCCGACTGGCACACCTACCAGGTACTTACCAAGCGTCCGAGCCGCGCCCTTCGGTTCTGGAAGCAGAACCAGGATCTTTTCGATGGCGGGCCCTTTCCTGCGCACATCTGGCTCGGAGCCTCGATCGAGGATCAGTCGGTGGCCTACCGGGTTCGCCATCTGCGGAGTGTTCCCGCGATGGTTCGATTCCTCTCCTGCGAACCCCTCATCGGTCCGCTCCGGCTTGACCTCACCGGCATTCACTGGCTGATCGCCGGCGGTGAGAGTGGTCCGGTGAGGCGCCCGATGATGGCCGAGTGGATCATTGGACTGCGCAATCAGTGCCAGGCTGCAAGCGTGCCGTTCTTCTTCAAGCAGTGGGGCGGGCGTACTCCGAAGGCTGGAGGCAGGGAGCTCGAAGGCAGGTTGTGGGATGAGATGCCCCAGGCATCCGCTGGCTGATGGACGACAGCAAAGCAGGCACAGCTCATGTGGGTGGATTGGGAGATGACGGCCACTACACTCCGGACATCAAGGAGCATTCGCTCCGGAAGATCAGGCTCCATAACCACTATGTCTCCGTCTTCAGTACGGCGATGAAGGACAAATGGCCCCAGCGCGCCTATCTGCGCTTGTATTCCGGGCCCGGTCGGGCAAGGGTGGCTGGAACGGGCGAGGTGATTGCGACGTCCGCGATGTCGGCCATGCAGGTACGCTACCCCTTCACCAAGTACATCTTCGTCGACAAGAATCCTGACTGCATCACGGCGCTAAAGGCTCGCGTCGACACTCTTGATGGCGACCATGACGTGAGCTTCATCCAAGAGGATGTCTCCGCGGCAATTCCCGCAATCATCAGAGAAATGCCGACATACGGCAGGGCTAAGGGTCTCTTGTCGTTCTGCTTTGTCGACCCGTTCTCCGCCAAGTTGAATATTGGTGTGTTTCGGGCTCTGGGCAGCAGGTACAAGATGGACTTCCTCGTCCTCTTGATGCTCGGTCGCGACGTGCGAACGAACTTCAAGCGGTACTTCCAAGACGAAACGAACACTCGTATCGCCGATCTGATTTCCGACGAAGGATGGCGAGACGAGTGGGTGGCTAACAGGCTTCAGCCCAAGGACTTGATTCGCTTTGTCCTTGAGAAGTTCGGCAAAGCCATGACCTCGCTTGGCTATCAGGCAACAACCCTTGACGATGCGGCAGAGCCAGTCCGGCTAAGCCACGGCAACGTGCTTCAATACTATCTGGTGTTGTACAGCAAGGATCGCTTGGCTGGCAAGTTCTGGCGCGCGGCTCGCGACGCGCTGGATGAGCAGCGCAAACTTGGATTCTGATCCGGCTATCCCTTGTTGACCGTTCTTCAGTACCCCGTGCGGATTCGGAGAACGGCCGACATGCCTCAACAGGCCTGTGGCGGCCTTCAGCCCCCCGGACCCTCGAACATCCCCTCCGGCATCTCCAGCGACGCTTCCATGTTCTCGAAGTTGACGCGGGAGTAGCCCGCGGAATCCGGGCGCGCGGGCGAGAGGAGGAGCGGTCCGTACCGCGTCCATTCCGTCCACGCCAGGGTGAAGGCAGGCTCTGGATCGCTGGCGTTGCGCCAGTGCTGCCAGTACGCCATCAGGCCCGTCTCGGGGTCGACCCAGCCGCGGTACTTGTTCTGCGGAGTGCGTCCGACGGCATCGAAGGTGAGTTCCACTACTTCGTACGCCCGGCCGTCCATCCCCTTCTCGCCCAGATAGACGGTGTTGACTCCGGGGTCGGCCCACTTGTAGGGCATCAGGAACCAGTAGGTGTCGTTGATGAAGCTGCCGTGGGCGCGATCGGCCAGCGAGTCGGACAGTGCCGGGTCGGTGACGAGGTCGCCGTCCAGCCAGATGCGCTCGCTTCCGGTGGGATCGTTGGTGTCGATCACGGCGACCATCTCCTGGCCGCCCGCATCGCCGACCATCCGGTACATCCCGCCCCAGACATCCCAGCGGTGCCCTCTGCGCGAAGGCACGTCACCCCCGCGATCCACCACCCGGTCGAAGGCGATGTAGCGCACGCGCTCCCATCCCCGATCCGGCGCCATCTCTTCCATCATGCGGCTGTAGATGCGCTGGAGGTCCGGGTCCTCGAAATACGTGCGGGGTCCGTCGTCCGCCGGAGCGCACGCCACCGTGGCCAAGGCTGCGATGGCAACCACGGCAGGAGCGAAACGCGTGGGCAGGACGAAGATGAAGTGTGAGAGGCGCAGAGAGACGACACGCATGGGCTCCTCCATGTACCGATGGGCCAACACCCGGAATACTAGACGCGGGGCTGCCCGTCTGCCAGCGCCGGCGCGGCAAGCGCTTCGCGCTAGCCGTCCCTTGCTCTTCCCCGTCGGAACGAGAGCGCGACGAAGCGCAGGAGCGTGAACGCGCCCGCGGCCAGCCCGATCCACATAGCCACTCGCGCCGCCTCGGCTCCGATGAAGCTCCGGGTGAAGCCGAAAAAGGTGAACAATGCGACGGTGAAGGTCACGAATCCCGCTCGCTCCCATGGATCAAGCTTCAGGTCGGGGGTCTCGGGGCCCGCCGGGAAGGGACGGGTCGTGAAGAGGCTCCGGAAGCGGCCATAGTCCCATGCCAGAAGGTAGAGCACCGCGAGCAGCATCAGGACAGTGACCAGGGTGGTGCCCGCACCGAAACCGACGCCTGTGACGATCGCGACGATGCAGGCCATGACAGGGAGAAACACGAGGGCACCCAGGTGCGCGAGTGCCGGAATGAGCAGCAGAACGCCCGCGAGCACCTGCGCCGCGCCCATGAAGTTCCAGAAGACGCCGGTCTGGTACATGGCTTCGAAGAACGCCCCGATCGGGTTGCTCCGGGGCAGGATCGTGAAGCGCTGGCCGAGCAGCTTGACCATCCCCGTGGGAATGAAGCCGGCGGCGAGCAGGATCCGGGTCAGGACCGTGAGTCTCAGAAGGAACCGCTTCGACCGCAGCCAAACGAAGATGCTGTCCGGCATGGAGGCTGGCATCGTCGATCCTGGTTGCGTCGGATTCCCGCTACTCCGCCGGCGAGTACAGCGCGGTGGTCAGGTAGCGCGCGCCGTCGTCGGGCGAGATGGCGGCGACGCGGTGGCCCGGACCGATCGCGCGAGCGATCTCGAGCGCCGCGTACACAATGGCGCCGCTGCTCATCCCCAGGAAGAGGCCCTCCTCGCGGGCAAGGCGCCGGCCCAACGGGAAGGCGTCCTCTTCGTAGACCGTGATCACGCGGTCGAGCAGCGTGAGGTCCAGGTTTTCCGGGATAAAGCCCGGTCCCATTCCCTGGAACTGATGCTGGCCCCGCTCGCCTCCCGAGATGACCGGCGAGCGTGCCGGCTCAACCGCCACCACCTGGATGCGCGCATCCATCTCCTTCAGGAAACGACCGGTCCCGCTGATGGTTCCGCCGGTGCCCGATCCGTACACAAACACATCGATGCGCCCCTTCATGTCGGCCCAGAGTTCCGGCCCGGTGGTCTCGTAGTGGACGCGCGGATTGGCGGGATTGGAGAACTGGTCCGGGTAGAAGGCGCCGGTCTCTCCCGCGATGCGTTCGGCTTCCTCCCGGGCCGCCAGCATGCGGCGTTCGGGGTCGGTGAGCACGAAATCGGCTCCGTAGGCCGACAGGGTCCGTTTGCGTTCGGCGCTCATGGAGGAAGGCATGCACAGAATGAGCCTGTATCCGCGCCAGGCCGCAATCTGGGCGAGGCCGATGCCGGTATTTCCGGAGGTGGGCTCGACGATGGTGCCCCCGGGCTTGAGCAATCCGCGCGCCTCGGCGTCGTCGATCATGGCCCGGGCAGTCCGGTCCTTGATCGAGCCGGCGGGATTCATGCCTTCCAGCTTGAGCCACACCTCCGCCATGTTCGGCTCCACGACGCGCTCGAGGCGCAACGTGGGCGTCTGTCCGATCAGTGCGTCGATCATGGTGGCGCTGTTCCCCGCGGCGGAATGCCGGTCGCCGGGCTCCCGTCTCCCTGCCTTCCCGTCCTACCCGGACGCCGCGCTGTCCAGATCCGGGTACTGCCTGTGGTGGTCGGTCGCGTCCTGATACGCGCGCGCCACCGTCAGCAGTTCCGTCTCGCGGAAGGGTTGAGCACAGAAGGTCATGCTCGTGGGAAGTCCGGCTTCGTTGAACCCGTTGGGCACCGCGAGGGCTGGATGGGTCGCGTAGTTGGTCATGCTGCTCGCGTTGCGGCCGTGGCTGTAGGGCGGGGGCTCGTCGGACTGCTGGTTGGGCGGGCGGCGTGGCGCCCGGGGGATGAGATAGACGTCCACGCCGGAAGTCGCCTCCGCGAGCTGCATCATCATCATTGTGCGCGCGCGTTGAGACTGGAGGTACTCGACCGCCGGGATCACCCGCGCCGAGCGCAATCCGTCCGCGCGGGTCTGGCGACCCAGCAGTTCCGCCCTGCCGGACCGCAGCAGTTCGTCGAAGAAGACCGCCATCTCGACGCTGTGCGCGGTCACGGTGATCGACCATTCGGGGATGTGAATGGGCGTCAGCATGAAACCGAGGGACTCGAGCTCCTCGAGGGTGCGCTGGTGGGCGCTCCGGTAGTCGGCTTCCTCGATCTCCTCGAACGCCCCCTCCAGATAGCCCACCCGCAGTCGGGTCGCCTCGCGGGCGCCGTCCCAGTTGAAAGGCAGGTCCTGCACGCTCAGGTCGAGGCCGTCGGGGCGGGATATGGCCCGCATCACCAGGGCGCAGTCCTCGGCGGAGCGGCACATCGGGCCCAGCCGGTCCTGGGTCCAGGAGAGCGCCATCACCCCGTACCGACTGATCCGGCCCAGCGTCGGCCGCAGGCCCGTGACGCCGCAGCGGGAGGAGGGTCCCAGGATCGAGCCGCTGGTCTCGGTTCCGATCGAGAAGCCGACCAGCCCGGCCGCCGTGGCCGATCCCGGACCTGCCGAAGAACCACCGGAGCCCGTCGACGGGTCCCAGGGGTTCATCGTCTGGCCCCCGAACCACTGATCTCCCCCGGCCAGCTCGCCGGTGGTGAGCTTGGCGACCAGCACCGCGCCCGCCCCACGCAGCATCTCGATGATCGACGCGTCCATGTCGATGACCTGGTCCTGGTAGGCAGGTGAGCCCCAGGTGGTCTTGTAGCCACGAGTCGCGATGATGTCCTTTGCGCCCCAGGGGATCCCGTGGAGCGGCCCCCGGTAGCGTCCGGCGGCAATCTCACGGTCCGCCTCGCGCGCCTGGGCCAGCGCCAGTTCGTCGGTGAGGGTGACCACGCAGTTCAGCAGCGGGTTGTAGCGCTCCAGGCGCTGCAGGTACATCTCCGTGAGTTCGACCGAGGTCACCTGCCGCGAGCGGACGAGTTCCGCGAGCTCGCGGACGGTCCAGAAGGCGGCATCCTCGAGGTTCGAGGGTCGCTCGAGCCTCGGCAGGGCGCTCATTCTGAACGGCGTCACCGAGCGGTCCACCTGCATGCCCGGAACGAGCGGGTTGAAGTGGAAGGGCGGCGAGATGTCGTTGGGGATCTTCAGTTCATGAAGTTCCTGATAGTCGTCCAGCCGGTTGTTCACCGACTCGACCATGCGCTCGCGTTCCTCCTCGCCGAACTCGAGGCCCGAAATCGCCAGCGCGTCGTCGAGCATCTCGGCGGTGACTTCCCGGGCGCCGGCTTCCTGCATTCTGGCCCAGAGCACGCCCGGGAGCAGGGTAGCGCTCAGTCCGGTTCCGGCGAAACGCGCCACGAACCGCCTGCGGGTGGTATTGGAGTCGAGCATCGGAACAACCTCCGGTCCTGCGGTCTGATGGGGATACCCGTCAAAATGGGGACCACGGGCTGACGGTGCCAATCGCGGCTCGCTCGGTCCCCACTGGGCCGGGTCATTCAGGTTGGGTCGGCTACGGCTATTTCGACCCGGGCGTTTCCTCTTCCAGCGCCATCACCAGGCCGCTGCGAATCTTGGGCTGAAACCAGGTCGACTTGGGCGGCATGATGCGATTCTGGCGACACACCGCCGCAAACTGCCCCAGGGTGACGGGCGCAAGCGTGACGGCGTAGCGATACTCGCCGCTGTCCACGCCCGCCTGCAGGAAGTCGAGGTCTCGGTCTCCTCCGACGAAGTTGAGTCGCCGGTCGCCCGGTTCGGCGATGCCGAGGACGGCATCGAAGAAGTTGCGCTGGACGATGTCGGCGTCGATGCACTCCACCGCGTTGCGCTCGTCGTAGCTGCCGGGAAGGGGACGCAGGCGGTACCAGGCGCGTCCGGTATAGAGGCCGATGTGGTGCGTTCGGGCGGGCTGATGCGCTCCCGGGACTTCGTCGATCGCGAAGCTTTCGCGGAGCCGCGTGAGCACCGTCCTGTCCTCCATTCCGACATCGCGCACCAGCCGGTTGTACGGGGCCAGCGACATGCGGTCCATCGGGAAGAAGACGCACAGGAAATGCTCGCGGTCGAGCATCGCGGCGGCCGCGCTGCGATGGTTCCCGTCGGCGACGTAGGCTTCCGGTTCGGAGGCTGCGAGCGCGATCAGGCGCGCCCGGGTGGAGGGGTCGTCGATGAGCCAGATGTCGTGGCGGCACCCGCGATCATCGTCGGCTCCGTGGTCGGGCGCGCGACCTGACGCCAGGTGTTCGAGGGCGCGGGCGAACTCTCCCGAAGCATCCGGGACGGCACAGTTGACCGTGCCGATGAACGCGGATGTAGCCTCGATCAGCCGGGCCCGCCCTCGCGCCTTCGGCTCGCGGACGCCCTCGTTGCGGATGATGGGGGCAGTGGGGGTGACGGCAGTCCGGATTTCCCGGATGCGGGCCATGCCGCCGAGACCGATCTGGTCGACGCCGGCCCGGTTCGGATCGTCGATGCGATAGACGTACAGCAGGTTGGGCGCGACGCGCACGCTGTCGCTGTCGATGAGCGCCCGCATGTTGGCCGCGGCGAGCGCGAGCGCGGGACGAGAATCGGCGGCGACTCCCCCCTCCGCCCCGGGATCGCAGTGCGGCATGGTCACGCGGAGCACGCTCTCGGGCGTCCGCCGGATGAGCGCGCGCACCTCTTCGTCGCTCTGGAACTCGTCGTAGTTGGGGGCGCTCACGCGGGCGGCGGCGGCAGAATCGACCGGCACGAGTGCGCGGCGGATGGGGCGGATGCTGATCACGGATCGAGGGACGCGGGGATGAAGGATTCGGCGAATCGCCCGGAAGATCGCGCGGGGACCGAGGGGCGGCAATTGGGTACAATCGGGCTTGCGCCGCCGGCGCGCAGTGCGAAGCCCCGACTCGCGCGGGGTCCGATCTTCGTTCCGTCGCGGCGGCTGGCCGGACTACCCCGTATGGCGTTCGGCCTTCCCATCCGTTCGTTCCCAATGGAGATTGACGGCATGTGGCACCTCTCTTCGCTCCTCCAGCCCCGGTCGAACGATCGATGCGGAAGCCGCCGGCGCGCGCGGCCCGGATCGGTGAGCCCGGATCGTCGGGCTGCCGCCATCGGCCGTCGGCTCCCGCCGGCGGGCGTTGTTGGCGCGGTGCTGCTTCTGGCCGCCGATCCGGCGTGGTCGCAGGAGACCGGCGAGGTCGCTCCTCGTGGCGGCCTGACCGACGTGCCCGGTATCCGGGTGGGGCACTACACCCTGGCGGAGCGTCCCACCGGATGCACGGTCGTGCTGGCACCCGAGGGCACGGTCGGCGGCGTGGACGTGCGGGGAGGGGCGCCCGGCACGCGTGAGACCGATCTGCTCGATCCGGTCAATACCGTCGAGACAGTGAATGCGGTCGTGCTCGCGGGAGGAAGCGCATTCGGGCTGGACGCGGCCAGCGGGGTCGTGCGCTACCTGGAGGAGCAGGGAGTGGGATACGCGGTCGGTCCGGTTGTGCGCGTGCCCATCGTGAGCGCGGCGATCCTGTTCGATCTGGGCGTGGGCGGCGACTGGACGGTGCGTCCCGGACCGGAGTGCGGGTACCGGGCGGCAGGCGGCGCGGCCGAGGGTCCAGTCGAGTCCGGGAGTGTCGGCGCCGGCGCGGGTGCGACCGTCGGCAAGCTGGCGGGGATGGGCCGCGCGATGAAGGGCGGGGTCGGAAGCGCCTCCATCACGCTGCCCACCGGGCTGGTGGTGGCGGCCCTCGTGGCGGTCAACTCCGTGGGCGATGTTGTCGACCCGGCGACCGGCCGGGTGGTCGCGGGCGTGCGCAGCGAGGACGGGACCACCCTGGCGGACGCCCGCGTCCTCCTTCGTGCCGGATCCTCGTCGGGCGGGTCGGCCGGCCGCAACACGACCATCGGGGTCGTCGCCACCAACGCGCGCCTCACCAAGGCGCAGGCCACCCGGGTAGCCCTGATGGCCCAGGATGGATACGCCCGCGCGATCTACCCCGCGCATACCCCCGGCGACGGCGACACCACCTTCTCGCTCGCCACGGGCACCCTCGGCGATGGCGCGCGGGCGAGCGCCGGCCAGGTGGGCGCGCTTGCGGCCGAGATGGTCGCGGAAGCGATCCTGGACGCCGTCCACAGCGCGACCCCGCTCCCCGGCCTCCCCACCGCGGCCGACCTGCAGACGCCGCCGCCCGACCCGCAGATCCCACCACCCACCCGCCCTGACCCATTCGAGCATCCAGGCGCCCCGGCCCCAGCCACCACCCCCCGCCCGTGAACACCACCCTCCTGCTCCTCCTCGCCTACTCGGCCGGGCTGATTGCCCTCGGCCTCTGGCTGGGACGGCGGGTCTCGAACGCGGGCGGCTTCTTCGTCGCGGGCCGGTCGCTCGGCCCGGGTCTGCTCTTCGCCACCATCCTCGCCGCCAACATCGGCGCGGGCACCACCATCGGCGCGGCCGGCCTGGGCTACCGGGACGGCCTCGCGGGCTGGTGGTGGGTGGGCTCCGCGGGGATCGGTACTCTGGTCCTCGCGCTCTGGGTGGGACCGCGCATCTGGGCGGTCGCCCGCGCCCGCGGCCACCTCACCCTGGGCGACTATCTCGACGACCGCTACGGTCCCTCTGTACGCGCCATCATCGCCGTGCTGCTCTGGCTGGGCACGCTCGCGCTACTGGCCGGCCAGCTCATCGCAATGTCCGATATCTTCACGGTCGTGGCCGGTTGGCCGCGGGGATGGGGGGTGGTGGTGGGCGGGGTGGTCGCCACGGCCTACTTCGCCGCGGGCGGGCTCCTGGTGGCCGCGTGGGTCAACCTGGTGCAGCTGGTCGTCATGGTCGCGGGCTTCGGGATCGCCCTTCCATGGGCGATGGCCGCCGCGGGCGGCTGGGAGGCGGTCGCCGCCGCCGCCCCACCCGGCGGCCTGGACTTCCTGCAGGGCGGCGAATCCGGCTGGATCTACCTCGCCCTGGTGGCGCCCGGCTTCGTGATCTCCCCCGGCCTCATCCAAAAGGCCTACGGCGCCGTCGACGCCCGCGCGATCCGCATCGGCCTCGCCGCCACCGCGGTCGCCCTCCTCCTCTTCGCCGCCGTCCCGCCGCTTCTGGGCATGATCGCGCGCGTCTACGACCCCGCGCTGGCCGACCACGAGTTCGCCCTTCCGCTCGTGCTCACCGTGGGCGTTCCGGTGTGGCTCGGCGCCCTGGGCCTCGCCGCCGTCTTCTCGGCGGAGCTCAGCTCCTCGGACGCCATCCTCTTCATGCTGTCGACATCGCTCTCGCGCGACCTTTACCGCCGCTTCGTCCGCCCGGACGCCTCCGACGCCTCCGTCCTGCGGGTCGCGCGCATCGCGGCGCTCGCCGGCGGCGCGCTGGGCATCCTCCTGGCGGCCGCGCTTCCCGGCGTCATCGAAGCCCTCACCATCTTCTACGCCCTGCTCGCCGTCAGCCTTTTCGTGCCCGTCGTGGGCGGCCTCTACACGCGGCGCGCCGGCTCACCCGAAGCTCTTTCCGCGATCGCGTTCGGGGTGATGCTCTGGGTAGCGGTCCGCACCGGCCTCATCGACAACCTGCCGCCGCTGTTCACCGCCAGCGTGGTCGGCCTGCTCGCCTCCGCGACCGCGTTCGGCGCGGTGCTGGGCGCACGGGCGATCCTGCGCGGCGCCCCACGGTAGCCAGCGGCGACCCTCGCGACCCTCCAGCTCTCCCGCCCCGCAGCCCGAAGCGCTGCCTCCTGCCCGCTACAGCATCCTGCCGCCCTTCAGCCTCCGACCCTGCTCCCCGCGCTACAGCCCGAATCTCTGCCCCTCGCTTGCGACCGAGAACCCCCGGCGCACAACCTCGCGGGCTTCCGCCGAAGCCTCGTCCAGCGCCGGATTGGTGTTGTTCAGATGGATGAACACGACCTCGCTCTCGCCCCGCGCAACCTCCTGCAGCAGATCCATCGTGTGGGGCACCATCGGGTGCGGGATGTCCTCGATGTTCCGCCCCGGAACCTCCCCGGGGCTGTAGAAGGAAGCGTCCAGCAGGGCCACGTCCACGGCGCGCACGACCTCCGCGACGTCCCGGTCCCACGCTTCCCAGCTGTCGATGTCCGGGAGATAGAGGACGGACCGGTTCGGACCCCGGAAGGTCCAGCCGACGGTATCCGAGAACTCGGGCCGATGGGGGACCGGGGTGGCCATGGCGGAGAGGCTGTCGTCGATTTCGTACCAGCGGTCGAACTCGACGGGACGCAGGTCAAGGCGCCCCTCGTCCACGAGCAGGCTCCAGGGGCCGTTGGATGCAAGAAAGCCCGCCATCTCAGGGCTGCAGTAGCACGGCGTGGGGGCGATCCCCAGGCCTTCCCGGCCCAGGTGGGCGAGCCCCAGGTAGTGCCCCATGTGCGCGTGGGTCAGGAAGATGCCGTCGAAGGGCCGCCGCGCCTGTGCGCGCGGCCGGAAGCCCGGGTCGTCGATCAGGTCCATCTGCTGCCGCAGATCCGGGGAGGCGTCCACCAGGTAGTAGCGCCCGGCGTCGGGCTCCACGATGGCGAGGGAGGACACGTAGCGCGGCTGCTCGCGCTCGCGAGCCCGGTCGCATCGGGGCGCGTAGCACCCGGTTTGGGGCATGCCGCCGTCCTGGGCCACCCCCAGCACCAGCACGTAGGGATCCGCGCGGCGCCTCCACGCCAGCCGGGGACCCAGGAGGGTGGCCCCGGCCGCCGCGCTCAGGAATCCCCTCCGGGAGACGGGCCCGCCGCCTCGCTCAAGAGCCCCGAGTTCCTTCGACCCCGAGCGCTTCCTCCGCGCCCCGCGCTCCCTCGACCCCGAGCGCTTCCTCCGCGCCCCGTGCTCCCTCGGCTCCCTGCACTTCTTCGGTGCCGCACGCCCCTGCAACGACTCATCCATTTCGCACGCTCCTCCGTTCGCCGCGGCTGTCCCGTTTCATGCTACGACCGCCCCGGTTGACCCCAGATTGTCCCGGGTTGACCCCGGACCGCCCGATTTGACCCCCGGACTGTCCCGTTTGACGCCACGACCGCCCCTGTTGGCGACAGGCCATCGAGCCGCAGTTTGGATTGGCAGGAATCGGCCACGCAACCCGGGGATCAGGCGAGGACGGCGATGGCGCACGAGATCGAACGGAAGTTTCTGGTGCGTTCCGGCGCATGGAGGGCCGAGGCATCGCAAGCGGGCGTGTCCGGAATCCACATCCGCCAGGGCTATCTGTCCTCCTCCTCCACTCGCTCGGTACGCGTGCGAACGGCGGGCGAACGGGCCACGCTGAACGTGAAAGGCAACAAGGTCGGCCCCCGCGCCTCCGAGTTCGAATACTCGATCCCGATGGAGGACGCCTTGCAGATGCTCAGCGAGTTATGCCGGCGCCCGCTTATCGACAAGACCCGCCACAACATCCCCGGGCCCGACGGACACATCTGGGAAGTCGACGAGTTCCACGCGGAAAACGCGGGGCTGGTTGTCGCCGAGATCGAGTTGTCCCATGAGGACCAGAGGTTCGCCCATCCGCAATGGCTGGGTAAGGAGGTCACGGACGATCCGCGCTACCTCAACACCAACCTGGCGGAGCGTCCCTTCACCACCTGGGACCGGGACGAGGGCTCACGGGTCTAGCACGGCGCGACGCGTCGCCGCTCTCGTTGTGCGCGCGGCTTCATCCACGGACTGCTACCCTCACATCCGCGGCGGATCCACCGCGGGCGGGTCAAGCGCGCGCACCTCCACCCGCGCCGTCCCCCTTTCGGCGATGCCAAGCTTCACCGCCGCGACGTAGGAGAGGTCGATTACGCGGCCCTCCACGAACGGCCCGCGGTCGTTCACCCGCACCACCACCCGGTTGCCCGTGTCGAGGTCGGTGACCCGCACGTAGGTGGGCAGGGGGAGCGTCTTGTGCGCCGCCGTCATGGCGTACATGTCGTAGGGCTCGCCCGTGGAGGTTGCCCGGCCGTGGAAGGGGTGGCCGTACCAGGAAGCGGTCCCGCGCTGCACGAAGTCCCTGCTGGTTTGCAGTACGCGGTATCGAACGCCGAACTCGTCGTAGAACGCGGGATTGCCCAGACGCGACTTGTACTCCTGCCGCGGCTCGGCGTCCGCAGGCAGAGCGACCCGCGCGGCGCGCGGCGTGTTCACACGGAAACATCCCGTCGCCCCCAGCAGGACGAGGAGCAGCCCGAGCCGCCCCGAAATCCGACGCAAACCGTCCGGTCTCACCTGAAGCAGCTGTCCCCTGTCACCAGCAAATCACCAGTAGACACCATAAAATGTCAGTGCCATCCGCACCAGTCTCTGTTGCCGCACCAGCCCCAAGCCCAAGCCTGTCCCGCGGCCCGAAGCCCAAGCCGGTCCCGCGGCCCAAGCCCAAGCCTGCCCCGCGGCCCGAGCCCAAGCCGGTCCCGCGGCTCGAACCAGTCCTACGCCCGCACCAGCTCCACCCGCGTCTGCCCCAGCACCTCGCGCAGCTCCCGCAAGGTCCCGGCCTCGGGGTCCACCTTGAGCGTCCTCGAACGCAGGCGCCGGTCGCGTTCCCCGTTGCCCGACCGCCACAGCACCTCCACGCCGGCATCTCCCGGATGCCCCGCGAGCACTTCCTTTGCCCGGGCCAGGGCGCCTTCGGGGACCTCGGCCCCCCGATCCAGCGCAATGCGCAGCGCCAGCCGCCCCGATGTGAGCACGTCGTCCAGCAGCTCCACCTCGTCGAGGAAGATCGGCGGATCCTCCTCGTCGCGCTCCCGTCCCGAGACCTTGCCCCGGATCAGCACCACCGCATCCTGCTGCAAGGGCTCCTTGCCGGCCGCCCAGGCGTCGCGGAAGGCGAGCACCTGCGCGGTCCCGTGGAAGTCCTCGATGGTGATCCGTCCCCACTCCGAGCTGTCCCTGCGCGAGATCTGCCGCTGCACCTGGGTCACGACGCACGGGATCTCGACGGACGCGTTGGCGTGCCTGCCCAGCGTGGAGGTGTTGACCCCCCGGAAGACGTGCACGGCGTCGCTGAATCGGTCCAGCGGATGGCCGGAGATGAAGAACCCCAGCGCCTCCTTCTCCTGCGCCAGCCGCTTGCGTTCCGGCCATTCGGGAACCGCGGGAAGCTCCGGCGCCGGATCGTCGACCTCCTCCAGCCCTCCGAAGAGCGACTCCTGACCCGCCTCCCGATCCGCCTGGCGGGCGTTGACGTCCGCATAGGCGATATCCAATCCCGCCACAAGCTGGGCGCGGTGTCCGAAGGCGTCGAGCGCCCCCGCCGCGATCAGCGCCTCGCACGCCCGCTTGTTGAGCGCGCGCGTGTCGATGCGATCCAGAAAATCGAACAGCGTCTCAAAACGTCCGCCCTCCGCCCGCGCCTCCAACACCGATTCGACCGCGGCCGCGCCCACCCCGCGCACGGCCCCGAGCCCGAAACGAATCTGGGCGCCCCCGGTGACCGTGAACTTCCACCCCGACTCGTTCACGTCCGGCGGAAGCAGCTCCAGCGGCTCCTCGAGGCCCGGAATGGAGCGGTGCAGCTCCCGGCTCTCGAGGATGTACTTCACCACCTGGTCGGTATTCGACAGCACCGACGAGAGCAGCGCCGCCATGAACTCGGCGGGATAGTGGCACTTGAGCCAGGCGGTGTGATACGACAGGAGCGAGTATCCGGCGCTGTGCGCGCGATTGAAGCCGTAGCGCCCGAAGGTCTCGATCTGGTTGGCGAGCTCCGTGGCGATCTGCGGGTCCACACCCTTGCCCGTGGCGCGCTCCCGGAAGGTCGCGAGTTCGGCGCGAATCAGCTCGGGGATCTTCTTGCCCACCGCCTTGCGCACCACGTCGGCTTCGCCCAGTGAATATCCCGCGAGAATATTCACGATGCGCATCACCTGCTCCTGATAGACGATGATGCCGTAGGTGGGTTCGAGCAGCTCCTTCAGCTCGGGATGCGGATAGGTGACCGGCTCCTGTCCCAGCTTGCGCCTGATATAGACATCGGTCATTCCCGAGTCGAGGGGACCGGGCCGGATGAGGGCGTTGGTGGCGACCAGGTCCTCGAAGCGGTCGCAGCGCATCGCCCGCAGCTTCCCCGTCGCCAGCGCGGACTCGAACTGGAAGACGCCGGACGTGCCCCCCTGCGCGAGCATCTCGTAGACGCCCGGGTCGTCCAGCGGAACGTCGTCCATGGTCGGATAAGCGGCGCCCGTTTCCGGATGGCGCAGCGCCCCGTATTTCCGCTTCACCAGTTCGACGGCGTCGTGGATGATGGTGAGGGTGCGCAGCCCCAGAAAGTCCATCTTGAGCATGCCGGCGTCGTCCACGCAGTTCATGTCGTACTGCGTGACCACATCCACGTCATCTGCCGGACCGTCCCGTGACGCCGCCTGTCCCGCGGAAGCCTGGGCGGCGCCATTCCCGCGCACCCCGCTGCCCCGCGACTGGACGCACACGGGCACATAGTCGGAGAGCGGCCCGGGCGCGATCACCACTCCTGCGGCGTGCACCGACGCGTGCCGGCTCAGTCCCTCCAGGGTACGCGAATAGTCGAAGAGCTTCCGGTAGCGCTCGTCGGCCTGGTACAGCTCCCTCACGTCGGAGATCTTCTCCAGCGCCTGTCCGATGGTCAGCGCCTGCCCCGGCTGGTTGGGGATCATCTTCGCGATGCGGTCGGTCTCGCTGGGCTTGAAGCCGAGGGTCCGGCCCACATCCCGCACCACCGCGCGCGACTTCATGGTGCCGAAGGTGATGATCTGCCCCACGGCGTCGCGGCCGTATTTGCGGCGCACATAGTCGATCACCTCGCCCCTGCGCTCGAAGCAGAAGTCGATGTCGATATCCGGCATCTCCCTGCGCTCGGGATTCAGGAAGCGTTCGAAGAGGAGTCCGAACTCAATGGGGTCGATATTGGTGATCCAGAGCGAATATGCCACCAGCGACCCGGCGGCGGAGCCCCGTCCGGGCCCGACCGGAATGCCATGTTCCCGGGCCCAGCGCATGAAGTCCCAGGTAATGAGGAAATATCCCGCATAGCCGGTTTCGGCGATGACCCCGAGTTCATAGTCCAGCCGCGCGCGCACCTCGCCCGAAAGCGCATCGCCGAAGCGCTTCTTCGCCCCCTCGATGCTCAGGTGCCTGAGGTAGTCGTCACTGTCCGCATGGTTCTCGGGGATGGGAAACTCGGGCAGGAAGTACTTCTTCTCGAAGGAGACGTCGACCTGGTCCGCGATCGCCAGCGTGTTCTCCAGCACTTCGGGATGGTCCGGGAAACGCTCCGCCATTTCGGGGCCCGACTTGAAGTAGAGCCCCTCGTCGTAGCGCATGCGGTTCTTGTCGCCGTGGTCCTTGCCGAGCCCGATGCAGAGGAGGACGTCGTGCGCGTTGTGGTCCTCGGCGCGCAGGAAGTGGGAATCGTTGGTGGCCACCACGGGCAGGCCGATCTCCCCCGCGAGCCGGAACACCTTCTCGTTCACCGCGTCCTGACCGGGGGTGTCATGCCCCTGGACCTCCAGGTAGTACCGCTCCCCGAAGACGTTGGCGTGCCACTCCGCCGCCTCGCGCGCGGCCTCCCATTCGTCCTCGGCCAGCCGGCGCGCCACTTCCCCCGCCATGCATGCGGAGGTGCAGATCAGCCCCGCGGAATGGCGCTCGATCACCTCGCGGTCGATGCGCGGCTTGTAGTAGAAGCCCTCCAGATACCCGATGGAGGAGAGCTTGATCAGGTTCTGGTACCCCTCGCGGTCGCGGGCGAGCAGCACGAGGTGGTAGTACGGCTTCTTGATCTCGCGCCCGCCCACGCGCATCGGCTCCTTGTGGCGCCGGTCGCCGGGGGCCACGTACGCCTCCATGCCGATGATGGGCCGGATGCCCTCCTTCTCCGCCGCCTTGCGGAAGGTCCAGGCCCCGAAAAGGCAGCCGTGGTCGGTGAGGGCCAGCGCCGGCATCTCGAACTCCTTCGCCTTGTGGACGAGATCGGTGAGACGGTTGGCGCCGTCGAGGAGCGAAAACTCCGAATGGCAGTGGAGATGGACGAATGACAAGGGCGGCTCGTAGCTGAGGTCGGCGGGGAAGGGCGTCGGGGCGACGCCCCGGGATACCCCAATAGACGCTGGACCGCGCCCCGCGCGAAAGGGTTTCCGCGGGGGTGGCTTCGCGGATGTCGATGGCGCGCGACGCTCGGGCCGCGCGCGATCAGCGGGCGCCGCCGGAGCGGTGGATCAGCCCTCCCGGACCACCGTTTTCGCCAGGTCGAACACCGTGTCCACTTCGAGCGCCTTCATGCACCAGAAGGCGCCGTTGCAGGTGGGCCGGTTGCCGCAGGGCGCGCAGGGCTGGAGCTCAAGGGCGATGCGGGCCCGCGCGTGGGGCGCTGCGCGATAGGGGATGTTCGATCCGAAGACGAGCACGGAGGGCCGGCGGAACGCGACCGAGACGTGCGACAGACAGGTGTCCACCCCCACAAACAGCCCGGCGTGCTTCACCACGGCCGCCGCCTCGCCGAGCCGGGTTCGGCCGGTCAGGTCGATGAGCCCCGGAAGCGGTTCAGCGGTCGCAAGCCCGTCTCCCGTCCGATCTCGCGCAAGGGCCGCGATCCGTCCGGCCGCCCTGCGGTCCGCCGGTCCTCCCAGGATGACCACCGGCAGGCCCAGGTCCGCGCGGATGCGCACCGCAAGCGCGGCCCAGCGTTCCTCGAACCAGTGCTTCTGGGGCCGGGTGGTGAAGGGAGCGAGCGCCGCGTAGCCCCGCTCCAGACCGTGTTCGGCGATGAAGCGCGGCGCGAAGTCCTCTTGCTCGCCGCTCAGCGCCAGGCGCAGCGACAACCCCTCGCTCGGGAGCCCGAGTGCGTCCGCGAAGTACGGGTACTGCAGGCTGGTGCTTCCGGGGGCGGCGCCGTGGCGGGGCACGATACCGGTCATCAGCAGCCGGCTGCCCTCCTTGGAGCCGAGGCCAATGCGCATCGGGGCGCCCGAGAGCCACGCCACCCAACCGCTGCGCAGGAGCCCCTGCAGATCGAGGGCGACGTCGAATCGGGGCGCGCGCAACCGGCCGCGGAGTTCCCGAAACGCACGCCGGAGCGCCCGCCAGCGTCCGGCCCGGATCATGTCCTTCCACGCGGCGCGGTCCCACACGACGATCTCGTCGAGACCCTCGTGATGTTCGATCATGCTGCGGGCGTGCGACTCCACAGCCCAGGCGAGGTGCGCCTCCGGATAGCGGCGCCGGAGCGCCTCGACCACGGGCGACGCCAGCAGCACGTCGCCGCGCGCGGTGAGGCGCACGACAAGGATGGCCCGGGGGGCGGCCGGGAGCGCAAACTGCGAAGTTGCCCTGGGGCGCTGCGGTTTTGTCTCGATCGCCATGGCCATGGAGGACTACCGCCGAACAACCCGATGGCGGAGATTCGCGACGGGCGAGGAATCACTGAGGGTGAACGCCGACGACGGGCACATGATAACCGTTCGGGGACGCGGCGCGATCCTCTTTGGGGACCAGCGCGGTCCCCGTCACGGCGGGATTCGCCCTGGTGTTCCCGTTGCGCGCACGGATTCATTCAGGGACGGCTGGACGAGATGCTCCGCTACGACATCTTCTACCTGATGGCCGCGCTGCTGGCCAGCCCGGTCCTGGCGGCCCGCCTTCTCGGCACCGGGAAGTGGAGGACGGACTGGAGGGGCCGGTTCGGACATGTGGGGGTGCTGGATGGACCGGCTTCCCCCATGGGCCGGCTCGACGGCGCCCCCGCCCGTCCCCGCCCCCCGACCGTGCTGGTCCACGGCGTCAGCGTGGGGGAGGTCGCCGCGACCCGGCAGTTGGTCGACCGCCTGGCCGCCCGCGCCCGGGTGGTCGTGAGCAGCACGACCGACACCGGGGTGGCGCGCGCGCGGTCGCTGTACGGGGCCCACCACCCCGTGGTGCGTTATCCCCTCGACCTCTCCTGGATGGTGCGTCGCTTCCTGGACGCCGTGCGCCCGGACGTGGTGGCCCTCACCGAGCTGGAGGTGTGGCCCAACTTCGTCACCGAGTGCGCGCGGCGGGGCATCCCCGTGTGCGTGGTGAACGGCCGCCTGAGCGCCTCCAGCCACCGTGGCTACCGGCGCGCGCGGGGGTGGGTGCGGCCCATCTTCCGCCAGCTCGCGGCCGTGGGCGCCCAGAACGCAGCGTACGCCCGCCGCTTCGCCGACCTGGGTGTCCCCCGCGACCGGGTGCGGGTCACCGACACGATGAAATGGGACACGTCCGGCCATCCTGCCTCCGATCCGCCGGCGACCGCCGCCCCCGCCACCGGGCTTCCCACGGCCGAAGCGCTCGCGACCGACTCCGCCGCCACGACTCCCCCCGCGGCCGAAGCGGTCGCCACCGACTCCGCCGCCACGACCTCTCCCGCGGCCGAAGCGCTCGCGGCCACCCTCGGCCTCGACCGGTCCCGGCCACTCATCGTCGCCGGCTCGACGGGCCCAGGCGAAGAGGAGGAGCTGATCGCCACCCGCCCCCCCGGCGCCCAGCTCCTCCTGGTGCCCCGAAGGCCGGAGCGGTTCGACGCCGTCGCCGCGCTCCACCCCGACATCCGCCGCCGAAGCGACGCCCGGAGCGGCAGCCGCGACCCGGAGGACACCGCCGCCCCGGCGAGCACGGCCGCCCCGCCTTCCGGGCGCCACGTCGCCATCCCCGCCGCCCCGCCCGCCGTCGCCGCCCAGCCGGCCGCCACCGATCTCCCCACCCGCACCGACCTTTTCCTCCTCGACACCATGGGCGAACTGGAGCTGGCGTACACCCTGGCGGACGTCGCCATCGTGGGGCGGAGCTTCGTGCCCATGGGTGGATCCGATCCCATCCCCCCGGTGGCAGCCGGATGCGCGACCATCATCGGTCCCCACCACGAGAACTTCGCCGACGTAGTCTCGGCCCTGCGGGCGGGCGGGGGCATCACCGTAACCCACGCCCCCATGGGAGCAGCCAGCCGCCTCCTGGCGGACGAGGATGCCCGCCACCAAACGGCCCGCGACGGTCAGCGCGTCATCGAAGAACACCGCGGCGCCTCGGCGCGCACCGCGGATCTCGTGCTGGCACTCCTCCCGCGCGGAGGCGACCGCTAATGCGAACACCCCATCCCGCCATTCCCTCGCCCCCGATTGGTCGCGACCGTTTTCCTCGTCCTCCTGGAGTTCCAGTCGACGGTCGACTCCCGCATGGCTCTGCGAATGCTCGACTATGCGATCCGCGTTCTGCAGGGTCTCGCTCGCGACCATCTTGACCCCGACGGCAGATTCCCGCCCATTCTTCCAGTCGTGATCCATAACGGTGAGCGACGCTGGAACGCGCCAACTGAATTGCGTGATCAGTTCGCACTGGCGCCCCGCGAATTGGTTGGCGGCGGATGGGCGAGACGGAGTTGCTCGACAGCTTCGAGGCGTGGATCACTCAGGTGCTGGTGGAACGAACCGGTCCGCAGGGCACGGTGGACCTGGATTTCATGACGGAGGGGGATGGCGGAATGTCTTCATCATTGGCCGAGCGGGTGAGAAAATGGGGCGACGAGTTGAACCAGCAGTGGCTGGAGAAGGGGATCGAGCAGGAGCGGCGCGCGGCTCTCGAACGGGAGCGCGCTCTGGTTCTGCGGCTTATCGCGCGACGGTTCGGTTCGGAAACGGCTGACCGGCTTGCCCCAATGGTCGCAACCCTTTCCGAGCCTGAGCGCATCACCACCTTGGCTGAGGCTGTCGTCGAATGCGAGACCGCCGGAGATTTCGTCGCCCGGGCAGAAAAGGCTTGATGTACGACGAAACCTTGTGCCTCAACTTCCCCGCCACACGATGCCCACCTTCAGCCCCGTCTCCCCGGCGTCCAGGACCGTGGGGACAGTGACGCCCACTTCCGTGAACTGCGCGGTCCACTGCTCGTCGCAGTAGGGGGTGTGGCTGGCTTCGACGCGCAGCCCCAGCCCCTCGCCCAACCCCTTCTCCACGCCGAGGCCGAAGGTGAAGGCCTGGTGGTTCAGGTCGCGCGCATCCTCTCCCGAAACCAGATCGGAGGGCCCGCACCCGGCCGGCAACATGCAGCCGCTAAAGCGATTCGTCAGCTGCACCTGAGCGAGGCGGATGCCCGCCAGCAGAAACACGGTCGCATCCGCCGAGGCCAGTGCGCCCGGGCTGCCGCCGATCTCCAGAGTCAGGCCGTAGCTTCGCTTCCTCTCGAAGGTCCACTGGTCCGGCCAGCTTTCGCCGAGCTGATTGCGCCCCGGGGAGTCCCCGACACCGGCCAGTTGTCCGTCCACGGCCGCGAAGTGCAGCGCGGCGTCCACGCGCGCGCCCATGTGAAACCCGCTCCCGCCGAGCGGCGCCCGATAGCCGAGGAACCCACCGATCCCGCTCCCCCATGCGTTCGCGGAACCCTCGTCCATGACCAGCGTCCCACGCCGCGGCGGGGGAACCAGCGTATTGGGCGCGGTATTGTCGACCGTCTTGCCCAGAGTGGCCTTGACCCGCTCCATCGGGACCAGGACGCCCGCGCGGAACCCTCCGCCCTGCGCCGAAACCGACACCGGGAACAGAAGCGCCGCAAGCAGGAGGAAACCCAGCCCGCCACATCGTCGCATCACCATCGCATCAACCCTCCCGCCCGGCAGCGTCAGGTTCACATCGCTGCGCCCGGCAGCGTCAGCGTCACATCCCTGCGCCCGGCAACGCCGGCTCGCACTCGAAGGAGTCGAGGATGTACCGGAGCTGCAGCATGTACTCGTATTTGTCCCGGCCCGGAGCATAAAGCCAGGAATCGATCAGGTACAGTCGATCCTGACCGGGGCACGCCCTCGTGCGCGTCAGGAAAGGACCCGCGGCCGGCCAGGCGCCGGGGGCGCTCTCCCAGACGCCGTGGATCTCCCGGGCATCGTCGCCTGCGGCCCGGCCGGGCTCGACCTCTTCCGTCACCAGCTGCTCGTCCGCGTAGTAGTTCCGCGACAGCGACAGGCGCCAATCCAGCATGTCGGCGTCCGTCAACGGGTCGGGAATCGGCGAACGCCACGTGATCGCGACCTCGCGAATGAGTTGCGACGGATCGGGATTGTCATTGCGAAAGATGAAGACCGAATCCTCCTGGCTCCATCGATAGATGACCGGGAGCTGCAGCGCGAAACCGCCCGCCGCGCGCAGCGTGTCGGCGAGCAGGGAATCGAGCCCTGAAATGAACATGCGCGCGTGGACATACTCGCGGTACTGCCCGTCGAAGAGCGCCAGCAGGTCGTCCAGCCGCGCCTCCACTTCGTCCGCCCCCCCGCCGGGCGGCAACAGGAGAACCGTCACCAGTTGTCCGAGCGCCCACAGGTCGTACAGCTGGAAGATCTCCGGCGGATTAAGCGGTTCGTCCCGCGACCTGGCGTCCAGGACTTCCGAGATCCAGGGATCCTCGGCGGTACCGATCAGCAGCACCTGTCTGAACTCCCGCAGCAGCCCCCAGTCCGACCCGAGGGGATCCTGATGGGTGATCCTGAAGGTCCGCTCGTCGCGAACGGTGAAGATGGTGGGCTGGAGTCCATTGGCGATCGCATTGCCAGAAGTCTCCCAGAGCTCGGCCGACGCTCCGACGATGATGCTGTTGACCTCGCCCCACGCGATGGTCCTGTCGCATCCGGACAGGGAAAGCGCGCACAGGCTCAGAACGGCCAACCGGCATCGACCCATCGCTACATCCTCCCGTCCGCCCGCTCCATAATTGCATCCCGGCGTCCGACCGGCCGGCCATCACATGTGTGCGCCCCGGCCCCCGCCCGCATTGCGTCTCCGATCCCGGCATCATGGCATCTTCGCGCCCGGGGCCAGCCCCGGTCATCACATCGCCGCGACCGGCAGCCCATCCTCGCATTGGAAGGAGTCGAGGATGTACTCGAGTTGCAGCATGTACTCGTACTTGTCCTTGCCCGGCGCGTAGAGCCACGAGTCGAGCAGGTACATGCGATCCTGACCGGGACAGACCTTCGTCCGCGTCAGGAAGGGCCCCGCGGCCGGCCAGGCGTCCGGGAGGCTCTCCCAAATGCCGCGCAGCTCGTACGCATCGTCGCTCAGGTCGCGCCCCGGCGGGAGCTCATCCGTCACCACCTGCTCGTCCGTGTAGAAATCCCGCGTCAGCGACTGGCGCCAGTCCAGAATGGCGGAGTCCGCCAGCGGCCCGGTGACCGGTGTGCGCCACGTCACCGCGATTTCCCGGATGAGTTCGGCGGGATCGGGATTGTCGTTGCGGAACATGAAGATCGAGTCCTGATAATCCCATCGATAGACGCGGGGAAGATCGAGCACGAAACCGCCCACGGCGCGCAGCGTGTCGGCCAGCAGAGAGTCGCGTCCGGAGACGAACATGCGCGCGTGCGTGTACGTGCGATATTGCTCGTCGAAGAGAGCGAGCAGTTCGCCCACGCGCGCCTCCACTTCGGCCGCCCCGCCGCCGGGCGAAAGCAGGAGCACGGTCACAAGCTGACCCCGCGCCCAGACGTCGATCAGCTGGATGACCCCGGGCACGCCGAACGGCTCCGTATTCGTGATGTCGCTCTCCTCCATGGCCTCCACGATCCACGGGTCCTCCAGCGTCCCGATCAGCAGCACCTGCCTGAACTCGCGCAGGGTTTCCCAGTCGACTGCCAGCGGGTCCTGGTAGGTGATCTTGAAGGTCCGCTCGTCGCGCACGGTGAAGATGGTGGGCTCGAGCCCGGTCGTGACCGTGCTTCCCACCTCGTCCCAGAGTTCCATCGATGCGCCCACGATGATACTGTTGACTTCGCCGTACGCGCCGGTCTTGTCGCAGCCCCCGAGGGCGAGAACGCAGGCGCCCAGGGTCGCCAGGCCAAGTAGACGCATCATGCCGGTTCGCTCAGGATCATGTGGGGTCTCCTTGCGGTCATGTCGGGCCTTCCCGGTCGGGGCAGGGCGTCCGCGACACGGGGCAGCCGTGTTCGATTCGGTCCGGACGCCATAAACCTACGGCGCGCCCGGAAGGGCGGGCAAACCGCATGAGTGAACCCTCGCGTCGATCAACGACCTCCCTGGTCACCCTGCTCCTGGGGGCCGCCGTCTGGGTCGTCTCGTGCGAGAACCCGCTGTCGCCCGAACTGTGCGGGACGATCCCGGTCCAGACGATCGCGGTGGGCGGGACGGTCGATGTCGCCCCGTGCTTCCGCGACCCCAACGGCGAGGCGCTCGTTTTCGCAGCGTTCAGTTCCGACACGGGGGTAGCCACGGTACAGGTCACGGGCAGCACGGTGACGGTCACCGCGGTCTCCCCCGGCACCGCGGTCGTGACGGTGGTGGCGACCGATCCGGGCGGTCTGGAAGCGCGGCAGACCTTCCAGGTCGTGGTGCCGGACCGGCCGCCGACCGCCGTGGGAACGATCGACGACCGGGAGCTGATGGTGGGCGACTCCGCCGTCGTCGACGTTCGGGGACATTTCACCGAGCCCGACGGGCAGCCGCTCCGCTACTCGGCGGCGGCAGATCCGAGCCACCTGGCCGTCTCGGTGGAGGGCACGGTCGTGACGGTGGTGGCGCTCGCCAAGGGCACGGCGGTGGTAACGGTTACGGCGACCGACCCGGGCGGACTTGCGGCTACGCAGCGCTTCGAGGTGACGGTTCCGAACCGGCCCCCGTTCGCGGTCGACTCGATCGCGGCCCGGGAGGTCATGGTCGACCGGGCGGACACGCTGGAGCTGTCACCGTTCTTCGGCGACCCGGACGGCGATCCGCTGACCTGGGCGGCGGCGGCGTCCGACGGCGCGGTGGTCGGCACGGCCGTGGCCGGCAGCACCCTCACGCTGACCGGACTCGCCAAGGGCGAGGCGACGGTGACCGTCACGGCCACCGACGACGAGGGCCTCACGGCCGAGCAGAGCTTCACGGTCACCGTTCCCAACCGGCCGCCGGTCGCGACCGACACGATCCCGTCGCGGATGCTCTACAAGAGCGAAGCGGACACGCTCCGGCTGGCGGCCTGGTTCTCCGACCCGGACGGCGACCCGCTCACCTGGGCCGCGCAGGCTTCGACCCCCGGCGTGGTGGCGCTGGACCTCGCCGCCGGCGAGGGCACACTGGCCATCACCCCGCTGGGCGGGGGCGAGACGGTGGTCACCGTAACCGCGACCGACGACGAAGGCCTGACGGCCTCCCAGAGCTTCACGGTTACCGTCCCCAACCGGCCGCCGGTCGCGACCGACACGATTCCGTCGCGGATGCTCCACAAGAGCGAGGCGGATACGATCGACCTGACGGCCCACTTCTCGGACCCCGATGAGGAGCCGCTGACCTACGCGGCCGCGACGTCCAACGGGAGCGTGGTGGCGCTCGAGGTCTCCGCGGGCGCCGGTACGCTGATCGTGACGTCCCTTTCCCAGGGCGAGGCCGTGGTCACCGTGACCGCGACCGACCCCGAAGGCCTGACGGCCTCCCAGAGCTTCACGGTCGCCGTCCCCAACCGCGGCCCGGCCGCAACGGCCTCCATTCCGGCGCAGACCCTCTACAAGCGCGAGACGGCGCCGCTCGACTTCACCCGCCACTTCAGCGACCCGGACGGCGACATCCTGCGGGTCGAGATCGCGTCGAGCGACGGCCTGGTGGCCACGGCGACCGCCAGCGGCACCACGCTCGAGGTGCGGGCCGGGATGGCCGGCGAGGCCACCCTGACCGTGACCGTCATCGACCCCGGCGGGCTGTCGGCCGAACAGAGCTTCGCGGTCACCGTGCTCAACCGGGGGCCGGTCGCGACCACCCCGATCCCCGCGCAGACGCTCCCCCGCGGGCCGTCCCGGACGCTGGGCATGGCCGCCCACTTCTCCGACCCGGACGGGGACGCGCTCAGCTACTCGGCATCGTCATCCGACCCCAGGGTCGTGCGCGTCCGCGTAGACGGAAGCGACCTCATCCTCACCGCCTGGCGGGTCGGCACGGTCGAAGTCACCGTCACCGCCACCGACCCGGACGGCCTCACGGCCGCGCAGGAGTTCCCCGTCGACGTCCCGCGCACCGACGCCGGCTTCGAGATCCAACTGGGCTTCGCATCCGGCGTGGGCGCCGACGTGGAGTCGGCGGTGCGTTCCGCCGCGGCAACCTGGGAGGCGATCGTCAGAGACACCGAGTTCGCGGATGTCGCGGTCAACGACACCATCTCCTGCAGAATCGCCGAGGAGGTAATCGACGTGGAACTCGGACATCTGGACGACCTGGCGATCGTCGTTGGCGTGCAAACAGGGGAAGCGGGCGGCACGCTGGCGCTGGCGAGCACCTGCGCGAGACGCGTCGCCGGCGGTGAACCTGCGCTGGGCGTCATCCTGTTCGACAACACCGATGCGGGGCGCCTGGCCCGGACGGGCAATCTGTTCGAGGTGGCAATGCACGAGATCGCCCATGTCCTGGGGATAGGCCTGGGTGAGAACTGGCGCTCCTCGATCGCGAATCCATCGGACGCGCTTTCCGACGCCGACACGCATTTCCCCGGATTCCGGGCCGTCGCAGCGTTCAACGCCGCCGGTGGCGCCCGCTACACGGGCGGCAAGGTCCCGGTCGAAAACGGGGGCGATGACGCGCATTGGCGGGAATCGGCCATGGGCGCGGAGAACATGACGCCGGCGCTCACCGTGGGAGCGGCGAATCCCCTGAGCGCGATCACCATCCAGGCGCTGGCGGATCTGGGGTACAGCGTCAACGCCGGCCTCGCCGAAGCGTACATCGTGCCCTCGCCGGCCCTGGCGGCCGCGGCCGCCGAGGATGCCCCGACCATCGATCTCGGCAACGACGTCTACAGGGGACCGATCGTCGAGATCGACGGGGAAGGAAACACCGTCCGCGTCGTCCCGGGCGAGGACGTCGCCCAACCTCCCGCGACGAGCGGGCGCGCCGCCGTCGCCCGCATCCCATCACCCCGAGATCCCACATGAGCTCCGACCCGACCCGCTTCCAGAATCGTTTCCTGCTCGTGCTGGCGCTCGGGATCTCGCTGCTGTTCCTGGTGATGATCCGCGAGTTCCTGGTTGCCATCCTGCTGGCCGCGGTGTTCAGCGGCATGACCCGGCCCCTCTACCTGCGCTTGACGGCGGGCATGAGAGGGCGCGAGCGGGCCGCCGCCGTCGCCACGCTCCTGCTGGTGCTGGTCGTCCTGGTGGCGCCCGCCATCGCCTTCATGGGGCTGGTCGTCTCGCAGGCGGTGGACGTCTCCCAGGCGGCGGCCACCTGGGTGCGCGGCAACATGGACCTGGTCGAGACCGTCGAGGCGCGGCTGCTCGAAATCCCGCTGGTGGGGGAGTTCCTGCCCGACCGCGAGCGCATCATCGCCCTTGCGGGCCAGCTGGCCCAGAGCGCGGGCGGCGTGCTGGTCGACAGCCTGACCGCCGCCACCCTCGGAACCACCAACTTCCTGTTCCAGCTCTTCCTGATGCTGTACGCGATGTACTTCTTCCTCACCAGCGGCCCCGCCATCCTCGACCGCATCCTCTACCTCGTGCCCCTCAACTCCGCGGACGAGCAGCAGCTCCTCGACCGCTTCGTCTCCGTTACGCGCGCCACCATCAAGGGGTCGCTCGTGATCGGCGTCATCCAGGGCGCCCTCGCCGGCCTCAGCTTCGCCGTCTTCGGGGTTCCCGGAGCCGCGTTCTGGGGCACGGTGATGGCGGTTCTGTCCATCGTGCCCGCGCTGGGCACGGCGCTCGTATGGGTGCCGGCGGTCATCTGGCTGCTCGCCACCGGCCAGATCGCGGCGGGCATTTCGGTCGGCCTCTGGTGCGGGCTCGTGGTGGGCACGGTCGACAACTTCCTGCGCCCGCGCCTGGTCGGCCGCGACGCCAGGCTCCCCGACCTGCTTATCCTGCTCAGCACCTTCGGCGGCATCCTCTTCTTCGGGGCCGTCGGTTTCATCCTCGGGCCCATCGTGGCCGCGCTCTTCGTGACCGTCTGGGAGATCTTCGCGGTGGCGTACGGCGACGTGCTTCCGCGGGTGCGCCCGAGAACACCTCCTGCAGACCTTTCTTCGGAAGACGATTCCGTAGATATTTGAATATGCAAGCGAATCGCCCCGGGCTCGGCGGCCCGATCCCGCGTCGCGCCAGACGTACGACCCGGGCCCTCCTGTCCCCGGTCGCCCTGTCGGTGGCGGTATTCCTTCCCGCCGCCTGCGCGCCCGGAGGCGGGGGCGCCTCCGACGCCGAATTCCAGGGCGAGCCCCTCCCCCTCCTCATCGAGCGTCCCGACTTCACGCTCACCGACACCGAGGGGCGTCCGTACTCCTTTCTCGACGAGACGCGCGGCCGCGTGGCGCTGCTCTTCTTCGGCTACACCTGGTGCCCGGACATCTGCCCCATCCACATGGCCAACATCGGCCAGGCGATGAAATCCATCCCCAGCGAGGACCGGCACCGGGTGGAGGTCGTCTTCGTGTCGACCGATCCGGCCCGCGACACGCCCGAGCGCATCCGCGAGTGGCTGGATGTCTTCGACCCCTCGTTCGTCGGGCTGCGCGGCACCCTCGAGGAAGTCAACCGCATCCAGAACCAGGTCGGCCTCCCCGCCTCGCTGCTCGACGAGCCCGATGAGGACGGCAACTACCTGGTCGGCCACGCGGCTTCGGTGCTGGCTTTTACCGCGGATGGACCGGCGCGGCTGCGCTATCCCTTCGGGACGCGCCAGTCGGCCTGGGCCCACGACCTCCCCAGGCTCATCGAACAGAGGTGACGCATCCCGCGCGCACCGCGGCGCTCCTTCTCCTCGCCGCGGCGGCCTGCGACCCCCAGGGGCACCAGTGGGTGTCCACCAGCCGGGACGGGGTCGTGGAGGTCTCGCAGGCGTTCGCCGGCGAGTCGGTCACGGGCGAGACGGCGGCGGTCTACTTCGCGCTCCGCAATCGCGGGCCGACGGAGGACACCCTGGAGTCCATCGTGGTCGAAGGGGCGGGATCGGCCCGGATCCACGAGACCGGCGAGCGCGACGGGATCCGCGTCATGTCCCCGGTCGACGCCCTGCCGCTTCCTGCCGACGCAGTCACCCAGCTCGTCCCCGGCGGCACGCACGTGATGCTGCTCGACCTGGCGCGCCGCCCGGTCGCCGGCGACTCGCTCAAGGGCGTACTGCGCTTCCGCAGCGGCCGGGAGGTCTCGCTGCGCGCGGAGGTCCACGGTCTCACCGACCTGGAACGGGTCGTCAACAACGGCATCAGCCGCAGCGCGGGCTAGTCCGGGGCGCCGGGCCTCGTCCCTCTCTCCGGCTCGACCCCTTCGGTTCATCCTTGCACCGGGCTGAACAATTAATCCCCGGGTAGCGTAACCCCGTCCCGTGCTGATAACCTTCCGTGTCGCACAATGGATGCGGCACTATCCGCTGGAGGAACGACATGTTCAGAGCAAGTCCCCGAGTGATTTGCGCGGCATTGGGTCTGGCCGTCGCGCTGGGACCCTCGGCAGCGGCCAGCCAGGAGCTGCCTCCCGATGTCCAGATAGACCTCTATCTCGTGCGAGCCGATCGCCACATCCAGAACCAGGACTGGGCCGCCGCCCTGGATGCACTGGACATCGTGCTGTTGCTGCAGGCCGATCAAGGCATGGAGACCCCGGCCGAACTCTGGTTCAGGCACGCGACGGCCGCCCTGGAGGCCGGATTCCCCCAGACGGCCATCACGTCCGCGACCCGCTACCTGCAGGAGGCGGGTCGGGAGGGTGAGCACTACGGCTCCGCGCTGGTGCTTCTGGACGAGGCGATAAGCCTGGACGAGGCGACGCCGGCGCCGGCACCGCAGGACCCGGTTCCCGCTCGCGCCGCCCAACCTGTGCGCGCGGCCGAGCCCGCGCGTGCGGCTGAACCTGTGCGTGCCGCCGAACCTGTGCGTGCGGCTGAACCCGCGCCTGCCGCCGCGCCCGCGCCGGCGGTCGAACCTTCACAGGCCAGGGGCGGGCTTACCGTGCTCTTTCCCCTGGTCGGGGTGAACGCGGCAACCATGGCCTTCACGACCAGCGACGCGGTGCCCATCAACGCGTCGCAGCGCACCGGCGTGGGCGGCGGATTCGGTGTCGCGTTTCCCGTCAGCGGCCGCTACGGCGTCCAGCTCGGCGCCCAATTCGCGAAGAAAGGCGCCCGAATGACGCAGGGGGCGGGTGACATGGCCGCCAGCGCGGACATCACCTTCGAAAATGTCGATTTCACGGCGCTGGCCCGCATCGCTGCGCCGCCGGTGGCGAATTTCCCGCTGTATGTGCTGATCGGCCCCTACGCGTCCTTCGAGGTGGGTTGCCGCCTCGTCCTGAACGCCAGCGCCGGGGGCGGGCGCTTCACCGGCAGCGACGATTGCCGGAGCGCCAACCTCGACACCCAGTCGATCGACTTCGGGGTGTCGGGAGGTGTCGGCATCGAGATGGGCACCGGCGACACCCGCCTGACCGCCGGGCTCCTGTACAGCTACGGCCTCCAGGACATCGACAAGTACGTCGGCGATACGGCCAGGCACCGGGTGCTCAACATCCATGCCGGGGTTGCCAGGGCCTTCTGAAGCGTCCATGACGGGCCAGCCGTACCCATCGGTGGACCAGTTGCGTCCAGGAGCGTTCTGACGTGCAGTGGTGGTGCTTTTCGCAGAGCACGGCCTGGAGCTGGGAGTGGCAGGCGTACCCGGGGGTGTGGCTCTTCGTGGCCGCCCTCGCCGCCGGGTATGCACGGTGGAGCGGAGTTCCCCTGCGCGACCGGCGCGCGCGCTGTTTCTACGCCGGCGTGCTCCTGCTGTGGGCCGCCTTCGACTGGCCGCTCGGTCCGCTGGGGGCGTCGTACCTGGCCAGCGCGCACATGGCCCAGTTCCTGCTTGTCGGTCTGATTGCGCCGGCGTTCCTGCTGCTCGGCATGCCGGCCGCCTTTTTCGACCGCCTCCGCGAGCGCCCGCGCGCCATCACCGTCCTCTCCGACCTCACGCACCCGCTGGCCGCGTTCCTGATCTACAACGTCGTCATGACCGTCACTCACTGGCCGGGCGTCGTCGACACCCTCATGGCCACCCAGCCGGGGATGTTCGCGCTGGACATGGCCTGGCTCCTGGCGGGCCTCGTGTTCTGGTGGCCGGTCCTCTGCCCGGTGCCGGACCGCAGCGGCTTCCATCCGCTGGCCAAGATCGCCTACCTCGGCATCAACGGAATCCTCATCCGCCCGCCCTTCGCGATGATGGTCTTCTCCGAGTTCCCCATCTACGCCACCTACGAGCTCGCGCCCCCGATTCCCGGCACCACGGCGCTCGGGGATCAGCAGATGGCGGGCGCGGTGATGAAAGTGGGGCAGGGGTGGATCATGGGAATCGCCCTGGGAATCATCTTCTACCGCTGGTGGCTCGAGACCAGACTCGTCCGCAAGGCAAGTTCCGCATGAGCGACTCGGACCTTCCGTTGCTGGGCGCCGCCCGCAGCGATCCGGGTCGGACCGCCCTGGTGGTCGGCGAGGAGGAGTACAGCTACGGTGAACTGCTCGCCGCGTCGGAGCGGGTGGCGCGCTTTCTCCTGCGTGGCCGCACCGACCTCGAAGAAGCCCGAGTCGTCCTGCTGGTGCCCCCCGGCATCGCGTACGTCGCCGCGCAGTGGGGCATCTGGCGCGCCGGGGGCGTGGTGATACCGCTGGCGCTGGCCCATCCGTTCCCGGAGCTGGTGTCGCTCATCATCGACGCCGACCCGGAGGTGGTGCTACTGCACTCCGGGACGGAGGAGAAGGGGATGGCGGCGGCGCAGGCGTGCGGCGTCCCCTGGGCTCGGGCAGAGGATGCCCTCAGGGGCCCCTGGTCCGCGCTCGACCGCGTTCCCGATCCCGAAACCAACGGGTACCATCTCCACATTTCGGCGCCCGCGCCCCCCCTCCCGGCCGTCGACGAGTCCCGCCGCGCGCACATCATCTACACAAGCGGCACCACCGGGAGGCCCAAGGGCGTGGTCACCACGCACGCCAACACCCGTCACCAGGTCGAGAGCATCGCCAAAGCCTGGGAGATCCGCCCGGGCGACACGGTCCTCAACGCGCTGCCCCTGCACCACGTCCACGGCATCGTCAACGCCCTGCTGTGCCCGCTCTGGTACGGGGCCCGGGTCGAGATCCTCCCGCGCTTCGACCCCGACGAGGTCTGGAAGCGCTTCGAGCTCCTGCGCCCCACCATCTTCATGGGCGTGCCCACCATGTACGTGCGCCTGATCCGGGCGTGGGAGGAGGCGTCCCCCGAGCGGCGCAGGGAGCTCAGCGACCGCGCCCAATGGCTGCACCTCACGATCTCCGGCTCGGCCGCGCTCCCCGGACACGTCCACAAGCGCTGGGCCGAGGTCGCCAGGCACGCCATCCTCGAGCGCTACGGCCTCACCGAGACCGGCATGGTGCTCACCAACCCGCTGTACGGCCGCCGCGCCGAGGGCTTCGTCGGCCGTCCCTTCCCGGGGGTGAAAGTACGCCTCCGGGGCGACGGAGGGCACGAGGCCCTCCCCGGGGAAGAGGGCTCCATCGAGGTGCGGGGACCGGGCGTCTTCAGCGAATACTGGCGCCGGCCGGAGGAGACCGCCGCCGCCTTCGACAAGCACGGCTGGTTCCGCACCGGCGACCGCGCCGTCCTGCACCCGGAGCACGGCTACCGCATCCTCGGACGCGAGAGCGTCGACATCATCAAGACCGGGGGGGAGAAGGTCTCGGCGCTCGAGATCGAGGATGTGCTGCGCCGGCACCCCTGCATCGAGGACTGCGCGGTGGTGGGGATCCCCGACGACGAGTGGGGCGAGCAGGTGTCCGCGGCCCTCGTCTGCACCCCGGAGGGCGCCGTTCCCGCGCCCGAACTGCGCGCCTGGGTCAAGCGCTACCTTGCGGGCTACAAGGCCCCCGCGCGTATCATGGTGCTCGAGGCCCTGCCCCGGAACTCCATGGGCAAGGTGCTCAAGACCGAGTTGCGCGACCTCTTCCTCCGGGCCCCATGATCGACTCGCTGCGCGAATACTGGCCGGTCCACGCCCTGCTCGCCCTGTACACCCTCCTGCTCGCCTACCACGCCTGGGAGGGAAACCGGGGCACGAAGCGGCTGGCCGACTACTACGTGGGCGGGCGCAACATGGGGGCCGTCACCATCGCCCTCTCCTTCTTCGCCACCTACTCGAGCACCAACAGCTTCGTCGGCTTCTCGGGACAGTCCTGGTCGTGGGGCGCCCCCTGGCTCCTGATGGCTCCCCTCATCGTCCTCTTCTCGATGTCCGCCTGGATCTGGGTGGCCCCGCGCCTGCGCGACTTCACCGCCGCGCTCGATTCGCTCACCATCCCCGACTTCGTGGGCTTCCGCTTCGAGAGCCCCGCGGCCCGCGTGCTCGCGGCCGTCATCATCATCTTCGCGTCGTTCTTCTACATGACGGCGGTCTTCAAGGGCATCGGCAACCTGCTGGAGACCTTCCTCGAGATACCCTACCGCACCGCCATCCTCATCGTCTTCGTGATCGTGATGCTCTACACCGTCATCGGCGGCTTCATCTCGGTGGTGAAGACCGACGCGGTGCAGGGGGTGGTGATGATCTTCGCGGCCGTGCTCCTCTTCCACGGCACCACGCGCGCCGCGGGCGGGGTGGGCTCGATCTTCGAGATGGCCGACGCCCCCGACACCGCGCACCTGTTCACCTGGAACGGGGGGCAGGCCTTCCCGCTGGTGCTGGGAGTGATGGTGGCCGCGACCATCAAGTTCATCGTGGAGCCGCGCCAGCTCTCCCGCTTCTACGCGCTGCGCAGCGCGCGCGAGGCGCGCACCGGGGTCTGGATCTCGACGATCACCTTCGCCGCCGTCTACGCGATGCTGGTGCCGATCGGGATGTACGCGCGCAACATCCTCCCCGGCGGCATGGAGGACACCGACCTGGTGGTGCCCGGGCTGCTCACCGAGCCCGGCGTCTTCGCCCCGGGGGTGGGGGCCTTCCTGCTGGTGGCGATGGTCGCCGCCGCCATGTCGTCGCTGGACAGCGTGCTGCTGGTGATGGCCTCCACCACGGACCGCGACATCTTCGGGGCGTGGCGCGGCAGGCGCGACGAGCGCTCGGCGATGCGCCGCACCCGGTGGTACGTGGCCCTGTTCGCCGCCATCACCGCCGTGATCTCGCTCAACCCGCCCGACGGCGTGGTCGGCCTGACCGCCTTCTCGGGCGCCATGTACGCCGCCTGTTTCTTCCCGGCGGTGATCCTCGGGCTGCACTGGCGGCGCGGCAACGGCGCCTCCGCGGTCACCTCCTTCCTGGTGGGCCTGGGGGTGCTCGTGACCTGGCGGCTCACCCCGCTGGGCGACGTGCTGCACGAGGTCTTCCCGGCCCTCGCCCTCTCCCTCGCCGCCTATGTCCTGGTGGCCATGCGCACCAGCCCGCCGCACGCGCCCCACAGGGTGGAGGTGCTGTTCAAGCAGGCGGACCGTCGCAGTCGCAGGCGCTCGCGTCGCTGAGGAGGCACTGAATTACTCTACGCACGTCACGCGCGCGCGCTCGCGCGCATCAACATTAATGCCCGCGCCCTCTGAGATGCCACTGGGCCGAAAGGAAACGAGTCGTCCCTCTGGCGGGAGGACGCCTTGGCGATAGTTTCTGTGGAACGCTCTTATCTCCGGTCATGAGCGACAAGCGCAGCGAAAGGAGACCACCGATGCCCATGGTCCGGCGCACCTTCCTCAGGAGGCTCGCCACAGCTGGGGGAGCAGTAGTCGTCACGCCTTCGCTCGCGGGGCTGGCGAGCCTGCGGCGACGTCACAGGACTCGACTTTTCCGGAAACACGGATGCGCCGGTCAAGCTTCCGGATGTACCGGGTAAGCCCTCGGCGAACCCGATCATCAAGCCGTATGGCGACTTGGTCAGGAGTCTCGACTGCCCTGAATTCGAGATTCCCGAGAGCTTGCGGTGCGTCCGCCTCAGTTCAGGGGAACGTCCATCGTCCGTCAGGGACGGCCTGCTCGTTCCCAACGGGTTCGACGGCATGGCCGCCTTTCCGCTGCCCAACGGCAACGTCCGCTTGATCCGCAACCACGAGATGAGAGACTCCGCCGCAAATGGGGTACCGATCGGCGAGCCCTGGTACGACCGCCGCGCGAGCGGTGGAACCACATCGATGGAGATCAGCGTCACTGGAACCGGCGATGACCTTGCGGTGGAAATCGTGGACGAGTTCGTGTCGCTCGCGGGCACCCTGATCAACTGCGCCGGCGGTCCGACGCCCTGGGGCAGCTGGCTGTCTTGCGAGGAAACCACCGACGGACCCGAGTCGGGCTACGACAGGGCGCACGGGTACGTCTTCGAGGTGCCGGTGAACGCCACCGGCCCGGTGGATCCAGTCCCTTTGCGCGCAATGGGGCGTTTTACCCACGAGGCCGTGGCAGTGGACCCCGCTACAGGAATCGTCTACCAGACCGAGGACAGGTGGTACCATCCCGGAAGCGCACCGGGTGCGGGCTTCTATCGCTTCATCCCCGACACCCCCGGCGTGCTCGGGAACGGCGGCAGACTTCAGATGATGGCGGTGTCCGGCCAGGCGGGGTACCTGACTGCGCGGGGCCAGACGCAGGGAGCGGTGTTGCCGGTTCACTGGGTCGACATCGCCGATCCCGATCCCCGCGAGGCCGAGGATGAACCGCGGGCGGTTTTCTACCAGGGGATGGCGGAGGGCGGGGCGCGATTCGCGCGCCTCGAAGGCGCCTTCGCCGGCGACAGCGGCATCTACATCGTCTCCACGAACGGGGGCGACGCGCTCTCGGGCCAGGTGTTTCACTATCGACCCACATCCGCCGAGGCGGGAGAGCTGAGACTGGTCTTCGAGTCGCCTTCGGCGGACATCCTGGACAGCCCGGACAACATCGTCGTGAGTCCCAGGGGCGGGTTGGTGTTGTGCGAGGACGGGAGCGACGACCAGTTCATCCGCGGACTCGACCGGCAGGGGAAAATCGTGAACCTGGTCAGGGCGCCCGACACCGGAAACGGGCGGGATGAGTTTGCGGGGTCGTGCTTCAGTCCGGACGGCCGCGTGCTCTTTTTCAACGCGCAGGGTTCGACGTCGTACGGCGGGTCACGGGCCAGCGCGACCTACGCGCTATGGGGACCGTGGGAGGACGGCCCGCTATAGCCTGCGTCCCGGCTCGCAGGGACCGACAACCGCCGGCCCGCAACCACTTATCCTCATCGCTGCTTCACGCGTATCGGGATGGGCTGCGCTGCACTGGCTGCGGCCTTCTTCGCCATCCCTGGCATCCGACCGGGAGAAACCGCCGCTGGGGTTCCGCGGCGGGTGGCTCCGCCGTCGACCTCGATCCAGTCGAACCGCGCCACGCCGGTCGCCGACGACGTTCCAGGACGGAACGCCATCCACACCCCCTGAATCCCGGTCGCCCCCGCTTCGCGAATCCTCCCCGGAAGCGGGGCCTCGAAGAGCATGTCGCCGTCGATCAGGACCCGAAGAGTGTCGCCGGAGAGCTCCAGGATCGTCTCCGTGAACACCTCGCCAGCCTCGTTGGCGTCGACGCTGGCCGACCAGCCGTAGCCGTAGTCGCTGAAATAGACCCAGCCGCCCTCGCCGGGTGCGTCGAGATCGTTGTCCCAGAACAGCACGCGCCAGTTCGTCTCGGCCGCCGTGTCCACGCCCATGACCTGGCCGGAACCGATTTCGATCACGATGGTCTGCCACCTCGAGTGATCCGTTTCCAGCCACAGCGCCGAGAAGGCAGCCGTATCGGATCGCGCCAGCCCCGCGCCAGCCCTCCAGTCGCCCACCGGCCAGTCGAAGACATCCAGCTTGTACAGCAGCCCGAAGTCGCCGCCCTCCGTGCTTCCGACCTCCAGCACGCCGTCTCTGACCTCCGCTGCCGTACTGGCCGTGCGGTTCCAGCCATCGATCTCGGACGCGTCGTCAAAGTCCAACCGGAAGCCGCAGTCCGCGCCCGTGCCGATGTGGCTTGCGAGGCCGTCCAGCCAGGCACGGAACGATCGGTCGACCGGGACGCAGAGGCGATTGTCACTGTAATCGAACGACTCCAGCATGCTCAACCTGGCGAGCGAGAGCGGCAGCGTACCGGTCAACTCGTTGGCGGAAAAATCGAGAGAGCGCAGGCTGCGGAGGTTGCCGAGTTCCGCCGGGACTTCGCCCGTCAATCTGTTGCCTTGCAGGTCAAGTCTCCGCAAACTGGCGAGGCTGCCGAACTCCGGCGGGACAGTGCCGGTGAGACCGTTGCCGTTGAGCTCCAGATTGGTCAGCTCCGCCAAGTTGCCGAGTTCGGCGGGTATCGGACCGGCAAGGTTGTTATCGTCGAACTCCAGATTCGTCAACCGCGTCAGGTTGCCGAGTTCCGGCGGTATGGGACCGGTAAGGTCGTTGTCGTCAAGTTCCAGATCCATCAGCTGGGTCAGGTTGCCAAGCTCGGCCGGGATGAGGCCAGTGATCCGGTTGTCGGGGAGTTCCAGGCGCTCCAGGTTGGCGAGGCTGCCAAGTTCGGGGGGAACTGGATTTGCTCGGTTTTTGGTGAGTCTAACTTGTTTTATGACATTGATTTACAGTTTATTCCCACTCTAGCGTGTATCACTTTAGATATGCAATTCTGAACGGGAATCCCTTCGACCGTACTGGAGTTCCTCGGACGCAACCGTGCGGTCAAGCCGTGGAGGAACGGGCAATCCCTCCACCACAACGATCAAGCCGCTTGGCGTGGCTTGGAGCCGCCGAGCCACCACCGCAGCGGCTGGCCCCGCCGCGGCGACCGGCCAGCCGATTGACCGAACGACGACCGGCCCTGAACACTTGGGCCGAGAAGCGGAGGCAGAGCCTTGAGCCCGAGGGCGTGAAACGCCTTATTGTTGATTGTGCTCCGGTCGGAGGTCGAGCCCCGACCGGCCGTGACGATGGCGGGCGGGAAGCCGACCCTGCGCAAACTACATCTTTGTGGGAATCGACCCGTGATCCTCGAACACTGGAGCGCCAACACGGCGTACTATCGAGAGTCGGATTGCTCCGGGTATACCGACAGCATGACGCGCACATACGGACGGCTGATCGCGGCGGCGGGTGCGCTGGCAGTCCCCGCGCCATTGCGGGATCCAGACGATCCGTGGCGGCTGGAGGTGCTCGCGCATCCGCACGGCCCGCGCGTCCTGCGAGCGCGCATCGTCGCCCCGGACGGGCAGCCCGTGGCGGTGCTGGCGGTGGCGGAAGGCGGTGGCGCTGGCCCCCGACGCGCATGGCGCGAGACGGTAGCGGCAGCCCCCTGGATGGTCGACGGACGCGACCCCAGCGACTTCCGCGACCACCTTCCAGACCGACCGTGGGTGATCATGGGCTTGCTGCCGGCGCTGGCCGTCCATGGGGAGGCAGTCGAATGGCTGGGGGAGGTCGAGCAGCTCATCGCGTGGTCGTTCCTCGAAAGCCTCCAACCGATGGCGAGCGCCTGAAGGCCGCCGAGCAGGCCGGGAGTGCCCATTCGGCAGTTCGATCACCGGCTCGGCCCGGCGTCCCGGTCCGGCCCGGGACGCCTGATCTTTTCCACCAGCCGCCTTGTCATCTCCACCCGCGCCTTTGCCCTGCGCCGTAGGTCCCGGAGTATCCGGTCAAGTCCGTCACCCGCGCGCTCAGCCGCTCGACTTGCCGCTGCAAGGCTTCGACCTGCTCGCGCAAGGTTTCGATCTGTCCGCAGTGCCGCCGCTGTTCCGTTTCGTACTGCTCGGACAACCTTTCGAATGCGGCCGTCAGCTGCCGTTCCAAATCGGTCATGCAACTCCCTCCTCACTCTCTCGAGAGCTTCATGTAGGGCCGACCGTCCATCGTGAAGGCTGGACGGTCCGGCGTGCCGGCGGGCAGCAACACGTACCGATCCCCGTTGATTTCCTGCAACTCCACGCCCCATGTCGTCTCGTGCATCACCGCCAAGGTGTCGCGCGCCCGCAAAGTCCTGAGCTTGACCTCCGCCAAGGTCTCGATCCGGGAGTCGATGCTCCTCGACAACCAGTGCATCGTCGCCCAGCTGCCGCCGCAGATACCGAGGAAGAGGCTCATGCCGACCACCAGGGGCCGGAGCCAGGCCCTCATCAGCAACTCGCGCATCCGCCCGGTCGCCTCGACCGTATCGGCCTCGATGGAACGCAGCGCGTCGCTTCTGACGGCGCTTAAGCTCTCGCCAAGCCGCCTGAGCTCGCGCGTGGCCGTCTCCTCGATCTCCTTCCGGTCGGCCTCCAGCCTGCTCCTCAGCCGGGAGGTCAAGTCGCCCGGGCTCGAAGTCTCGCTCATACAGTTCTCCTCTCAGCCGCCACCGCTTCCCGCTGTCGGGATCGCGGGCGGTGATGTAGTCCTTGCCACGGCGCGGCACCTCCAGCCCCACGTCCTCAAGGGCGGAGACCACGTCGGCGCGGCCCTTGACCGCGCCGTGCTCGACGCGCTGCACCAGGTAGTCGCGGATCAGCGTGCGGGGGTCCGCCTCGTGTTCGAGCCCGGCCCGCAGCTTCGACGCCTCGATGTAGGCCACGTGGCCCGGCCGCTGCGCCCTGGCGCGCGCCGGGTCGTCGGGACGGCTCCATCCGTGCTCATGGTTGAAGGCGTCGCGCAGCGGGGCATAGGTCTTGTGCCAGCCGGGCGGCGCAATGTTCAGGCTCCGCCCGGTCTGGAGGTCGCACTGCGCGGCGAGGATGTGCGCGTGGACGCCACCGCCGCGCTCGCGGTGCAGGACGGCCGTCCACGCGTAGCGGTCTGGCTCCAGCCCCGCCCACGCAGTCTTCTCGAACTCGTCGAGGACGGCTCCGATCTGCTCGCCGGTCGGCCGGTCCTCCGGCGCCCATGCGATCACGGCCGACGTGTACTTGCGCTCGAAGTCGAGGGAGTCGGCCACGGCGGCGACCATGTCCGGGTTCCCGCGCATCACCTCGACGCCCTCGCGCTCCCGTCCCTCGGCGTCCCGCTCGCCGACGAGATACTCGACCGCCGCCTTGGCGGAGCCCTTGCCGTGCGGCAGGAACTTAACGAGCATCGGCGTC